>Ga0206971_10025_pt1 | contig 50825 bp, 61 predicted proteins | sample Alteio_BWOrgHeat_85_FD_152917 | JGI IMG/M metagenome (GOLD analysis project Ga0206971, IMG submission 152917) | Enriched cells from forest soil in Barre Woods Harvard Forest LTER site, Petersham, Massachusetts, United States -... | ecosystem: Environmental > Terrestrial > Soil > Temperate forest >...
GCAGTAAATCTGGGATGCGCCTTTGGTGGCGCCATCGGCGGCTTTTTGGCCTCAGTTAATTATCACCTGTTATTTTGGGTGGATGGTAGTACAAATATACTCGCGGGCTTGCTGTTGTTAAAATTAATGCCACGTTCAAATTATATTAAACCGGTAAAGGATAACAAAATAGTTGCCCAACAATCAAAATCGGCTTACCGCGACGGGGTTTACCTTTGGTTCCTGCTTTTTCAATTCATTTTTGCTGTTTGTTTTTTTCAGTTATTTACCATGCAGCCGGTGTTCTATAAAACCCAGTGGCATTTTAATGAGCGCTTTATAGGTACATTAATGGCAGTTAGTGGCGGACTGATCACGTTGGTAGAGATGGTACTCATTCATAACCTGGACGGCAGGCGGCACCCTTTACAGTATACAGCTCTCGGGGTAATTGTGGTAGGGATGGGGTTTATGTTGGTCAACGTCATGCCGGCTGCCCACCTTACAGCGCTATTGGTTATTGCCATTGTTACGCTTGGTGAAATGATGAGCATGCCCTTTATGAGTTCGTTTTGGGTAGCCCGTACGGATAATTTTAATCGTGGCGAATACGCTGCTCTGTCCACCATGACCTGGTCTTCGGCGCAGATAGGTGCACCGCTTTTAGGTAGTATGGTTATCGAATATATCAATTACCGTACTTTATGGTGGTTAATGGGTGTTTTGTGTACAATAGCCGCCATAGGCTTCTTTAATCTATACATCTATCTTAAAAAACAACCGGTCAAAACAACATTGTCCGTGGATATAGAAGCGCTGTCTTAAAATAGACTTTGTCGTACTAACGTTAAAGGTAAATTAACCTGTAACAATGTTGCCCCAAAGGCGATCAAAGTACTAAATAGTAGCTTTTTCAGGACTATCAAATAGGTGTGTTGATAAGTTTTAGGCCTATGCAGGCGGGAATGCTATTTATGTTTTGTAACTTTATAATTACCTTTGCATAATTTGACTAAATTTATAAACCACCAGATGCTCGTTTTATAGCTGCGTATATCTTAATAAAAACCTTGTTCGCAATATTAATTTATTGTCAAGTTTTTATTAATTGTAAACATCTATTGCGAAAGTTGGCACGGTATTTTATAAGTTTGAATAACTATTTGAGTTAACCTTAAGTGTAGAAATGGGAAGGAAGATATTATTTACTACCGGTTCAATGAATCAAACGATTCAGATGCACCAGATAGCCAGAGAGTTACCTGAATACGATTGTTGGTTTAGTCATTTGTTTACCGACTCGTCCCTCATCAATACCGTAATTAAGCATACCAACATTATCGACGGAACCATCTTGGGTTCGCATTTTAAAGAAAACTCCGAAACTTACCTGCGCAGCCATAACCTGCAAATTGATTATCGTGCCGAAATGAACGACTATGACCTGGTTGTTTTTTGCTCAGAGCTGATGATCCCCAAACGCATGCTTTCAACCAAAACCATTTGGGTGCAAGAGGGCATGGTGGACAAGTTTACGGTTAGAAGTAAAGTAGTGAGGGCACTGGGTTTACCGTTATGGTTTAGCGGTGATACATCGCTCAATGGTTCGGCTAATCTTTGCGATGTATATTGTACGGCATCACATGGGTACCAAAACTATTTCGCCGAATCGGGTACCGATCGCGAAAAGATTATTGTCACCGGTATGCCCAATTACGATAATTTAAAGCAGTTTATCAATAACGATTTTCCGTACCACGATTACGTGATGGTAGCAACTACCGATATGCGCGAAACTTACCGTTACGAAAACCGGCCTGCATTTTTAAAGAGGGCTGTTGAAATAGCCAACGGCCGGCGCTTGTTATTTAAACTGCACCCCAACGAAAAATTTGACCGGGCCAAAGCCGAGATCGAAAGATATACACCTAAGGGTACACTTGTTTTCCAGGCAGGCAACACCAACGAAATGATAGCCAATTGCCAGGAGTTAATTACCCAGTATTCGACGGTGGTTTACACAGGGATAGCCTTAGGCAAAAAAGTACAATCATATTTTGATATTGATCAATTGTATAAACTAACACCTATTCAAAACGGGGGTACCTCGGCGCGCAATATCTCAAATGTATGCCGCAGCTTTGTTGAATTTAAAGGGCCGAAAGAAGACTTCGTGAAAAACTATAAATTTAGGCCTGTATTGTTTAAATATGCCGAAGCCCAGCTTGAATTGGACGCAGTTTCTGCATAAGTAATGATCAATGGTTAAACATTCTGCCAAAGTAGTTATCGTAGTACAGGCGCGTATGTCGTCAACCCGTTTTCCGGGTAAAATACTGAAACCAATTTTAGGTAAAAGTTTGCTGAGCCGGATGATCGAGCGTTTGCAGATGATCAGCCATAAGGCGACAATAGTTATCGCTACGTCCGATTCAGACCAGGACAATGTTATAGAAGCCGAAGCTCAGGCTATCGGTGTTCCATGCTTTCGCGGAAGCTTAAATAATTGCCTCGATCGCCACTACCAGGCTGGTAAACAGTTTGATGCCGATGTAGTGATCAAGATACCATCGGATTGCCCGCTGATAGACCCACGCATTATTGACAAGATTTTAGACTATTATTTTGACCACGAAGGCGAATACGACTTTGTAAACAACCTGCACCCTGCTACCTGGCCCGATGGTAACGATGTAGAGATCATGACCATGGCCTGCATCGAAAAAGCCTGGAAAGAAGCTACGCGCCCATTGGAGATTGAACACACTACGCCGTACATCTGGGAAAACCCCGATAAATTCCGCATCGCCAATATTACCTGGGATACCGGTTTGGATTACTCCATGTCGCACCGCTTTACTATTGATTATCCTGAGGACTACGAATTTATCAACCGGGTGTACGAAGAACTATATCCGCAGAAGCTTGATTTCTCCTGCGACGATATCCTGAAATTACTGGAAACCAAGCCCGGAATATACCAGATCAATTCCGGATACGCGGGTGTAAACTGGTACCGCAACCATTTGGATGAGCTGAAAACTGTCAGCCAAAAGCAAACAAGAACATTAACTGGTGGGCAAGTTTAACATTATTGCTATATTTGCAATCCTTGCTAAAAATTTAAAATAATACATAAGTATTTGTATATGAGTGAATTAGAAAATATAGCTTTTAAGGTTCGCCAGCATATCATCCGCATGTCAACCGATGGCGGCTGTTTTGTAGGCGCATCTTTATCCGCTACCGACCTGATCGTTTACCTCTACACCAGTTTTTTAAACATCAATAAAGACAATCTTGACGATCCGGACCGCGACTACCTTTTCCTTTCAAAAGGTCATGACGTACCGGCGCTTTACGGCACCTTTGCTGAGATCGGTTTGATGGATGTGGAACGCCTTAAAAACCACCTGTCGGTAAACGATAACATTTACTGGCACCCTAACACAAAAATACCGGGTATCGAGTTTCACTCAGGCTCTTTAGGCCATTTGCCTTCCGTTGCTTTGGGTGTGGCTATCGATATTAAAATTCGTGGCGGCAAAAACAAAGTAGTTTGTATTTTAGGCGATGGCGAGCTAAATGAAGGTACCTGCTGGGAAGCGGTTTTAGTAGCCAACGCGTATAAACTGGATAACCTGATCTTTGTGGTCGACCGTAACCAGTTCCAGGCTAACATGGCTACTGAGGACCTGATCCCATTGGAGCCATTGCATGATAAATTTACAGCATTTGGTGCGGCCGTTAAACGTATTGACGGGCATAGCTTTGATGCTTTGCACGATGCCTTCTCCGCATATCCTTTCCAGGAAGGTAAATTAAATGTGGTTATCGCCGATACCGTTCGCGGTAAAGGATTGCCAAGCATATCTGCCCGTGCCGACCGTTGGTTCTGCAACTTTACACACGAAGAAGTAGAGTCGCTTTTAAAAGAATTGGGCGGCGATGCCACAACCGAATTAACATCAGAAACATTAGTAGTAAGATAATATGTCGTACGAAGAATTATTGACCGAATTAGCAGTTAACGACGAGCGTTATATTGTAATGACGGCCGAAAACCGTGCCCTGATACGTAATTTACCTGCTAAATTGGGTAATCGTTTTGTGGACACCGGTATTACCGAACAAACTATGGTTGGTGCCGCTGCAGGCTTAGCTTTGCGCGGACGCATCCCCGTTTTACATGCGCTGGCCTCATTTTTAAGCATGCGCGCTTTTGAGTTTGTACGTACCGATGCCGGCATCCCCAATTTGCCTGTTAAACTGAGCGCGTTCATCCCCGGCTTTTTGTCGGACGGTAATGGCGCTACACACCAGGCTATCGAAGATGTTTCGATCATGCGCGGTATACCCAATGTGACAGTTTTCGCTGCGGCGGACGAGCAGGACCTGGTAGGGATGATCGAGACTATCTGGAATTCGCCAAACCCGGCTTATTTGCGTATCAATACCCGCAAAACTGACTACCAGCATACTCCATTTGAAATAGGCAAAGCTGAAGTAATTGCCGAAGGTACCGATGTAACCATTCTGACCTATGGCTTACTGTTTGAGCAGGCGCTTATCGCGATACAAATATTAAAAGACCAAGGCTTAAGCGTTGGTTTATTAAACACGCGCAGCCTAAAACCTGTGGATGAGCAAGCGATTTTGAAAGTTGCCGCATCATCAAAACTATTGGTAACGCTCGAAGATCACTTTAACACCGGTGGCTTGTATAGCATTGTTGCCGAAACTTTGTTGAAACATAACACCATGGCTAAAGTAATGCCTTATGGTTTGGATAAATGGTTCAAGCCTGCTTTATTGCCTGATGTTTTGGCTTACGAAGGCTTTACCGGCAAACAAATTGCCGAAAAGATATTAGGTTATACTACCAACGCTATTCAACCAACCATAGCCACACCAGAGTTTGCCGAGTAAGCAAATTTTGACTTTTTAATTTTGACTTTTTAATTTTAAAATAATGCCAAATACCGTAAAATTTAATGCCGATTATCCGGTCATTACCAAATCAAACGAGTTATACGAGCGTGCTGTAAAAGTGCAATCGCCGGTTACGCAAACGTTAGCCAAAGGTCCAGGCCAATGGACAAAAGGCGTTGCGCCAAAATACATCCAAAAAGGAAAAGGCTCGCACGTGTGGGATGTTGACGGTAACGAATACATTGACTATAACGCGGCTATCGGCCCGATCTCTTTAGGATACGCTTATCCGAAGATCGATGAGGCGATCAAAAAGCAAGTAGAAGATGGTATCACCTTCTCGTTAATGAGCCCTTTAGAGGTTGAATTTAGTGAACTGATCCAGGAAGTTATCCCTAACGCAGAGCGCGTTAAAATATCAAAAACAGGTGCTGATGTTTGTTCGGCAGCTATCCGTGTGGCGCGTGCTTTTACCGGTCGCGAAACTGTGTTTTGCTGCGGTTACCACGGCTGGCACGATTGGTACATCGGTGTGACCAGCCGTAACGCGGGTATCCCAGAGGCCATTCAAAACATGACCTATACTTTCGATTATAACAATATCGAATCGATAAAAGAAGCATTGGATGATACCGTTGCTGCTTTAATATTGGAGCCGTTTATTTTTGAAGCACCAAAGCCAGGCTTTTTAAAAGAGCTAGCTCAGGTTTGTAAAGACAACGGCACGTTATTGATATTTGACGAAATGTGGACCGGTTTCCGAATCGCTATCGGTGGCGCACAGGAGTATTTTGATGTAAAGCCCGATCTGGCTGTTTACTCGAAAGCATGCGCTAACGGCATGCCTATCGCTATCCTGACAGGCCGCGCCGATGTGATGGACCTGTTTAACAGCGAAGTATTTAGCTATACCACTTTTGGTGGTGAGACTTTATCGCTGGTAGCATCTATCGCGACTATCAATGAACTTCGTGACAAAAACGTACCGCAATACCTTGACGAAAAAGGAGCTTTACTGAAAGATGGCTATAACAAAATCGCTATTGAGTTTGGCGTTGATCAATATACCAAATGCGTTGGTTATAACTGCCGCTCTATGGTAACTTTTACTCCTGAGGCCGGTAACGGTTTAGAGGTTAAGGCATTTGTACAGCAAGAAATGATCAAACGCGGTGTGCTTTGGGCTGGTTTCCATAACATGTGCTACAGCCACAGCGACGAGGATATCGCATATACCTTATCAGCTTACCGCGATGTGATGCCTTTGTTAAAAGAGGCTATCGAAAGCAAAAACGTAAAATCATACCTAAAAGGCGAAGTGTTGGAAGCCGTTTTCCGTAAGGTGAGCGATTACAATATCAAACCTAAAAAAGCAACTGTATAAGCCCGTGGATATTTTCTCATTAAAAAATAAAACGGCCATAGTTACAGGCGCTCTGGGCCTGATCGGTAAAAAACATTGCGAGGCTTTAGCTAATGCCGGCGCTAACGTTGTAGTAGCCGATGTTAACGGTGCAAAATCAGTAGAGTTTGCGTCAACCTTAGGCGCTAACCATTTGGGTTTAGGTGTTGACGTAACCAGCGAAGCATCGCTTAAAGCGGCAAAAGATGCCATCTTAGCCAAATACGGCAGCATAGATATATTGGTAAACAATGCCGCCATCAACGATATGTTTGAGAACCCGGCAATGGCCAAAGATCTTTCGGCTTTTGAGAATTATCCGTTGGATGCTTTCCAAAAATCACTGGACGTTAACGTGACCGGCGTGTTTTTATGTTCGCAGGTATTTGGTACCGTAATGGCAAACCAGGGCAACGGCAGCATTATCAACGTTGCATCCACATATGGTATGGTTGGCCCCGATCAAAGTATTTATCGCAATGAGCATGGCCAGCAAACATTTTTTAAATCTGCAGCCTACCCGGTTACCAAAGGCGCGGTGATTAATTTCACCCGTTTTTTAGCCGCATACTGGGGCGAAAAAGGAGTGAGGGTAAATACCCTGTCGCCAGGTGGTGTTGAGAACAGCCAGAACGATTTTTTTGTACAAAACTATTCAGCTAAGACGTTATTAAAACGTATGGCCCGTTCTGATGATTACCAGGGTGCTGTAGTGTTTTTGGCAAGCGATGCATCGGCCTACATGACCGGCGCTAATTTGGTTGTTGACGGGGGCTGGACAGCTATTTAAATCAAAAGGTAAAAGTAAAAAGTCGAAAAATAGTGCCGGAGTACTAACAAACTAATGAGCGGATTAACCGATAATATCAAAGCGAAAGCTTCAAACGTTAAATTACTATTGACCGATTGCGACGGTGTTTTAACCGATGGCGGTGTTTACTACGGCGAAAACGGCGAGGTGTTTAAAAAGTTTAACATTAAAGACGGGATGGGCGTAGAGCGCCTGCGTAATTTAGCGGGTATCGATGTCGGGATCATTACCGGCGAGATGTCGCCATCTGTCGCCAGGCGTGCCGAAAAATTAAAGATAACCCAGCTGCATTTAGGATCGAAAGATAAGCCTGCGGTATTGCAGAAGATCATAGCTGAACTACAGATCGACCCGGCAAAAATTGCCTACATCGGAGATGATTGTAACGATCTGGAAATCATGGCTTTAGTTGGTTTTACTGCCTGCCCTGCCGATGCGATGCAATTTGTTAAAGATAAAGTTGACTATATTTGCCAGGCTAAAGGTGGCGAAGGTGCTTTCAGAGAATTTGCTGAGTTATTGATCTCAGCCAAATAAATAAATTAAAAAAACAGAGAAAAAATGTCTCAAACTATCACATTGAATAACGGGCGTAAAATTGGCGAAGGGCAGCCATGTTACATTATTGCCGAAATTGGCATTAACCACAACGGCTCGTTGGATATTGCAAAAAAATTGATCGACGAAGCGGCTACCGCTAAAGTTGATGCTGTAAAATTTCAAAAACGTACCCCCGAGATCTGTGTACCTAAAGATCAGTGGGAAATTATGCGCGATACCCCCTGGGGCCGCATGAGCTATATTGATTACAAACGTAAAACAGAGTTTGGCGCGGTTGAATACGCTGCTATTGATGCTTATTGTAAACAAGCAGGTATCGATTGGTTTGTATCCGTATGGGATGTGGATTCGGTTGATTTTATGGAGCAGTTTGATACACCGATCTATAAACTGGCTTCGGCTTCGTTAACTGATTTTCCATTGATCGAGAAAATATTGCATACCGGCCGTCCGTTAATGTTATCGTCGGGCATGTCAACCATGCAGGAGATTGAAGACGCGATGAAACTGGTATATGATTTTGATGCGAATTACCCTGTATTTATGGCGCATTCAACATCAGCATATCCTTGCAAACCTGAGGAGTTGAACCTGAAAATGATCCCAACCCTGGCTGCAAAATATCCAAAAGCACCAATTGGTTACTCAGGTCACGAAACAGGCCTGGCAACCACTGTTGCTGCTTCTGCTATCGGCGCCACTTTTGTGGAGCGCCACTTTACCTTAGACCGCGCTATGTGGGGATCTGACCATGCAGCTTCGGTTGAACCTGGAGGTTTCCAGCGTATGGTGCGCGATATCCGCGATGTCGAAACCGCTATGGGCGACGGCGTAAAAAGGGTTTACGAATCAGAGATCGGCCCCATGAAACGCTTACGTGTAAATATTAACCAGCCTGAATTAAAGGCTAATAAATAACGCTACGGTAATGACCGAACAAGAGAACTTTAATCACGTTTCCTTAATTACCACCATCATCCTGTTCGGCTGGATAGCCTTTATGATAACCTGGGAGCGTATCTCACCTTATCGTAAAGGCTTACCTTTTTTTAGGGAAGGCTTTTGGGTTGACCTGGTGTGGTACACCCTGATACAAAGTTTCTTTTTAAAGATCCTGATCTTTGAGTATATCATTGGCCCTATTGAAGCGCATTACAGTTGGAAAGGCATCAGCTTTATGGCCGACTGGCCTTTATGGGCACAGGTTACCTTTTTTGTGGTTACCCATGATCTGTATATCTATCTTTTTCACCGTTTCCAGCACTCCAGTAAGTTTTTCTGGCGCACGCATGAAGCACATCACTCTGGCAAGCAGGTTGATTTTATGGCCGGCTCACGTTCACACGCGGTGGAGATCATTATCAATCAAACTATCGAGTTTGGGCCGATCATTTTATTGCTGGGTCCATATTCACCCGTTATCCCGATCAAGGCTATGTTGGACGCGACTTTGGGTATGTTTATCCATGCCAACATCAACGTTAAGTTAGGCAAACTTAAATACCTCATCAACTCGCCCGAACTGCACCTTTGGCACCATGCTAATTATAAGGAAGTGTTTCACGCTAACTTCTCAACAAAATTTGCCATTTGGGATTACATTTTTGGGACGGTTTATTTCCCGGACCATAAACCCGGCGACGAGCGGGAGAACTGGGGACTATACTATGAATACCCCAAAGACTACTTTGCGCAGCATATATTTTCCGTAAAACGCTTTGACGAAGATAAGCTTGTAGCTAAATATAAATGGCTGGCCTGGTACTATAACCTGCGGCCAGGTTTTATTAAACTATTCAAAAAAACACCAGCGGTAAAACCATTACCCGATATTGATGTTAAGTTACGTGAACAGACCGAAGCGGGTGTTCCGCACGTCGAGCTATTGGATGTTTAAATAATTATTATCTTGGCGGTTTATTAACTCAATTTTTTACTAATACATATCCCTATTGCGCTGGTTATTTCTATTTATCGCGTCGTTATTTGAGGCTCTTTGGACTTATTCGGTTAAGTATTTAAGTGTAGCCGGTTTAAAAACCATCAGGTTTGATAATTTTTACCGTATGGACGGCACACTCCCCGTGCTATTGCCTTTGGTAGGCTATATTCTTTTCGGGGTAGGTAATATCTTCTTTTTTTCCATGTCGCTCAAATCGCTGACCAACGCGACGGCCTATTCCGTTTGGACGGCTATGACCATCATCGTACTCAAACTTATCGAACTGCTTTACTTTAAGCAAAAGATATCCATAGCCGAGTTTGGCTTTATCATGATGATCGTTGTTGGTATTATAGGATTAAAGTTTGTAGCTGCGCCGGAGAAGGTGACGCCGTAGTAGTTAGGCCTTTTCTATAACTAACGCTATCGAACCGGATTCTAAAGAGTTGTGTTCATCCAGATGAAAATGATTACCTGTTGGTACATCATCCTGTGCAAGCGTCAATAATTGCATAGCGAGCGAAATTAGTCCGGCCTTATTTGCACTAATTAATATTTCATTTTTGCCAGTTTTGGTAGTTATTTCAAACCCATCTTCCCAATGAATACTTAAGCCTGAATTACCATCGTATTTAGGTATTTCTAATTTGATTTCCATAATATCGTTACCCCATCACCTCCATAATAAAGAAGAAAGCTGCAAACGCAGCGAAGCCTAAGCTCACAAACCAAAACAGCTTTTTCTTAACCAATATGGCTATGGCCGATATGGCAATAGATATCTGGAAAAAGGTTACAGAACGCGCCAGCGTATCGTGGCTTTCCAGGTGTTTATGCGATTCTTCCTCGGCTTCTTTAGCCTCTTTTGATATTTTCTTTTGCTCTTCTTTGTTGGCTTTAATTTTGGCTACGTCGGCAGTATCAACGGGTTTGCCAAAAGCCTTGAGCATTTTTGTTTCTGAAATTAAAACGTCGGTTTTAATGCCCTTAGCCTGGTAGTAACTCCACTGATCGCTGGCGTGTAGCTGCTTTAGCATGGCTTCGTCCGAATGATATGCGGCCAGTAAACCGGTTATGGCTGATAATACCGCGATGATGGCTGTAGTTAAGGCAACAAAAATGACCCAGGTGTCTTTACCTTGAGTTTGGGCATGGTGGGCGCTTTCGTGAATGTGTTCGTGTAGTGATTCGGTAGGGTCTTCCAGTTCTTCCATATTATATTCGTGATTTCACTGATTGGTATTTGATTACACTGATGATAACAATTTATCAGCAAATTAGTTGGTTTTCTTTACGCCTGCAATAAAATCCTTTAAATAATAGGGCTCAAAATAAGCGATATCTTCAAATTGCAGTGCGCTTAATTTTTCGTTCGCGGTAATAATCATGTCCTGCGCTGAGTTGGCAAACTCCATCGCGAATATGGCGTTTGGCTGGTGACCTAGTGTTTCTTTACACTTATCCGCACCATCGCCAAAAAAGATGATGGGGTTGGTTGTCAACAGATCGCCAAAGCTATGTTCGTCAATGATTTCGGCAGCGGTAGGTTTTACTTGTTTCCCTTCATGGTCAAACAAAGCGGTATATACCTCCATGCGCCTGGCGTCAATCATGGGGCAAAGTAATGTGCCCGGCTGAATAGTTGCTTGTCCGCGTTTGATAATGCCCTGAGCCATCGCCGTAAGGGTCTCTATCGAGATCAGCGGCTTATCCAGCGAAAAGCATAAGCCCTTGGCAGTGGATACGCCAATGCGCAAGCCGGTGTACGAACCTGGTCCGCAGCTTACCGCGATAGCGTCCAGGTCGGTGTATTGCTTACCTGTTTCTTTAAAAAGCTCGTCAATGTAAACGGTTATCACTTCGGCGTGTACGTTGCGTTGATTGATCTCACGTAAAGCGATAACCTGTTCATCTGCTGCCAAAGCAACAGAGCACGAAGTTGTAGCGGTTTCTATCAGTAAAATTAAACTCATTGGTTAGGGTACAGGGTCTGGGCCGTGGCCGCCCCAGGGATTGCAGCGGCCAATGCGTTTCAAAGTTAACCATCCGCCTTTAAAAGCGCCATACTTATTTATGGCTTCAACACCATATTGCGAACAGGTGGGGGTAAAGCGGCATTGCGCGCCTAACAAAGGCGATAGCAGGTTTTGATAAAGCTTGATAAGTATAATAAATATACCACCGATCGCGGATTTTAATATGTTGATAATGAACCTCATGCAATCATGCTGCAGAGCTGTGCGAGCGCCTTTTGCATCTTTTTTTCGAACACATCATACCCGGCTATCTCTTTACCAATATAGCTAATGGATAGCACGATGGATTTATCAACCGTGGCCAGGTGATTGTATAATAATTGCTGCTTGTATAAACGGTAGGCTTCGCGGGTGCGGCGTTTGATCAGGTTTCGGTCCACGGCGTGCTTGTACCGTTTTTTGGCAACGGCAATTAATACCTGTGCCGCGGGTTGCCCGGCCGGAATTAGGTTAAACGAAACTTTAAACGGATAACACAAAAAAGAAGAACCGCTATGAAAAAGCCCGTCGATAAGCTTTTTATTACATAACCGTTCTTCTTTTTTAAATGTGTACATACGATGCTACTGAACCGAAATAAATGAATTACAAGCCGGTATCAGTCCCGTTAAGGAAACAGCGATCGAATTATTAGGCTTTGTGGCGACGCTCGTCAGATACTGACAGTCTTTTTCTGCCTTTTGCTCTTCTCGAAGCTAAAATCCTTCTACCATTGGCAGTTGACATCCTTTCACGGAACCCGTGTTTATTTCTTCTTTTACGCTGAGAAGGCTGAAACGTTCTTTTCATGACTATATACTTATATTCGCTGTTTTAAAAACAAGAGCGCAAATATAGTGTACTTTTTTAATATTTCAAACCTGCCTGTCAATTTAGTTTAATAATTTTCCACACAACCTAATATAGTGTAAATGCGTATCATTGTTATATGAAACTACTGATCTGCACCGCCATGCTGCTGTTGCCATTTTTGGTATTTAGCCAGGATAAAATGGAACAACATTTCCGGGTATACAGCACCGCTCAAGGTAAGGTAATATCGCTGGATGATATTATGAACGATTTTGCCAAAGCAGATGTACTGTTTTTTGGCGAGGAGCATACCGACTCGATAGCGCATTACGTAGAGTTTACCATCCTAAAAAAATTGATGATCAAATATCCGGGAAAGGTTGCCCTATCCATGGAGATGTTTGAAACAGATACGCAGCCAGTGCTTAATGAGTACTTGCAAGGACTAATACGCGAGCGCAACTTTTTGATCGACGCTCGGGCATGGGCTAATTATAAGGATTACCGCCCCATGGTGGAGATGGCCAAGGCAAACCAAATGGATGTGGTGGCCGCTAACGCGCCCGCACGGTATGTAAACATGGTAAGCCGTTTGGGACTGCCAAGTTTATCCAAATTAGATGCAGTGGGCAAATCCCACCTGGCACCGCTGCCTATTGATACCGCGACGGGTGTTTACTACGACAAATTTTTGAAGATCATGGGCGGCCACACCAACGCGGGCGGAATGCAGGTTTACGAGTCGCAAAACCTGTGGGATGCTACCATGGGTTGGTCGATAGCGCAATACCTGGAAAGCCATAAGGGCGTTAAGGTATTTAATGTAAATGGCGGTTTCCACACCGAAGAGAAATTGGGTACCGCGGCACAATTAAAAAAGTTTAGCAAAGGCGTTAAAATACTCAATATCGCCTCAGCATCGGGTAACGACCTTACCAAACCCGACTATGCTTTTTACACCAAATTGGCCGATTATATTGTGCTGACGGATACTAATTTACAAAGCGTCGATAGGGCAGCGGTTAAATAAATATCCAAATTTAGCTTCAAAACCAGCCCCCAAAGGTAGTTATCCGCTAAATTAATATTTTGTATATTGCCTAATATATCAACAGATCAGTTAGTGCGTGTAAGAGAAAAAACTGATCCGGCGGATAAAGTACCTCTAATTAACACGCATGAAAAAAACTATACTGCTATCCTTGTTTATTTTGCTTTCACTTAATTCGGGCTATGCCCAAAACCGCATTATTGACAGTCTTAAAACCCTATTGAAAAAAGAAAAGCGCGATACAGCGAGGGTTAATTTACTGTGCGACCTTGCCTACGTTTTTCAACCTTTTAAGCCCGACACCTCTATAAAACTCGGACTGGAAGCTTTGTCGTTGGCTAACCGTATTCATTTTACTAAGGGCGAGGCCAACAGTTTAAACAGGATCGGAGCTGCCTATGGTTCAACGGGCAACAACCCTAAAGCTATGGAATGTTTTTTACAAGCTCTCAGGATCAATGAAAAGATATACAACCCTGAAGGAAAGGCAAGGAACTTGGGCAACCTGGGTGGGGTTTATTCAGCCGAAGGCGATCTGCATCGTGCCATTGGTTATGAATTTCAGGCATTAAAAATATGCGAACAGATAGATAAAAAGGCATTATCAGTACAAACCCTCACGGCGATCGGAAACTTATATTTAACCCTGGCAAAATACGATTCGGCTATGGTTTATGCGCAAAAGGGATATGCGACGCAAACAAAAATCGGTTCGGGTAAACCGGCTCTGTCTTTATTATTGATGGGAAATATTTACTTAAAAACGGCTGAACCGAACCTCGCTTTGGAATGCTTCAGAAGCAGCTTATCCTCTTTTAAGCAAACAGGGTTGTTTAGATGGGGCATTAGCGATAGCTACCTGGGTATCTCAAAATTATATAATGGGCAGGCAAAAACAGATTCGGCATTGTATTACGCTCGGGAAGCCTTCGCGATAAGCTACGGGCAGAGCAGATTTACGGCTGATGTAGATAAAAAAGCAAGCTACCTTAGCGGACTTTACCAAAAAAAGGGACAAACCGACAGCGCGTACCACTACATCCTATTAGCTAAGGCAGCAAAAGACTCGGTAACCAGCCAACAAAAGATCAACCTGTACCAAAACATGGACTTTGATGAAAAGCTACGACAAATAGAAATGGCCAATACAGAAGAAAAGGTTGCAGAAGAGCGCAAGCATAACCTTCAGTTTGCGGGTATCGCCGTTGCGATATTAACGTTTCTTATTTTGTTCTTCGCGCTAAGCAGGACCATTATTGTTAAGGAGAATTTTATCAAATATTTTAATGTGGTGGTGTTGCTGGCGTTATTTGAATTTATTAACCTGTTGATACATCCCTACCTTGCCCGGCTCACTAACGACTCGCCGCCGCTGATGCTCTTGATATTGATAGGTATTGGTGCTCTGCTGGTGCCCCTGCACCACAAGTTGGAACATTGGATAGCTCACGTGCTGACGGAGAAAAATAAGCAGATCAGGCTGGCTGCCGCTAAAAAGACGATCGAGAAGTTGGAGGGGTAGTGGTCACTCTCCAACCCTTTTATAGTCTTTGCCGTTTAAACGTACACCGATAAAGTTGTACATGGAGTGATCGTTTAAATCGCACCTAAGTATTAAGGTATCATCTATTTGGTAATGTTGTTCATAGTCATCAACTTCGGCGTGATAAATCGCGTTGTTTAATCTATAAACTACATCATCTACGTTTGTGCTGATTCGCGATTGCGACATATGGCGTCCGACCATCTTCGCATACACAGTTCTGCCATTCAATCTTAAATAACGTTCTTTACGCAGGTCACCGGTATACGACCAAAGTAAAGATGCTAACATCATAGTTATCACAAGTGTTCGCCCCACCAACGTGGTATGACTTGCCAGCCACGCCCTCGTTTTCGATGGTTTTGGTTTAGTCAACGAGATTATTTCTTAGCCAACAGGTCCCTTATCTCGGTCAATAATACTTCCTCTTTTGTTGGTACGGGTGGGGCGGCAGGTGCTTCATCTTCTTTTCGTTTCATCGCGTTGATAGCTTTGATCACCAGGAATATAACAAACGCAACAATCAAAAAGTCGATGGCTGTATTGATAAATAGACCATAATTGAGGGTAACTTCGGGTGTCTTACCAACTGCCGGCTTTAAGTGAACTTTAAGGTCTTTAAAATCGAGACCTCCTAAAAGCAAGCCAACTGGCGGCATAATTACATCGGTAACCAATGATGTTACTATTTTGCCAAATGCCGCGCCGATAATTACACCCACTGCCAGGTCAACAACATTACCTTTTACGGCGAACTCTTTAAATTCTTTCACTATACTCATCGTTACAATCGTTTAAGTTAAATACCCGGATTTTGATAAACTAAATTACAAATAAACCGAACAATTGCTAACCGTTTTCGTTTATACCAGCATAAAAACAAATCTGCACATTGGTCAATAACTAATAAGCAAGCAGTTAGCCTGTTTATTTTTTGTTCGGACTAATTAGTGTATTTTTGCCCATCTAATATATGTTAAGACAGAATTTACAGCAGAAGCTTCTACAAAAATTATCGCCCCAGCAAATCCAGTTCATCAAATTGCTGCAGGTGCCGACTGTCTCGTTAGATACCCGTATCAAAGAAGAATTAGAAGAGAACCCGGCGCTTGAGGACCTGAGCCTGTCGAACATGCTGGAGCCTGAAGAAGCTTACCCCGATAAGGACCCCGACGATGATAACTTTAACAGCGACGATAAGGAGCAGACCGAGTTTGACGAGTTTAATATAGACGATTACCTACAGGATGATAATGTAAATGATTACGGCTCGCGTTACGACCAGAACGGTGATGACGATGAGGAACGTAAAGAAATACCTATAGCGGTACAGAGTTCGTTTTTTGAAAGCCTGCAAAACCAGCTGGATCTGGTACCATTGTCGGATAAGGACTTCCGTATCGGTCAGCAGATCATTGGCAGTTTGGATGATGATGGTTACCTGCGCAGGCCGATCATGTCGATAACGGACGATCTTGCTTTTTCGCAAAATGTAATGGCCGAGGATGATGAGGTAGAGGAGATGCTAAAGCTGATCCAAAACTTTGACCCGCCGGGCGTGGGTGCCCGCGATCTGCAGGAATGCCTGCTCATACAATTGCGCCGCAAAGACAATAACGACCTGATCATTAAAAAGGCGATTATGGTGGTTGAGCATTACCTGGACGAGTTTACGCGTAAGCATTACGATAAACTCGAGAAATCGCTCAACATGGACTCGAATGAGTTACGTGGCGTGGTGAACGAGATATTGAAGCTTAACCCTAAACCGGGCGACAGCAACGAGGTAAACACCAAGCAAATGCAGGTGATACCTGACTTTCACATCAGCAACAACGATGGTGTACTGATACTCACACTAAACTCAAAAAATGCCCCTGAGCTGCGCGTAAGCCGGTCGTACCAGGATATGTTTCAGCATTACGACAAAGCTGCCCAAAAGGATAAAAAGATGCGTGAGGCCGTACAGTTCGTAAAGCAGAAGCTTGACTCGGCTAAATGGTTCATTGATGCCATTAAACAGCGCCAGCAAACGTTGTTGAAGACCATGAACGCCATTATGCATTATCAGTATGATTTCTTTTTGACCGGCGATGAGCGCAACCTGCGCCCGATGATCCTGAAAGATATTGCCGATAAGATAGGGATGGATATCTCCACCGTATCGCGTGTGGCTAACTCCAAATACGTACAGACTGAGTTTGGTACCTTCCTGTTAAAGTCATTCTTTAGCGAAGCTATCCAGATGGAGAACGGCGAAGAGGTATCTAATAAAGAAGTGAAAAAGATACTCGAAGACTTTATTGGTGCCGAAGACAAGAACCACCCACTGGCCGACGAAAAGCTGACCGATATACTCAAAGAGCGCGGTTACAACATTGCCCGTCGTACCGTCGCCAAATATAGGGAGCAAATGAATATCCCCGTGGCCAGGTTACGCAAGGAATTGTAAGAGGAACATTACCTTACTCAAGTTAAAAGCAAGGCGCTTTAAGCGCCCTGCATCTCCGCTTTTTTAGTTGGCTGCCCCTTACCTGTTGTGATCAGGTCTCTCAAGCTATTGTTGATATAGCCGCTCCAGGCACCCGAACAAGCATCATAACATTCAACCTGCGGGGTTAACCCTTCCTGTGTAAAGCGTAACTCTGTTTTGTCTCCTTTAGCGCTGATATCGAAAATGATCTTTGCGCCGGTCCACTCACTTTGGTCTTCCAAAAAAGTTAAGCGGCTATCGGTAACCAGCCAAGCCACTTTTTGGTCGGGAACAACCTCTATCAATTTTTGTTTGGAATAGTGCACATCCCAAAACTGCACAGAAAACTCATCCCCCAATTGTTTTGACTGGCCGTCGATCTTGTCAATCCACCAGGCTTCAACGTTGTTCACTGCTGCAAAAACCTGCGCCGGTGTTTGGTCTACCAAAAAGGCGGTTGTATAATTTTGATTATCCATGACGTTTGTTTTTAAGCTGGCTCCCCAATGCCTTCGTTCAGCAATTTTTGTAGGCTTTCGGTAAGGTGTTCGGTCCAGCCGGCCTCGCATTGTTTATAGCATTCCACCTCCGGGCGTAAACCTTCATGGGTAAAATTGATGGTCGTTTTGTTGTTATCAGATATGATATCGTAGATCACTTTGGTGCCTGTCCATTCTGTTGTGTGTTGCAGCCATGGTAGGAAACAGTCAGTTACGGCCCACACAACCCGGCGACCAGGCTCCAATTCAGTTACCTGAAAGGTGACGTTGGTAGTGCCAAATCGCACCGTGAAAACATCGTTTAGATGCTGCGTACTGCCTTCAAAAGTTTTGGCCCACCACTCGTCAACATGGCTAATGGCATTTACGGCTTCGTCAGCCGTCACATCCGCAGTTATACTGCAGCTAAAATCGGGTGTTTTCATTTTTTCTTGTTTTTATCGTTTAATAATTTGCCTAATTTTTCCAGTTTGTTAGCCCAGAACGCGTCAAAGTATTCGAGCCATTTTTGGAGGTCTTTAAAGCCAGCCTCCTGCAAGGTGCAGTGCCGCTCGCGGCCGATGTCCTCGATGGAGATAAATCCCGAATCGTGCAGCACTTTGATATGCTTTGATACAGCGGGCCTGCTCATGTCAAAGTTTTCGGCCAGGGCGTTGATGGTCAAACTGTTTTTTGACAGCAGGTAGAGCATTTGCCGGCGACTGGGGTCGGCAATTACCTGGAAAGCATCAAACCTTGCTTGTTCCATCTTCTGTTGGATTTAATAGACGTAAAATCTTGTTGATGTTGCCCAACCAGCCTTTATCCATGGCGTCGAATATTGGCAGCATTTCTGAGCCTTCAAATCCGCGGTGTACCAGCAGCAGGGCGGTGCCGTTATCTTTTGCGGTCAGGGTCCAGTTTACTATCGACTTGTTCAGTATACCGTTACCGAGACCAAAGTCCCAGGAGTAGGAGAGTGTTTTGTGAGGCGTTAACTCCAGCACCTTACAATGGAAGATACCGTCGAAGTCGAAGTCAGCCATTGGTTTGGTAGTGAATTGAAACTCGTGACCCACAACCGGTTCAAAGTTGGTGGGCATCAGCCAGAGTGCCATCAGCTCGGGCTTGGTGAGGTAATCCCAAACATCGGCTACCGGGTTGGGATAAAATAATTGGTGTTGAATGATTTTTGCCATAATGCGTAACCTTTAAGTTACCCAAATATATAAGTAACCTGCGAGTTACGCAAATTTATTTTCATTTTTTTTTAGAAAATAAAAAATGACTTTTTGGTGCCTTGCGAAGCCTTTTTTGATTTTTTACTTGAAGCTTTGGATGGGATTAGAGGCACGTGGTAGTGAAAAGTACGGCAAATTATTTCAGGAAACCGGCGATTTTTTTGGAATTTGTACCGATACTATGGTTAAATAAACAAATTAGGCAGCCAGTAGACTTAATCTTCCGATAATTTATTTTTTGTTACCGCCAGCATATTGGGTAAAGTATCTTTCCTGCTTTTGTACAAAAGGATATCACCTAAACCAGTACTGTTGGGTAGTACGCCCGGCTTGATAACTCCGAAAGCGTAGATCATGCTGGTGTCTCCTGTCTGTTGAAAATGAAACACGATAGTATCCTTGTTTATGGAATAGGTTCCGCCAACCTTATCAACCCCGAAACATACTTCGCGGATATAGAAGGTATCGTCAGCTTTTAATTTTAACAGGGTTGAGCAGCCCGCAACACCCGGGCGATGGGCGATCAACAGGTCTTTAGCTTCAAACTTCTCCGGGTCGATCATTCCAGGCAGAAAAACGGAAGTTGCAAGCACGGTAGCTATTATTCCGGTAAGGTAAAGCCTTGATCGATGTTTAAAACGTTCTTTAAAGACGAGGTAAAGTTGTCGCAATAATGCAACTACTAGTATAATAAAGGTTAGAAACATGCATATACCAGCCAACATTGCCCAGCCACCGAGCATCCCTTCCCAATAGTAGGTAGTGTTTACCAGTAAAAAGAAAATAACGGCTGTAGTTAGTAGTAATCTGTGCGATCTCATTTCATATCTAATATCACTAAATATCTATAAACAACAAAAGGCCCTGATAACTCAGGGCCTTTTGACTATATAGATCACATTAAAAATTACACCGAAAAACTTTCGCCACAACCGCAGGTGCGGGTTGCGTTGGGGTTATGAAAGTTAAAGCCCTTGCCGTTCAAGCCGTCGCTAAAGTCAAGCTCGGTACCGGCCAGGTATAAAAACGATTTCATATCCAGGCACATGCGTATGCCACGGTCTTCAAAAAACTGGTCGCCTTTTTTTTCTTCGTTATCAAAATCAAGGTTGTACGATAAGCCGGAGCATCCGCCACCCTGAACCGATACCCGTAGGAAATAGGAGGCGTCCATGCCTGCATCCTGCATCAGGTGATCGAGTTTTGATTTTGCTTTATCGGTAATGGTTACCATTGTATTAGTATTTAGTATCAAGTAGTTAGTATTTAGACATCGTCTTGCTAACTACCCAAATTAGACTAATCCCTGTTAATTAAGTTTAAGTCTAAATAGTGTATCGTAAAAAAATCAGAAATCTTGATTCCTGATTTTTATTTCTTGATTTTATTGCTTAGTGGTGTGCTTTTTCGCTTACCAATGCTTCCATACCGTTTTTAACGCGGTAATCGTTAATAGCAGCTTTGATCGCATCCTCGGCTAACACCGAGCAGTGGATCTTTACCGGTGGTAAAGCCAGCTCTTCAACAATATCCATGTTGTCGATCTTCATGGCATCATCGATGCTCTTGCCTTTTAACCACTCTGTTGCCAATGATGATGACGCGATAGCGCTACCGCAACCAAAGGTTTTAAACTTGGCGTCGGTTATTACATTATCGGCATTCACTTCAATTTGCAAACGCATTACGTCGCCGCACTCCGGTGCGCCAACCAAACCTGTACCAACGCTGTTTTTGCTCTTATCTAAAGTGCCAACGTTGCGGGGATGGGTGTAATGATCAATTACTTTATCTGAATAAGCCATATTTTTTGAATTTCGGATTTCGAATTTTCGATTTCGAATTTTCTATTCCTGGGTTTGCTTTATTATTATTTTTATATCTAAATCTAATTTCTTCAAATCTCATCCGAATAACCAAATCCGAAATTGAACATCCGAAATTCGAAATCTTCTTAGTGTTCTGCCCACTCGATCGAATCCAGGTCGATACCTTCTTTAAACATTTCCCATAACGGAGAAAGTTCGCGCAGGTGATTAACTGAATTTTTAGTTACCTCGATGGCGTAATCAACTTCTTCTTCGGTAGTAAACCGGCCTAAGCCAAAACGGATAGAAGAGTGCGCCAGGTCATCGCTCAAGCCTAAGCTTTTTAAAACGTAAGATGGCTCTAACGATGCTGATGTACAAGCTGAACCCGAAGATACAGCCAGGTCTTTCATCGCCATCATCAAACCTTCGCCTTCAACATATTTGAAAGAGATATTGGCTACGTGAGGTAAGCGGTGCTCAACGTTTCCGTTTACATAGCTTTCTTCCAATTGGGTTAATGACGCCTCTAATTTATCGCGCAAAGCTGATAGACGTTTGGTATCGGCTTCCATATCTAAACCGGCAATTTCGCAGGCTTTACCTAAACCCACAATGCCCGGAACGTTTAACGTACCCGAACGCATACCGCGCTCGTGACCGCCACCGTCCATTTGGGCGGTAACTTTAACCCTCGGGTTTTTACGGCGAACGTATAACGCGCCGATGCCTTTAGGGCCGTACATTTTGTGTGCCGACATGGCTAAGATGTCGATACCGTCTTTATTAACGTCAACCGGTATTTTACCAACAGCCTGGGTAGCGTCTGTCATAAACAGGGCGCCAAACTTATGGGCTATCGCAGCAATTTCTTTGACAGGTTGTATTACACCGATCTCGTTGTTGCCATACATAATGCAAACCAAAATGGTTTCGTTGGTCATGGCAGCTTCAAGCTCAGCAAGATTTACTAAACCATCGCTTTGAACCGGTAAGTAGGTAACCCGTGCACCTAATTTTTCAATATGCTTGCAGGTATCCAATACGGCTTTATGCTCGGTAGTGCAGGTAATAATATGATTACCCTTTTCTTTATACATTTCAAACACACCTTTAATACCCAGGTTATCGCTTTCGGTAGCGCCCGAAGTAAAGATGATCTCTTTCTCGTTAGCGCCAATTAATTTGGCAACCTGTTCACGGGCATAATCAACAGCTTCTTCGGCTACCCAGCCAAAAGGGTGGTTACGGCTTGCGGCATTACCAAATTTGTTGGTAAAGTACGGCAGCATCGCTTCAAGCACCCTTGGGTCCATGGGTGTGGTGGCGTTATTATCTAAATATATAGGAAGATCCATCGCTCTTTAACGTTAAGTTTAATTAACGGTACAAAGATAAACAATTCTTTTATTTAAAATGATTACAAACAAGGAGTAAAAATGCAGAAGGCAGTCATTATTTTGCAATATTTGGATAATGAACAAAATTGAACACATTGGTATTGCCGTTAGCGACATCAATAAGGCCATTGGCATATATGAGGCTTTGCTAAATACCAAAGTTTATAAGATAGAAAGTGTTGAAAGTGAGCACGTAAACACCTTTTTTTTACGATCCGGGCCCAATAAAATTGAGCTGCTGGAGGCTACATCGCCGGATAGCCCCATCGCTAAGTTTCTAGAAAAGCGGGGTGATGGCGTGCACCATATTGCTTTTGATGTAGATGATATTGAAGCCGAAATGCTGCGCCTAAAAGCCGAAGGTTTTGTTTTGCTGAACGAAATACCCAAAAAAGGCGCGGATAATAAGCTGTTTTGTTTTTTACACCCAAAGAGCACCAATGGCGTGTTAATAGAACTTTGCCAGGAGATGAAGTAGAATCAGGAGTCAAGACATGTATAAAAACTTGGAAAAACTTCGGCAAAGTTGGGGACATTATGATGTTCCTAAATTTGCAACGGAAGAAGAAGTTGTCGCCTTTGAACAGCGCACAGGGTTACTTATTCCTGACGATTTGAGAGCTTATTTTAAAACACTTAACGGAAATTGGTGGGACGCATACTTGGTTGAGTTCTATTCATTGAAACAGTTTATAACTGTAAAAGATGAAGTTGGAGATAGGCCTAGGTTTGAAGGTATTATCAATACACTTTCCGAACATGAAAACTGTTTTGTGTTTGCTGATCATAGCATAAAAATCTTTATTTATGCTATCAGGTTAAGCAAAGTTAAAACTGATGTAAACGAAATTTATATTATTTATAGCGATGAGGAATATAAATTAGTCGCTAATTCATTTGATGAATACATAGGTAAATACGTCAACGGAATAGATAATTACATTTGATCGGTTTGTATTTTCGCTGCCCGGCACCATAGGGGCAACTATCTGGTTGTAATTTTGAAACCTAAATAAACCATGAACCCAACTTTTATCGTCATACTTTCAACAGTTGGAGCGGCACTGTTATTTTTCTTAGTACGCTACGCCATAAAAGAGCGCAAACGCATAAAACAAACCGGCATCAGGGTTGAGGGGCTGGTAGTCAAAGTGGAGAAGGATTATGGCAGTAACCACTCGGCAACACATCTTTTGCACATCCAATATACAACGGCGGAGGGCGAGGTGGTCAATGGCATATACCGGGATATTTTCCACCCTTCATCATATATGGAGGGGGATACTTTGACTATCATTTATGATGTTAACAATACCAGTCGATTTATCCTGGCCAATATGCGTAAAAAGTAAAAGGCCTACATCATGTATAACCCAGAATAACCAGCGCCGTTCACTATAAGTGTAATATCTTTGTTAAACTCCTCATTGGCACCACTTTTTCATCAAATTTTCATCTGCGCGGGTAATTTCGCTGCTAAAATCACCCTTAGCTCCATATCCCGCCTCCATGAAAAAACACCTTACATTCGCGCTTGCTATTCTATTATCAACAACAGTACTTATGCAGGCTTGTAAAAAATCAGATTCATCTGATTCGACAACTACTACCGCGCCTATATTATTTAACGCTTATTTGAACGGCATCCTCTGGACACCCAAAACTGTGAGCGCTACCCTAACCTATAACGCCACTGCTAAAACCAAAACGTTTACCTGTACCGCTACTGATACGCTCGGCGCCGCCAAAGTTGTTTTAAACCTAACGCAGCCCGCAGCTACCGTTGATAGTACGTTAGCAATTCAAACCTACTCAGATACCACTTATTGCAAATCACAATATTATACCATAGCCAATGGTTTGGCCACATCGGCGGGTCCTATAAAATCGGACTATGTTACTATTACGGCTTATGATGCTGTTAACAAACTGGCGACAGGTACTTTTGGCTTTACGCAGTTAAAGCTTAATTACGATGGATCGGGCAATGTAACTTCCATTACCTCAACATCGGTTGCGGGTGGCCAGTTCAATAATTTGCCGGTTACTTTTATTAAAAAGTAGTTAGTAATCAATGCTTAAAATCGTAATCGGAAACCCGCAAATCGGTACGATCTGGTTGTGTTGATAAATTTTGATTTTTAATTTTAAGTTTTCGAAATTTCCCCTATATTTGCACCTCTTTTGTAAGGAAGTTTAAATAATGAAAAAAGATCTGCATCCAAAAAATTATAGGTTAGTGGTTTTTAAAGACCTGTCTAACGAGTACGCTTTTTTAACTAAATCGTGCATCGAGAGTAAAGAAAGCATCAAATGGGAAGACGGAAACGAATACCCGTTGATCAAATTAGAGATTTCGCATACCTCGCACCCTTTCTATACCGGTAAAATGAAACTGGTTGATACTGCTGGTCGTATCGATAAATTTAAAACCCGTTACAACAGGTAATAGCCTGTTTGATAATAAATATTTGAAGTCCCGGCTTTCCAGTCGGGACTTTTTTTATTTTTGCGCAATGGCAATCATCCTTTTCGACGATAACGCACACCTAACGCTACGCCCTTTAACCTATACACGCCCCGTTGGCGATCTGCGTATAGGCATACTCACCATCGCCCAAAAATGGGCCAAAAGCTTAAAACACGGTTACTCATTTCATACACAGGCTTACCTGCAGGGTAAATTCCCGCTCAGTATTGCCGAGCGTAATTTGTTTATCAACGGTTCGGTTTGCCCGGATGAGGCGTTGGTTGAAGCGATAGCTAACCTTCACGGTGATGAAGCCCTGCTTAAAGACGGCTTGTTTATCGCTGTTAAGCTGAACGAAAGTGATGCCAAAGAATTTGATCCCGCTAAGGTATCCAACTATAAACCTATAAACTACAGTGGCGACTTTGTAGCCATCCGTTACCCTGAAGATATTTTTAAAAACAACGATAAAGAGTTGCGCAAGGATTTTATCCTGCAGACCAAAGGCCGCAACAGCGCCAAATTGAGCAATACCAACGTTGTAATAGGAGATGATATTTTTGTTGAAGAAGACGCCGTTGCCGAATGCTCGACCTTCAACACCAAAACCGGGCCCATTTATTTGGGCAATAACACCGAGGTTTGGGAGGGAAGCCATATCCGCGGCTCGTTCGCGCTCTGCAATAACTCGCAGGTTAAAATGGGGACTAAAATTTATGGCGGCACAACAGTTGGTCCGTATTGCCGGGTGGGCGGCGAGATCAATAACGCGATACTTTGGGGTTACTCGGCCAAAGGGCATGAAGGCTACCTTGGCAACGCCGTGCTGGGCGAATGGTGCAATATTGGCGCCGACAGCAATAACTCGAACTTGAAAAATACTTACGCCGATGTAAAGCTGTGGGATTATACCACGCAACACTTCCGTAATACACATATGCAGTTTTGCGGGCTGATTATGGGCGATCATTCCAAGTGCGGCATCAATACCATGTTTAATACCGGCACTGTTGTGGGCGTTAGCGCCAATATTTTTGGTGCGGGTTATCCGCGCAATTATATTCCCGATTTTTCGTGGGGTGGCGCGCATGGCTACGAGGTATATACGCTTAACAAGATGTTTGATACAGCTGCCAAAGTGTTTAGCCGCCGCGAAAACCGACATTTTGATGAACAGGAGCAAAACATCCTGAAAGAAATATTTGAACAAACCAAACCATACAGACATTTTTAGAATAACATGAGACAAAAAATAGTAGCCGGTAACTGGAAAATGAACCTGGATTACGCCGAAGGCTTAACCCTGTTTACCGAAGTAAGCGACCTGATTAAAACTGATATTACCGGCAAGCAACAAGCGATTGTATGCAGTCCGTTTATACACCTGCAAAGCCTGGCTAAATTAGCACAGGGTAATATCAGCGTTGGGGCGCAAAATGCCCACCAGGCCGAAAGCGGTGCTTATACCGGCGAAATATCCGCCAAAATGATCGCTTCGGTTGGTGCTGCTTATGTGATTTTGGGCCACTCGGAGCGCCGCCAGTACTTTGGCGAAACCAACGAATTGTTAGCTAAAAAAACGGATACCGTTTTAAAACATAACCTGAAACCAATTTTTTGCATCGGCGAAACCTTGCAGGAGCGTGAAGCCAACCAGCATTTTGATGTAATCAAATCGCAATTGGTTGAAGGCGTTTTCCATTTAGATGCCGAAGCGTTTGCCAAACTGGTGATCGCGTATGAGCCTGTTTGGGCGATAGGTACCGGTGTAACGGCCAGTGCGGAGCAGGCGCAAGAGATCCATGCTTTTATCCGCAAAGAGATCGCTGCCAAATATGGTCAGGCAGTAGCCAGCGGCATCACCATTTTATACGGCGGCAGCTGTAACCCTAAAAATGCGCCTGAGCTGTTCGCGAAAGCGGATATTGATGGCGGCCTGATTGGCGGTGCATCATTAAAAGCAAGGGACTTTGTGGATATTTTGAAGGTGTTTAACGCTTCTTAGATATTAGTATTGAGATAGGAAATACCTCATCTTTAAAATTTGTATCATCTAACGGGAGAGACCTTCTGTTGTAGATAAGCAGGGGTTAGAAGATTTCTCGCTAATCGCTCGAAATGACAATTGGTTGTTATTATCTCATATCTCAATACTCAAATCTAAAAAATGAACTACTACGAACTCACCTTCACCACATCGCCAACCGAAGATTATCATCAAGACCTGCTGATCAACGCTTTGGCGGAGTTTGGTTTTGACACTTTTGAGGACATTGATGGTGGCTTTAAAGCTTATATCCCGGAGGATGGTTTTGACCAACCGGCGCTGGATGAGGAGTTGACCGTCTATCATACGATGTTCAGTTTCACGTATGAGGTTACCCTTATCCCGCAAAAAAACTGGAACGAGGTATGGGAAAGTAATTTTGAACCGATAGAGATCAAGGACAAAGTTTACGTGCGGGCTACCTTTCACGCGGCTAAACCGGAGTTTGAGTTCGAGATCGTGATCGACCCTAAAATGGCTTTTGGCACCGGTCACCACCAAACCACCTCCATGATGATGGAGTGGATGCTGGAGAACGACTTTGCAAGTAAGCGTGTTTTAGATATGGGCTGCGGTACGGGCATACTGGCTATTTTGGCCTCAAAAATGGGTGCTGAACGTATTGTAGCCATTGATTACGATCCGGTTTGCTATGATAGCACGATAGAAAACTCACTCTTAAATCACATTGATAATATCACCCCGCTATGTGGTTCGAAGGAGGCTATCCCGGATGAGCAATATGATATTGTGCTCGCCAACATCAACCGCAATATTTTGCTGGAGCAAATTGACCGCTATGCCGAGGTGCTTAAACCGGGAGGAGAGTTGTATTTAAGCGGTTTTTATGAAAGCCCGGACCTGGAGATCATCACCAAGGCAGCCGCTCAGCAGCACATCCATTACGTTGCCCATAAAAAGACAAAAGACTGGGTTGCCGTTAAATTAGTACGCTAAGTTTTTAACATAACAGCAAATTGTTAACATTGAGGCATTTATCAGCATTGATAATTGCTTGTTGTAACAGATTTTTGTTTATTTGTGTACTAATTTTCTTTACAGCTAATAAATTTAAATGAGGGTACATTTTATCGCTATCGGTGGTAGCGCTATGCACAATTTGGCTATCGCATTGCATAAAAAGGGGTTCCGGGTTACGGGCTCTGATGATGTACTTTTCGAACCTTCCGTTTCGCGTTTATCAAAATATGGTTTGTTGCCGGTGCAAATGGGCTGGTATCCCGATCAGGTTACCGCCGATATTGACGCAATTATATTAGGTATGCACGCGCGTATTGATAACCCTGAGCTGCTCAAAGCTCAGGAATTAGGGTTAAAGATATACTCGTACCCCGAGTATATCTACGAACAATCAAAAGATAAATTGCGTGTTGTGATAGGCGGCAGTCATGGTAAAACCACCATTACCTCCATGATACTGCATGTTTTACAGTGCGCCGGAAGAAATTTTGACTACATGGTGGGCGCGCAGTTGGAAGGCTTTGACACAATGGTGAAGCTGACAGCAGATGCTCCAATAATTGTGATAGAAGGGGATGAGTACCTATCGTCGCCAATTGACAGACGGCCAAAATTCCATTTATACAAAGCCAATATTGCGGTGATAAGTGGTATTGCCTGGGACCATATCAATGTTTTCCCAACCTTTGAAAATTACACCGAGCAATTTAGTTTGTTTATTGAGAGTATGATACCCGGCGGTACGCTGTTATATTGCAAAGAAGATGCAGTTTTAAACAAGGTTGTTGCACATAATACGTCCGACGTAAAAAAAATATCTTACCGCCTGCCGGCTTTTGAGATCAATAACGGCGTGACGAGTTTGCTGGTTGATGGAAAACAATATCCATTATCAGTATTTGGCGACCATAACCTGTTGAACGCTGAAGCTGCCAGGCTGGTATGCGAGGCGTTAGGCGTGTCGTCCCCGGATTTTTACGAGTATATTACCACTTTTAAAGGTGCCGCCCGCCGCCTTGAGCTATTGGCCGAAGCAGATGGTACACATATTTATAAAGATTTTGCGCACTCACCATCAAAACTAAAAGCAACCATACATGCAGTTAAAACACAGTTTCCGCAAAGGAAATTGCTGGCACTGATAGAGTTGCATACTTTTAGTAGTCTGAATAAGGATTTTTTGACCGAGTATGCACACAGTATGGATGAGGCTGACGAAGCCATTGTTTTTATTGATGAACATACTTTTGAACAAAAGAAAATCGAACCATACCCTGCCGAGGTCGTAAAAATGGCCTTTTTGAGAAATGATCTGCTGGTTTTTAACCAGTCTCAAAAACTGGAAAATTACCTGAACGAGTTACCAATGCAGAATAAAAACATACTCTTAATGAGTTCCGGAAATTTTGGTGGGATGGATTTAAATAAGTTAACAGAAAGTATTTTGCAAAAATTACGCAATAATAAAATCATTAATTAAAAAATTATCTTAGCTTTATACTTAATAGTCAAACCTTTATCCTTAATTAATTTATTCACATGAAAACACTTGGAAAAAAAATCCGATTACTACGTCATCAAAGGGGTTGGAGCCAGGAAGATGTTGCTAAACGTTTAGATATTTCTATTCCGGCATTCTCAAAAATTGAGACAGGAATAACTGATATCAACTTATCACGACTTGAACAGATCTCAATTTTGTTCGAACTTACTGTAGTGCAGTTGTTAACTTTTAACGATGCCGAACAGGAACAAAAATATAACTCGGAACTGGATACCGTAAGCAAAAAGCTGAGTGACCGTGAGGCCGAAGTGATCGATCTGCAGAAAAAAGTGATCGAACTTTACGAAGAACTTCGTTTAAATAAAGTGACCGCTTAATTGTTGTTAAAAGCAGCAGTACGGTTATTGTAAAATAAAAAGCCGGTAATATGGGGAATATTACCGGCTTTTTATTTTTAGGCTTTTACGTAGTCGAAACGGTTGTTTTCGTTATTCCTTTCGCGTTTAAGCTTGTGTTCGTTCGAAAGTTTTAAAAGGATTCCTGATAATTCAGACGTTTTAAAATCAGAATCATACTGCTCTTTGCAATAGTAAGCTATTGCCGATATTGAACGCGGAACGTCAAAAAAGTCAGTGTGAATAATTTGATTTAAAATTTTTGTAGCTCCGGGTTTTTTACGGCCACGGATACGGCTTTCGGCGCCGTCATCTGCATAATCCTTGCCTTTACGGCCCCTGCGGTCTGCAACCTTCAGCGCCTCGCCATCAAAATCATGACGATCACCTTCCATAATGCTGTCGAGTAGTCTGTCAATAATTTTAACCTGAACGGCTTCAGATTTGAACGCGTTCACAACCTCGGATATCTCCAATAGCTGCTTTCTTAATTTTTCGGTGTGTTTGCTCATGATAAATTAGTAAGTAATTGAATGTTAAGCTTTTGTGTTTTTGTGTTAACTAAAATATATAGGGGAATTTGCTTAGTTACGTATTTTTAATCTAAATAGTTTGCTATTCGACCTCAATTATAATAATAATCAACGTTTTATATTGTAAAAAGTGTTTATTATTTGTAAAAAAAGTATTAACATTTTTGTTATATACTTTAGCAATAATATTTTAATTGAAACTAAAAATTTGACAGCACTTTTTTCATTACCTCAAGCCCCTCGTCAATATGCTGTTTATCCATGGTTAGAGCGGGTCTGAAGCGGATAGTTTGATTGCCGCAACCTAAAAACATGACGTTATTTTGGATGCCTTTTTTGATGAATTTATCTCTATCTTCCTTATTTTGGAAATCAAAAGATGTTAATAACCCTTTGCCCCGCACATTACTTATCATGTCATATTGTTGCGCGATATTGGCTAATTGTTGCTGCAAGTAAGCGCCTACTGTTGCAGCATTGTTGCACAACTTGTCTTCATCAATGATCTCCAATATTTTTGTAGCGCGCACCATATCAACCAAACTACCACCCCATGTTGAGTTAATGCGCGATGCTACCCTGAACACATTTGTTTCCACCTCGTCAACTTTACTCCCTGCCAAAATGCCGCATACCTGCATCTTTTTTCCGAACGCCAGGATATCGGGCCGGGCTTTTTCGCCAAAATGCTCATGGCACCAAAACTTGCCTGTAATACCAACGCCGGTTTGTATCTCATCGTATATCAACATCACCTCGTTTTCGTCGGCCAACAGGCGCAACTGCTCTAAAAATTCTTTACGCACATGGTTATCACCGCCTTCGGACTGTACAGGCTCAATAATAATAGCGCATATATCATCCGGATTATTGGCAAATGCAGCCTTGATCTCCGCTATTGAATGGACTTCTCGGAGCAGTAGATCAGCTTTGCTTTCTTCCGTTTCCGGGAATTGGATAATTGGTGTAGTGATGCGCGGCCATTTAAACTGCGCATACCACCTTGTTTTTTCGGGACTGGTATTGGTGAGGCTCATCGTATAGCCAGAGCGGCCGTGAAAAGCATGCTCAAAGTGAATAACCTGGTGACCTTTTTCGATAGTATAACCCTTGGCAAAGTTTTTTTGCACTTTCCAGTCCATCGCAACTTTTAGGGCATTCTCGATAGCCAGTGTACCGCCAGAAATAAAAAAGGCGTGGGGCAGGTAAGCCGGGATCCCCATGCGGTCGAAAGTTTTAACAAACTGGGCATATTGCGTGGTATAGATATCGGAGTTTGAAGGGTTGGTCAATGCGGCCAGCATCAGGTTCTTTTTAAACGCCTCGTCGTTTACCATTTTAGGGTGGTTATAACCTAAAGGCACCGATGCAAAGCAGGTAAAAAAATCGAGCAAAGTGCGGTTATGTTTAGCATCGTAGATGTAAACGCCGTTACTTTTTTCCATGTCGAAAGTGAGGTCGAAACCGTCGGCGTGAATATGTTTTTCTAAAACTGATTGAACATCGGATGGGGAAACAGATAGGTTATACATAGGCTTTTGTTTGAAACCAAATTTACAAAAAAGCGCTTGTGTGTGCAAATTTAAAGGTTTTTGAACCAGATGGTCGAAAAATAGGTTTAAACAATTTAAAGTATGTTTTTGAACTGATAGCCAGAAAGGTATCTTTTGCGTATTATTTTTTTGAGGCAGAAAACTGCCCGGCCATGCCCAATAATCCCCAGGTGCCGCCGGTGTGTATACCTAAAATTTTGCTTCCCGGCGCAAAGTGATATTTACCGATTAAGTCGAATATCGCGTAAAGCATTTTGCCGGTATAGACAGGGTCAATCAGTATACCGGTCTGGGCAATAAACTCGCGGATAAACCCGATAAGCTGAGGGGTAGTTTTGGCGTAACCGCCAAAGTGATAATCCAAATGCAAGCTGTAAGGAACCGGACGGGTCACATACTTGTCGATCTCGCCGGCCATAAAGCCGCCACCTTTTAAAACCGGTATCGCGTGTAAATGGGTAGATAATCCGTTTTGCACGATACCATTTAAAATACCCGCAGCTGTAGTGCCGGTGCCACATGCGCAAAACAGGTGGTCGTACATGTGGGGCAACTCGCTGATCAGTTCGGCGCAACCTTTTGCCGCCTCCGCAGACGCGCCGCCTTCGTCTATAAAAAAGACATCAGCGTTATCTCCAAAATGGGTATTAAATAAGGTTAGCTTATCGCGATAGCTTTCGCGATCCATAAAAAGCAATTCCATCCCGTAAAGGCGACATAGAAATAAATGGTTGTTATCTACAGCTTCGCCGCGGACAAACCCCGTCGTTTTAAAACCAAACATAGCGGCTGCCGCAGCTGTTGCCAGCAGGTGGTTTGAATAAGCACCGCCAAAGGTAACCAGGTGGTTTTTGTTTTCCGCTCGTGCTTTTTGCAATATGTATTTTAGCTTGCGCCATTTATTACCCGAAATGATGGGGTGGATCAGATCGTCGCGTTTTAAAAAAACGCTGACCTGTTTTTCGTCAAAAAGCGGGTGGCTGATCTGGGTAACCGGACTAAATATTTCGAGGTTGATGGGTTTCATGTACAGGCCTCACCAATTGAGCACGTCCAATTTTTCGATGTGAGAAAAATGCCTATCCCTTGTAATTAAAGTAAGTTGATGTTGTGTTGCTAGTGCAGCGATCCATATATCGTTTTCAGGGATTGGAGTGCCTCTTCTTCTTAACTCAACTTTTATAGTTCCATATACCGCAGCGGTTGAATTGTCAATAAATAAAACATTATACTGTTCAATTATTTTGCTAACGTTATTAAGATTCTTGCTAATATGTGCGGAATATTCTGCGCCGTAGTACAGTTCGCCAATTGCAATAACGGGAATGTATACTGATTGAGATTGGTCTATATTGTCTGCAATTGAAAGATCGCCTTTAAGTAAGGCAGATATGATATTTGTATCGAGAAGTACGCTATTTCCAGTCATCGGGGTTGATTTGCTCACAACCTTCTTCAATAGCTTTCTCCATCAATTCAATATCTTCTTTTGATATTAAACCTATCAGATCACGGGCAGATGGGCGCTTGCCCGCATCCGCAGGGGCGATCTTTAAAATGCGCTCGATTTCAACTAAAGTCTGCTCACTTTCTACTTTGATCATCTCTTCTATTAAATGCAACTTCCTGGCTTCGGCGAACATAGCATCAATTTTAACCTATTTACAAATTTACAGAATTAATATAACAAAAACTATGCGACAAATACCATAAAAAAACGAGTAATTTTGCGGCAATGAGCCAGGAGCCCGAAGCATTTGAAACCGACGAACAGGACCTTTACGAACATTTACGTGTTGTTGTAGATAAGGGCCAGAGTTTGCTGCGTATTGATAAGTTTTTGATGCACCGCATTGAGAACGCATCGCGTAACCGCATTCAAAATGCCATTGACCTGGGTAATGTTTTGGTTAACGATAAGCTGATCAAGCCGAGTTACAAGGTAAAACCACTGGACGTGATATCTGTAGTGCTGCCGCACCCGCCGCGCGACACGGAGGTTTACCCGGAGGATATCCCCATCAATATTGTATACGAGGATGATGACGTGCTGGTGGTTAATAAGCCTGCCGGTATGGTTGTGCATCCCGGTTACAACAATTATACGGGCACGCTGGTTAATGCACTGGTATTCCACTTTCAGCAACTGCCTACTTTACCGGGTAATGATGGCAGGCCCGGTTTGGTGCACCGGATAGATAAGGATACATCGGGACTGTTGCTGATCAGTAAAAACGAACGCGCCATGACCTGGCTCGCACGTCAGTTTTTTGAGCACACCATTACCCGCAAATACATCGCCCTGGTATGGGGGGACCTGGAAACAGATGGTACGGTTACGGGCTATATAGGCCGGAGTATTAAAGACCGGCGGGTGATGAGCATTTACGATGATCCCGAAAAAGGAAAATGGAGCGTAACGCATTATAAGGTTTTGGAGCGGATGACTTACGTTACCCTGATTGAATGCCAGTTGGAGACAGGCCGCACGCACCAGATACGCGCGCACATGAAACACATTGGTCACCCGCTTTTTAGTGATGCCACCTATGGGGGCGACAGTATTTTAAAAGGGACTTTATTTAGCAAATACAAACAATTTGTCGAAAATTGTTTTGAACTGATGCCACGCCAGGCTTTGCATGCGCAAACTTTGGGTTTTGTGCACCCCACGCAACGCAAGCGCCTGCATTTTGAAGCGCCCATGCCGGCAGATTTTGAAAGCGTACTATTAAAATGGCGTAAATATATGGGTGCACCGGCAGAGCAAAATAGTTAAATTTGGAATCAGAACTTGCATGACGACTACCTATATCAACTTTAACGGAGAACTGGTACCGGCTAACAGCCGCTTACTCACTGTGGGTAACCGCGGGTTTAAGTATGGCGACGGCTTGTTTGAGAGCATGCGCCTGATGAAAGGGAAACTCAAGTTTGCCGACCTGCATGCCGACCGCTTACAAAAAGGGATGAAGGCGTTACACCTGGAAGGGTACTCGCAAATGGACAGCTGGTTTTTGAAGGAGAAATGCGAAGAGCTGGCCAGTCGCAATAAAATTAAGCATGGCCGTTTGCGCCTCACCGTTTACCGGGATGCCGAAGGGTTTTATTCGCCTACGCAAAATAAAGCGGGTTACTGCCTGGAGATAGCACCGGTTGATGAGCCTCGGTATTTTTTGAATCCAAAAGGCCTGATCATGGATATGTATGATGAGTTACCTAAAGCGGTTAACGCGCTGAGCAATTATAAAACCTGCAACTCCATGGTGTATGTAATGGCCGGTATTTTTAAAGCGCAAAATAAACTGGATGAGGCCTTTATATTAAACCAGGGTGGTTACCTATGCGAGGCCATTAGCGCCAATGTATTTGTACTGTACCAAAACCATTTGTACACACCCGCTTTAAGCGAGGGCTGCATTGGCGGTGTTATGCGCCAGGTGGTAATGGACATCGCCATTAAAAACAAGATACCCCTAACCGAAGCCCAAATAGACCCCGCCATACTAAACGAAGCCGATGAGGTTTTTTTAACCAATGCCAGCCGTGGCATACAATGGGTGATGGGTTTTGCCAAAAAACGTTATTTTAACGAGATCAGCAAGGTTTTGGTTGATGAGTTGAACAAGGTTTAGCTTTTTTGATTACACTGATTATAGTTGGATTACACCGATTAAGGTTTGGCTTGTTTTTTAAAGCCTTTATTAACCATTAAAACGCCACAAACGGTATAGGGTAAAATAGCCCAAAGTTGGGTGTCGCGATCCAATTGAAAGAACCAGGCGGTTAAAATAAAAAGCCCGTAGCCTAAAAAATATAGACCAAAATACTGAGCATAAACTTTACTGTTCATCCAGTACGGTATTTTGCCGCCTGTAAAATAGCCGTTTACATATTGTTTATCAGTCCACTCTTTATATCCATCTATATAGCCATCGCTTTCATCGCTGACGGGGCTTTCATCAAGATCTAATTTCGCTATTATCTCAGTTGCTTTTTGATAATCTTCGGGTCTGACCAACAAATTAAAAGAAGAGCCCGATTCAGTTTTGAACTCGATCTTCTTCTTTTTTAATACACTCGCGGCGTACAGTAAATTTGCCTCGAAATTAAACTGGATAAGGAGTTGATAAGAGTGGTCCATCGGTAATGATCGGCAGTTTTTTTGATAATATTAATTCCCACCGTAATTATTCACCCCATCCTGTATTGCTGTTTCCAATACATTGAGGTTGATATCTTTTAGTTTATTGAACTTGATGCAATAGCCGGTCACCTTGGCCTTGCCTAACTGTTGCCCGTAGGTTTGGGCTAAGTAGGTTTTATCGGGGATACCCAGGATATAGACGGAGATGCCGGTGGTGTTGGTGCTCAAACCGATCTGGAAAAAGTCGCGGGTTTTGCCGTCGGCGTATTTGATGGTGTAGGAGCCATAGCCGATATTGGGGTTGCTCACGGTCTTACCTTCGGCGTTTATACCATTGTCGAACCATAATTTACAGCCGGGTAAAGCCCGGAGGATGTGCTGGTGCATTTCCTGCATTTCGGTGCGTTTGGGTTCGGGCTGACTGTTGATGTAGGCGGCGATCTGTTCTTGTACGGTCATGGCAAGGGATGGATTGGTTATACCAAAATAGGTATTTTTATAGATATAGTGCTTTTATTTTTGAGTGATTTTTGTTATATTGTGTGGTTGTGATTTCACTGATTTGATCGTGATTTCACCGATTGATTTTGGAAAAAACAAACGAAAAATACCGACAAATACCCACCACCTCGCCGCACATGTTTGCGAAGGTAGGGCGCAAAACATCGGTACACCGATGTGATACCGAAGAATACCGATGTGTTTTTTGGGTATAAAAACAACTAAAAGTGCGATTGGAGTGATTAAAGCGGGATATGGTCGGAGAAGTTGAAAAAATACCGAAGAATACCGATGCCTTTCTCCGCCATCTCATTAAAAGCGATAGCGGGGCGATCCCAGAGAAAAGCTACGTTGATTGTCCTTAGAGATTGCCACGTCGTTTCACTCCTCGCAATGACAGGGTGGTGAGGCAATCGGTCTACAATTTAACTCCTCGCAAAAACTCCCCGATGCTCATGCGTTTTTTGCCTTCGAGCTGGACGTCGGTTACGGAGATGAAGCCGTCGGGGCAGGCAAATTTGAGGAATGTTTTTTGGTCGGTTAAAAAGCCGCCGGGCTGTATGCCTGCCTCGGCCACTTGCTTATCGGCCTTGAAGATCTTGAAAAGCTTGTCGTTGAGGGTAGTGTACGCCGTAGGGAAGGGGCTCAGGCCACGGATGCGGTTATACACCTTTTCGACCGGCTGGCTAAAATCGACCAGGCAATCCTCCTTGAAAAGCTTGGGCGCGTGTTTAGGTTCGGTATCGGTGGATAGCTCGTCCTGGGGCTTTTCAACATAGTCGCCGGTCTCCACAGCCTTAACGGTTTTGACCAGCAGCTTAGCGCCAACGGCCATTAGTTTATCGTGCAGATCGCCGGCGGTATCGGTCTGGTGGATCTCCACGGCTTCGGTAAACAGCACATCGCCGGTGTCAATCTCCTGCTTGAGCAAAAAGGTGCTCACGCCGCTTACGGTCTCGCCGTTTATAACCGCCCAGTTGATGGGCGCGGCACCGCGGTAATCGGGCAGGAGCGAGGCGTGCAGGTTGATGGTCCCTTTGGGCGGCATATTCCAAACCACTTCGGGCAGCATGCGGAAAGCTACGACCACCTGCAGATCGGCTTTTAGCGCTTTGAGTTCGGCTAAAAAGTCGGGGTTCTTTAGTTTTTCGGGTTGCAGCACTTTGAGGCCATTGGCTTCGGCGTATTGCTTTACAGCGGATTGGCTGAGTTTTAGGCCCCGTCCGGATGGCTTGTCGGGCGCGGTAATTACGGCCACGATGTTGAAACCGGCCTTAACCAGCGCGTCGAGCGATGCAACAGCAAATTCGGGCGTGCCCATGAAGATGATTCTCATATGATGTTTTAGTTCCAAAGTCGTACCGAACTTATTTATACAACAAATACTTATGTCGCATTATTTTATACTGGCTCAAGGCGGGCTCCCAGCTCAGGCGTATCTCTTCTTCGCTTTTGCCGGCCTCAATTTGTTTGCGCAGCTGGTCGGTGCCGGCCAGTTTGGTAAAATACGCGGTAAAAAAGTGCTCCTTATCGGGGAAGGCTTTGTAAATATCCATCAAAAAATGGAGGTCGATCCTGCCTTCTTTGATGATGTTATACTTGCGCAGATCGACACCATAGCAAAGGTTGCCCTTTTGCGGCGGGTTATCGCTCACGCCGGGTATGCTTACCGGGGTAAAGGTGAATTTGTATTTATCGATGCCTTTCAGCAAAGGGCTGCCGATGACCTGGAACGGAAAAGTAGTTCCGCGCCCAAGGCTAAGCGTGGTACCCTCGAACAAACAAATGCTGGGGTACAGCATAATGCTTTGCTGGGTGCTGAGGTTTGGCGATGGATGGATGGGTAGCGTGTACCGCATATCGTGCGCGTAGTAGGCCATTTTGACGATCCTGAGGCGGCATTGTACATGACTTTTTAGCCAGCCCTCGCCGTTGATCATCTGGGCGTATTCGGCAGTCGTCATTCCATGCGCGATAGGTACGGGGTGCATACCAACGCCGGATTTGAACGCGGTATCCAAAACGGGACCGTCAACAAAATAGCCATTAGGATTGGGCCGGTCGAGGATCATAACCTCAATGTTGTTCTCGGCGCAAGCCTCCATCACGTGGTGCAGGGTGGCGAAAAAGGTATAGTAGCGGGCGCCTACATCCTGGATGTCGTAGATAATAAGGTCGAGACCTTTGAGTTCGTCGGACGTAGGTTTGTTGTGTTTGCCATAAAGCGATATGGCCGGTATGCCTGTTTTAGGATCTACCGTATCGTCAATTTTGGCACCATCGCTGGCATTACCGCGAAAGCCGTGCTCCGGCCCGAAGATCTTTTTGATATGGATACCTAACTTGAGCAGGCTGTCCACGCTGGGCGTGAGGTTTTTACCGATTACCGACGACTGGTTGATCACCATGCCGACGTTCTTTCCTTTCAGGTAATCAAGGTAAGCTTCGGTACGGTCGGCACCGGTAACAATGTGCTTGCCTTTTATATCGGAGCTTTCGGCCTTTTCTTCATAAGGGCCTTTGCCCTGGTGCGTAGGTAAGGCTCCGGGCATACCTGATTGCGCCCAAGCCAGAAGTGTAAACCCTGACAGGAAGAATATGGTTAGACACAATTTTTTCATGGTTGCTCGTGGTTATTGGTAAATGTAATTTTCAAAAGCGGCAAAATTTGCCGTCAATTCTGCATCTTTGCTAAAGTACAAAAATAAACTTTTGCCCTTTGAATTTTGCTTCATTCATAGCTTCGCGAATTTCCTTCCGTTCAAAACGGACATTCTCCAAACTCATTGTCCGTATCGCTATTACAGGCATTATGCTGGGTTTAAGCGTAATGATACTTTCGGTAGCTATCGTCAAAGGGTTTAAAAAAGAAGTGAGCGATAGGATAGATGCCTTTTCGGGCGATATCAGGATATCCAAAGTCGATCTCAATTCATCTTATGAAAACACGCCTTTCGCGGCGAGCGATAGTATCAAAAAAGCGGTGCTTGCAAACAAGCAAATTACCCGGGTAATGCCCTATGCTACTAAAAACGCCATTATCAAAGCTAATGATGAGATAGAAGCGGTTATTATGAAAGGCGTTGACCGCGAGTACGATTGGTCGTTTATGAAGCCTCGGTTGGCGGCCGGAAGGGTTATTGATTTTACTGACACAACGGCATCGAAACGGGAGATCATGATATCGCAGTACACTGCCGACCGGCTTAAACTAAAATTGGGCGATAGTTTTGTGATGTATTTTATACAACAACCTCTGCGTAAACGCCCCTTTAAAATTGTAGGCATATTTGATTTGGGTGTTGAAGAAGTAGACAAGAGCTTTGTGATAGGCGACCTGGGCCTGATACGGCGGCTAAATAACTGGAAGCCCAACGAAATTGGCGGATACGAAGTACGCGTTACCGATTTTGACAAGATAAATGCCCAATCCGACTTTATCAATAACGTGTTGCCGCCCACTTTACGCAGTTATACCATAACCGAGACCTATGCGACAGTTTTTGAATGGCTTAAGCTGCTGGATGTAAATACCCAGGTGATACTGATACTGATGATATTGGTAGCGGTTATCAATATGATATCGGCGCTGCTGATCATGATATTGGAGCGTACCAGTATGATCGGTATGCTCAAAGCCATGGGTGCTACCAACGGCAGCATACAGCGGATATTTTTGATCAACGCCTTTTATCTGGTTGGCTTAGGGCTATTGCTGGGTAACGGATTGGGTTGCGCTCTATGCTATATCCAGTCGGCAACGCATGTTTTTAAGTTGGATCAGGCATCTTATTACATGAGTTTTGTGCCGATACAGTTAACCTGGATGGATATTAGCCTGCTGAACATAGGCACTTTAATAGTTTGTTTGCTGGTACTAACGATACCTTCAATGTTGGTAACACGTATATCGCCGGTAAAGGCTATCAGGTTTAAATAACTACCGAATTTTGTAACTGATGCCCATTCTCATCATTCGCGAAAAGACCTGAGACGACGCTCCGAGCGATCGCCCGTTGTAGTTGAATACACCGTAATTATAACCTGTGGATATACCATAGCGGCGATAAGATGCTTTTAGTTCGAAGCGGTAGGTTGGGTCGAGCTCCTTACCCCAGCTGAGGTCGACGTAATCGGTAGATCCATCATCGGCTTTGGTTTGTCCCTTTTGGTGTGTTGAAAAGCCAACGGCTACATCTAAACCTATTACCGCGTCGACCGACACTTGTTTTAGCTTGATACGGTAACCCAAAAAAGGGTTAAAGTTGAATACATCGCTACTGAGGATATTATATCCGGCTACAGTTGGTGGCACAGTGTAAAATGTATAAGGCAGGTGATTGTCCTGGTAAAGGTCGACACTGCTACGCAGGTTTTCGTAACCTGCCTGCATACCCCACAATAGCCTAACGGGTGTCACACATTGAACCTGGACAGCTACACCGTAGGAGTAAGTGGGTTTGGTACCGTAGGGATTATTAACATAATTGCTGCCTATTCCGTTACTGGCCTTGTCTATAAAAGATTCACTGTTGGCACCACTTCCGTGATAATTGAATAGACCCGAAATTATATGCACAGAAAATTCATACCGCTGCGCAAAGGCGGGTGTCAAATTCAACAAACAGAGGATAGATAAGAAAGCTTTCTTCACGGGTTAGGCGTTTCAAAGCTAAATTTAAGGTTTATTCCGCCCGAACCAAATTTAAGATCCTGATACCCCGCACCTGCGAGTGGTATTTTAAAAAATGGCTCTACATATAAACTACCCTTTTTTGTGAATCGATGGCCTAAGCCAAAGCCAAGGTTTATGGTTTTGAAAAGATAAAAGCTATTCAGGTATTTTTGTGTGGTGGTGGCATTATCAGTTAAAGCGGCGGTTGTGGGGGTATAAGTGGTGTTAAGTACGTATTGTTCGCTTAAAAACGTGCCCGAACTAAAGCCTGAGTAGATATAGGCTTTATGTTTGCCAAATTGATACTTGAGGTTTAACGGGATATCCAAAGCTACCAATTTAGTATTCCATGTATTATGCACGCTAACCAGGTAATAAGTGATGATAGCTAAACCAGCAGGCGGTGAGTTGAAAGTGTTGCTTTGCAAAAGCGAGCTGCCAGTGGTTGGAATGCGATCATAGTTAAAACTGTTTTGAAAGATTGCAAGGCCGGTTGATAGTTTAAGATTGCCGGTAAGCATGATGTCGGCGCTTCCACCGATCCCCATATTAAAATACGCGTTGCCGTCGCCGATTAAATAATTGGAGAACGCCGATACATAAACGCCAAATACAACCTTGGGGCTAACTTTGGCTGCGGTATTAGTCTTAAGTATTTCCTCTTTGTTTGTTGGGTTAGTTTTTGCCACTGTGGCGGCGGGTTTAGCCTTAGTCATATCTGCAATGGTAGACGGGCTAATAACAGGTATGCCCGCCTTCGAGGTGAGACTATTATCCACAGTTAAGTTGTTTGAAGTATGATTTGTGTTTTTGGCTGCCTGGGTTACTGTCACGATATCGGAGCGGTCACGTTCTTCATTTTGCCCATTTGAATTAACGATACCACGGTTAGAGGCGTTACTGTCGTTACTATTGGTCACGATTTTCAAAGCCGGTGGTTTGACTTTATTCTGCGCCCTGGCTACAGTCCGACCGGATACCATTTTGTCCGGAGTAACCGTCCGTTTTTTATTATCATCGGCAATACTGTTGTTTTCGGACGAATTATCGCCTTGAGTCGTTTGCTCGTCCCTGGCTATAATGTGTTTGTTCTCTGCGCTTTTGGCGACCGAAGTTTGCGCAGAAGTACCAGGGGCCTTTACTTTTGCAGGATTCGTTTTAGTGCGACCAACGTTGTTTGGTAGCTTTTGGTTGGGCTGTATAAGCCAAACAGTGGTAACGATGCCTAATAGTACTACGGCCGCGGCCATTCCCCACCATAGCCAGGCCAGCGGACGACGGCCAGGTGTAGCCGGATATTTTTCACGCAGCAGCAACCAGCCATCATTGGCTGCGCTATCGCCGGTGTTGTCAAACACTTCTTTTATGCGATCTGTTAAGCGTTTATCAAACTCTTCGTTCATGTTTCCCCTCTGGTTTGTTTAACATTTCTCTTAACTTATCCTTCGCCCGGGTTAAATACACCCTCGACGAACTTGCCGGGATGCCCAGTATCTCCGCTATCTCATCGTGTTTATAACCGTCTATCTCGTATAGGTTAAAAACCGTGCGGTGCACATCGGGCAAAAGCGCAAGTAATTTTAAAATATCGTCCACATTTAACTGTTCAACGGCGTTAAACGGGCTCTCCAACTGTAAAGCGTTTTCAATATCCTTGCCCCATTGGTGCTTTTGCTCTTTGCGTTGTTTATCAATAGCAGTGTTTACCACTATTGTCCGTAACCAGGCTTTAAATGGTTTACCGGCATCGTAATACTGCAAAGCGCCAAAAACTTTAATAAAAGCATCGTTCACCACTTCCTGGGCATCATCCCGACTATAACTATAACGCAAGCCAACGCCCATAGCATAGCCATAAAAGTGTTTATAAAGCACTTCAAGGTGTTTTAGGTCGCCATTTTTGCATTGCTGAATTAGCTTTTCTTCAGTAATGCCTTTGGGTAGATGCATTAATTATATTTACAATTTATTACTCGTCTTTACGCAAATATCGGCCACCAAAATGGCTTTATCGCAATTGTTGAAGTATTGTATCTACCTGTGTGATATATGCCCTTATTTCTGTAGGCAGGTTATTTATTCGGGTATCAATATGCCAGTTTGTTTTTGTTCCGTTATCCAATAGCTCAATATAAATGCCCAATGCGTCAGCCACACCCGGGCTGCCAAATGTTTGGTTAGGATGATCGAGCAGATATTGCGGAAGGTTATCCTTAGCAGGTTTAGCGATAAGGTATTTGGCGTTTGTAAGTGTTTGATATGGTGTAAATGTGAAAATTCCTGATTTAGAGATATTTATGCTATCAGCAATCAGCTGTTGGTTACTCACTTTGTATGCGGTGCGGCAAAACGTCCAGCACAAGCCGTCGAAATAGCAAAACGTTACCTGATCTTCTGAGAATGAATTATTTTGGTTTTTTTTACATCCTGCAAAAAGTACAATGATGATACAAAAAGCGATAAGGTATTTCATCTGCGAAAGCTTATTTGTAGCCTTTACGTAAATAATGGTGATGGTGCTACAATCAGAATGAAATAATTATTTCTGTTGGAGGGTATCAACGGCTAAACTTTTTTAAGCGAAACTGATAACTTGATGTCCCGTCGGATAAATTTTGTGTCAATATCAAACTATCTGCTTTGTAGCTTATCGCATAGGACCCGGTCAGGAAACCCGGAGCCAGGGATGAATACAGTGGCACTTTTGCATAAGTTAATACTAAAGTAGTATTTTCGTTCTGCAGTTCGTAAGTGCCATTAAAAGGTATAAAATCGATATAAGCTAATTGGTTTAGCGTCAAGTTGTTTTCGGTGTAATTACCTCCAACGAAATTAATATTGGCCGGTAAGACGGTTTGGGTTTTATTACCGTCTAAAACCGAAGATGAAATTACTGTGCCTGTGTAATACCCTTCTGTAAATGGTGTCACAGACGTATTGTCATTCTTTTTGCACGCAGTAAATGCTACCGATGCAATACCTAAACAGCATAAAAGGTTTTTAATTGGTTTGGCTAACTTCATGATAAGTGGTATTTATAAGTCATTACGCAAGCATAACAGTGAACGCTACAAAACCATTAAACTTTTTTTGCCTCTTCCCAAAAGATATCCATTTCGGCAAGGGTCATATCGCGCAGTTGTTTACCGCTTTGCTGGGCTTTACTCTCAAGGTATTGAAAACGTTTGATGAATTTTTTATTGGTTTTTTCGAGTGCGTTTTCGGGGTTGATATCAATAAAACGCGCATAATTGATCAACGAGAACAGCAGGTCGCCAAACTCGCCTTCGGCTTTTTCGTGATCTATCTTTTCCGTTCCGGCAGCATTAAACTCATCCCTAAACTCGCGCATTTCTTCTTCAACCTTAGCCCAAACCTGGCCTTTTTCTTCCCAGTCAAAACCTACGCTGCGGGCTTTTTCCTGTATGCGCGACGCTTTAACCAATGCCGGTAGCGATCCGGGTACACCGGCCAAAACCGATTTGTTGCCTTCTTTCAATTTCAGTTGTTCCCAATTGCGTTTTACGTCTTCTTCGTTTTTAACCTCAACATCGCTGTAAATATGCGGGTGGCGGTGTATCAGCTTTTCGCAGATGCCGTTCAATACATCGGTAATGTTAAAGTCGTTGGTCTCGCTGCCGATCTTGGCGTAAAAAACCAGGTGTAGCATAATGTCACCAAGTTCTTTTTTGATCTCGGCCATATCGCCTTCCAGTATCGAGTCCGACAGTTCGTACGTTTCTTCAATGGTTAAATGCCGCAGGCTTTCCATGGTTTGTTTCATGTCCCAGGGGCAGTTGGCACGCAGGTCGTTCATAATGGCAACCAGGCGCTCAAAAGCGGTACCCGGTGTTTGTGCGGAGGCAGGAGGTATTAATGGCATGGTACGAATATCGGCAATAAACCTAAATTCACGGTGTTGTTTTGATCTGCAGCCGAAGTTTTTTATTTGGGTTGTCGTTATTGAAATAATAGTAACACAGGTCTGTAATCGTCGCTGTAACAATCTGATTATAGGGATGGTAAACGCGCTATTATTAATAACTTTGGTTCATCCATCCATTTCCTGTTATGAAGTTTGCTAAAGTTTTACCGGCTCTTATCTTGTTTTTTGCGGCTTTTCACATTCAGGCCGCGGTGATAGTTCCTTTGCCGTTTACCGATCACATGGTACTCCAGCGCAAAATGCCTGCACCTGTTTGGGGCACTGCTGACGCAGGCGAAAAGGTTACGGTTACCTTTAACGGGCAAATCAAAACCGCCACAACCGGCGATGATAAAAACTGGCGGGTAGTTTTTAATCCGATGAAAGAGGCAGGGCCGTTAGCCATGACCATTACGGGGAGTAATACACTTACCCTTACCGATATTTATGTTGGCGAGGTTTGGCAATGCGCGGGCCAGTCAAACGTGGATCTGACGCTGAATAACACCAGTCAGTTTGGTCCCCGCTTCGCGGATACGATAAAAAATGCCAACCTGCCGATGATGCGTTATGTCAATATGCGGCAGCCGGGCAATCCGCACATTACCTGGCGGGTTATCAGCCCCGAAAGTGCAGGTGGCTGCTCGGCAACCGGTTTCTTTTTTGGTAAGGAGATATTAAAGTCGGTAAACTGCGCGGTTGGCCTTGTGGTAACTGCGGTGGGTGGTACATTTATAGAAGATTGGTTTGACCCGGCGACCATAGTCGCAAACCCCGGTATGCAGACCACCAGGAATAAAACTGGCAAACCGGTAGTGCCTGGTACTTTATGGAACCGGTTTGTGGCGCCGGTTGTAGGTTATGGTATTAAAGGCACCATGTGGATACAGGGAGAGCAAAATACTTATGATACCCTGATGGTTTCCAAATATGCCGGTCAGTTTAAAATGATCATAAATGGCTGGCGCAAAGCCTGGGGGCAAGGCGATTTCCCGTTTTATTTTGGACAGCTTTCGAGCGAGCGCCCAAACAAACCTAATGTGGTAGTGGATAGCTTGGCTTTTGTAGCCATGGTGCGCGAGGCACAAAAAGAAGCGCTAACACTCCCCAATACGGCTATGGCTGTGATGTGCGATTTTAAATCGGGCGGGTGGCATTATCCGCAAAAACCCGAGGCTGGATACAGGCTATCGTTACCGGCTAAAGCATTATTATACGGCCAAAAGAAACTGGAATACGAGGGGCCGATATACAAGTCCATCAAAATAAAAGGTGAAAAAGTCACGCTAAGCTTTACACATACCGGCAAAGGGTTAGAGGCCAAAGACGGTCCGCTTATGGGCTTTGTTATCGCAGGTAAAGATCACAAATGGTACCCTGCGACAGCCGCAGTAAAGGGCGATAAGGTGGTAGTAAGTAGCCCATCCGTTGCCGGGCCGGTCGAGGTAAGGTACAATTGGTACGACCGTACATCGGGAATCGGCAACCTGTATAATGCAGATGGGTTGCCGGCATCGCCGTTTAGAAGTGACGTGCTGTAACCAAACAGCCTACACTAACTTTTTTAATGCCATGATGGTGCCGGTGTGTATTCCCTCGTGTAATGTCAACAACCGGATGGCATCATCAATATTCCTGACCTCGAAGCCCTCCCTGGTTGTCCACGCTGTATAATTCGAAAAAGCCCCGTTTTCAATTTGAGCATCCAAATGATCGAGGGTAGAAATAAACAAAGCCTTGATGGCCGACAGATCATCGGAGGTATAAATTTTTTCGGGCCGGGTACGCGATTTATAAGCATCAAAAAACACTTGATCGATAGGTAGAATTGTTCCCGGCTTATAGCAAACACCATGCTGCGTTGAAACCATATGGCCCAGGTTCCATAGGATATTGTTATTAAACCCTATCGGGATATAATTTAATTGATCTAAAGACAAGAGATCGACCTGGTTTAGAATAGCTAAACGTTGCTTTTTTAGGATGTCTATTTGCTGACTCATTTTGTCATGATGTTTTGTTTTATCTAAATCAGGTGCACAAAGGCGGTATGGGGTGTTTAAGCGGATGGATTAAGGGCATTGTACAAATTTTTACGAATTCCTGGTTTTTACTTCGTTCGCCATTTTGTAGGTAAAGAATGCCAACGCCAATAAAATGAGAGCAATAGCCCCCCACATCAGGTAAGTAAAGTTAAAATCATGCTTTTGGGGTGCCGTGTGTTTATGGTCCGTATTTAGAGTGATGGCTCCTAATTGGGCTATTTTTAGGTTTTTGCCTACGCTATCGGTAAAAAACCTGAGGTCGTAATCAGGCTTCACCGCTGTGCTGTCGCCAAAAATAATGCGGTATTTTTTGTGGGCTTCCAGATAGCTTAATAACGATTGGTTTAGTTGATACGCCGTAGCGGATATTATTTTTAGCGGTAGGTTGTCTTCGTTCTGTATCGTTAGCAATAACTTACTGGTTTGCACGCCCGGAAAGAAATCGCCGTTCTTATTTGAGTCAAAGGTATCCGACATGAGAATTCCCATACCTTTATCGGGTAAATTCATCGAAGCTCCCTGTGGAGTAAAAAATGAAATTTCACGGCGGTAATATTTTGGCCCCGATACATTGATATGCAGTTTATCTATGCTGTAATATTGGCCAAACTTAAGTAATACAGAAGAAACCTTTGCGCTATCCTTTTGTGTGATGATCGGTATAGGCAGCACTTGGTATTTACCCGAAAACTGGTCGTCGGTATAAATACCTGCCTTTAAAATATTGAGCGGGGTTTTGTTTTTACCGTTTACTGATATCATCAAATACTTGTAATTGCTTAATGGTATGGGGATGCATTGTTCGTAAAAGCCTTCGTCACCAGTGCTGCCGTTGAGCATAATGTTCTCGCTTATGGCATACCATTTGGCATTATCATCGCTGCCTTTAATACTGATGCTTCGGGCTACATCGTTGTTTTTTATCTGTAAGCAAAGGTTTTTTACCGATGTTGAATTTTGATTGTAGATAGTAACGAACGCTTGTGGACCACCTGCAAAAACATTGCTAACCGGGAACTCAATAAACGTGTGCATGCTTTTTAGCGGCAGGTCTTTTTGCGTAACATATGGCACCGTTTTACCGGCCTGGTCTATAATTCGGACATCACTCAAATCGGCTTTGCACTGGGAGATGATCAGGGGAGATAAGGTGACCTGGTAGAAGCCAGTAGATTCAATATCTTTTATTTCGGCCTGCTTTTTATAAGCCGACTGTGCCATGCCTTGCCGGGAAAGCAGCATCAGGCAGCAGGCTGAAAAAAGTTTAAGCAACAGGTTTATCTTCTTCATCGGCGATAACGATCTTTTTAACCTTTTGATACATGAACGAAATGATGAGTAGCAACACGCCTAAACAAAAGAAGGCGACAATTTTGCCGGCCGCCGGGATGTTCCGCAGATCGAAAATAAACAACTTTAACAGCGTGATTGAAAATACGGTTAACGATATGATGCGCAATGGCTTATACTTATAACGCATGCCTAGCCACATTAACGCAAAAGAGCATAAACCCCAAAGTACAGGCAACCCGGTTTGGATATAATTTTCTAAAATATGCGTCAGGTTATCGGGCGGGTTGAAGAAAATGGCATTGGCCAGCAAATTGATCTCCAGGCTTAAAAATAATATAATACTGATACCGACTATCCAGCTGAATAATTTATCAGACGTGTTGAAGTTTCCGCGGTACAAGCTGATCATCCGTGCAAACAATAGGGCAATTATCGCTGCATTTAGCCAGTGTGTAATAAAATGTACCTTTAAGGTGTTTTTTGTCAATATAAAGGCTTGAAAATCAAAAGCATTGACTATGCTTGCCAAGTATACGGCGATGACTATACCTAAAATTGCAAACCTTGCCGCTTTTCCAAAAGTTGCTGCGGACAATTTGCCTGCGATGAAATCCAGCACCAGCGCAAATGCGGCAGTGTAAAACAGGTCGTATATCACATTGAGATTAACTGCTGCGTAGCGCGACGAAAACTGGTAATTTATTTCGAGTAATCCGCTCAAGTATAACAACGCAATAGCTGTAATGGAAAAAAAGCTTTTGCTGGTATATATTCCGGGCAAGATTCTGGTTTTACCTTCATCGTCGCGCCCAACCAATACCGATAGTGCGTAAGTGGTTATAGCGGAGTAAAACAGGGTAATAAAGCCTTTATTAGCTATGATGGTCTGCACATGGGGATACGCGTTTCGGTCATAACTAACATAACTATAGTAAAACTCAACAATATCCATCAGCAGGCTAACCAACATAACAGCCCAGATGATCAAAGCTGTATATCGCATGAGCCCGATGTCCGATTTTTGGTACAGCCAGTAAAGCAATACCGCCTCTGATGCCCAAAATAAAGTGATGTTATTGCCATGCAGTTGTATAGGTGCCGTGAGCGATATAAAGGTGATGGTTATACCGATCAGCAGGTAAAGTATATTGGTATCTACTTTTTTGTTTTTGAGCAGAATGTACGACATGACCAGGTTTAACACCCCCATGGCCGCGCTAAACAGTCCCCGGTATTGCTCCTGTTGCATATAGGTAAGCAGGTAAAGACCCGATGCAAAGTAAATAGCCGTATTGCTGAGCAGGATGCCAAAGTCCGAAGCAATGAATTTTCTGCTTTCTTTTACGTTATTGGCAATATTGATAGCGAAATATAACAGGTAGAACACACCACCATATAAAAGCGTTACGCCAGCTCCTTTCTCATCTACAGTAAACACTACCGAAATGAACACTATTTGCGATAGCACAAAAGCCAGAAAATTCAATATACGCCAGGTTTTGTTATAGGCGATGATCAGCAAGCCGATATTTAAAACCAGCATGTAGACAAATAACGCGTGGTAGTTTGCCGTACCGTTGCTGGCCATGAACGGACTGGCTAAACCGCCTATCAAAGCTATAACGGCAAGCTCCTGCCTGTCATACAATAACGAAAGTGCCACCGCGAAGGCCGTGATGATCACTAAAATAATGAAAGCCGATGTTTGGCTGAACAAGTGAAACTGATGGAAACCGAGGGTAATACTAAAATAAAAAACAGCTATGCCGCCGCCTACCAATACCGAGCTAAAGGCGTTATAGTTGTTGCGTAGTTTATGGGCAAACCCTAACAAAATACCGCCGCAAATAAAACCGATACCCACGCGCCCAACGGGACCGATCCAGTTGCTATCAATGGCGTATTTAACAAAGTAGCCTATTGCCAGTACCAAAATAGCGATGCCTATTTTATTGATCAGGTTTTCGCCGATGAATTTTTCGATATCCGGGTACCGTTCAAAAAATGAGGGCTGGTTCGTACGTTCGGGCGGAGTATATTGTAGCTGCCTACTATCTTTTGGAGCTTCAATTACTACCCTTCTGCCGCTTTCTTGAATAATAGTTGCCGATGTTTTTACCGGTCGGTCAATAATGCCTGGTTTCGGTTTGTCAGCAGGTACCTCTGGTTTTGGTTCAGTTGGTTTTACAATATCCGCCGACCACTCGGAAGTTTTGGTTTCGCTAACTGCCGGTCTTTTGATCGTGTCAGTATCTTTTTTTATTCGCGATAGCTTGGTTTAACAGTTCTTTTAGATCGTCTATTTG
>Ga0206971_10027_pt1 | contig 49848 bp, 43 predicted proteins | sample Alteio_BWOrgHeat_85_FD_152917 | JGI IMG/M metagenome (GOLD analysis project Ga0206971, IMG submission 152917) | Enriched cells from forest soil in Barre Woods Harvard Forest LTER site, Petersham, Massachusetts, United States -... | ecosystem: Environmental > Terrestrial > Soil > Temperate forest >...
CGACCAGGCCCATTTTATAAAGGATTTTAAAACCTTCACGGCCGACACACCCGAACAATATTTAAAAACTTTACGCCGGCGCCAAAAGGGCAAATAAACGATTTTTTACAATCACAGCCCCGGACGCCGGGGTAAATTTGTTGTATAAAAATTAAAACAATGTTTACACTACAACAAATTAAAAACGCGCATAGCAAGGTAAAAAGCGGCGCGGATTTCCCACGCTACATCCAGGAATTGAAGCACCTCGGATTAACCCGTTATGAATTTATGGTGGGCAACGGCGACACCGTCTATTTTGGCCACAACGGCCACCAGGTCAATTCAGGCCCGCGATACGAGCCGAGGGAAATTAAGTACCCGGCGGCGATTCCGGCCATGCATCATGACATCGCCATCCATCAGCAGGGCGGAACTGATTTCCCTACCATCTGTATACAGGCTGCCGCCAACGGTGTTGCCAAATGGGTGATCGACTTTGAAAAAATGCTTTGTACCTATTACGACCTTGATGGAAACGAAATGATTGCTGAGCCAATACCGGAGGTGGAATATGCCTGAGTTGAGCGCAATGGGTTAATTACAGCTATCCATATCACCCCGTTGCAGCCCCATCGGGTCGAAAGTGAGATCTTTTTTGGCAATCATGTAGCCTGTGCGAAAGAAAATGATCTTGCCGTTGTTTTTTATGTTTACGGTAACGGAATCGGCCAGCCCGACAAATTTATCGATATAACCGGCTGAAAAGGTGGCGATGCCATTACTTACTTTAATGGCGTCGTCATCATTAAAAACCGCAACCTGTTTCACATCTGGCGTATCGAGCTTAACGCATACCTGGTAAAATCTTTTGTTCACGTATTTGTACACGCGGCAGTGGGTCACCTTGCCCGAAAAATGCAGCCAGCCATATTCGGCTTTTCGTTTTTTGGTTAGATCGGCTTTGCTTAAAGCGCCGTAATATTGGGAAATAATAATGCTGACCAGGAATAGTGCGACGATACCCATTACCGCAAAGACTTTTTTGTTGTCCATTTCCATCCGTGTAAAGATAGCGAATCAGGAAGGCTTTTGTAAGCCAGCTAAAACGGAATGACTTCCGAAGTTTCTGAAACTTCGGAAGTCTTAGGGTATACGATCGATCCTTGCAGACACTTTATTTTCCCGCCACCGGTGCAGTTACCGGGCTGGCATATTTATCAAAGAAATTTATCGGTAACCCGGTTGTTTGCAAGCCTGGCAGTATTTGCGCCTGGCTGCCTACAATGATGATGCGCATATGGTCATAATCCATGTATTTACGCGCAATACGCATTACATCATCAACCGTTACCGCATTTACCTTTTGCAGGTAGGTTCTGTAAAAATCGGCAGGCAGCTTATTGATGAGTATATTGCTGGCGAAGGTTGCCGTACGCGCCGGATCCTCCAGCCCCCGGGCAAACGAGCCCGCGTAGAGCGCCTTGGCATTGGCCAGTTCTTCATCGGTTACTTTTTCGGTACGCATGCGGTTTACTTCGGCTAAAAACTGGGTTACCGCACTGTCGGTTTTGGCATTGCGAACAGACGCGCTTGCATCAAACAAGCTTTGTATCCTCGCTGCGCTCAATGATGAATAAGCGCCGTAAGTAAAGCCGTGTTTTTCGCGCAGGTTCATAAACAAGCGGGCTTGTGCGCCGCCGCCTAAAATATAATTTGCAATCAGCGCAGGGAAGTAATCCGGGTCGCTCATGCGCAGGTTGACCAGGTTTACCACGTGTATTTCGGATTGAACGGCATTGGGCACATCCACCAGGTCGATTTCAGTTTTGCCCGGGTTAGGGGCATCCGGAATATTTTCCAGCGATAATTTAGGGCCGGTCCATGTGCCCAGCACTTCGGTCACCAGGGCCTTCGCATCAGCGGGTTTAATATCGCCGGTAATGGTGAGATAGCCGCGCGAAGGGGTTATGTATTTGGCATAAAAATCTTTAACATCCTGCAGCGTAAGCTTTTGGATGCTTTCTTCGGTTTCAAATTCACCATCGGGATGAGTTTTACCATAAGCAAGCGCGTTAGTAACGCGTCCAGAAATGGCTTTTGCATTTTTAGCCTGCGATTTCAGCCCGGTAATATCCTGCGATTTCAGCTTATCAAACGATTCCTGCGTAAAGGCCGGCTCCCGTAAGGCCTGGCCCATCAGCTTAAAAGCGCTGCTGAAATACCTTGTAAGCGCCGAAGCATATCCGCCCGACCAGCTCAAATTTACGTTGGCGCCGATCTTATCCACCGCCTCGTCAAAATCTGCTTTAGGCATGGTTTTGGTTCCCTCGTTCAGCATATCGCCCATCAGCGACAACACGCCCGCCTTTTCGCCCTCGGTAACCGGGCCGGCGTCGATGTTGTAAGTGGCCGTTACCTTTGGCAGGCGATGATCTTCAACCACCAGCAGCGTAATGCCGTTGGGCAATTTATAAATGACCGGGTCCTTAATACTTAAAACAGGGGCGGGACCAGGAGCTGGCTGCTTGCTGCGGTCTATCGTTTGCGCCTGCGCATATTGCATTAATACGGCTCCGGCGGCTATCATTATTAATTTCTTCATGGTGTTTTTCATCATCGTTAATTATTTGGCTTTGGCCTTGCCGGGCAGGTAATATAAGGTGAGGCGTTTATTGGCGTCAAGGTATTTGCGCGCCGCGTCCCTGATCTCTTCGCGGGTGATCGATTTGAATATAGCCAGCTCTTCGTTCAGGTCGTTGGTGTCCTTATGTAAAAAAGTATAGCCATTGGCCAGGCTTTCGGCAATACCGAGCTGGCGGCTGTTAGCATTTACAAAATTGTTTTCCATCTCGTTCTCCAGCTTCTCGTAGTCCTCCGGGCTTACCAGGTCTGTTTGCAGTTTTACCACTTCGTCGTTAATATCTTTTAATAAAACTTCATTCGAGGTGCCGTTATTTGGCAGCGCACCAATGATGTACATTCCGTAATCCTCCAGCGTCGGGTTGAAAGCCAGTACCTGCAAAGCTTCCTTTTTATCGTCAACCATCTTTTTGTAAAGCCTTGAACTACCGCCGGTTGAAAGCAGGTTCGAGATCATTTGCATTACGCGTGCGTCCCTGCTGTCCCTGCCGGGGATGCGGTAAGCAACAGCTACCAATGGGATCTGCGTATTCGCGTCATAAAACGTGTCGATGATCGGTTTGGTCATCGGCGGTTCGTCCACCTTGTGGTACACCACGGGCGCACCGCCGGGTATAGGGCCAAAATAACCTGCTATCAGCGCTTTGGTTTTTACAGGGTCAATATCGCCGGCAATGGTCAGCACGGCGTTGTTGGGTACATAATATTGTTTAAAAAACGCCTTGAACTCTTCGAGTTTGGGGTTGTCGATATCTTTCATTTCGCCGATAACACCGTTGTGGTAAGGGTGAACGGTAAAAAGATCCTTCGCTACCGTATTGATAAAATTGCCATACGGCCGGTTATCAAAGCTCTGGCGTTTTTCTTCTTTCACCACTTCGTCCTGCGTCTTTACGCCAATCTCGTTGATTACCGGGTGCATCATACGCTCACTCTCCAGCCATAAACCGGTTTCCAGGTAGTTTGACGGGAAAACTTCGTAATAAAATGTCCGGTCCTGCGTGGTATTGGCATTGTTACTGCCGCCGTTGGCCGAAACAATCTTCATAAACTCGCCGCGTTTGATATTATCGCTGCCCTCAAAAAGCAGGTGCTCAAAAAAGTGCGCGAAGCCCGTGCGGCCAGGCTGCTCGTTCTTTGAGCCGACATGGTACATCACCGATACCGCTACCACCGGCGCATGATGATCGGCATGCAGAATAACGTGAAGTCCATTAGGAAGGTCGTATTCTGTAAAGTCAACTTTTTGCGCCCTTGCGCTGAAGCTTATGCAAGCCGCAGCAGTTAAGGCAAACAAAACTTTTTTCACTGTTTGCATATACAATTTTGATTTAAGGCTAAAGTATTAATTAAATTGAAATGTTTAGGATGAGGATTGTTATATTGAGGGTAAACGTATTAAAAAATTTACTTTTTAATAAAAATATCGAATACGGTATTTGAAAGGATGCGTGTTTATTTGCAAAATAATTAGTTTACCGCAAAGGTCGCGAAGGTTTTCGCAAAGTGCGCAATGAGGAAAATTAATATACTTTTTTACGGGCATTGATGGGTAAACTGAACAACCAAACAGTTTAGTTGCAGAACCTGCGAAGAGAAACGTTGACCAGCTTTGCGAACTTAGCGAAAACCATTGTGCGCTTTGCGGTTAAAAATCAATTATATAAATAGCCTTGTTTCCGGCGGCGCCCCCCAATTATTTTTGTGCCTTGCCCTGTCTACGGTGTTAAATCGCGGATAATTTTCCGGGGGCATGTTCGTTGCATACTGTCCGAAACGGGACGTCAAAAAAGCATCGATTAAATTGAAAATAGGCGCGGCGCCGTGTGTTATATCCCCAGGCTTTGCTCCAGCTCTTTTTGATATTCCACATTCCGGGTGGTTTGTATACATTTGGTATGAAACAACTCACAGCAGCAAATAATTTCGATGTCGGCCCCTGTTATTTCGGCAAAAGGGTGAAGATCGTGTACCGGGCATAACATCTCCTCCACAGCGGTTTTAATTACTTCTAAAGTTTCCATGGCGTCGGCTAATACAACCAGTTAACAAGGCACGGAAAACTTTAGTTTAGATTTTTTTAAAATATTTTCGTCTGCAAATCATTTCATTATCTAATTTTTAATAAATTCAACCCCCGATATACCCGGACAATGTTTTGTTCGGGCAATTTTTTAAGGCAATTAACCCTAATTTAAACGATGCCTCACATCCCCTTAGATGAGAACCTGCCCGGTATAACCGGCCTCCTGAATTACCGCCAGGATACCGCCTTGCCCATCCGGCAGCTTACTCAAATTTTGCTTCGCGGGGGATCGACGCTAACAGAAGGTGAACGTGAGTTGATTGCTACGGTAACCTCGCAGGGTAATCAATGCAAATTTTGCACGGCGGCCCACAGTGCTGCGGCTGATGCATACTACGGCGAAAACACGACCACGGATATGGTAAAGCACGACCCTGAAAATGCCCCGGTGAGCGCCAAAATGAAGCATCTGCTCGAAATAGCCCGGAGGGTGCAGGCAGATGCCCGTACCGTAAGCGACGACCTGGTTGCAAAGGCCAGGGGCGAAGGCGCAACTGATATGGAAATACACGATACTGTGCTGATAGCGGCCTTGTTTTGCCTGTACAACAAATATGTTGACGGACTGGCCAGCGTTACCCCCGCCGAACCTGAGTTTTACGACCGCCTTGCAGGCATTTTGAAAAATAAGGGCTATATGCCATCGCCCGACAGGTATGCCGGCCTTAACGAAACCCAATAAATGAAGAAGAAGACGAGGTCATCCCTGTTTTGGTGTGGGATTGTATTGCTGATTGTTCCCGGGCTTGTGCATGCCTACCTGCTGATGCCTTTTCCGGGCAGCCAGGAGCTGAACGCCATTACGGTTTCCTATTACCTTGAAATGGTAGTAATGCCCCTGCGGATACTCGGTGCAATAATGATCGTATGGTATCTCGTTAAATATTTCGGCAAAAACTCGCGGTCGGGTAAAATTGTGAAGGTTAGCGTGCTGGTATTATGCCTTGCCAGTTATTATTTTACCGATGTGCTATTTAAGGCGGAAAGCATGTTCGAGGAGCCGCAAACCGTGAAATTTGCCAATGCCATAGATAATAAAGTGCCGGAAGGTTTTGTGGTGATCGGCGTGGTGAACAATGGCGTTGCCAAAGCTTACCCGGTAGATTACCTGGCCTATCACCACAAAGTACAGGACGATGTTGGTGGTCTGCCGGTGCTGGTTACTTATTGCAGCATGTGCCGTAGCGGAAGGGTTTACAGCCCGGTTATAAATGGCGCAAGGCAGCAATTCAGGCTGGTAGGGGCAAGGCATTACAACGCGATTATCGAAGATGAGGGCACAAAAACCTGGTGGTACCAGGCAACCGGTAATGCGGCCGTAGGGAAATTAAAAGGCTCACACCTGCAGGAACTGCCTTATGAGCAGGCTACATTGGAATCCTGGCTGGATAAACATCCCACCTCGCTGATCCTGCAGCCGGACAAACACTATACCAGCGACTACACCGACCTTAAAAACTACGACCGTGTGCAGGCCGTTGACCGAGACAGTACACTAAAAAATAAAGACTCGCTGATGCGGAAAAGCTGGATGCTGGCCGTGATTGTGCACGGCCAGGCAAAGGCGTACGATTGGCGCCGAATGTTAAAAAAGCGTTTGCTGAACGACCAGGTTTCAACCGCTCCCGTTTTACTTGCCATTGAAGATGACAGCCTTACTTATCACGCCTTTAACAGCAGGCTGAACGGGCAAACCCTGCATTTTAAACTCGATACCGCAGGTAACCTAACCGACCAGGAAACTGCCTCCATTTGGGACTGGGACGGCCTCGCAACCGATGGGAAACTAAAAGGCAGCCAGCTAACCAAAATACAGGCTTACCAGGAGTACTGGCATTCGTGGAAGCATTTTCATCCGAATACGTTGTTTTGGAAGGAATGATTGCGGATTTGTATGATTTCCGTCGCAGCAACGTCTCCGGTACTGGACCCTGCGCTGCGATGTGCCAGGGGTAACATAGGGCTCTCTTCGGGAGATTCTGCTGAGACCGGAAAAATAAAAAAACAGATTTATTTGAGTAGCCCATGAATAACCTGCCCTATTTTTTCCTGCTGCTTAAGAAAAATATTGCGTTATGGACAATAATAACGACTGGAAGCTTTTCAAAGATCGACACTGCGCATACGCAATACATTAGGATGAGCCCCAATGCTTTAATACTTAAGAATTACTCCATAAGCAGGAACGATACTTTTAAAGAGATATGGATAATGTCAACCGGCTGGGAAGTGTCAATCAGTTTTACAACTTCCAATTCAAAATATCAGGATAGTTTAAAGTATTATTTTGGTGCGAGCTCGATAAGCGGTTCTATGGAAGGCGGGTATACGATAAATGATACCACGGTACATAATTCGAGTGACATGCTCCCACCCATAGATATTGGTTTGGACCGTAAAGTAAACGTTTTTTTGGGGCGCTCGGCAGAACACGAATATAGGGTGAGCCTAATGCTGCTCGCAAAGGACCATCTGCGACGGCAGGCTAAATTTCTGGACAGTGTGAGAAAAGCGGACAGCGCCATGTATGGGATTGGGCCCCGGGACGGTATGCCGGGCAGCCCTAAACCATTTGCAGCAAGATTGCTGGATTCAGCCATGAATGTAGGAATATACGGAGAAAGACGAATGACAAATGATGAACGCAAACAGTTAGCAGGCATGAGGATTGACATCATTAACAAAGCTATTAAAATCGACAGCTCGTACCGGGATGCTTATGAATTGAAGTTCGGATGGGAAATAGAACTGAAACGCTATGACAGTATTATCGTTACCGGTAAAAAAATGTTGAATCTGGGTTCGTATGATAGCGCAAAAGTAATGTACCGTATCGGAGAATGTTATGAATTAACGGGCAAAATTGACTCTGCCAGGTCGTGGTATCAGACGGCATTGTCTTTGTACGACCAACAAATAAGTAAAATGGACAAAAACGACAGGGAATTTGGTTACACAATGTCTTACAAAGCGTTAGTCCTTATACTTTTAAACAGGGAACAGGAGGGGCGGGCGATTTTTAAAAAACTGTCCGAAGCCCCGACGAATAAATTTGAAAAGGAAAAGTATCACAATTATCTTATGACTTCAAGAGATAAGTTTCTTCAGAGGCTGGACCCTTAGTATTTCACGCATCCTCTCACAAGCAATTTTTCCGTCGCCGCAGCGTCTCCGGCAGGGACCCTGCGCTGTAATGTAAGGCAATTAAAGATTTTGCGAGTAAATAAGCCTAGATTAGAAATCTTGCAAATAAATTAAGTAGGGTATGAATGGTATAAATTTTTTAGCAGGAATGGCTTGCACCGGCTTGGGGCTATATATGACTACAATCCAAATAAAAAGATTTTCGAAGGGACAACAAGATCAATTGGGATTTGACATAAAGTTGCTCGGCGGAGGGGTTGTATTCATAATAATAGGCATTATGTTGACAGTTAGTGCTTTTTAAACGTAGTTGTTTTGGGTGGTGAGATAAAGTTATAGTGTACAATTTAGTTAAAAAAATAACAATGAAAATCAATAATTCCCTGCCTGCAATCTATCAGGGATAATGCTTGGTACTCTTCGAATGACGCTGCTGAGACGAAAAAGCAATTATTGATTTTGTGAAATAAATATACTTTAGATATGAATAGTGCAGATCTGTTAGCTGGATTGGCTTGTTTAGGTTTTGGAATATACATTACTATAGTTCAAATAAAAAGATTTTCGAAGGGGAAACAAGACCAATTGGGATTTGACATAAAGTTTTTGGGTGGAGGCATTATGTGTATAATGTTAGGCGTTGCGCTAATAATTAGTGCATTTTGATAGGTTTCTCCCTGCTTCCGCAAGAAATTTTCGCTGCCGCCCCGATTTATCGGGGTGGCCCGCAGGCTAAGTAACCACGATACATTTCCAGCGGCTCGTTTTCACGACTATCTCAAGCCGGCTTGCCGAAAAACTTCCACTGTCCCTCCGAAACGATTTCGACCTGGTCCGCTACGACTTTGATCGCGGTTTGTTCGTCAATGGCATAAACGTCCGCGGGAATTTTTGCAGCCCATTTTTCCGCATTTAGCCCGCAAGCGTCCTGGAAATTAGGGTTATTAAAGTGTGGAATGACCGCGAAGTCTGTCAGCCCTGCACCCTTGCCTGTAAAGAACGATTTGCTGATTTCGCCTTCTGCCGTATTGAATATTATATTTTCCATAGTCAATGGCGTGCCGCTGCCTCCCCTCGGGTTACTGATGGTTTCGCCAAAAACAGCGTTTACAGCCATGCTGCCCGCGCTCACACCAACGTACACCAGGTCTTTGTTCAGCGAAGTCAATACTTCCGTAAGCCCTGATTGTTCGAACCAGTAGGCCAGGTACAACGGATCTCCGCCCCAAACCAGCAGCGCATCGGCGTCCTCAAGTGCAGCTACCCAGATATCTTTTTTAATACTGGAAAGTGCAGTGAGCTCAAAGAGCCCCATCGTTTTCCAGCCCAGGTCGACGAGGGCGCCTTTCATCTTTCCTGCAATCGGCCACCAGGCGTAATTCGGGCCGTTTGGGAATGGGTAAACGCCTGTCGGAACGAACATCGCACCCGACTCGCTGATGGGCTTGCCCAGCAACCGTTCGAGCGCGTCCCCCATACTTTTATTGGAAATACCGGAAGATGTTAATAGTAGTTTGATCATCAGAACAAAAATAATGGCGGACATCAAATAAATCAAAGGCAATCAAGATAAAAAACAGGCGTCTTGCTACACTTGCCCAAGCAAATTTCGCTGCAGCTCCGGTTCATCGGACTGGGCCGGATTGAGTTTGAACCATGGATTTAGCTATTATACTGATTCTTTAAAATCAAAATAATAGGTATAATCAGTTAGAATTTGCTTTTCAAAGCGCCCTTGGAATAGGCAGATATCTGGTCGAAAATTTCGGAATTTTTTCCTTTAACATAACCTGGAAAGATTTTTATCGGAGTTCCGCTAAAAAGTATGTTAATATAAAAAACTCCTTTTTTAAATATATTTTTAGTTTGGTAGATCGGGGCTTTTTTATCCCTCAATACAATCGAAATATAATCACTATGTGCCTGTCCAACAAAACAGATATCCGAAACATTATCCCAACTAACACGGACGTTTGAAATGTAATCAATAATTTCCTCGTCGTTTAATTCCAATGCGGTCAGTTCGTTCCCGGCCATTTTAAGAAAATGTTTTATGCTGACAATTGCCAACAAAAAGAAGACACTATCAAGGAAAACTATCGGAAGAAAATCTTTTAATTCAAGCTTAGCAAATAATAAAAACAATGTTGTGAACAGGAAAACTCCAATGGGTATAATCAAACCGGAAAAAATATACCAATTGCTAATGCGGAACTTTAAACTATTGGTCATTAGAGAAAATTAATAAAACACTTGCTCTGGATGAAAGTCAGGCACTTATCCCAAATTTACAGTAAATAAAGGCGCCATGTATAGTACGTCGACTTTTATTTAGCTTCGTACTCCAGTATGCAGAACAATTAATTCAAACAATCAAATTACAGCAGCTAATTTGCTGATATCGCCATCAGCAATTTGAGCATCCTCGCGGGTAAACGGGTAATATTTGTTTAATATTTTCTTGATCAGCAAATAACTATCGGGAGATTGGATAGGCGGCGACGCCAGTTCATCGATAAGCGTACCGACTAACCTGGTCATTTTGGCTTCGTATTGACTAATCATAAAATCAGATGGATCATTCTGACGATGCGCTGAAATAAGCAAGTCGAGTTTTTTTACATCTTCGATCAAATCCATCAATTTGTATATTTCAGCCTTTTTCATCTAATCAAATTTACATTTTTATTTCCAAAAACCCTTTTATCGCGACGCTGGGGCCCTGGTGGAAACATTTTCATCCGAACACGTTGTTTTGAGGGAGTGATTAATCCCCAGGGCAGACGCATTAAAATGGTTTTAAATCCAATTGGTGCAACGGAAAATTTAAAGCGTGGTTTTAACCGCAAAGAGCGCTAAGGTTTTCGCAAAGGGCCGCAAAGAAAAGCACGTTGCGAACTTAGCGGTTCTCCCTTTGCGCTCTTAGCGGTTAAAAATTTTGATAACAAGGGCAATATTTGCTTGTTTGAACTAATTTAACGGAAAATTTTGATCGAAATAATTTTAATGCGTTTGCCCTGGAATAATCCCTTCCCGGTTTATTTTTGGTGAATATTTTTATTACATTCGGCTGAATTGATGAGAACAATTTTATATCGCACAGCTTTTCTTATTATAGCAGCCTCCATCTTTACTTCGTGTAAAAAGGGCGCTGAACAAAGCCCATTGATAAATAACTTGCCTCAGATAGTAAGCGCGCATATTCCTTCAAAAATTCTCGACACATTGACGAAATACGGAACGGTTATTAACAAAGGCCTAAGCCCGCCAAATATTACTGGTAATTTTTTGGTACATCCCTTAATTTGCTTTTACGATAACTCAGGCGATTATAAAGCCGGCGGGGTATACAGCGATTATACGTATACCTTTACCAACCAAAACAACAATAATTTCACCGTGCAGGTTAACAGTAACCATCCGGTCTCGTTTTTCCCCACCACTTCGCCAAATATGTATATTTCGGGCAGTGGCAGCAGCTTCACCGTGTTTGAGGAATACACAGGATCGTTCACCACACCCGGAAACAGTGCAACGCCTTCGTATACGGTTACCGATACCGCTATTTATGTTGGAAGTGGTAAATTGGGCAATTTCGGAATAAATAATTTCCAGGTGACGGAATATTTTTACAGCCAGTCTGTTAATCCGCTTACCAATGAAAAGTTTTCTTATCCACCTGCCATAACCATTTTCTATGATGGGGACGGTTACTCGGATCAGTACTATCATGATTAGTTCCCCGAAATCGAATTAACCATAGACTTTCCCCCAATAAGGCTATCCTATTTTTTCGGCCATTAAAAAGGTATCACCAGCTTAAAGCTGATATTCCGCCCCATATTGTAAACACCCTGGCTTTGTTTGGTAACCGTTACCGGCGTACCATTATAGGCTAAAAAATATTGGGCCAGGTTTAAATGGTCGGCATAAGCTACATTGGTGAGATTGGTGCAGTTTACATACAGCGAACAAATCACCCGGCCGGTTTTCGGGTTAACCAAATTAGTGCCTGCACCTGCATTAAATATGGTGTACTGTGCTGAAGGGAGTTCGGTATAAAACGCGCTGTAAACATTGTTTTGCGCCCAATCATGCTGTAACCCAAATCTTAAATAAGTCCCTGTAAAAACTGAATTAGAGGCATCATTCAACCTAAACTTTATATCGGAATGTAAATGCGGGGCCGGTATGTATGGCAGGTGCCGGGTTGAGTCGGAGGCATTGGGGATATGCGAGTAGGTATAAGTGAAGCGGTTGTCTATTTCCAGCCATTTAGCTGCTGCGGGATGTATGTTTAAAAAGCCGGAAATACCTTCGATGATGGCGGTATTGGTTGAAAGGTACTGGTATATTGGAAATCCGCCGGAAAGCGAATCCGTGCGATCAGCAAATATAAAATTGCTGATATGGTTATAAAAGCCATCCGCTTCCACGCTTACATCATTACCGTCGTAGCCATAAGCTAAGTCGACCTGGTAGCCTTGTTCGGCTTTCAAGTGAATGTTACCAAGGTCGACCAAATTTGAACCAATATTCAGCCCGTTGCTGGTTAATTCATTTATTGCCGGCGCCCGGTAGCTTTTTGCAACGTTCAGTTTTACATAGTTATCATCCGGCAGCTGGTACGATGCACCAATGCTTCCGGAAAAACCGCTGTAAGTATTGTTAAACCCGGTAAACTGTACCGTGGACCCGGGTGTGCCCACCGGCACAATGTTGCCCACGTCGTTTAGCGACATGGGATCGCCCACAAAATCCGTCCTGTCAAAACGCAGGCCGCCGCTTAGCGTCAGTTTTTTAAACTTTTTTTCCAGTATGGCATAGCCGCCTAATTCAAAATTAGTGTAATTGGGTATTTCATAATCCGGTACATAAGGCGCCGGCGGCGCAGCGCCATTGTGCTGAAATTCGTAAAGACCGTTGATGCCGGTCGTAAGCTTTAAGCCTGAACTATCACCTGCCACCTGGTATTTAAAAGAGTAAGGTATATCATTTACCAGTAAATTACCCGAGCCATAAACCCCGGTATCAATATCGTGGTGAACGCTTTGCGTAAAACCGATATCCAGCCCCAGGCGGCCTTTGCCGACATTAATGCTGTTTTGCCACCAGGCCTGGTACTCCTCTAAAATCTTGTCGCTGGCGACAGTAGCATTATAGGATAAAAAATCAGACATTGTTGGGTAAATCTTCCCGTTTTGCGGAAAATCAAACATAAAGCGCCCGGTACTGTCGCGGTTACCATCCGGCAATTCTATCCTGCGGTGCAAAGCGCTTAAAGTAAGGCGGGAATAACCCCATAACCGGTTGACGCCGAGCACCAACCTGGCGCTTACCTGGTTCCATGCAGTTCCCCAAACATAGCCGTCCTTAGGGTCCGAATAACTGTGCGCTTCTTCCCCGCCTGCCAGCAGCCCCCACACAAAACCGTTATGGTTGCCCGCCAGGTTTAACGAGGTGCCGAGATATCCGTTATTGGTATGATACTCGGTAAGTACGCTGCCCTGTACTGTTCCGTCCTGTGGCAAAGGCGCTGATTTAAAGCTGATCACACCAGCTTCGGCACTGGCGCCGTATTGCAGCGAGGCCGGGCCCCTGATCACTTCGGCATCGTGCACGGCGTAGGGATCGATCAATATACCATGATCATCACCCCATTGAAAATCTTCCTGCGGCACGCCGTCCATCAGCACCAAAACGCGGTCGAAACCCAAACCGTTGATCTGTGGCTTAGTGGTGCCTGATCCTTCAGTGGTTTCGTTGACGCCCGGTTGGGAGGCCACAAGGTCAATTGCCGTATTGGCCACCCCCTCCAGGATCATTTTATGGGTAACTACTGTTATAGGGACCGTCGCCTGCCGCCGTGTAGTAGTATTACCCAAAGATGTTACGATCACATCAGAAAGTTCATAGTTGGATGCGGAGAGTTTTACGTCGACTGAAACGGTATTTGCAAGGTCGACCACTTTAGTTACACTTGCATACCCTATTGCCGTAACCTGCATTAAATATTCGCCTGCCGGAAGTTGCCTCAATACATAAATACCGTTTGCATTAGTACTGGTGGCGATCTTTAAGTCAGGGATTGAAATGGTGGCGCCTGCTATCGCGGCGCCTGTGGCCTTATCGGTTATTTTACCCGAAATATCGTTAAACCGTGATGTGGCTTTAGCGCAAAACGGAAAAGCCGTCGACAGGAAAAAAACTATATAGAACAGCTTGTGTAAGCGTATTTGAATGCCCATTTGCATTGAAAATAAGTAAATAAATAGGTGAGGATCTCAGCGGCGATACAGCATCGCAGGGTTTAAAACCCGGCAGCCGCCATGGCCGGAAAATAGCTTCCTGCGTTTTTGGAATGCATTGATGCCTGTGTCCGTGCATCAATAAAAAAACCGGCATGGGACAAAAACGGTAAGAAGAAATGAAGTGGTTTAACCCAACCGGGGAGGTTGGTAGATTGGGCGGTCGGCAACTGGCAGGGCAATACGGCCGTTTGGCGCGTGTATTTCCTGCAATACTTGCGTGTAGAACCGGGTTTCGATCTTTTGGCCAAATAAAGCATCCTGGAATAGGTTTTTTTGCGACTGACGGTCCTGACTTTTTTCCTTCTCCTGTTCCTGCTTTATTTTACGCATAAAATAGCATTTGCCATTACAATGCAGCCATGGTTTATCGCGGTTAACACACAGGTGCGCGGCAATGTAATCCCGGTTCAACTCAAACCCTGCAAAAATAAACAGGGTTGAAAAGTTGGACGAGAGCAATGCTGCGATCAATAAATAACCTGTAAAGCGGCGTACCATATCGGGGCAAAGATAAAGCTGCGGCGTTCGCAATAAATGACGGCTACCGAAAAATATTTAATTTTTATTCATTCTAAACAGAAAGCGTGTTTTTCGATTTGCCGGGCGCCACTGATAGTTGTAAGACGTATTGCTGTAAAAAACACAATTTTACCGTTCACTCTGATGAACAAAAATGAACGTTTTTTGCCATTAAAAAATCTTTTTTCGACGCCATTTATATCCATTTCGTACCTGTTTCGAAAGCTTTTAATAGCGTTTCGATGGGTGTTTGAAAGCCTTGACATGACGCAGTTCTGGTGCGCACTTCTGTCCAACTGCGGGCTAAAACATGCCAACTTTTCCAGGGATAGACAGGTGTTCATCTTGATCCACCGATGAACGTTCATTTCGTAAAAAAGCCCTTTTTTGGACGCTTAAAAAAAATTAATATGCTTATTTTCAATATCAGATAGTGTTCATAAGTGTTCATAATGTTCATTTTCGGCTTGCGTGAACACGTGAACACCGGGGAGATTTGGCTGGTCAAAAACAGAAAAAACCATGCCGCCGGCATGGTTTTTAATAATATATAAGTTCAAATCAGGGTCGTTATTTATCGGTGCTGCGTTTCAGTGTCGTATGCAGCTTCGTGCCGTTAAAATCTATATCCAGGCCAATAGAATCTGCAGCCGGGTATAGTTTGGCCGTATGCTTGTAATCCGCCCCGTTAACCGACACATTGAAAGTAAAATCCGTAGCGCTTAGCAACTTGCCATCGCTTATTGCAACTTCACCATCGGGTGTTGCCGCGGTACCGGTTAACTTGCCGCTGTCGGTTTTAAAAACATAAGTTAGCGGGATTTCGTTGCCGTCAGGTGTCTTAAGTGTGCCTGCCCATTTCCCGGCCAGGTCTGCCGCAATTGCAAAGCAAACCATAATGCAGCATACGAGTGCCAAGGTGGTAAAGAGTCTTTTTTTCATGATCTGGTTTTTTACTGAGACGCGTTAAATAATAAACTGTTACATTACACAGGGAAATATAGCGGCCACAATCTACTCAGACTTGCCTGCTGCGGGGAATAAATTATTGGCCCCGCTTCAGCAGTAAATGCGACTTGTTCCCTTCAAAGCTTACATCAAACGCCAATGAATCGCCGGCGCTGAAATATTTGCCTTTATGCGAATAGGTGGTGCCCTGTACATTAACGCTGAATGATACCGCATCGCCGTTAACCTTGCCACTATCGATCGGCACCGACATTCCGCCGGCATCCAATGTACCGGTGAGGCTACCGCCGTCGACTTTAAATGAATAAGTTAAGGGATACTGGGTGCCATCAGGTGCGTTAAATGTACCGGTCCATTTGCCGCTGAGGTCGGCGATCACCGCCAGGGCTGCAAAAACGCAGCCGATCAGCAAGGTGGTTAGCAATAATCTTCTTTTCATAATCTGGTTTTTCTTCTATAAGTTTAAGAGTCGTAATTCCAAATGTCAGTTGCAGCTTCTTTCCAGCTTCCTGACTTTCGGACTATTTCCTAAAATTATATTTTTTTTTGCGGAAATAACAACCAAATTATTTAGAAAGTTATTGGGCGATCTTTTTCAGCGTGGCATGTGCCTTCTGGTCGCCAAGGCTCAGATCAACACCCACCGAATCGCCATAAAATTTACCGCTATGGTCGATCTCCATGTTGTTGATCAATACATTAAAGGTAAATGTGTCGCCGGTGATTTTGCCATCGTTGATCGGTAAAAACCCTTTGGGTGTTTTTGCGGTGCCGGTCAGCTGGTCGCCTTCGATCTTGAAATTGTAAACCAGTGAGTACTCATCACCGCCATCGGTTTTTAACGAGCCAGTCCATTTTCCGTTCAGGCTCTCTATTGCGGCAAAGCCTGCAAAGAAGCAAAAAACTAAAAGCGCTGTAGCAACAATTGTCTTTTTCATCAGGGGTTGATTTTTGTTGCGAAAGTACCCCGCGTGTTATACCTGATCTTAAACTGTATGTTAACTTTTTTATATCCGCCATTTGCGGGTCTTTTATTTATTAACTTGTTAACAAATCCGTGCTTATCAGCGCCTGGTGCGGCAGCCGCAGGGCATAAGACCATTTAACCCTCCGCTTTGATGATCCGTAAACGAAACCGGGTATAATTGATGAATTGCCCGCGGAGAAGCAAAAGAAAAAAGGCTGTCCCGAATAACGACGAGACAGCCTCCAACAAAGTAATTAAAGTTTCTTTAAAATGTCCACTTGAGCTTGGTAAATATCCGCATCCCGTTGAAACCCATTTGCACCGACTCAAACGCCCCGCCGGAGTTGCTGTCGCCTAAGGAGCTATCGCCGGTGGTTGCGCTTGTCGCGCCTTTTACAACAGCTTCATCGGGATGAACATTAAACAGGTTATCGATACCTAAATCCCACGAGATGTTTTTGCGTATTTTGTACGAGACATAAATATCCGTGGTTACCTTCGGATTGAACACGAATACCTCAGGCACTACCCCGTTGCCATTATCCAGTCCCACATAAGGAAAGTAGGGATCTGCTACCCCGTCGGGTGGACTTGCTTCGCCAAAACCTAATTCCTTCACCAGGCCGAAATAAGTGAACCGGGTTCCGAAATCCCACTTGCCGAAGCCATAGTCGAGATTAAGATTGAACTTAGCTTTCGGCGCGGCATATTTCAAAAAGTATTGTTCGCGGTCCGAAAAAAAAGTGGCGCTGTCGTCCGGATTTTGGTTAAACTTCGCGGGTATGTTAATCTTATTAATAATTACATCCTGAAGGTTCCCCGACAAGGTTGCATTAAAGTGTGCATTTTCCCAACGTTTCCTATAATCTATCACAATATCCACACCCCTGTTGGTGGTGTTTACCGCGTTGGTAAAAAATGCTGCTTCGGCCACATCGCCATGCAGCAGCGCATAGTTTAGTGTGCCTTTAACAGTCTCATCGCCGAAGGCAGGATCACCTTCCCCATAAATGCCCGAGTATACAATTCGGTTTCTAACATCAATCTGGTAAGCGTCAACCGTTGCGGTGACGTTGCTAAAGGGTTGCCAGGTAAAACCAAGACTATAGTTTGTTGAATGTTCGGCGGTAAGTTTTGGAATATTTGCGGACCTGGCAATATCGGAATAGTTAGGAACAGTTTTTTCAAATATCAGCGTACCGCCCGATCCAACGGTGGTATTGGTATTGCTAAAGTTTTCCTGTTGCAGGCTTGGCGCACGAAAGCCCGAGCTGATGGAGCCACGCAGATTAAAATTGTCGGTCACTTTGTATAACGTGGCGAATTTACCTGTGGCTACGGAGCCAAAGTCGTCATAATTTTCAAAACGGCCGGCCACGTCAATTATCCAGCTTTTTGTAAGGTCTATGGCGCTTTCCGCGTAAGCTGCTTCAGAACCCCGGTCGGCTATGTGAGCATCCGAAGGTTGATACCCCGGGTAACCTTCGGCTCCCGGCGCTTTATTGGCCAGGGAGTCCTGCCCCTGTGAACCGGTAACCGTGTATTGAGCGCCGCCATTGTTATAGGAGTTGGGTTCGCCGGCGTAAATCTGGTAACGCTCATACCTGAACTCGGTGCCAAACGATAGCTGCATACCTTGTGCTACGTGGTTAAAGTGTTTGGTGATATCAGCGTTGGTCGTGTTTTGCAGATAATTAAAGCCGCCATCATTAAATCGTGTTTGCGGAGCTTGGCCTGCGGTGTAGATGGTGGAAGCATTGAAGGTGTTTTGGCCATAATAATGAAAATCGTTACGACCTGTATTATTGCTGATATTCCAGGACCAGCCGCTGTCGAATTTACCTTTAAAACCTATTGCTGCGGAAAAGTCGGTTATGTAAACATCTTCTTCCGGATTGTAATAAACATTATTCGGGTCATATGGCGCACCGTCCGACGCATCTATGCGCATAATGCCGGGAACAAATACCAGGTTCCCGGATTGATCTGTGGGAAATTTATCCGGCGTATCCGGCCAGGTGCGGGTATAAGCATAAACTTCGGAATATTTGTAATTGTAACCACCGAAGGAATAGAACGTTGTGTTGGTACCTTTTATTGGGATTTCCATATTGTACATGGCGCCGCCCGATTCCACCGAACCATCGCCAAAAGCACGCCGCGCCGGTGATATCGGCAGGTCAGGCGCCATTCTTAATGTTTTTCCCGATGCCTCAAAATTACCGCCGATGTTAAAAAAGCCACCATTTTGGCCAATGGAAAATCCATAGTCGCCGCCCAGTGTGAAGGTTTGCCCGTCGAATTTTTTACCGGTGTAATAAGCTTTAGGATCGGGATAACTAAGGGTATTGTATTTTTGATCGTCATACCCGCTGAAGCCCGCATTAAGTGTAAAAAGGTTTACATTCTTTCTTAACACGATATTGATCACGCCGGCTATCGCGTCCGAACCATATTGGGCCGAAGCGCCGTCGCGCAATATTTCCACGTGGTCGATAGCCGCTTCGGGGATAGCGTTGAGGTCAGTCCCGCTTTCGCCACGCCCGCGTGCTGCTTCACCAGGATCCACATAGGCCGATTCGTGGCGACGTACGCCATTAATAAGTACGAGCGTTTGGTCAAAGCCAAGTCCGCGCAAACTGGCATAGTCTATCGCATCCGCGCCATCGGCACCCGATTGTTTGTTATAGTTAAACGAGGGTACATTCTGGTTCAGCTGGCTCATCAGGTCAGGTTTTGCTGTGTTATCGTTCACGCTGTTGACGCTGATGACATCAACAGGCACCGGCGATAATAGCCGCGACCGCCCACCGCCGCGGCTGCCCACCACCACCACTTCATTTAATGCTGATGCGGACGCAGTCAATGCAACATTTAGCGTTTTACTTTCGCCGGCGGCCAGCATTACGCTGAGGGTTTGCGGCTCAAAACCCACTTCCGAAAAAATTATTTTGTAAGTGCCAGGTTTTAAAGAAAGGCTGTAGCGCCCCAGGCTGTCAGTCGAGCCGCCAATGTTCGACGGCGTTGCCCTTATGCTGGCGCCGGGCAAAGGCTTACCGGCATCGGTAACCGTGCCGCTTATGGTTTGGGCAAAAACAGGGGTTGTTGCAATAATTATTGCCCCAATAAGTATTAAGCGTAATATTTTAATCATAATTTTTGCATTTAGTAAAAAATTCAAATTAATTAATTGCTAATTTAAAATAATAAATGAGGTTTTTAAATTAAAATCGCAACAAATAGCGCCTAATAGTTTAACTTTTTCAATGATTTTATATTTTATACTAAAAATTAATAAAATATTTTTAAAATCGTCGATACTTAATAATTAATTACAAAACTTATAATCGTAAATGGGACATTTATTAAAATATTTTATTGGTTGAACCAAAAATGGATAGTGGAAACGGCCTTTTTGAAGGGAAATAAAGATCACTTTCCGGTTGTTTTATTAAATGCCGTGAATAAGCGTCATGAATTGACTTTTTAATGCTGCTTATTCATACAAGCATTCGACCCGGCGACACGATTTGCCCAAAAATGGCAGTTTAGGAATTCAACCTGGGTATTGTTAATTTTACAAAGAATTTATAAAGACAACAGATTCCATGAACAGCCAAACCATCACAAATATCGCGAACATCGCGCTGTCGTTATCCGTAATCGTTGCGGTGATATTCGGCATTGCCCAGGTAAAGGCGGCCGCGCGCGACCGCCGCGAACGACTGACCCTTGAGGTACTGCGCCAGTTTCAAACCCGCGAATTTGCGGAACTGCTGCATTTTGTAAATATTATTGAAATACCCGCAACGTTTGAAGAATCGTTAAAGCAACCGGCAAATGAGCGGATCATGATGATCCAGTTTGGCCAGCAAATGGAATCGCTTGGGATGATCGTTGCCGAAGGGCTTATCGATATCGACCTGGTAGACAAAACACTTGGTTCTTTTGTTACTACCGCGTGGGAGCGATATAAAACATTATTCCTCAATATCCGCGAAACGCAGGCAGATCCTTTCCTTGGCGAATATTTTCAATGGCTGGCTGAAAAGATCGACAGGCGCATGACAGAATGCCCGAGAAAACCGTTTAACGAACGGTAACGGCTGCCCGGTTTGCCGGCAGCCGCCTTATTTCTTTGCTTAATCCGTTAAAATTACTTTCAAATCTCCTTTTTGAGGGCTAGTCAAAAAGTAAAAATACCCGGTCAATGCCAAAATTTATATCTGCGTAGTAACACCGGTTATCAAATTAACACTGTACGAGCCCACCCCGGTAATTACCAGTTTAGCCATGTGATTCCCAAGGAAGGTTATTGTACCCGCGTAGCTGGTTGTTGTGCCTTTTGGTCCGTATTGCGGGCCAACATCTATGGTTGTAATGGTAAAGGTAGCCACGCCGGTTGTAATGTCTGCCGGGGAGGTGCTGCTGTCAACGGTAAGGCCGGCCAGGGTGTATTGGGCAGTCAGGCTATGTGTAACAATTGGCGGACCCTGGTAAGCGCTTGTAATTGCTGAATTGATTTGGCCGTTTATTAAAAACTGAGTTAAGGCCGGGTTTAAGCCCTTAGCAGTATAATGCTGCCCCAAAAAAACGCCACCCAGGAAACCTGGCGCACTTTGGCTGTTGCTCAGGCTGTCGTCGAGCGAGTAACCATTTACCACCCCGGCAGTGCAATTGAAAACGAATTTAAAGTTCCCGGTATCCGTAACTGTCGTGTCGCCTGACATACTTACATTTTTAAAAGCTGTGTCGAGCATAAAACCGCAAAGGGCCGAGACTGATTGCAGTACCTTTGAATTATGACCCATTGCAAGGTTGGAAGGCGGTTTAAGCCCATTATTAATGTTCGCTCCGCCGAATTTACCCGTTAAAGCCTTATAAAGGTTTACCGCAATTTGTCCGTTTTGCGCGGCTGTGGCGCCGGATTTGGAAGTAGTTGCCGGATTGCTTTGGATTTTTTTGCAGCCTGCGTAGATAAGTGCACCGACTACCAGCAGGGACAGGGTTATTTTTGAAATGAATTTCATGAGCGTGAGAGTTTTATGCTAATTTGATGATTGCCACGTAAGTATAATTATAATTAGACCTATTAGCAAAAAAAACCGCGCAAAGTCGTTGCTTTTTTATTCTGAGTTTATTTCTTTTCATGCAACGAACTCCCGATGCCTCATTGGTTAATATTGCGGAAAAAACCATCCGGTAATCGGTATCAAAACATGCACTTTTCGACCCTTAAATCCCCGGCAGCGTCAATATTATTTTACGGTGATGATTACCCGCTGATAAGCTGTAAGCGAGGGAGAACCGTTGTCGGTTGCTTCAAGAATAATATGGATTGTTTGCCCGGAAACAGCATCCCTCGGGATAAGCACTTTGGCCGCAGCCTTATTCGCATTCGTAATGCTGACCTTACCGGGGTAAGTGCCAACCTGGAATTGCCACCATTTAATGTCGACCTTATCTTTATCTGGATCTGAAACAACTCCGTTTAATCTTATCATTTCTCCCGGAGATGCCAAAATGGTTAGAGGCCCTTCAATCTTAGCAACAGGTGGATGGTTTGCGTTGGCGAACTTAGGCGTCACAGACCATTTGAGGCGGGCTGCAAAATCCCGCTGTGCTGCCGGGAAAAAATCCGGGAATCCATTGCCGCTTTTGTTTAAGCGCTCCGTGGCCGAACTAAGCGCAGCAACCATCGCTTTTTGGGATGTATCACCCGCCGGCATTGAAAAAGGGTTCACCTCCCGTTCATCAACCACCCGGCCACCCCATCCGCCATACGAGCCTGCTTCATAAGCACGCAGTCCGTTGCCCAGCATGTTCATATAAGTAAAATCATCGCCTTCACCTATCCATGAGCCCTTCTGCTGAACGGGCATCCACACCGCATATCCCATCTTTCTTAATTGTTCATTCGTATGGCCCGAAAAACCGAAATAATCCATGCGGTCGCCTTTTACCATTTGTTTGCCATCACCCCATACCCGGTATAATGCGCCCATGGGCCCGCGATCTGATACATTTTCTTTCGTCCATGAAGACGTGAAATAGATTGAATCTGCCGGCCTGGCACGCAACTGGGCGCCATAACCATAGTTTGGCCCCCCGCTGAATTGCCGGTATTCAATGTCGGGCCAGTTAGGTTTGATATATTTGGCATAGGTGTCATCCTGGTCGCCGGATGGCAGCAACACCACTTTGCCTGATATCTTCTTTTTAATCGCTTCCCATTGCGTTGTATTCCCGTAGTCTTCCTCAATCGATTTGAGCGCCCTCGCTATTGTGCTTTGCCCTCCCCATGCGGTTATAAACAGCTTTCCCGGTTTATCATCCAGCATCAGCGATTTAATAAGGTCTGATCCGGCCGAATTTTTTGAAAAATCCCCGTCAAATTCAATATTTCCGTACCTGATCTTCGACTTTAGTAAGGCCGGCGGGGGATAATTGGGGTTATGCACCTTCAGGTTCGGGTATACTTTCTCATAAGCTTCAACGGCATTATCAATAAACCGCTCATTTTTTGCCCAGCGCCACGATTCGCAGGGGCAGGTATCCAAACCGAAACGGGCGTATTCCCTTCCGGGCACATACCATTTGGTTCCTTTTCCGTCTCCCTTCCAATGGTAACCGCTGCTGGCATAAATAAGGCCCTCTACGTTCAAATCGCAGCTGTTCAGTAAAAAACGTATAAGTGAATTATTGTCGTCAAGTTCCGGATCGGCCGTAACAACAATGCGCGGCCGTGGTTCCGCATCCGGAGATTGTGCTTTTAAGGTATTAACCGAAAGGCATACCATCGCCAATATAAGCTTACCAAGATTATGGCTTATCCACGAACCTTTTGCAGTTGATTTCATTACTTTTTCTATGCTAATGTGATGTCAACACGTTTTTATCGTATAATCATAACACGAATTTCAATTTGAACTCTGTGCAGATGATACTAATATTTGATTACTCATTGCGAATTTACCCATAACGCGCATCCATATTCACGCAAAAGGGTTAACACAACTTAACATATTTCAATGTTAACCCTATCATAAATTATTGATAATCAATTATTTAATATAAAATCCCATCAAATGCCTTAACATGTTTGTTTATTCATTTCACCGACATGAATTTGTCAGCAAATTTTTGGTCTGATAGCTGCCGCCTAACAAATGCAATATGCCAATTAAAAGAAACAAAACGAAAATAACCGAAGATTACCGTATAAACAACCTCCATACTACATTAAACAGCAAAGCAGCGGTTTCATGATCTGAAACTCCTCAATAATTATCAGAAAAAAATGAACAAAGCTATGTAGCGGCCTACTCGCGTTCAGCCGGCATGCCGGGTCACAGCTGCTTTTCAAAAGATTGTCCGGGAAGGGCTTAAGATCAGTTAACGCAGTCAACAATCTTAATGGCGCCAAAAATGCCTGTTCCGCGCAGTATTAACACTTTATTGCGGTCGATGCTAACAGTAGGGTTTCGGCGTTTGTCGTCCACTACGGCAAAAATGTTGGTGCCTTCGCTTACAATATGCCAGGTGGCGGGTGCTTTGATCAGTATTTCGCCAAATAACTGCGTGCAGGTCATTACAACCGCGCCGTTTATATCGGCATTACAAAAATCAACCGTTGTCTTGCCAAATACATTGGTCAGGTTGCCAAATTTGAAATCTTTTGACAGGATATATTTTTTTACCTCGCCAAATAAGGCGGTGGTTGCTATGTAATCATCATTCATGGCGCTTTGATCTTTAAGTTTACCCAAAGGTATCATGGTGAGCTATATAGCAGTACGGCAAATTGGCGAAACAGGCAAAGGTGTCGGTAAATGACGGGACTATTGCGGTGAACGATATTGGGGCTTGTATAAAATATATTGCCGCTTCTATATAACTAAATTTTTTTTACCACGGAGCGCACAAAGGAAAAACACAGAGAACACAAAGGTTTTAATAGTTTGTATTTTTTCTCAGTGTTTCTCTGTGCCTTCTCAGCGTCCTCTGTGGTTAAATTTTTTAACAGTTATCCGCCCATTGGCGGACATAAGGCGCTTATTTCAGCCTAATCATTCAACGCCTGGTACACCAAAGGCTTAAACGCTTTTGCGGTGTTGGTGATATAAGGCCCCCACATTTGCTCATAGGCAATTACCAGCATGTCCTCTTTAGGGTCGACCCAGTAGGATGTTGAAAACGCGCCGCCCCAGGCGTAAGTACCTGCCTGGCTGGGGCCTGTGCTGCTTCCGCTTTCGGTAACAATAGAAAAGCCGAACCCAAATTTATTTGCGGCAGCACCCGCGCCGGGGTTCATATACAGGTCGCCGATCTGGTTCATGGTTATCATACGTACCGTATTCGGGGCCAGCAGGCGTACGCCATTGTACTGGCCGTTATTTAAAAACATTTGTAATAAAATGGCATAGTCATAAAGGGTGGAAACCAGGCCGCCGCCGCCCGAAAAATAGCCGGTTTTTTGAAGCGGGTAGCTCATATCCAGCGCGCCGCCGAAAGTTGATGCCTGCTTTTTTATGGTTCCGGTGGAGTCGCCGATAAAAAAGTTGACCAGCCTCGGGCCTTTGGCGGCAGGTAAATTAAAATAAGTATCCTTCATGCCAAGGGGATTAAAAATACGCTTCGTAAAAAATTCCTCCAGCGTCATGCCCGACCATTTTTCCACCAAATAACCCAGCAAGTCCATATTCAGGCCATATTTCCATTGCGTGCCCGGCTGAAAAAACAGCGGCAATTTACCCAGGCGGGTCATGGCATCGGCAAGCGTTTGGCCTTTGGTGCCAACCCCGCCGGTAAGGTAGGCTTTGGCATAAATGGCATTTTCAGTCGGTGTGCCGATGGCCGGGTAACCCAGGCCGGATGTGTGCGTGAGTAAATCATGGATGGTGATAGGCCTGTTTGCCGGAACCGTGGTGTAGGTGGTATCCTTTGCGTTGTAGTTAGCCAGCACCCGCTCATTAGCAAAGGATGGGATGTACTTGGAAACCGGGTCGTCCAATGAAAATTTCCCTTCTTCCCAAAGCATCATTACAGCTGTAACGGTTACCGCTTTGGTTTGCGATGCAATGCGGAAGATACCATTTTTATCAAGCGGTTGCTTAGTATCCATGTCGTTATAGCCATGCGCTTTGTAGAAAACAATTTTGCCATGGCGGGCAATAAGCACCGCCGATCCATTCACCCATTTTTGTTGTACCCAGGCATTCATGCCCGAATCAAGGCGGGCAAGCCGCGCAGCGGAAAATCCGCCTGCAGCCGGGGCGGCTTCCATTAAAACTTTTGATTGTGAACGGGCGGGGTTTGCATAAATAATAAATGCAAACAGCGTAAGCAGGGAGACAAGAAAGCGGTTCATAGACTTATTATTGGTTTACCAAAAATAGTCAATTTGTTTAATGCTGCAAGTGTCGGCCGTGCAGGTCAATCAGGCGAAAAACCTACCCAAATATCTTCGGAACGAAGATATTTAAAACCTCCACCAGGATCAGGATGATGATCACCCATTCCAGCCGGAAACTGGTGCGGTATTGCAGCAGGTCCCTGAAAAGCTCGTAATTATCTTTTATGATGCTTAAGCTTTCCTGTATATTCCTGAACCTTTCCCTAAGGTCGAAAGTGCGGTTAAGATCGTTGTGAATTTTATTTAAATTTTCATCCTCCCAGGTTTCGGGGGGCGCATCAAAAATATACAGGTTTTCGGCGATTCGGTTTTTAAGCAGCAATGTTTTACCGATATACTTTTTCAGATTGATGCCCGAAATGTCCAGGCTTCCCTTTGCCTCCAGCATCTGCGTATGGTAATTGGTTTCCTCCAATAATTTACTTGTTTGCACCTCATAATAATCAAGCGCAACGGATTGGGAAACATTCAGCATGATCAACCGGAGCACTTCAACATCCGACCCGATGATCTCGATCGAGTTAAAGCCTATTTTGTTTTTTGCCGAGTTGGTTTGAATCTTAAATTCCTCTTCCAAACCCTCGTCGAATTTGTTTTTGCAGTAGGCATAAATAAGCCTTAAAAATTCGGCTATGCGGACAGGGTCGTAATTTAAAAAGCACACTACGCCATATTTAAAAACATATATATACCGGCCTTCTTCGGTAATGTAAAACAATTCGTCGGTATCGCCAAAATACAACTCGGCCTTAAAGGCGGTTCTGAAGGCTTTTATATCAATGCTATCGGCTACCTGGTACGATAAAACTTGTACTAACATATATCATTGCTTAGCAAAAATTAAAGATACTTAAATATTTGCCTAATTGCATTGATACCAGGCAGCGTACCAGGGCCATTAAAAAACAATTAAACGTCGAATTAAACTTGGTAAGTCTCGGGTCAGCCAAGTTTCGGTTTTGCTAATATTTCAGCACAATAAACCCCGTTTTATGCTTAGTGATACCGTTTACGGTATATTCCAATTGGTAAAAATAAGTCCCGGGCAGCTGCATCCGCCCGTTTTTGTTTGAGTGGCCGTCAAATACTTTTGAGCTATTGTTATAACCCTGGGCCTCGAAGATCAATTGCCCGTTGCGGTTCATGATCGTTAGTTTGTTATCCGGATATTGGCTGATATTGTCGATCTGGAAAAAATCGTTGACCCCGTCTCCGTTTGGCGATACGCCCTGGTGTATCAATATACCATCGTCAGCCAGTGCCGGCGTTTCAGCCGGCTTGGTTACGCCGATGTCCTGGACAAAACTATCGGCGGCGCCTGATGCCCGTGTTATCGTCAGGGTATAAGTTTTGGTGGTGGTGCCGTCCTGCGATTTTACTACGGTTGTGATGGTGTTGGGGCCTACCGCCAGCGCCATCTGCCCCGTACTGGTTCCCGAAGCCACCGTTATGCCGTTTACTTTTATCGCTGCGTTAGCATCGCTGCTCACCGGTTTTAATGCTATCGATGCGGTAGCATTGCTTACCTCATCGCTATAACTGGTGGTGCCGGGGGTAAAGCCAGGCGTCAGGGAACCAACACTTTGCCCCAGCGTCGCCAGGTTGGCGTTGGAAGAAAGTGCCCTTGTGTCGGTAATGGTATAAGTTTTTTGTGTGGTACCATCCTGTGCGGTTACCACAACCGTTATGGTATTTGGGCCGGTGTTAAGCGCAATTGGCGCGGAAGGCGCGCCTGAAGCTACGCTGATACCGTTTACCTTAACGGTGGCTCCGGTATCACTTGTGGTTGGTATTACGGTAATTGATGCAGTTGTGTTTGCAGCCTCCGTCGTGTAACTGGTTGTGGCGGTTGAAAATGATGGCGTTAATCCGCCAACACTTAAGTGCAGCGCCGAAAGATTGGCATTGGTTGAAACTGGCCGGTTGACGGTGACCGTATAAGTTTTTGTGGTGGTTCCGTCTTGCGCGGTTACTGCCACCGTTATGATATTCGGGCCGGCATTCAGTGAAATTGGCAGGGATGCCGTACCCGAAACCACGTGTGTGCCATTAACCTTAACGGTGGCCCCTGTATCACTGGTGGTAGGTGTTACGTTAATTGAAGTGATTGCGTTTCCAACCTTAGCCGTGTAGCTGGTTGTATTAGTCGAAAATGATGGGGTTAATCCGCTAACACCTGTCGGGGTTAAGCCGCCGATACTTAACGCGCCGGTGCTAATGTGCAGTGCTGAAAGGTTGGCATTTGTTGAACCCGGCCGGTTGACGGTGACCGTATAAGTTTTTGTGGTGATTCCGTCCTGCGCTGTTACGGTAGTAGTTACGGTATTCAGGCCGATGGCTAAAGGTACGGCCGTCGAAGGCACGCCCGGGGATGCTGGTGTGCCATTAACTTTTACCGTGGCTGTTGCATCGGCTGTTGTGGGCGTTACTTCAATGGCTGCAACGTTTCTGTCCACCGTTGTGGTATAGCTGGTTGTCGCAGGCGAAAAACCCGGCGATAAGGTGCCCCGGCTTAATTGCAGGCGCGAAAGGTTGGCATTGTGCGAGGCCGCAAGTACTTTGATATTAATAATTGCCGAAGTGCTGCCAAAACGGTTGTAAGCAGTAACCGTATAATTTGTGGCCGGGGTACTTACGGCTGGGGTTCCGCTTATTGTGCCCGTTGTGATATTAAAAACAAGCCCTGCAGGCAAGGCTGGACTGATAAAATAGCCGCCAGCAGGTGTGATTTTTTCTACCGACCCATTTAATGTGTGACTGGATACATAAAGGTTACCTGAGGGATCAACAGCCACGCCGTCAGGCTCAGATATCCCATCACTTAACGTTATAAAGCTACCGGCACCAGCCGGGATCATTTTTACCAGATTGTGACCGCCATCTACCACAAATATGTTGCCCGAAGCGTCAACAGCGACACTAATCGCCCCATAAAGCCCTGATCCGATAATAACAGGGGTTCCTCCACCGGCTGGAATTTTAATAATTCCTGCATTCTGCTCATCAGCCACGTATAAATTCCCCAGGGCATCTATCGCGAGGCCAATGGGAGCCTTAAATGTATAATTCAGCGTAATCATCGGGCCTCCGCCGGCAGGTATTTCCACTACGGCTCTTTTATAATCATTAATAACAAAGACATTTCCAGCTGCGTCTACGGCAATGCCGTATGGATTTGCTATATGCGGTGCAACAACAACCGGTGTTCCGCCGCCCGCAGGAATTTCTTTTACGTCAGCGGCGGAATATTCAACAACATAAACATCGCCCCCAGAATCGGCTGCGATGGTACACGGTCCTTTAAAATTCGGTCCAATTTGTGCTTTCGGCCCCCCATTAACGGAGGCCCTGAAAATTTTGCCGGAATCACTGGTGGCTACAAATACATGGCCAAGCCCATCCACTGCTACCCCGTTTGGATCGTTCAAACCTGTCATCAGCTTTAACGCAGTGTTGCTGTAGGCCAGCACCGCCACCCCGTTACTGGTAGGAGCCAGCGGCGTTATAGCCACAGTTTGTGTATAAGTTTGCGGGCTGCTATAGGTCAAAGTGGGTGCCTGGGCATAAACAAAAGCCCCATGGCAAAGGAATGCCGCCAAAAAAATGCAGCGCAGTTTTGGGGCCCCACTAACCTGGTAAGCATTAAAGGATAGCGTATCACTGGGCATTTTTTTGGGAGTAAACAGGTTTTTCATAATGATTGAGCAAGTATTACAGGGTTTTGCGAACGCAGAGGATTGGCGCTAAAGATATATACCAAAGCTACCATAAAAAATACCAAGTACTTTGTATTTTTGAGATAACTTTTTGCCTGTACGAGTTTGGAGATTAGTGCCTCCCGATAACTATTGGGCTGCCCACGGCAGGAATGCCCCAATATTTTAGCTAAAACGTTCATTTTTTTCACAATGTAAGCCTGGAATTATAGCCCGTTTGCCTGCACGATCAAGAACATCCCTGCTGCTACGGCGACGACACCGGTGGCAATGGCAATGCGCTGACCGCCAGGCGCGAGGCGTTCGACTGTGATAGCCACAGCCACTATGGCCATGGCGCGAAGATCTATAACGCCAATAACGAGCAGTACTGCCATCTGGCTAAAACAGCAGCGGCTGCAATGGAGGCCGAGGCGCAAACCATGTCGCCAGGCTGTGCCGGCCCTGGCCGTTAAGGTACGGTCGCGCCCGGGCATTTGCCTGCAGCACGCAAGATGACGCGCCTTCCACGGCGTGAATTGAAGCACGCCCGCCGTCACGAGAACCACACCCGCCGCGACCGGAACAGCACGCGCCAGCGCCGGATGCAGCATTTCAAGCGTTGCCAGTACGACGCCGACCGGAAAAGCGGCGAGCCCGAACATAGTCCACACCAGGAAATACCCCGCGCCAACCAGGGCAGTCAGCCAGCCCAGCCGGGTATGGTCGGTTTTGTCCACGGCCTGGCGGTAACGCCATAGCATCGGCGCCAGGGAGGGCATCATCATGGCTACCATCATCACCACCCACATGCCCAGGAATACCACCGCCGCCCCCGCCCAGGTTTGCCCGGGCATCAGCATCCATGTCATCGACATTGTCCACCCGCCGGGCATGTCCATCACGCCCATTGCCGACATGGACACGCCCCAAACAATCGTCAGCGCCGTGCTGCATGCAAATATCAGCGCGGCGATGCCGATGAAGGCGCGTTCGGAAGCCAGGGCAGAAACCATGCCTTGCGGGATATCCCTGTTGTCGCTTTTCTCACCCATTAATCGTTGGCTTTAGTATTCGTCATGCCGGCGCCACCAGTTGTTCGTCTCGTTACGGCCCAGCGGAGTGCGGTCCAGCCATTGATAGCCCGCCCAAAGGCCGTCCAGCCCGCGCGAGAAGGCGGAATAAGTATGGTAAACGGTATCGCCATCGCGGGCAAACGCGCTCATGCCCGGTCTTTGACGCGTAAAGGTAGCCACGTCGGTTCCGGTGGTAGCCGCAATCTCGGCTACGGGCCCCTCGCCCCGTGTTGTCAGCGAGTCGCCGATCCCGCTCACGATAAATGAAGGCTCGCGCCGGTAGTTGTATTCGATGCCTGCGCGTTGCTGCTCCTCGGTAAAAGATACGTTGAAGTCGAAGTTAAAGTCGCTCTCGTTCGAAGACGCCCAGGGGAATCTCCAGTCCAGGCGTTTTTTGTATGCCTGCAGTTTAGCAAGCGGTGCGCGGGATATCGCCGAAAATGCAACGTCGTGGTTGGCCAGGTGGACCACCATGCCGTCAAATACGTCTGCAATCGCCGAGCAATTGGGGCATCCTGCTTTGTAATCGGGCCCAAACATAAAGTGGTAAACGAGCAGCTGCGAGCGCCCTTTGAAGAGATCGGCAAGGGAGGCCTTACCCTCATCCGTGTCGAACTCGTAGTCCTTGTCAACGCGTACCCAGGGCAGCTCCTGGCGCTGCCGCGCTAATTCGTCGCTTTGCCGTACCAGCTCTTTCTCGGCCTTCAGCAGCTCCAGCCGTGCGGCGAGCCACTCTTCGCGTGTTCCTGTTTTGTGGTTAGTCATCGCTTTTCTCCTTATGGTTTTATGGTGGTTTAACCTTCATGCATTACGCTTTGGTTTTCTTTTTCCGTTATATAGGGCAATCGTCTTTATAGCGACGTTGAGTGTTAAATTATAAATAATTGCAGCTACCCGCTCTTAGAAGCTGTTTAAAAATCATAATATTCATTGCCGTCGGCTAAAGCCGACGGACTAATAACAAACAAACAGTGGGCTTTAGCCCAAATACGCCTAACAATTTTGGGCTAAAGCCCAATATTATTGCTGTTTTTATCCGTTGACTGAAGTCAACCGCAATGAAAAATAAACTCAGGTCACTTTAAAACAGCTTCTTAGTGGGCAGCTGCAATCAAACTTTAAAACCGATTTTCCCCTTCCGTTATGCCGCTTCTTTTTCGCCGGCAATAAAATCGCGCAAACTATTGCTAATGTACGAGCTCCAGGCCTTTGAGCAGTCGGCATAACATTCGCTATCGGGTACCAGGCCAATGTGTGTAAACCGCACCTCTGTTTTGCCGCCTTTTTTTGTTAGCTCAAATGTAATCGTTGTGCCAGTCCACTCGTTTTTGTCTTCAACAAAATTAATGCTGCTCTCAATAACAAGCCAAACAATTTTTTTACCCGGAATTAATTCGGTTATCCTTTGTTTGGTATGATGGTACGGTTCATAGTCATACGTAAATTCATCATTAAGTTTGTCCGTGCTGCCTTCAATTCCGGGGTTTCCCGTCCACCACCCGCGAACGTTATTGATGGCCGCGAAGACTTGTTCGGGGGTTTGGTCTACCAATAGGGTAGCGCTAAAATTTTGATTTTCCATGTTTGATTTTTTTGATCATTCAAAATTAGAGAGGTTTAAGGCGCTATTTGCGTGGCAGAAATGACAATTAAATTAGTTGATTTTGCCATTTGAACGATACCTTTATGACGAATCGATGTGCAGATGCCCAGATGTGCGGATGTGCGGATGTGCGGATGTGCGGATGTGCGGAGGTGCGGGTTAATGTCGTTTACTTAAGGAAACCCTGAGAGTGAGCCCCCTCTAAACGGCGAAGCCTCACCCATCTCCCCGGTACGGGAGACTTTAGCTTAGGTTACGGCGCTTTCTTTAAGTCCTCCCTACCGGGGAGGATTTAGGAGGGGCTAAAACCGAGGGTTGAGCGTCAAATTTCCTTAACAAAACGACATTGATGTGCGGATGTGCAGGTTATAAGCGTGCGCTGAAATCGTTATTTACATGTCAGACCCGGCTTTTATATCTTCTTGGTTATCTAAAATTGGATACTTTTATGCGTATAGCCATCCTTAATTATGAACACGCGGTTGCTACCTGCGTAACCGGGCCTGCCGAGATATGGAGCGCACTGGCTAATACAATACCGCTGCTGACGGACACACCGCTAAAAAACCCCGTCGCGATAGATTATGTGCGGGCAGATAACAAAAAGCTGTTTCGCAAGGCCTTAGATACCGGTATTGAAGAACAACTGGGCGCCGAACAGGTGTATGACCTGGTGATCGTGCCGGCTATGCGTTCGGCAAAAATTGATGATGTTATCAATAGCGAACGCGTTCTGGTGAATTGGTTAACGCAACAGCACAACCTGAATGCGGATTTGGCCAGCATTTGCATAGGAGCTTTTTTACTCGCCGAAACGGGCTTACTTAAAGATAAAAAAGTGACAACCAATATCAGGTTTGCCGATCTGTTCAGGAAAAGATACCCGGATGTTGAGGTTCAGGACGATAAAATTATTGTCGACCAGGGCAATATTTATACCTGCGGCGGCGCCTTTGTTTTTACCACATTTATGATCTACCTGATTGAAAAGTATTTTGGCCACCAGGAAGCGATCATGGTGTCCAAAATATTGATGATCAATACCCATCAGTTACCCCAGCATACTTTCTCGGTCTTTCAGCTTCAGCGGAACCATTCGGACGAAAAAATAGTGGAAGCACAGTTATTTATCGAAAAAAATTATGAGCATTCCCTGTCTATCGAAGGTTTAGCGGGAAGATTTTATATGAGCAACCGCAATTTTATCCGCCGTTTTGAGTTGGCAACCGGTAATACGCCGCTGGAGTATTTGCAGCGCGTCCGTGTTGAAGCGGCAAAAAAAATGCTTGAAAACAGCAATGATAGTATCGAGCAGATCGCCTTTAGATGCGGTTATGAAGACATAGGCTTCTTCAGAAAAATATTTAAAAGGAACGTTGCCTTAAACCCCAAAGAATACCAGAAAAAATACGGAAAAACGGCTTAGCTGATCGGCAGGGTACGCGGGAAAAACAGGTTGATAATTTGCGCCGCTGCGGCTTGTTGCTCGCCGGTATTGCAATTTTGCCGGCCGCTGCACCTGAATAAAAAAGCCTTCAGTTTTTTCCGAAGGCTTTGTTAAAAATTATTAAAGGAATTTTTTTACGGTTTACGGCGTGATAACCCGTATCAGATCATTGCCGGTATCAACCACAAATATCCGTCCGTCAGAAGCAACTACAAGGCCCTGGGGGGAGCTGAATGTGGACTCTGCTAACGTGCTGTTATTCGCTCCCGCCTGCCCCGAACCGGCAAAAGTTGTCACCGACCCGCTATTCGGGGCGATCTTCCGGATCACGTTATTTCCGGTATCGCCTACATATAAGTTGCCGCTTTTATCCATGGTAATGCCGCCGGGCTGTTTAAGTTCCGAAGCAGCGAATTTTCCATCCTGCAGCCCCGCCGTGCCATTGCCCGCCAATGTGGATACAACGCCCTGCGGCGTTATTTTCCTGATCTTATTATTGCCCTGGTCGGCAACATAAACATTTCCCGATGGGTCCACGCAAAGCGCTATCGGCTGATTGAACGATGCGGCGGTACCGGTGGCATCAACGGCGCCGGGTGCGCCGCTGCCGGCCAGTGTAGTAACATCTCCTGATGAGGATATTTTGCGGATCACGTTGTTGGCATTGTCGGCCACGTATAAATTCCCCGCGGAATCAAGCGCCACACCAGTCGGTTCATTGAACAGGGCGGCAGTGCCATTAGCGTTTACAAAGCCGGCGCTGCCATTGCCCGCCACCGTGCTCGCCATTGCCTGGTCGGTAAGCAGCCGTATCGCATTATTATTCTCATCCGCGATGTACAGGTAATTGCCCGCCGAATTTACCGCTATACCGGTTGGAAAATCAAAAGTTATAGCACCGGTGGTGTTGGAGAAGCCTAAGGCCCTGGTACCGGCTATGGTGGTCACCACGCCAGACGGCGACATGCGCCTGATGCTGTTATTTTGTCTGTCGGCAATGTAAAAATAGCCTTGCCCGTCGATCGCAATCTGGGTAGGGTCGCTGAACGAAGCCTGCAGTTTGGTGCCATCCTGTGCTCCGGCCGAGCCGGAGCCGGCAAAAGTAGTCACCGTTGGACCGCCAACGTTACCGCCATTATTATTGTTATTGTTGTTGAGACTGATGTTTTTGCTGCAGGAGGCCAGTAACAAAGCTGCAGGCAAAATCAATGTAAAAAGTATTTTCATGTTTTTTATCCGGGGTTATTTTCAGTTAAACAAAATGCAAATAAAACGTTTATATCTCTTTTTTAATAGTGTTGCGTCAAGGATTACCGTAGTAAATCCAACTTTTACGATTATAGTTGAAACGCTCCCCGAAAAATATTATTTTGATATTTACAAATTTGGCGCCCGTGGAGCTACGCATTAATATGGCCAAATGCCCGCCGGCTTCACCATCCTATTCATTAAAACGTATCAGCCAATACGCTTCGGATAACAAAAATGCGACAAGTTTTACGCAAATAAACCCTTTTGGGCATAAAACTCAAATAGCCGGGTTAAAAACTTTACGCTTATGGGTAACTAAACAGGATTTTACCACGGAGAACACAAAGGGAACACACAGAGGGCCGTTAAGCTTTAATAGTTTGAGATTTTTTTCTCTGCGTTTCTCCGCGCCTGCCCAGCGACCTTCGTGGTTGAATTTTTTTTTTGCGTTATTTTAACCGAAACATCATTTACAGCTTCTTCAGACTTTACAAACTTGCGGGACTAATCACTTTCAAATATGAGGTTATAAGCTAACTTAGGGCTTGTTTTGCCGCGTCAAACCACGCACCATTTTAAAAATGATTTGTCAGTTTAAAAAAACACGGCTTGCGCCAACTCCCAGCGGTTATTTGCACCTCGGCAATGTGCTCTCTTTCAGTATGACCGTAGCAATGGCTCGAAAATGCAACGCAAAAACATTATTGCGGATAGACGACCTTGACCGCAGCCGCGCCGACGAATGTTATATCCGGGATATTTTCGACACGCTCAATTTTTTGGAGATCCCGTGGGACGAGGGCCCGCGCGACTTAAAGGAATTTAACGATAGCTACTCGCAGGTGCATCGTTTAGACAAATACAACCTTGCGCTTGCGGAACTTGCCGACCGGCGCTTGGTTTTTGCCTGTACCTGCTCGCGGACAGAGTTGCTTGCCAGGCCCTGTTTTTGTAAAAACGAGCGTATCTCTTTAAATACAAAAAATGCCTGCTGGAGGCTGATTACCGATAACAAGCAGGAACCGGCCGTTAAAAATTACGACGGCAGGCAAATTCGGAGTCCTTTACCCGAAGACATGCGCGATTTTATCGTGCGGAAGAAAGATGGTTACCCGGCCTACCAGCTTGCATCGGTTGTTGACGATCTTTTTTACGGGGTCGACCTCGTCGTCAGGGGCGCGGACCTTTGGCCGTCAACCCTTGCACAACACGTACTCGGAGCGGCTTTGGGAAGTGATCGGTTCAATAATATCGCCTTTTTGCATCACCCTTTGCTTGTTGAACCATCCGGATTAAAAATGTCCAAATCGGCAGGGGCCACATCCATTAAGTACCTCCGCGAAAGCGGCAAAAGCAAAGCTGATGTTTTTGCGTTGATAGGAGGTTTGTTGGGGTCAGACGAAAAGGTAAACAACTGGAGCGAATTGGCCGGATTGGTTGTTAAGGATTAATTTAAACGACAGCCGGGTGAAGCGGCAATCCAAAGCGTCACCTGATCACCGTGACGTACCCTGAAAACACCTGGCCTTCATAATGGGAATTAATCACATAATAATATACGCCAACCGGTACAGGTTTACCGTTGTAGGTACCGTCCCACGGTGTGGGGTAACCCAGCGAATGAAACACCTTCTGGCCCCAGCGGTCGAAAACATCGACGGTGGCCTCCTGGTAAGCTATTAACCCCACAATGTCCCAATAATCATTAATCCCGTCTCCGTTTGGGGTAAACGTATTATTTATTTTGATGGCGGGCGCCACTTTTATCAGCGCGGTGTCCTCCGCCACACAACCCCTGCTGTCGGTCACGGTCAGCTTGTATACCTGGTCAGTTTTGCCGCCGGTAATTACAGGGTTCTTCAGTGTGTCGTCATTTATATTAATATCCGGCGACCATTGATAATGCACATTGCTGTCACTTACGGTGGGGTATAAGGTAAGCGTGCTTCCGTCAAGTATATACCGCGTTCCGCCGGCATAAACTTTCGGCGGGGGTACAAATGTAATTATTACAGTATCCGTTGGTATATAGCATACCCCTGCATTATTGGCCGTGAGCGTGAGCATTACCGATCCATTTTGTACATCGGCAACGCTTGGGAGATAATTATTAACAAGCTGGCTTATCGGGGAGCTGAACATGCCCGTGCCTGCAGTTGACCAGGTGCCTCCGCCCGGTATTGAAATTGAGCCGGCAAGCGCTACACTGCCATCTTGTGAGCACACGCTTTGATCGGGGCCAGCATGAACAGCGGGAACAGGACCGAAGATTATCATCATGCTCGACGAAGAAATAGTACAATTGTCTTTGCTGGTTGACGTTAAGGTGAGTTTAACCGAACCGGCCGCCGTATCTGCCGCAGATGGGATATAATGTGCATTTAAGGTATTGTTTGATGGTTCAAAGGTACCCGTTCCCGCAGTTGACCAAATGCCCGTTGATGTTCCGCCGGTGACGGTGCCGTCAAGAATTGTCTCGGGAGCTTTAATACATACTACCTGGTCCGGTCCGGCATTTGCAACCGGCGGCGCGTCAATTTGAACGTCGAGGGATACAGGTGGGCTGCTGCAGCCCTTAACGGTAAATACAAATGTGTATGTACCCGTATTAGCCGCAGTTGCATTGGGGATTACCGGGTTTTGCGCGGTAGAAGTGTAGCCATTGGGGCCGGTCCACAAATAAGTTGCATTAGTCACCGGCGCCGTGTTAAGATGAAGATCGCTGCCCACGCATATAGGCGAGTTGCTGTTTGCCGCCGCTGCGGGCAATTGCGGGTTTACCGTAGCGATGTATTGAAAAAGCGTCCCAGGGCATCCGTTAGCAATAGGGGTGATGTCATATTCTGCGTAAACCGGGCTCAGTGTTGTGTTGACCAATGTTTCCGTTATGGTACCCGACGTTTGATTGGATACGGCGGGATTGCTGATACCCGGGACGGCCGCGCGGCTCCACAGGAATGTTGACGAGGGAATATTGGTGGTGATAACATAATCCTGCGGACTGCCCGTACACGCAAGCCCGGTTGCTGCGCTGGTAACGGAGTCTTGCGGGTTTACGGTTATGACCAGGTTGAACGGAATGCCCGTGCAGTTGGACGTACTGGAACTGATTACATAGGTAACGTTAACCGGTTGATCAGTGGTGTTAAACAAAACCTCCTTTATCACGCCCGCTGCCTGCCCTGTCACAGCTTGATTGCTGATACCCGGAACGGCTGCCCGGCTCCAGGAGATACCGGTTACCGGACCGCTGAAAGTGATGGCGTAATTATCCGTAGCCGAATTGCAGATTGTAGCTGCAGCCGGGCTGGTAACTGTTGGCGAAGGATATACTGTTACAACATAGTTAAACGAAGGTCCCGCGCAGCTGCCTGCCGAAGGCGTAATAACATAAGTAACGTTTACCGAAGTATTGCCGGTATTTATCAGTGTCTCGGTAATTTCTGAGGCCGTTTGATTTACTGCCGCAGGATTACTTATGCCTGCCACCTGGGCCCGGCTCCATATAAAAGTTGAATTGGCAATGTCTGCGGTAATGTTGTAGCTGAGCGGCTGGCCGCTGCATATTATGCCGGATGGAGCACTCGTAACGTTTGGTTTTGGGGCGATGGTAATGTTAACCTGGGTTCGGGCGCTTATACAGCCATTAACGGTAGTTTGCACATAAAATGAAGCATTGCCCGTTAATACCGGGGTAGTATAAGTGGCGGCGGACGACAGCAGGTTACCTCCGGACGGGGCATCGTACCATTCATAAGTGCCGGTTGATCCGCTGGCCGTAAGGGTTGTGCTGTTTCCGGTACAAACCTGGGTTGGCGGCGCTACCGGTGCAGCCGGGATCGGGTTTACCGTTACCGTAGCGGCGGTGCGTGCGCTCGTAACACCATTCACCGTGGTTTGCACATAATAAGTAGTGGTAGACGAAAGTACCGGGGTAATAAAGTCCGGGCCGGTGCTGAGCAGGTTGCCACCCGTTGGCGCATCGTACCATTGATAACTTCCGCCAGGGGCCGTTGCCGATAATGTAGCATTACTGCCCGAACAATTGGTTACGCTCTGGACAGTCGGCGCAGCCGGCTGCGTTGCAAATATAATGGTAACCGTAGCTGAACCGGGCCCGCAAGGGCCGGGCGGGTCGGACGAAGTTAGCGTAAGCTTGGCCTTTGTTTCGCCCGGGCCGGGCGTGTAAACAGCGGTGAGGCTGTTTGGATTTGAAAATGAGCCTGTTCCGCCCGACCAGGTGCCTGTAGTTGTTCCGCCGCTAATGCTGCCCGCAAGCTGCACCGGGGTTCCGCTCGCAACAGTTTGATCGGGGCCCGCATTTACGTTAACACCCTGGCCTATCGTAACGGATGCGGTTGACGATGCCGCCGCGCAAGACCCGCTTGCCACAATTGTATTGGTTATGGTATAGGTTCCCGGGGTGCTCTTAGTCAGGTCTATTTCGCCTGTGCCGGTATTAATAAAGACCAGGCCGGCCGGCGATGCCGTGAAAGATCCGCCTGAGCTAACAGCGGTAAAGACAGGAAAAGGATCTTTACCCCCTGAACAAAAAGGGCTGCTATAGGAGAAACTTGCATCGGGCGTAGCTGTTATTAATATTTCCTGGGTTTCCGGAACCGTGCACGACCCTTTGCCCGAAAATGTTATGGTATAACGCCCCTGTTTACTTGCGCCGATATTGATCTGGCCCGTAACATTACTCACGAAAATTAGTCCTGCGGGCTTGGCGCTGAATGTCCCCCCCGCCGGGTTAAATATTGTCGGCGTAGGATTGGGGCTGCTAACACAATAAGTGTTGCCCGGGTACGCAAACTGCGAGGTTGCATTAACGGTAACGGTGACGGGCACAACAGCACTCATGCACTGGCCTGAAATACTTTCGGCGTAATAAGTGGTTGTCGCCTTTAAAACCGGGGTTTTATACTTATTACCTATGCCTAATAAATTACCATTTGTTGCAGCATCGAACCAGTGTACCACGCCCGTTGCCCCGGTGGCCGTTAAAGTTGCCGACATCCCCGGGCAAATGGTAACGCCGTTTACTGTGGGCGCCACAGGGCTTGGGTTAACGGTAACTTTTACTGCCGTGCGCGCACTGGCGCAGCCATTTTCGGTCGCTTCTACATAATAGGTTGTGTTGGCATTTAAAGCAGGGGTGACGTAAACCTGCGCGGATGATAACAGGGTGCCACCGTTTGCCTGATCATACCAGGCGTAGCCGCCGTTTGAGCCCGATGCACTGATGGCGGCAGTATTTCCCGAACAGATGGTGACGCCTGTAGCGGTCGGAGCGGTTATAGCCGGAAGTATTGTTACATTTACCGCTGCACGTGCACTGACGCAGCCGGATTGAACGTTCTGCACATAGTATGTTGTGGCAGCAGTAAGCGCCGGAGTGGTAAAACTTGGCCCCGTAGCGAGCAGCTTGCCGCCTGTTGCAGCATTGTACCATTGATAGATACCGCCGCCCTGTGAACTTGCCGTTAACGTCGCCGGCGCATTAAAACAGGTAAAAGCTCCTGCCGCCGTAGGTGCGGGCGCCTGCTGGCGGACGATAACGTTTATTGGCGAAAATGTACTAAAGCAACCGCCGTTGCCGGCCGTTAAATAGTAGGTGGTTGAGTTGGTTAATACCGGTGTGGTAAACTTACTGCCAGTGGCCAGTAAATTTCCGTTTGGCGCATCGTACCACTGGTAGCTTGCAGCGCCTCCGGTGGCCTGCAGGGTTATGCTGCTTTGATAACAAGTGGTGTCACTTTGCGACGGGGGAGCGGCCGGAAGCGGCGTTACCGTAACCTGAACAGCGGTGCGCCCGCTTTCGCATCCGTTAGTTGCATCGCTAACGTAGTAGGTATTGTTGCTTGTTAGCGGCGGCGTTGTATAGTCGGGGCTGGATATTAACGGCACCCCGCCGGATGGGGCGCTGTACCAATTGAAAATGGTGCCGCCCCCGCTGGCGTGAAGATTAGCGGTCATTCCTGAGCAAATGGTAGCCGGCGCCGCAGTGGGGGGCTGCGGTTTTGACGTTACCGTAACCGTTGCCGCAACGCGGGCGCTTTCGCATCCGCTGGCTGTTAACGACGATACATAGTAGGTGGTAGTGGTTGTGAGCACCGGCGTAGTGTACATACTCGCATTGCTCAACACTGTTCCGCCGCTTGACGCACTATACCAAATATAATTGGTTCCCCCGGTGGCAATCAGCGTAGCAACATCGCCTGAACATATTGTAACACCGTTCACCATGGGCCTGGCCACCAGGCTGACGCCCACGGCCGTTCTGGAACTGGTACAGCCCCCTATTGTTGTTTGCACGTAGAATAAAGTCCCCTGGCTTATTGGCGGCGTTACATAGGTGGCGCCCGTACCTAAAAAATTACCGCCGCTAGGGGCATCGTACCATTGGTATGTGCCGCCGGGAGCTGTAGCCGTAAGCGTTGCCGATGAATTGGCGCAAACCGTCACCCCGGGGGCCGTGGGGGCATCGGGCGTAGCTTCCGAAGTAATCGATATGCTTTTGCTGCCCTGGCATTTACCGCTTTTATCAGTTGCTATAACCGTGTAGGTTCCCGCTTTATCTACGGTTATGGTTGGGGTGGTTTCGCCGGTGTTCCATACATAGGTGTAGGGTCCGGCGCCTCCGGATGGCGATGCAGTAAAAGTAACGCTGTAACCCGAGCAAAGCGTGGGCGCTGACTGTGAGATGCTTACACTGACGGCGCAATTTTGACCATAGGTGTAGGCCGACAAAGCTAAAAACAGGAATAACAGTAAACGGTTCTTCATAAACCTCTGCAGGTTTTTAATGCACGAATCTCATAGGCAAAGCTAAAGGCTTTATCAGAGCCTGATTGCTTTTATTTAAAGAAGGTTTCATTTCGTCTCCGAAAAAACAACCTCCAGGTAGATATAAATTCACTTTTTACGATAATCAGGCAAAAAATGTTTTACCGGGAATAGAAATTAAATCCCGGGATTTTTGAACTGATCCATGGACACATGATTTGCAAACAGACATTATTACGAACATATTATTCGTTTTATTATCGTTTTTGTAAACTTGTTGCAACAAACCAAAAACTAACTATAAAAATATCTAATTTGGCTTAAATAAACCGCCAAAAACTGTATTATTGATATAAAAGTTCTCAACAATTATATCGGTCATATTCTTTTTAAACGGATTTATCTATTGGGTTAATTACCATCAATCATTTATATGAAGAAATTCTTTCTGCTGCTCCTGTTTTCTGCTGCGGTTTTGCACAGCCGCGCACAGCTTACTGTTGCGAAAATCTTTGGCGATCACATGGTTCTGCAACGAAACCAGGAAGTGCCGGTTTGGGGCTGGTCCGAAAAAAACAAGAAAGTCAGTTTGAATTTTAATGGCCAGACTGTGTCGGTTAAAGCCGACGAAACAGGCTACTGGAAAGCCATATTCAAGCCGATGACCGAAGGGGGGCCATTCGAAATGACCATTACTTGCGATAAGTCCAGGCTGGTTTACCACGACATCATGCTGGGCGAAGTGTGGATATGCTCAGGCCAGTCAAATATGGAGTTCCAGCTGAAAAACGCCCTTGGATATAAATTTGAACAGAGTAATGCCGCTCAGCAGCCTGTACGCCAATTTCATGTGCCGGATAAAATAAGCCTTGAGCCGGAGAAAGATATTTCGGGCGGGGAATGGCTTAAAGCCGACACCGGCACGGTAGGCGACTTTACCGCTGTCGGCTACTTTTTTGCAAAACAACTCGCAAAACAACTGCACGTAACCATCGGGCTGATTTACACTAACTGGGGAGGCACGATGGTTGAGGATTGGATAAGTAAGGAGGCAATGCTAAAATCGCCTGAACTGGGTCCCGCCGCAAGTTCCTTACCCACATCCTGGGATGGTGTTGGCGCCAGGCTTGATAAGCATTTAAAAGACTACGCCTACGGGAAAAACCCGGTAGTTAATTATACTTCGGACCAGCTTGCAATTGAGCCAGCTTCGTTTTTCAACGCCTGGCCAAAAGGCAATGCCCCCGGCGCCTGGGAATGGATGGGATTCTATTCATACCGCGGGCCCGGCTTTATGCAGCGCACGATAAAACTAGACAGTTCGTACGCTAATCGCACCTCGGTACTCAGCCTCGGGCAAACAGATGCCGACCTGGTGATGTACATCAACGGAAAACCCGTCAAAAACGGCGCGTTTTCGGGCAGCTACCAACTTGATTTGCCGGCCGGTACGTGGAAAGCAGGCGAGAACAATCTTTTTATCGAATTGCTGTCGAAACAGAAAAACCCCGACTGGTTTGGTACCGGCATTAACGGGGGCGCGAGCAATCTTTATATCAGGTTTGCTGACACCAGCATCAGCCTTGCTGACAATAACTGGCGCGCCATGCCCGATTTTGCCAAACCCTATCATTTCGATTATTTGCCTAACAATACCGCTTTCCTGCTTTATAATTCGATGATAAACCCCTTGATACCCTATGCCATCGGCGGAGCTATATGGTACCAGGGAGAATCGAACACCAGCACTGCTTTTCAATACCGCACAGCCTTCCCCCTGATGATCGAAGATTGGCGCAGACGCTGGAAATGGGATTTCCCCTTTCTTTTTGTGCAGTTATCTTCTTTCGGCGGTTTCCAGGACAGCAATGCCGGCAGCGGTTGGGCAGAGTTAAGGGAGGCTCAGGCAATGGCCCTGCAGCTGCCAAACACGGGTATGGCCGTTACCACCGACATCGGCGATCCGATAAACATCCACCCCCGCGACAAAGCCGACGTTGGCTTAAGGCTTGCCGACAAGGCCTTAAGCATGGTTTATCATCAAGCGGGTTTTACAGAAAGCCCGTTATTTAAATCAGCCGATTTCTCTGGTGGATATGCCACGGTTACGTTTAGCAATGCGGATAACGGGCTAATTGTTAAAGATAAGTATGGGTACCCCAAAGGTTTTGAGCTCGCCGGGGCGGATCACAAATTCTATTATGCCCAGGCAACGATAATTGATGGCAATAAGGTTAAGGTTTGGTGCCCACAGGTTACGCAACCTGTTGCCGTGCGTTATGCCTGGACGGACGCGCCAGTTGACGCTAACCTATTTAATACTGCGGGCTTCCCGGTGGGTCCATTTAGATCTGATAATTGGAAAGGCATAACTGAAGGAAAAAAATTCGAGTAGCATAGCAGTAATGACAGCGACGGAATCTTTTCCGAAAGTGTACCTGTACAGGAGAATAGTTTATGCAAAACTGTTCATCGACGAGCATTTTGCCGAAAATATCGACCTCGATAACATTGCCGGAGAGGCCTTTTTTTCCAAGTATCATTTTATAAGGCTTTTCAATGATGTTTACAAAAAGACACCTCATCAGTACCTGTCGCAAACCCGGATCGATAAAGCAAAACAACTACTGGCCGAAGGTATGCCCGCCACACGGGCCTGCTACGCCGTCGGTTTTGAAAGCACGAGTTCGTTTGCTGGCCTTTTTAAACGGGTAACCGGTCAAACGCCCTCGGCTTATGGGTTGCAGCAGCAGGAAAAAGTAAAAGCGATGAACAAAACACCCTTGAAGTTTATCCCCAATTGCTTTGCCGAAAAGAATGGATGGCGATTAGTTGATGGTTTATAGTTCATAGTAGCTGCGTAGTTGGTGTTCGCAGTGGCAGCTGCTATATTGCTTTTTTCCATGAACCATGAACTATGAACCATCAACTAAACCGAAACCGCAATTTTCGAGAAGTCTGCTTAGAAAAATCTGTTCATTTTTGTGCACATAAGCAAATTTTAAAATGATCACAAGAATGAACCACGTTAGCGTTTTTGTTTTGAACCAGGACAGCGCTTATGAGTTTTACGTTAATAAACTCGGCTTTAAGGTTAATACCGACGCTCCAATGGGCCCCGGCATGCGCTGGCTGACCGTTTGCCCGCCGGCACAGCCCGAATTGGAAATCGCTTTAATGGCCATCAATGCCGGCATGATGTTTACCGAAGATTCGGCGGCTCACATGCGGGCGCTTGTCAGCAAAGGCACCTTCGGCTTTGGGGTGTTTGAATGCGATAACCTGCTGGTTACCTTCGAGGAACTGAAGGCAAAGGGTGTTGAATTCACCAAGCCGCCAACCAAAGAGTTTTATGGCTTTGAGGCCCTGTTTAAAGACGACTCCGGCAACTGGTTTTCGCTGGGCGAAAGGCTGCAATAACAGCATGATACAGCGCTATTCGCGGCATATTTCCCTGAATTAATGTCTGCAAAACAATTTTCAAGACAATTTGATGACATTGAAAATAAAACTGTAATTTAGGCGACCGGCAATATTAAACATATTGCCGGTTTTTTATATACGGGGAAATAAAAAGGTTTGATTAATTATACATTTTCCCTGCAAAATCAGTTTATATACAACTGTTATATACGAATTTAAACAAGGACTTACTTTTAATGTTAATCTTTTTAATCCCCTATAGGTTATTCATGAAAAGTAACTGTGTTATAGTAATACTTCTTTTTTGTTTTTCAAATGTCTTTGGCCAGGGAAAGTGGGAGTTAAAGAAGGATGAGGATGGGATACAGGTATTTACCCGTAAAGCGGCAAAAGGTAATATAAAAGAACTGCGCGTGCTGTGTGAACTTGATGCTACCAAGGCACAGCTGATCAATACCCTTGAAAATATCGGCGACTACAATAGCTGGGTTTATTCCAATAAAAAATCTACGATCCTGAAAATGGTAACCCCGCAAAATATTATTTATTACACCCAGTCGCATTTGCCGTGGCCAATACGTGATCGCGACCTGGTGGTGGAGTTGAATATTGTGCCGACGCCGGACGTGCTTAATGTCCAGGCAAAGAGCCTCCCCGATTATATGCCGAAAGACTCGAATTATATCAGGGTGCCCTATTCGCTGGCGGTATGGAAGGTTACCCAGGCGCCCGATAACAAATTAAAGGTCGATTATACATTTAGCGTCGATCCCGGCGGGAGCATACCTTCATGGATAGTCAATGCCACCCTTACCATTGGCCCTTTTAACTCGTTTGCAAAGCTGCGTGAAATATTGAAGGCGCAGAAAGGCGAGCAAATTCATTGACTTGCTGGGATAAATGCCGCTGCATTGCTTATAACCTCGCCGGCGCCTTGATCGTTGTTCCCTCTTTCAGTAAATTTTGTTGAATGGTTTTGGCAAACTCAACCGCGTGTGCGCCATCGCCGTGAAGGCAAAGAGTGTCAGCCTTTAATGCAATAACTTTTTGGCTGGCTGATATTACTTGTTGCTTGTTTACCATCATCAGGGCTTGGTTTAAGGAAGCTTGTTCATCAATTATGAGCGCATTTGGCTGCGTTCGCGGCGTAAGTGAGCCGTCATCCTGGTAGGTGCGATCGGCAAACACTTCGGAAGCATAAGCCAGCCCGGTTTTTTTTGCGGCTATCACCATTTCGCTGTTAGCCAGTGCGAATAATATCAGGCCCGGATCAAAATCATGTACGGCGTCAACTATTGCACGGGCTAATAGTGGATCGCGGGCTGCCATATTGTACAATCCGCCGTGGGCCTTTACATGGTTAAGGCGGCCGCCGGCAGCTTTTACAAAGGCATATAAAGCGCCAACCTGGTAGAGCACCATTTGGTAAGCCTCTTTTGGCGATATCTGCATTTCACGCCGGCCAAAGCCCTGCAAATCGGGCAGGCCAGGATGCGCGCCAACAGCCACTCCTTTTTTTATGGCCGCGTTTACCGTGGTTTGCATCACATTCGGGTCGCCGGCATGGAAGCCGCAGGCGATACTTGCCGAAGAAATATAATCCAGCAGCTTTTCATCATTCGGCATCGGGTAATTGCCGAAGGCTTCGCCCATATCGCAGTTCAGATCGATGGTTGGCATGTCTATTTTATTTACGTGAGTTTGATAATAAACGCAATATTCGCCTCACCCCAGCCCTCTCCAAAGGAGAGGGAGCAAAACGGGTTTATAACGCTGAAAAATTAACCGTTTTGCATCGAAGTCCTCTCCTTTGGAGAGGATTTAGGTGAGGCGAAACGGCATGCATGAGTTAAAAACCACTATTGGACTCATTTCACGTGAGTTAAAAGGATCCGCTGTACCGTTGTTGAACGGTAACCGCTAATTTACGCAGTTCCAACTGATGCTCAATATAAAGTTTTTCGGCTTCCTTCCAGCTGATCTCCTTGAAATTGATCGCATCACCGGGTTGTAGCTGCGCACACAAGGGTAAGTCAACTGCGGCCACCTGGGCAATGCGTGGGTATCCTCCGGTGGTTTGGCAATCAGCCATCAGCAATATAAGGTCGCCGTTATTGGTAACCTGGATGGTGCCGGGCGTAACCGCTGTTGACAATAGTTCACCTTGAATGGCCCGATGCATCGGCTTTCCCTGGAGTTGGTAGCCCATGCGGTTGCTGTTATGCCCCAAGATATATTCCTCAGCAAAAAAATTTCCGGTTGAAGCATCGTCAAACCAATTAAATTCTCGTCCGCGCATAACCCGGATCGACTTGAAATCACGTGACAAAAACAAAGCGCGGGCAACGCCCCATTTGGGATAGTTTATGGCATTGCCTTTTAAAGCATTCCATATCGCCATCGTCGTCGGGGTAAATTTTTCCGTCGACTTTAATACATCCTTCTCTTTCAGGAAACGGCCGTCAAGCCCCCCGAACCTGGCCGTTATATAAGTGCTCCGGCTGCCCAAAGCCTCAGGCACATGCCATCCGCCGGCCACTGCCAGGTACGACCTGTTGCCCGGCGGCGCATTTTCCAAATAAAGGCCGGTGCCTGCAGGTATGAACAATGGCCGGTGCTGCGGCAACCTCCGTATCTCCGTTTTCAGACAAGCGCCCGCGCCCGACAAACAGATCAACATATCTTCTTCCGTTACGAATGATGCGCCGCTTTGCGTAAACTCGATAACGGCATCATTGACATCATTGCCCAGGCATAAGTTGGCTATTTGCGCCGATAAACTGTCCATGGCGCCGGAAACCGGCACGCCCTGCGAAAGATAATGATGGCGGCCCTGGTCCTGGATGGTGGCCATTAAACCAGCTCTTTTGATCCTGATCTTCATCCGCCGCTATATTTTTCGAACTCAGAAAGGCTTATTGGCTCAAACTTCACCTTATCGTTTGCTTTCAATAATGATGGCTGTGATCGTTTGGCGTCGAATAAGCGCATTGGGGTCCGGCCGATAATTTGCCAGCCACCAGGTGTTTCCAGCGGGTAAACGCCGGTTTGGCTGCCGGCGATGCCTACAGCGCCCGGCGAAACCTTAACCGGTGTTGCCTTTCGCGGCACCTCAAGCGCTGGATTTAACCCGCCCAGGTAGGCAAAGCCGGGTGTAAAACCCACCATGCAAACTTTATAAACGACCTCGCTATGCAGTTTGATCACATCATTGCTGTCTAATTTCGTGTGGCTGGCAACGTATTCCAGATCATACCCGAAAACACCGCCATAGCAAACCGGTATCGTAATTATTTCCGATTGCCCGGCTTCCTCAAAATCGCTTGCCTGTTCATTTAATCCCAGCAGATATGCCCTGGCTTTATCGAAACCCGTTTTTCCGGGAAGGGGGGCATCGAGGATTGTTAGCAGATCGAAAAATACCGTTAAGCTGGCATAGGCCGGTACAGTTTGGTACATACCCGGCAATACCTTTTCATTTAACAACCGGTCAAATGCATTTACCCGGTTAACGATGTCTTCATCGATTGTTTTTCCAAATTCAATAGTTACTGCGCCTTCGTTAATCGGGTATACCTGCAGGTCACTTTTGCCGGGCAAATCTATCATCGGTCAAATTTAAAGTTTAGTGGGTTGGCCCATTAATGTCGCTTACCTAAGGAAACCCTGAGATTAAGCCCCCTCTAAATCTCCCCCGGTAGGGGAGACTTTAGTTTCGGTCATGTCCTTTTTAAAGTCCTCCCTAACGGGGAGGATGAGGGAGGCTTCGCCGTTTAGAAAGAGCTAAAAGCAAGGGCTGAACATACGGATTTTCTTATTTAAGCGACATCGGTTGGCCCATTAAGAATTTGAAGCGGGGTATTTAAACCCCGGAAACACAATATGAAATATGCCCCACCAGCCGTGTTCAAGCGTCATATATAACTTAAAGGGGCCGCCAATACGCACACGCTCTCCGTTCTCCAAAACAGCTTCGTATTTAACTACACCCCCCGCATGCCCAAGGCCCGAGCCGTCTTCTAACTGAAAACCGCTTTCGATGATCTTGTATTCTCCGTCTTCAAAACCATTATAAGCATCGAATATCTTTTTACATTGCGCCACTACCCGCGCTTTGGGCAATATCTGCCGGTCGGGTAAAATAAAATCAGCGGCCAGTTCCCAGCTCTTCTCATCCAGCGAGCGGGCAAACCATTGTTTTATAAATTCGTCGGCTCTTCTTTCAATATCCTTTTTATGGTTGGGATGAAATTCTTCATAATCAAAACAAGTCGTCATTCCCGGCATCGGCATAAAAGTGCTTTCATGCTCAAATAATTCTTCCGTAATAAACTGGTACCGGGTTCGGTTGTCAACTTCTTCGTCAAAATAAACATCGATATTTTTTTCAGACAATAAGTCGCTGATCCGATCCAGGGCATCTTCCAGTTCATCGTCCGTCACATCCTCTGATCGCTTAAAATCAGGCTTGCCGATCAGGTCATAAACTTTAGCCGGCTTTGAACTGGCCCAGTTTTGCTCAAAAGCCATC
>Ga0206971_10028_pt1 | contig 49277 bp, 52 predicted proteins | sample Alteio_BWOrgHeat_85_FD_152917 | JGI IMG/M metagenome (GOLD analysis project Ga0206971, IMG submission 152917) | Enriched cells from forest soil in Barre Woods Harvard Forest LTER site, Petersham, Massachusetts, United States -... | ecosystem: Environmental > Terrestrial > Soil > Temperate forest >...
CAGGATCATTGCATCATTTTGCGGGAACAGAGCAGAATGGTCGTAAACCGGCGCCGTTATCGGCGCCAGCGGATTGTTGGATGTATAAGCCAGGCCGTTGTAAGTAAAAATATGCTGATCGGAAGTATTATACAATTGCGTGCGCTGGGCATATGACAAGTTGGCTGTCCATAAGATACCCCTGGTTAACTCGCGCTGGTAACCAACATCAACAAATTTGGAACGGTAATATTTCACAAAATTTTGCTCACTGATTAATGTACTCAAAGTATTGAAAAAGAGTGAACGCGTGCCCAGGCTGTTCAAATCGAGCAGGTCATCGCCAATATCAAAGAAAATTTTTCCTGAATTGGCCTGGTCATAGGTGTACACCGTATGGATATTGGCATCAAACAATTTATCCGAAAAGCCATAGCGCACTCCGGGCGTTATACTATAGGAGCTATTGTCGGCAAATGTTTTTGAGCACATCCCTTTCAGGTAAAAACCCCATCCCTCAACGGTGTTGTAGTAAATGCTTTGCGCCAGCGGGTATATAAAAACTGTATCCTTGTAATCCTTATAGCTGGCCGTGTAGCCGTCCATCAGAAAAGGTAAAATGGTAAATGTATTGTTATTGTGCTGAATCGAATCGCGGTATTTGGGGGTTTGGGCCAATAAAAACAGGCTATCGCTCCTGTGAAAATTGTGTATTTCAGGTTGCGTTAATGGCACCGGGCGGTTTTCTGCCCAAAATGATGCCGGGCGAGTTTTGGCTTCCGTATCAACATGCAAAATTTCGCCGTTAAAATAGCCTTTTGCAAAAGGCGTATCTATTTTATACCGGTTATATATCCCCAGGTAATATCCCTTATATTTCAGCCCATACACATTTGCATCGTAGCGATATTGAAAAGCTATTGGCGCCCAGGTGTTTTTTACGGGGATATATTGCTGGCTAACTTTCAGCGTATCGATAAAGTTCAGATTGTTTTCTTTTTTGGTGAGGAATAAATCAAGGCTGTAAATACGCCAGTCACCCTCGATAATATAAATACTGCCCTGGAATGACCTTACGCTGCGACGCCTTGGGATCACCTGGATCTTATCTATCGTCTTACCATCTTCAACAACACTTCCCAGCAATTTGTATTTGTAGTAAGCCCACGCATATTTGGCCAGCGGCGAAACAAAGCCATGTTCATTCAACCCATTTACAATAAACAGGTCTTCGTAAAAATTAACCTGCAGGTCTGATGCTTTGTTATACCCGAAGGGAGGATCAGTTCCCGATACTTTCGATGCAACAAAAACCTCTTTTACCTTATGCTTTTGCTCAAAACTATATGACGACATCGATTCCGACTGGTAAGATATTCCTTTTGAGCCCGTATCCAGCTTCAACAGTTTTTGAATCCCTTTTCCAAGCAATGTTTTGGGCGTGTCAATGATGGTCTTAACCCCCTTTATATAAACCGTGCACGAATAGTCATTTATCTCCCGTAAATGATAACGCCGGTTATCGACCACCTTTCGCATAACTTCGGCGGCCGGGTTATAGTTTTTATCCACTTTTACTTTACCGGGTATCAATTGAAAAGGTTCTTCAACCAATTGTATATCCTCGCGCTGGTCTCCCCCGCTCATTTGAACTTTTTTCATTACCAGTTTATAACCCACAAACCGGTAGACAATATCATAAGAGCCACTTTTGAGTTTGAAGAAATAGTCGCCATTCTCGTTGGCGGTGGTGCCATAGGTTGAATTTTGCAGGTAAACAGATGCAAAAGGCACAGGGCGCCCATTTGGATCGGTAATATGGCCTGACAAAACCGATGTTTGCGCCGATACTGCAAAAGCGGTTATAAATAATAACCCGGTAAGTAATATTTTAAGCATATATTGATGTTAAATAAATATTATGCCGAATTGTTTTCGCCGACCCCGGTGTCGTCTTAGTTAAAATTTTATTTAAATAGGCATGTGCTCTTTAATTTTTAATTTTGCCCCATAAAATCTGGATTATGTATAACACGCTGAAACCTGTTTTGGAACAGGAACTTGCCGAAATTGAAAAAGCCGGCCTTTATAAAAGAGAAAGAATTATCACTTCGCCGCAGGGTGCTGATATTACGGTGCAGGGTGGCCGGCACGTCATCAACTTCTGTGCAAACAATTACCTGGGCCTGTCAGGCAACGCTGAAGTGATTGCTGCCGCGAAGGATGCATTGGATACCCATGGCTATGGCTTATCCTCTGTACGTTTTATTTGCGGAACGCAGGACATTCATAAAACACTTGAAAAAAAGATAGCGGAGTTTTTGGGGACCGAAGATACCATCCTTTACGCAGCTGCCTTTGATGCCAACGGCGGCGTGTTTGAACCCTTGTTTAATGAGCAGGACGCCATTATTTCGGACGAGCTGAACCATGCCTCCATCATCGATGGCGTGCGCCTGTGCAAGGCCCAGCGCCAGCGCTATAAGCACGATGACATGGCCGACCTGGAAGAAAAATTGAAGGCCACCGAAAGCTGCCGCCACCGCATCATCGTTACCGATGGCGCTTTCAGCATGGATGGAACCATCGCACAATTGGATAAAATATGTGCATTGGCCGAAAAATATAACGCGCTGGTAATGATTGATGAAAGCCATTGCTCAGGTTTTATGGGTACAACCGGGCGCGGCACGCACGAACATCATCATGTAATGGGTAAAATCGATATCATTACCGGCACGCTTGGCAAAGCGCTTGGGGGCGCGTCCGGTGGTTTCACCTCCGGCCGGAAAGAGATTATCGATATGCTGCGCCAGCGCTCAAGGCCTTATTTATTCTCAAACACGCTGGCGCCATCTATAACCGGCGCTTCCATCGCCGTATTGAACATGCTGAGTGAAACCACCGACCTGCGCGACAAACTGGAACGAAACACCCAATACTTCAGGCAGAAAATGACCGAAGCAGGTTTTGACATCAAACCTGGCGTACATCCAATAGTACCGGTGATGCTTTACGATGCCAAACTGGCCCAGGAATTTGCCGCCAAAATGCTGGAAGAAGGTATTTATGTGATCGGATTTTATTACCCGGTGGTGCCGCAGGGTAAGGCACGCATCAGGGTGCAATTATCGGCCGCCCATGAAATGGAGCACTTGGATAAGGCAATTGCGGCGTTTACGAAAGTGGGGACAGCGTTGGGAGTGATTAAATAACAACCCAGATTTTTATTAAATTTGTACTGTCAGATTTGACAACTTTTAAAAAGTTGTCAAATCTGCTTATTTTTTTTATCCCATGAAGAAAAGATTAACACTGTCTTTACCCTCAGACGTCATAAGGACTGTTAAAGAAATGGCAAAAGCCAGAAACATGACTGTTTCACAATTTGTGGAGCAAGTTTTTCGTGATTATATCGCTGAGCAGGAGTCGCAAAATAAGCTTAAAAGAGTATCCTAATGCAAGCCCAAATAGATCAATATACCGCCGAAATAAACACATTTTCGCCCGCCAATGCCGGGGAACTGGAAACCTTCCGTATTAAGTTTTTGGGCACCAGGGGAATTATAAAAGACCTGTTTGAACAATTTAAAACCGTAGGCCCGGAAGAGAAACGCACTTTTGGCAAGGTGCTTAACCAGTTTAAGCAGTTGGCCGAAGCAAAATACAATGAGTTGAAAGAATCATTTGACTCAGGACTTAAGACTCAAGACTTAGGACTCGATCTCACTTTGCCTGGCGATGGTTTCGAAATCGGTTCACGTCACCCCCTGTCGCTGGTTCGGTTGGAGATCATCGATATTTTCAAACGCCTGGGCTTCGTGGTAGCGGAAGGTCCCGAAATTGAGGACGACTGGCATAACTTCTCGGCACTTAATTTCCCCGAGGAGCACCCTGCAAGAGATATGCAGGATACTTTCTTTATCAAAAAAAATAATGGTAAAGATGATATTGCCCTGCGTACCCACACCTCGTCGGTGCAGGTGCGCATGATGGAGAATGGTAAGCCGCCCTTCCGCGCCATTATGCCAGGCCGGGTTTACCGCAACGAGGCGATTTCGGCCCGGGCGCACTGCTTTTTTCACCAGGTGGAGGGTTTGTACATCGACGAAAATGTATCCTTCGCCGATCTGAAGCAAACGCTGTATCACTTTGTACAGGAACTTTACGGCGCCGATTTCCAGGTACGTTTCCGCCCCTCCTATTTCCCTTTTACCGAGCCATCGGCCGAAATGGATATCTCCTGCACCATTTGCAAAGGCGCGGGATGCAACATGTGCAAATACACCGGGTGGGTGGAGATTTTGGGCTGCGGCATGGTGGACCCGAATGTTTTGGAAAATTGCGGTATCGACAGTAAAAAATATACCGGCTTTGCCTTTGGCATGGGTATAGAAAGAATTGCCAATTTAAAATATGTTATACGCGATCTGCGTTTATTCTCAGAGAATGATGTGCGCTTTTTGAAACAGTTTAAAACTGAGATCATATGAAAAAATTAATACCACTTGCAGCTATTTTAATGGCGTTTAGCTCTTGTGTTAAAACCGGGGCCGATATCCCCAGTGTTGAGGTGAATTTCCAGGATGCCACCACCGACCCTCGCCTTAGCGCGCTGAATGTGCCGGGCGGCGCAGTATTAATCAATGGATATGGTGTGGCCGGCCTGATACTATACCGGGAAGCGGACGGCACCTATGCCTGTTACGACCGCTGCAGCACTGTAAACCCGCAAAAACTATGTGCCGTAACGCTTAATTCGGGTAATTTTGTGGTCACCGATCCCTGTAGCGGCGGCGAATGGGACCTGATAGACGGCAGCCCTGTTAAGGCGCCTGCAACTATTTCGCTAAAACAATATAATATTTCGGTAAGTAATTTCGAGATTTACGTATCGAACTGATACATGGAAGCTGAAAAAATTAAAGAAAGCATCAAGCGCGCCGCGCAGGACCTGTTCCGAAAGTTCGGCTACCACAAAACCAGCGTAAACGAGATCGCCAAACGAGCAAAGATCGCCAAGGCAACCATATACAAATATTTCGACAGTAAAGAGGCCGTATTGCACGTACTGCTGATGGACTATATCCAAACCAGCGTAAGCGAGCTTGTACACAGCAACTCCGGAGAAGATGAGGAGGCGCATCTGAACAGCCTCATCATGAAAACCTGCCGCCTCAGCTACACCGTTTGCAACGAATTTATCGGCTGGGATTTTATCCGGGAATCGGCCAACTCGCAGGAGTTTCTAAAAAACCTTTCTAATGAACTCGAGGAACTGCTCGTAAGCGCCTTTTCCCAATTGGGCGGCATCCGCAAACAGGAAAACTACCACCAGCGCCTGCGCTTCCTCATTAAATGCAGCAAAAGCATTGTATTTAGCTTTGCCTTTACTTCCGTAAGCGACTCGGACGTGCGTAAGAATTTTGTTTCTTTTCAAAAAGAGATTTTGCCCTACCTCGTTAAAGCAGCGATGACTATTTGATTTCGGAATTCGGATGTTCGATTTCGGATTTTTAATGCGGATTGCTGAAGGTTGAATGCGGAATAATTTGTGAACTTCCATGTGTTTTTTTGTGTTCTCTAAAACAGGTTCTTCTTTCCTGATTTTTCTATATTTAGAAAAAAATCCTTTCACCACAATTATAATCCAAATGGAAAACGAATTTGACGACGTTATGCGCAAACGCACTGATGCCGACCTGATAAAAATTGTAAATGGCCCCATCGACGATTACCAGCCGGCGGCGCTTGAAGCAGCAAAAAGAGAGTTTGAAAAACGAAACCTATCCGAAACACAAATAGTTGCTGTTAAGCAGGAAATATTACAGGAACAGGCAAAAGATGAAGCAAAAGCCAATACCCCGCTTGGCGCCGGGTTAAAAGTCCTTGCGTTTATATTTCCCGGCATTTTACTCCTGATGCTTTCCGGACTTTTTAAGGCGGAAGGATACGACAGAAAAGCTCGTGAAATGGTCAGATGGACACTTTACGGCCTTGCGGCTTATGTAGGCTTGATTATTTTACTTATGGTTTTAAACCGGGTGCTGTAAAAATAAATTATTAAGCCGCTTAAACCAAATCAGCTAAATCAAAAAATCAGCTTGATCAACGGTTCAGACAATCTTTTTCAACCAATTCCCCATAAGTGCGCCTACAAGCCCTGCTACTCCTCTCAACAAACTAAATCCAAAGTCAAAAAGCGCAAACTTTACCATACTGCCGGAATCTGTTTTGCCATTATATCCCAGCCAGATATACACCAGGAATAGCGCATACCCAAAAAGTGCCCCATATATGATACTGTTACGCCGCGTATCACTTAACCAACCAACCAGCAGTGCCGCGATAATCCACGGAATGATATTATGCCACCCGGCAATAAAATAATTGGAAATGGCTGCCAGCAGTACCGCCGCCCCGACGATCACCAAAATTTTAACACTTTTTTTCATGACCTCAAAATTTATTTGCAGATCAAAGATAATTTATTTTACTTTGCAAAACAAAGTACTTTAAAATGGAAGAAAAAAATATCCATGACGAGCTGGCGGCCATACGTAGTGTGATGGAACGCTCCTCGAAGTTTATATCCCTCAGTGGGCTATCGGGGGTGCTGGCGGGCATTTACGCGCTAGTTGGTGCTGCCGTCGCATACATCGCTGTATACAACGACGCCCCCCCCTATACGGACAACGAGGTTGTAGGAAGCGGAGTTACTCATACACGTGATTATTCTTTCATCACACTTGAATTGATCGTTGTCTCGATTCTGGTACTTGTTGCGTCCTTAGTTACCGGATTTATCCTGACGCGCAACAAAGCAAAACGGAAAGGTCAGGCAATCTGGGGTAAACTAAGCCAGTCTCTCCTATTTTACATGGCCATTCCACTGATAAGCGGCGGAGCCCTTATATTTATCTTTCTTTTACGGGGGTATTACGGCATCGTTGCCCCTGCATCCCTCATATTCTACGGTCTCTCGCTGGTTAGTGCAAGCAATTTCACCTTCACATTGGTAAAATACCTTGGCCTGTGCGAAATTGCGCTGGGTTTAATAGCCGCTTGTTTACCCGGCTACGGATTGTTATTTTGGGCTATTGGATTTGGCGTACTGCATATTATTTACGGCAGCATGATGTACTTAAGATACGATAGGTGAAAGTCCCCTTTGAGAAATTAGATAAAGCGTTTGAGAACCGCCTGCGGTTGCAAATCATGAGCGTGCTGATGGTGAACGACCGCTATGACTTTAACTCGCTTAAAGAGCTGCTGGAAACCACCGACGGCAACCTGGCATCGCACCTGAAAGGGCTGGAGAAAGAAGAATACATCGTGGTGCACAAAGCCTTTCTGGGCCGGAAACCGAATACTACGTATGAGGCGACTGAAAAAGGAAAAGAAGCATTCCGCCAGCATTTAGATGCATTGGAGAAACTGATTAAACAGCAAAAGATAAATTGAAAAAATATCAAAAAATGCGCTTACCCTCTTTCCGCGCAGCGAAGAGAGGGTCGGCGAGCGAAGCAAAGCCGGGGTGAGTCTACGCGTGGTGCAAGCGTGACGGGAATGTCCGCCGGGTTGACTCACCCGGTCATCGCTGCGCTCGACCACCCTCTCTTCCGCAAGCGGGAAAGACTTTTCGGTTGAAAAATATTTTACGACTAAAACAATCAAATCATGAAACCAACATTCCTTCTCCTCCTAAAATCCGGCGCCATCGCCGGCAACGTATTGTTTATCCTGTGGGTTAGCTTTAACGCTCTTAAAGAGCATTTTTCAGGAACCCTTTACGAAAAAATATCCTATGTGGCACTTATGGCGCTGCTGATCACCAATTGCTTCCTGCTGATCCGCTCTTTTAAAATAGAGGCGAAATCAGCCTAAATTTTTTTATCTAATTACTCTGAAATACAAAGTACTTTTAAACAAATAAACAAATGACCGACCAACCTTCAAACCCATCCAGATGGAACCAGGATTCCATCTTAATCAAACTTGGCTTTATTATCGCACTTGTGCTATTACTGCTAATACCGTCAACGTGGATTCAAAGCCTGATAGACGACCGCCAGGGCTACCAGCAGCAAAATGCCAATGATGTAGCCAGCAAATGGGCCGGTAACCAACTGGTGCAGGGACCGGTACTGGCCCTGCCCTACCGCAAAGTGATCACCGAAAACAATAGCGATGGAAAAGCCGTAACCCACCCTGTAACCAAAGTACTGTACGTGTTGCCGCAAAACCTGGAGTTTGATGCTGATATTAAGTCGGAAACTTTTGATAAAAGCGTGTACAATGCAGTGGTTTACACCTCGAAGGTGACTGCCGGTGGAAACTTTAACCAGGCCGACCTGGATGGACAGGGAATCGACCCATCGACGGTATTGTATGACAAAGCCCGGCTGATCTTCAGTATATCAGACCCAAAAGGCATCAGGGATAACCCGCAGGTAACCATTGACGGGCAGAGATGTACCGTAGAGCCGGCCGAAAATGAGAATTTGCCGCTTACAAATGCCTTCCAGGTAAATTTCACCTTTCCAAAGGACAAGGGAATTACTTTCGGCTTCGTGCTTTCGCTGAAGGGCAGCGACCAGCTCAATTTCCTGGACATCGGCAAAACCACCAGCCTGAATGTCAACAGCGACTGGGACCACCCTGATTTTAACGGCCGCTATCTGCCTGATACGCGCTTGCGAAGAGATAAAGGCTTTAACGCCAAATGGCAAATCATGAATTATAACCGGCCCTTTCCGCAGCAATGGACGTCCGGAGACTCGGTGCTGACGAATAAAAAGGCTATCGCCGAAGCTTCATTCGGCGTGCGTACCACCCCGGCAGTCGATGAGTACCGGAAGATCACGCGTACTGCTAAATATTCCATCCTCATCATACTGCTCACCTTCGTATCGCTGTTCCTCACCGAAATGATCCGGAAACAACGCATTCACATGTTTAATTACAGCCTTATCGGCGCGGCCATGGTGGTTTATTATACGCTGCTGCTTTCCTTTTCAGAGCAGATAGGTTATAATTATGCCTACCTGTTATCGTCGGTATCCACCATTACGCTTATCGCCGTGTTCGTGGCATCGCTGCTCAAAAACCGGGGCATGGCTTATTTATTCGCGCTCATCCTTTCCATTTTTTATGGGTTCATCTTTATCATCATCCAGTTGGAAGACCTGTCGCTGCTATTTGGCAGCGTGGCGCTGTTTATCATCATTGCGGTGCTGATGTATTTTTCGAGGAAGATCAATTGGGATAAGCAATAAGTTAATCGGCAGGCGGGCTATAAGCCTGCCTGCATTAATAATCATTATGAAACACAATGCGTTTATTTATAGTTTAAAAGTATGGTTAACCAGTGTGTTGGCTGCACCGGCATTATTTGTGCTGATTTCATTTTTAATAGACGGCACAGACAAATGGGGAATATTTAACGAAAATAGCAACGGGCCGTTCTTCTATTTCATATTTGTAATTTTCGGTTTCATATTCTCGTTCATAACATGGATAACTTTTTTGCTGACGATTGTATTGATAAAAAGGTATTGCACCGATGATCAATTAAAAAAGTGGCTCATCTGCTTTTCCGGGATCTTACTCACAATAGCCACTTTTTGTTTAGTGATGGGGCCGAAGGATTTATTTAATGATTCGGACGGATTCAGCAACCTGATGTATGCCAACTGTGCCTGTATCAGTTGGGGTGTTTGGTTTTATAAGTTGCGCACCGCGCCGCCGGAACAAGAAATTGCACGGGAAGAACCGGTCAGCTAAAAAATTAACATAAATTTAACCAAATACCATTTTGGTTTCTGGTATATTATCGTTTAATTTGAATCATTTAAAGCATTTACCCATGAGTCGCGAGCTAATTGAATTTTCAGACCTGATAGATGAGCACTTTGCCATGTCCGATGCCGAGCCGGACGATTTTTGGCAGATGATCATCAACATGTTTATTTGATCCCATCTTCCCCTGGTTTGTGTCCCCACAAACCATCCCCGGAAAGTCTGTTAGGACACAGACTTTTGGGGTGAAATAACCTTTCCAACCCTTACAACTTCTACAACTCATTACAACCTTTACAACAAAACACTAACTTTGCCGCCTGATGAGAAGCGCGCCCAAACACCAATTTTTTGAAGATATAACCATAATTGATATTGCCGAAGAAGGCAAAGGTGTAGGCAAAGCCGGCGACCTTGTGCTTTTTGTAGAGAAAGCCGTGCCCGGAGATATTGCCGATATTGACCTGTACCGCAGCAAAAAAAACTTTGGCGAAGGCAGAATAGCGAAATTAAAACAAGCCTCGCCCTACCGTACAGATGCCTTTTGCGAGCACTTTGGTACCTGCGGCGGCTGCAAATGGCAGCATATGACCTATGAGGCGCAGCTAAAATTTAAGCAAAAGTCTGTAGCCGATGCGTTAACACGGATCGCGAAGGTAGATGTGGATGGTATGCTGCCGATCATCCCTTCACCGGAAGATAAATATTACCGCAATAAACTCGAATACACCTTCAGCAACAAACGCTGGCTGATGGACGGCGAAAACCGCACCGATGAACCCATAAATATGGATGCCTTGGGTTTCCATATACCCGGCAGGTTTGATAAGATACTGGATGTTCATCATTGCTGGCTGCAGGCCGAGCCATCCAATAAACTGCGCAATAGCATAAGGGACTTTGCACTAAAGCATGACTACAGCTTTTATGATTTAAAGGCACATAGCGGCGCATTGCGCAATTTGATCGTTCGCACTTCCTCAACCGGCGAGGTGATGGTGATCGTCGTATTTGCTTATGCAGATCAGGACCAAATAGACCAGCTAATGGCTTTTGTGGAAGAAAACTTCCCGGAAATAACTTCGCTGCTTTACATCGTCAACCAAAAAAAGAACGACACCATTTTTGACCAGGAAGTTATTGCCTGGAAAGGACCGGAGCATATTCTTGAAGAAATGGACGGTATCAAATTCCGCATCGGACCGAAGTCGTTTTATCAAACTAACTCGGTACAGGCAAAACGCCTATACGAGGTGGCACGGGATTTTGCCGGCTTTAATGGCAATGAACTGGTTTACGACCTGTATACCGGCGCCGGAACAATCGCCAACTTTATTGCCGGCAGTGTGCGGGAAGTGGTAGGCATTGAATATGTGCCAACTGCGATTGAAGATGCGAAGATCAATTCATCCATCAACAATATCACCAATACCAGATTTTACGCGGGCGATATGAAAGATGAGCTTTCACCCGAGTTTATCGCCGAACATGGTAAACCGGATGTGATCATCACCGACCCTCCGCGCGCAGGCATGCACCCTGACGTGGTATACCGCCTGATGGAAATAGAAGCGCCAAAAATTGTGTATGTAAGCTGCAATGCAGCCACACAGGCCCGTGATTTGCTGGTGTTAAAAGAAAAATATGATGTAGTGAAAATACAACCGTTGGACATGTTCCCGCACACGCAGCATGTGGAAAATGTTGCATTGCTGGTTTTCAGGAGTTCATAATTCATGGTTGCTAGTTCATGGTAGAAGATGCAAGTGAACTGTAAAATCCTTAAAATCAATTTAATCTTAAAAATCGTGTTAAAAATCGTATTCAGACAATATGGATCCTGAAGAATTATTTAACGAAGACGGCAACAGCGCCAAGCCAAAAAAAGAAAGCCCGCTGATCAGCCTGGAGCGCGACTTGAAGTTTTTTTACGAATCGATACGCGAGGTTGCCGTTGAAATTATGGTGGAAGGCTTATCCAACTACCCAATTTTTATTGCGCATCAGCATGAGCTAAACCTGGGTGAACTGATATTAGACCGGAACGATTTGAATACCGAATGGAGCATTCATGCCTCAACCCTGGAAGAGTTTGTAGATAAAGGCGTAATCAAACCTGTACTAAAAGATCGGTTTATTAAGTCGTACAAAGACCCTTACGAATACATGTGTTTGTTTGTAGTAGTGCCTGAAGGAGCAAATTTTGTGTATTATCCGTACCCGAAGCAATAACATTGCCTTTGTTGTAATGTTGCAAAGTTGAAATGTTGTAAAGTTGTTATCTTTACAATGGAATTGATTTTAACATTTCAACCTTCCAACATTACAACGTTTCAACAAACAAATGACCGAAAAACAGATACTTATCCTCAATAGCCACCAGATTCAGCAAAGGATCATTCGTATTGCCTACCAGATATTGGAGGATAATTTTGACGAGGACGAAATAATCATCGCCGCTATATTACCAAGCGGCGGCAAATTAGCAGCGCGGCTCAAAACTATATTGGACGATATTGCCGATTTTAAAAGCACCCTGGTAGGCATCGGGATTGAGAAGAACAGCTCAAAAATGGAAGCAGAATTCAGTTTCGACCTTGAAATTTGCAGCAATAAACCGGTTATTTTAGTTGATGATGTATTGAACAGCGGCCGCACACTGGCTTACGGCTTTTTTGTATTCAAAGACATTCCGCTAAAAAAGCTCCGCACAGCTATTCTTATCGACCGAAATCACAAGCGTTTTCCGATGACTGTGGATTTTGCCGGCCTGGCACTTTCAACCGTTTTAAAAGAACATGTCGAGGTGGTTTTGGATGCAGAAGGCGAAGAGGATGCGGCTTATTTGAGGTAATTTTGTAAATTTGATTTTGAAATTTATGTCAACTGCAGAAATAAAAAGAACAAAAGCAAGCCTGATTGAATGGATCAACCAGCTAACCGACTCCGACACCCTTTTTGCACTCGAAACTTTACGAAACAAGTCAGACGGTGATTGGTGGCATGAGCTATCAGACGCACAAAAGGAGCATATAAATGAAGGGCTTGAGGACATAAAAGCCGGACGGGTTATGACTTCGAAAGAAATGTGGGACAGTTTAAAACAACCATAATTTTGTGCTGCCAATAATTTATTCTGTTCGCGCACGAAATGACATAGCCGGGATCAGAAGATACCTGTTAAATAAATTCACTCAACGAGAGGTCGACAATTTTTTCGAATTAATAAAAGACTTTGAGGCAGTAGTTATTGATCATCCCGAGCTTTTTGTCAAAAGTTCGTTGAATACAAATGCGCACCGCGCTGTTCTCAGCAAAAAACTTTCTGTATTTTATAAAGTGAGCAAGAAAAGGATATTCGTTGCAGCAGTATTGGACAATCGAATGAATCCTAAGAGGTGGCCTTAAAACTAAGCAATTCCTCTACCCTTTCCGCCGTCAAACGCAATCCATTTGCAACGATATTTGCCTTGTTATAAAATGGCTCGCGTTCCTCCAATTTTTCTGTAATAAACTGCACCAGCGCCTCGCCATGCCTTTCGCGGAGCAGCGGGCGTTCGTCTTTTTCATTTTGGAGCCTGTCCGCAAGGGTTTTGGGCGCAAGTTTAATATAGACGGTTCTGCCATGGGCATTCATCCAGTCCATGTTGTCAAAAAAACAGGGCAGGCCGCCACCAGTGGCTATTATCGCGCGTTCGGGATATTTGTGTGTTTTTAATACTTCCGATTCCAGTTTACGAAAGGCATCTTCGCCATGTTTGGCAAAATACGTGCCAATGGTCGTCCCCTCTTGTGCCTCAAAAATATGGTCAAGGTCCATAAACATATAGCCCAATCGCGAAGCGAGTTTCCGGCCCAGCGTAGTTTTTCCGCTGCCCATAAAACCGACCAGGAAGATCAGGCCCAATTCCTTGTCAGCTTGCAAATTATTATCTGGGGACGGTTTATGCATTAAAAAATCACTTTCTACTATGAACTATGAACCATCAACTATGAACTAAGTCAGTTTCACCCTCGGATCGATCCAAACATAAATGATATCCACCAAAATATTAATCACCACAAAAATAAATGCAATAAATAAGATAGAGCCCATTACCACGGGGAAATCCGACATTTCGAGCGCATCCACGGTTGTTTTTCCAAGGCCATTGTACCCAAATACATATTCCACAAAAAATGAACCGGCCAGCAGCGAGGCAAACCAGTTGGCAATTGCGGTAATTACCGGGTTCAGGGCATTTTTAAGGGCGTGACGATAAACGATGGTGCGTTTGCTTAATCCTTTAGCCCGGGCCGTACGGATGTAGTCCTTACCCAATTCATCCAGCATAGCGTTGCGTGTTAGCTGAACGATAATGGCCAGCGGCCGCAGCCCAAGCGTAACCATGGGCAATACCAGGTTGCGCCAGGTAATTACCTCGCCTTTAAACGGATCATATGTGTACAGGCTGCCTGTCATATTTAGCCCGGTATATTTAGCCAGCACAAAGCCGAATATCCAGGCGATGATGATCCCCGCAAAAAACGATGGCGCCGATACGCCCAGGGTTGATAAACCAACGGCCAGCTTGTCGGCCCAAGTGTTTTGGTGTACGGCACTCGTCACCCCAAAAAATACGCCGATGACTATTGCAAACAACATAGCAGACGTAGCCAGCACTAGCGTGTTGGGTATTACATCCAGCAAAAGCGCAGCAACTTCCCGGTGCGTTTGGTACGAACGGCGGAGGTAGGGCCATTTCAGCGCAAAAACCCGGTCCCTCGAAATTGGGAACAATTTGACATAATGGTACTTTTGCTGCTCTTCTTTATTATCCAGGTGAAAGCCAAGCGGCGACAGGTCATTAATATAGTAGAGGAATTGCACCGGAACAGGCTTATCCAGGCCAAATTCCTTGCGAACGGCTTGCAATGACTGCACATCAGCACGTTGCCCCTGTGTCATCCGCGCCGGATCAACCGGCAAAATATTAAAAAGGAAGAATACCACCACCACAATGCCCAGCATAACGGCCATACCGTAAAATATTTTGCGGATGAGGTAACGGATCATTTTTAAGTATTAATATTCCATTAATATCAATTAGTAAGTAACGTGAACGCCCGGTTTGAATTTTGGCGAAAAGTATTGTTTTACCAACTCATCATAGTTAGGCATAGTATGATAATGCCATTTGTTGATGACCGTGCCGTTCTTAATTAGCAATATGCCCGGGTTGGCGCGCACCATTTCTTTTAGCGGCACTTCATCCGCATAAAATAGCTCAAAAATCAGCTTATGTGCTTTGCCAAAAGCCTCTGCGGACTGCGGCGGATTTGAGGTTAACAGGATGGTACGGGTATTAAAGTTCTGTTTAAGATTTATTGCAATCGCATTTAAACTGTTAATCGCGTCCTCATCCGTTTCATTCAAATTAACGGCGACAACTATGAGGTTGTAATAAGGGTTAGCCAGCAGGTCGTTAGTATAATTATTCCCCTGTGCATCGTTGATGATCAGGTCTTCTATTTTTGGCTTAAAACCTGTTTTAACCAGCTTCCTGGCAGGGTCGCCAACTGTCTTCCAGTTGTTATCCTTCCAGATGTTGCTGTTCGAGTACTCCGTGCTCGTCATCTGCTTATGCTCGCCGGTTTTTTTATTTTCCAGCTGGTAAGTCAGCTCATACTGGTCGGGTTGTGCTCCGGGCGGCGTTTTCATTTCATCCGGGAGATTGGCCCCAACCTTGTAAGCCAGGAAATCCATCACCGGCAAAAAATTATAGGTGTACAAGCCCAGGCAAACGGAAACAATCGCCGCTCCTAATAAAAACCGGTCGCCAATTTTCGAAATGAATAATGGGGTTATCGCCCCGCGATTGGCAAATATGATAATGATCAGCAACAGCAAAAACAAGTCCTTGCTGAACGATTGCCAGGGCGTTAGTACGATAGCGTCGCCAAAACAGCCGCAGGTTTGCACCACGTTAAAAAACGCAGAGTAAAAAGTGAGAAATGCGAAGAAAATAATGAGCAGCAGGAGCCCCCAGGCAACTTTTACCGGCCGCACGCCGATCAGCAGCGCAAAGCCAAGGGTAATTTCAAGCGAGCACAAAATAATTGCGATGGCAAGCGCCCAGCCATTTAAAAACAGGATGTGAAAAACCGCAAAATATTCCTGCAGTTTATACGAAAAGCCAAGCGGGTCGTTTATTTTAACCAGCCCCGAAAAAATGAACAGCAGCCCTACAAATATCCTGCAGGCCCACATCCACCAGGGGGCGGATTGATTGAGCGTTTTTTTTTTCATTGTTGTTGATAAGAGCTGTAAGGGTTGTAAAGGTTGTAGTGGTTGTAAAAGTTAAAGAAATTTAATACTCTTATCTTCGATAACTTTTACAAGTTTGCAGTTAGTGAAAAGGATTAACAACTTTAACCTTTCCAACCACTACAACGCTTACAACATTTTCAACTTACAATGGCTAAAGATACATTTTTTCGGAAAAAGGCGGCCATAAATGCCGGCGGAAGCCTTATTGATTTAAGCAGCCCCAGGGTAATGGGCATCATTAACCTTACGCCCGATTCCTTTTTTGCCGGAAGCAGGAAGCAAAGTGTTTACGCAGCGGTAGAGCAAGCCGGGAAAATGCTGGATGAAGGGGCAACTTTCCTGGACCTTGGCGCTTATTCTTCAAGGCCCGGAGCTGACGATGTCTCCATGCAGGAGGAAATGGACAGGCTGATACCTGTGGTTGAAGCCCTTACTTCTGCCTATCCTGATGCGACACTCTCCATCGATACTTTTCGTGCGAAAGTTGCTGAGGCGGCAATAAGTGCAGGTGCTCACATGGTCAATGATATTTCAGGCGGCCAATTAGACGAGGATATGTTTGCAACTGTTGCCCGGCTGCAGGCGCCCTATATTTTGATGCACATGAAAGGTAATCCCCGCACAATGAACAAAATCGCCGAATATGAAGACGTGTTTACAGAGGTTTACGACTATTTTGTTGAAAAATACCACCAGCTAAGGATGCTTGGCGTGCACGATGTGATCCTCGATCCGGGATTTGGGTTTGCGAAGAAACGTGAACATAGTTATGCGCTGATGGCCCGGCTACAGGATTTTAATGTGCTGCAATTGCCGATACTCGCAGGCGTATCGCGCAAAACGATGATCTATGGATTGTTGGGGATAACGGCGGATGAGGCTTTGAACGGTACCACGGCGTTAAACACGATAGCGCTAATCAAAGGCGCTAATATTTTAAGAGTGCATGATGTAAAGGAGGCGGTTGAGGCGGTGAAGATTTGGGAAATGTGCCAGTAATTCGTTAAAAGGGATCATTTTCAAAAACCACCTTTGGTGATTTTTCCATTTCCCGCAAACGTTTTTCAATTAGTTTCCACGAGTATTTTGGAGTCATCATCTGAACATTTTCATTAAAATCTATATCACGATGATATAATAAAGATTTCGCGATCATCACAGGGTTCCTGGATGCATATTTGCGCTCATAGGCGTCCATCATTTGTGTTAACGATAGATATCTGGATAGAAAAGCAACATCAATGAAATCCTTTAACCGCGTACCGTTCCCTGAAATGGCGTTTAACTTCATTGCCGCGATGTCTTCCAGCGACACCATTCTTATACCTTCAACAGTTTGCAAATCCTTTACAAAGGCATAAGGATGGGTGATCAAGTCGGTTTTAATTTCCTTAATCTGCCCTTTTAGCGTGTTTTTGGCAATAAAATTCATACGAAAATCGTAGTTGGCCCGTAAATACTCAAGCATTTCATTGTTATCGAAAGAATGTGCTGAAAAGAGGTCGATATCTATACTGATGCGGTGGCCAATTTGCAGCGAAAGGGCTGTTCCGCCGACCAGAAAAAAATCTGTCAGCTTTTCATCTCTTGTTAAAACTTTCAGGAGTTCCAGTGTGTCTGCCGTAACTGTTTCTGTTCGTAGCATTTCATTTTTGAAAACGGTATGTCAAAAGCGACACTCACAAAGTTCATGTCGATATCGTTGAGATATGGAATTACTTTTATCGCATCCTTCACGCCCTTTTCTCCGTAAAGGTTTAGTAAGGCCCACCAATCACTCGGCCAGCCCCTTTCAATTACCCGCTGCACCACCACGTTTCTCATTTTCTGAAAATCAAAATCAGTGAGGTCATACTCCCAAAGCAGCGTTGGACTTATTTTGGCATCGGGGTGTTTTTTGTAATCTTCTAAATAGATAAAATGCATTGGAAATTCGTACTGGCGCTAAACAAATATAACGATTTCGGTTCAGATTTCAATGCTTTCGGCCGACCAAAGATTGGCAAATCCCAAAGGTTGCCAAATCTGAACTTATTCCGCCACCAACTCCATCACCCGCAGTATCGCATCTACATACTCCCGATTATTCGCAAGCCGGGGTACCTTATTTTGATTGCCGAGTTTACCTCTTTCCTTCATCCAGTTAAAAAAAGTACCATCGGGTGCTTTGCGTACTATCGGGCGGCGCAGGGCGAGGTCCTTAAAGCGCTTGGCATCGTAGTCGGAGTTGACGCGGCGCAGGGTTTCATCAAGGATATCTATAAAACGTTCAAATTCCGCAGGCTTTTTTTCAAACTCAACGATCCATTCGTGTGCGCCGTTCTCGTCGCCATTGAAATAGACCGGGGCGGCGGTATACTCGCGAATAATGGCGCCGGTTTGTTTGCAGGCTTCGTCAAGCGCCCGTTCGGCGTTATCGATGATCAATTCTTCACCAAAGGCATTGATATAATGTTTGGTGCGCCCGGTAACCTGGATGCGGAAGGGGCTGAGCGAAGTAAATCGCACGGTATCGCCGATCATGTACCGCCAAAGGCCTGCGTTGGTGCTGATGATGAGGGCATAATTTTTATCCAGTTCCACCTCATCCAGCGTAAGCGTTTCAGGGTTTTCTTTGTGAATATCTTCCAACCGCAAAAACTCATAAAAAATACCGTAATCCAGCATCAGTAGCATTTCGCCATGTTCGCGCGTGTCCTGTATCCCAAAAAATCCCTCGGAAGCGTTGTAGTTCTCCAGGTAATACATATTATCATTGGGGATCAGTTTTTTAAACTGCTCGCGGTAGGGTGTAAAGTTTACCGCCCCATGAAAGTACATTTCCAGGTTTGGCCAAATCTCCAGCAGGTTGTTTTTACCCGTGATCTCCAGCATACGCTTAAATAACAACAAGTTCCAGGTAGGTACGCCGCTCAGACTGGTTACATTAACATCACGCGTGGCGTGAGCCATTTTTTCAATCTTTTCCTCAAAATTGTCCAGCATGGCTATGTCCATTTCCGGCGTGCGGTGAAGTTCGGCCCAAAGGGGCAGGTTTTTCATCAGCACTGCCGAAAGATCGCCAAATGAAGTATCTGCGCCCAGCTCACTGGCCTGGTAGCTACCGCCGAGCGTGAGTATTTTACCGGTAAACATCCTGGCGTTGGGCACGTTGTTGAAATAAATGGTGAGCAAATCCTTGCCACCTTTAAAATGACATTCTTCCAGCGCCTCTTCGCTCACCGGGATAAATTTGCTCCGGTCGCTGGTAGTGCCGGATGATTTGGCGAACCACCGTATCTCCGATGGCCACAACACGTTGCGTTCGCCGTGCAGCATCCGCTCGATATAGGGCTTTAATGTTTCGTAGGTTTGAATGGGAACACGCTCCCTGAAATCATTTGAACTTTCGATGCTTTTGTAGCCATATTTTTTACCCCATTCGGTTTTTTCAGCCCCGGCGATTAGCTGCTCAAACCATTCCTCCTGCACTTCGTTGGGATATTTCATAAAAAGCTCTATCTGGTGGATACGCTTTTTCATGAACCAGGTAAAAACAGAGTTGAAAATTTCCATAGGCTATTGGTAATGGTTTCGATTTTAACGCCTCACCCCAACCCCTCTCCAAAGGAGAGGGGCTTTAAAAGCCAACTTATCTCCATTCTTTTAGTCCTCTCCTTTGGAGAGGATGAGTGAAGGCTTCGCCGTTTAGGTGAGGTCTCTCCGCGTTATTTAGTGTGATTGAACGTTTTTCGCTTTAAAACAAAGTTAGCGCCCAGGTAAACCTTCCGCACCATTTCATTCGCCGCCAATACCTCGGGTACGCCCGATTCCAATATTTTCCCCTCAAAAAGCAGGTAAGCTCTGTCGGTTATCGAGAGGGTTTCCTGCACATTATGATCTGTTATCAGTATCCCGATGTTGCGGGTACGCAATTTAGCAACCATCGATTGTATTTCCTCCACGGCTATCGGGTCGACACCCGCAAAAGGCTCGTCGAGCAAAATAAAATTAGGCTCTGCCGCCAGTGCACGGGCAATTTCGGTACGCCGCCGTTCGCCGCCCGAAAGCAGGTCGCCGCGGTTGCGGCGCACCTTGTGCAGGCTAAACTCGTCGATTAGCTCCTCCAGTTTCTCCTTTTGCCTTTCCTTAGGCATATTACCCATCTCCAGCACCGCTTTTATATTATCCTCAACCGACAGCTTTCTGAACACTGACGCTTCCTGCGCCAGGTAGCCGATGCCCTTTTGAGCACGGCGGTACATCGGGTCGGTGGTGATGTTTTCATCATCCAGGAATATCTCGCCCTCGTTTGGTTTGATCAGCCCCACGATCATATAAAACGAGGTTGTTTTACCTGCTCCGTTCGGCCCCAGCAACCCTACGATCTCGCCCTGCGAAACATTAAAGGATACGTCGTTTACTACGGTACGTTGTTTATATTTTTTTAGAAGATGTTCTGCGCGAAGAATCATTTTTTATTTGCGAATTACGATTTACGAATTACGATTTATGAATTGATTTTTGGATTTACTTGCGATGCCACGACCACATCGTAAATCGTAAATCTCAACTCGTAAATCGAATTCCCTTTATATTTAATTGTATAGAACGTTTTTCCCGCCAGATATTTTCTTCAATTGAATAACAAATATCAAAAGGCACGTCTTTTTTTATTTGCGGCAGCAATTCGCCCTGACCGAAAGCAATACTTTCAAATCCCGGCGAGCCTTGCTGAATAACCGTCATCTTAATGTGGCTCTCCCCTACCATATTGGCAATACCGCTAACATAAACATTTCTGCTCAGGAAAACAGGCGCCATATTTTCCGGGCCAAACGGCGCAAAGCTATTTAATATCCTGAAAAATTTTGGCCCGATATGGCTCAGGGGCAATTCGGCATCAATGTTTATTTGCTGTATTAATTGTTCGGGTTTGATGGTGGCGCTCACTACTTCCTCAAACCGTTCGGCAAAAGCTTCGATATTTTCGGGATGAAGTGTTAGCCCTGCCGCATATTTATGCCCGCCGAATTGTATCAGCAGGTCACTGCACCCGCATAAGGCCTCGTACAGATCATATCCATGAACCGACCGTGCTGAACCGGCCACATGCCCGTTCGAACGGGTTAACACGATCGTCGGCCGGTAATATTTTTCGGTCAGTCGCGAGGCGACAATTCCAATCACCCCCTTATGCCAATGTTCGCTAAAAACCACGGTAGATTTCCGGTTGATCATTACTTCATCGCGTTCGATGATGCCAAGCGCCTCATCGGTGATCGACAGGTCGTGCCCTTTGCGTTCGGTATTCTTAAAGTTGATCTCCAGGCTCTTTTGTTTGGCGGTATCTTCATCTGTCGCGGTGAGTAATTCAACCGCATGTTTGGCATCGTCCATCCGGCCGGCCGCGTTTATGCGCGGGCCCAACTGGAACACCACGTCTGAAATGGTATAGGTGCCGGTTCTGCCGGCCACTTCCATTAAGGTTTTAACGCCCATGCATGGATCAGTATTGATCTTTTGCAGACCCATGTGTGCTAAAACCCGGTTCTCGCCGGTAATGTGCACAATGTCGCACGCAATACTTATGCACACCAGATCAAGGTAACAGGCAATTTCCTCAAGCCCAACGTTATTCTTTTCCGCAAAGGCCTGAATCAACTTAAAACCGATCCCACAACCCGACAGTTCTTTATAGGGGTAGTTGCAATCCGGGCGTTTTGGGTCGAGCACCGCAATCGCCGCGGGTAACTCGCTGCCGGGCAGGTGGTGATCACAAATAATAAAATCAACGCCCCTGGCATTGGCGTGTGCAACCTTGTCTACCGATTTGATGCCGCAATCCAGCGCTATGATCAGCTTAAAACCGTTATCTGCGGCGTAGTCTACCCCTTTTAAGGAAACACCGTAACCTTCAGTATAGCGGTCGGGTATGTAGTATTCGAGATTAGGGTAACATTTCTTAAAAAAGCTATAAACGACCGACACGGCGGTTGTTCCGTCCACATCATAATCGCCATAGATCAATATTTTTTCGCCGGCTGCCATAGCGTCTTCTATCCGTAGCACAGCCTTTTCCATATCAGCCATTAAAAACGGATCGTGCAGGTGGCGTTCGTCCGGGCGAAAGAACAGGCGGGCATCATCATAATTCCTGATTCCGCGGTGAATGAGCAGGGTGCTTAATATCGGATCGATATTTAACGCGGCGGCCAAAGAGTTTACTTCCTCATGATCAGGTGTATCCCTTAAGGCCCAGCGTTTATTCATATCTTTGCTTTGGAAACAGTAAATATAGATGAAAATTGTGAATGCTTTATCTTCATAGCAATGGGTTTAAAACCCATCGCTATGCGGGCATTGCGTCACCAGGTAACTATCGTTCCCTAATTAAATAACATCCCGTTCTGCTTAAAATGAAAATCTATCCTCTCAGCGAAGGCTCCTATTCCGTAGACGCCACCAAAAAGTTTATTCCTTTTAACCCCGAAATTGATAACTTTCGCGACCGGCCGGGATCATTGTTTATACATGTAAACCCCTTCCTGGTTGAAACTGCGAACGAACTGATGGTTTTAGACACGGGACTGGGCTACAAGGACACGCGCGACGAGTTGAACATCCATCAGCATATACGCAATCATGGTTTTGACCCGGAAGATGTAAGTCTTGTTTTGATGTCGCACCTGCATTATGATCATTCGGGAGGATTGGTGGTTGAGCGTAATGGCAAATTAATACCCAGCTTTCCGAATGCCCGGCATATTATCCAGCGTGGCGAATGGGATTTTGGCTTTACCGGCAAGTCATCATCTTATCACAAAGAAATATTTGAAGCCCTGCAGGGAAATGTGGAACTTGAACTGGTTGACGGCAGCGGAACGCTGCAGGAGGGTATACGTTACGAACTATCAGGCGGACATTGCCCTAACCACCAGGTTTTTTGGCTGGAAAGCGAAGGACAAAAATGTTTTTTTGGGGGCGACGAACTACCGGAACCTGAACAGCTGATCAGGAAATTTATCGCCAAATACGATTACGACGGCCGGAAATCGGCGCAGCTGCGCGAAGAGTACGGTAAAATAGCTGCAAATGAAGGCTGGACCTGTTTATTTTATCATGCCAAATCAATGCCTGTGGGCAAGGTAATTTGGAACGACGATCATTTTAAGGTTGAACCCGCTTAAACGTGGTCTTCAACTTTAAAAAGCTCCACAATTTTATCAACGTTTAGGGGTTTCGAGATAAAATCTTTTACAAGGGGATATGAGCGGGCTTTATTGATGTCGTTACTGAACACCGAAGATGAGATAATGAATATCTTGGTTTTGCCCAGCGGGTCGATGTTCAGGCGCTTGTATTCGTCCAAAAACTCCCAGCCGTTCATGATCGGCATGTTTATGTCAAGCAGGATATAATCAGGCAATTTGCTGATATCATTCCGTTGAATCTCAACTAATTGATCAATAGCGAATTTACCGTTAAGGCATGCCATGATCTCGGTGTTTAATAAAGCCTTCTTTATTAACTTAATGGAGATGAAGTTGTTGATCTCGTCGTCATCTACCAGTAACACGCTAACGGGTCTGCTATTGAATTCCATGTTATACCATTTATGTACTGCTTTATACGGGTCGAAAAATTAAAAGGTTATAGACTTTTTAATAATAATTAAAACGCAATAAGGCTTTTTTAACGCAGTGAACCGTACTCAGCAGGCCGTTTTATACTATGAGACCGTATTTGTTAAATAAATATTAATTAAAAGTAATATTTTTAAACCGGAAATTGCAAATCTATCAAAACGAAAAAAATCATCCTGCTGTCATATCTCATTTCCGGGCCGGACCTATTTTTTTACTAAATTAGCCAAAACATTTTATTCCTGCAAGCTATATGTCAACACCAATTAAAACCGGAATAATGTCTTACGGTATGTCGGGCCGGATATTTCACGCACCCTTCCTGCATACAAACCCGGGGTTTGAATTTAAGGCGGTTGTTGAGCGCCATGAAAAGAAGGCGGCAAAGCACTACCCGGAAGTACTAAGCTATAATTCAATAGACGAGTTGCTTGGAGATAGTGAAATTGAACTGGTAGTGGTTAATACGCCCAACGATACCCATTTCGACTTCACCATTAAGGCGCTGACTGCCGGCAAACATGTTTTGCTGGAGAAGCCAGCCGCGGCAAGCAGCGCGGAGGTGAAGATTATGTACGACCTGGCAAAAAAGCTGAACCTGCATTTAATGCTTTATCAAAACCGCCGTTGGGACAGCGGCTTTTTACAGGTGAAGGAAGTGGTTGAAAGCGGGCGACTGGGGCAATTGGAGGAGGTTTACTTTAGAATGGACCGTTTTAAACGGAGTCTCAGCCCGAAAGTATTCAAAGAAACAGCCACTACCCCCGCTAACGGGCTGGTTTACGATCTGGGGGCCCATTTGGTTGATAATGCCATCGCCTTGTTCGGCCGGCCGCTAAGCTTCACCAAAACAACAGGCATTTTCAGGGAAGGATCGGAAGTGCCTGACTATTTTACCTATCATTTAAAATATCCGCACCAATTGAACGTGTTTTTAACATCCGGCTTGCTGATCGCCGAAGTTTTGCCCGGCTTTGTGGTTCACGGAACAGAAGGAAGTTTTGTAAAAGAACGCTGTGATGTTCAGGAGGCCCAGCTGGATGCCGGTATGATGCCCACTGATAAAGGTTATGGCATTGAACCGGAAGGCAGCGACGGCAAGCTGGTATTAATGGACCTGGACAACAAAAAGCATGTTGAATTGCTGAAAGCACCAAAAGGCGATTATAACGGTTTATTTAACGCAGTATATCATACCTTGCGCGAAAATGCGTTGTACCCAATAACCGAAGAACAAATTGCCTGGCAATTGGAATTGCTGGAAGCATAAAAAATTCGTAAAATTGCTGTCGACCGGAAAATATAATGATTATGATAAAAAAAATAGGCCTTTTCTTTCTCCTGGTAGCTGCGTTTGGCTGCAGCAATGCGCAAAACAACCCGGTAAGCAAAGCGCAGACGGGGATGCCGCCTTACCGAATACTTACTACCGACAGCGTGTATAGCACTCCGGCCGATCTTAAAAAGAATATGCCGGTAATGGTCATCTACTTTTCGCCGGATTGCAGCCATTGCCAGCACATGATGTACGAATTGAAACCAAGAATGAATGATTTAAGGCATGTGCAGGTAATAATGGTAACTTTTGCCGAACCGCTTAAGGCCTCGCAGGTTTTTTACCGCGACTTTGACCTGAAGAAGTACCCCAATTTTACGGTGGGAACCGAGGGCTATACCTACGTAGTGCAAAAATATTATGATGTGCACACCACACCATATATAGCACTTTACGACAAAAACCATAAGATGGTAAAAGCCTGGGATAAAACCCCGCCAATTGATGACCTTGTTGACGAAGCGAAGAAACTCTAATTTTTCGCATCAGCAAATACATAACATAAAGGCAACGCTAACCCGTTGCCTCTTTTTTTGCCGCGCGGATACCCCTTTAGCGCGTATTGCAAGCCCATACAACTTTTTGTTGAACGGAAATCATTTTTGGATAATTTTATTTTAAGTATATTGAAACCGGTTTAAACCACATCAAATTTCACATGCCCGATGCTGTCTGCTAACCCGACTCACCCATCACTTTACAAAAAAAAGCACAACCTGGTTTTAGCCTTTTTTTTAATCCTCTCCGGCTGGTTTTTACCCGCTCAGGCACAATTTCATCAAATTCATATCGAACCTGATGTTGACCATGCCGTTAAACTTAGTTTTTATGCGCCAAATGAGGGCTTTGTGGCTTTTAACAAATATGTTGGCTTTACAACGGACAGCGGTCGTACGTTTACACAAAAAACGGTTACTTCCAGTAATGTGGACTACAGCGGCAACCCGGTTAACCTCACTTTTGGGTTTACGATAAATGGGGTAAAGGCTTTTGACAGCAACAACATTTTTGTTTATGGCGATTATGGTTTTCAGCCAACCATCCTTCGTTCTACCGACGGCGGTAACACATTTAAGATCGTGTTCTGGGTTGCTTCGGATCTGGCTTCAAACACGCCGACCATTACCGACCTGGTTTTTCCGCAAAACGATAATATTGGTTATGCCATATATGCCAACAACATAATTAAAACAACTGACGGCGGGCAAACCTGGAACGAAAATTTGGTGGTTGGCGCAGCTGCTGCCACCAATCTACAATTCCTGGATGATACACACGGCATTGCTTATGGTTTAAATTCAAGTTTCATATTCAAAACCAGCGACGGGGGCAGTTGGCAAGAACTGTATCCGGGAAGCGGAACGCTTCAGTGTTCCTTTTTTATCACCCCTACCCGGGGATGGGCCTGTTTTACGGATGGAACCGTTAGGCTGACACAGGATGGCGGAAGCACCTGGACACCGCAAACCATTCCGTCGGTCAGCAATGCCAATCTTACAAAAATGCAGTTTGTGAACGACAGCACCGGTTATGCAATAGCGCAGGGCTTCGATGTTTACAAAACCTCGAATTCGGGCGTCATCTGGGAGCGCCTGCCCCGCAATACTACTTATCATTACCTGGGATATTCTTTAAACGACCTGCAAATAATGAACAATTTTGCCTGGGCGGCAGGCGGGCATGGTTACATTGCTTTAACCACAAATAACGGCGGGCCGACAGTTCCGCTGCCACTTTTTACTACGGATACCACCGGCTTTTTTAATACAGGTGTGGTAAAGCTGATAAACTATTCCAAATCTGGTTACAGTTATCACTGGTATGTAAACGGCAAGGCCATCAGTACTTCATACAATACATCTTATGTTCATGATCCCTATCACAATGCCGACACGGTTAGCTTAATTAACGTCAACGGCAAGTATAAGGACACGCTAACGCAATACGGTTATTTTAATGGCGAAGTTATTGTAAAAAGCTTTACGCCGGCAACCGCCAAACAAGGCGATCAGATCACCATTACCGGCGTCAACCTTGACTACGCCGCCGGTGTTGAATTTGGCGGGGTTCCGGCATCGTCGTTCACTATCGTGTCACCCACCAGCGTTACGGCCATCGTAGGTGCGGGAGCATCCGGAAACGTTTCGGTGTATTCGGCAGTCAATATCAACTCAAAACCCGGCTTCAGGTTTTTTCCGCCTCCGGCTATTAAGTCATTTTCGCCGTCGACAGCACAACGGGGTACTACCATCTCCTTAACCGGCCAGTATTTTACAGGGGCTACCAGTGTTACTTTCGGCGGCGTTCCGGCGGTCTCGTTTAAGGTTATATCGGATACACAAATCACAGCAGTTTTGGGCAAAGGCAGTACCGGGAATATTACGGTCACTACGCCGGGCGGCCCAGGCTCTATTGCCGGCTTTACCACGTTACCGGTCATCGATAGCTTTTCCCCAGCCAGTGGGGGCGCCGGCACATCCATCAGTATAACCGGTTCGGGCTTGGATGCGCCTACCGCAGTTACCATCGGCGGGGTCGCAGCGCAATCATTCGTTGCCGATTCTGTCGGCCATATCACTGCGGTGGCCGGCGCCGGTGCAACCGGCTTCATAACCGTGACCACACCTGGCGGTAATTTCTCTTCAACAACATCCTTTACGTATTACGATCAACCGGTAATTACATCATTCGCGCCTTTAACCGCAAAGATCGGAGATATGATTACCATAAATGGTCAGCATTTTACCGGCACAACAAGCGTTGCTTTTGGCGGTGTTGCTGCGACATCATTTACGGTAATCTCGGATACACAGATCACTGCGGTTTTAGGCAACGGCAGTTCCGGGAGCGTGGCGGTAACAAATCCGGGTGGTACAGGTTCAATTACCGGTTTTAATCAAACACCTGTCATCGCCGGCTTTACACCTTCAGCAGGCGGAGGCGGCACCGTCATCAGCATTAACGGCTCAGGTTTTAGCGGCGCCACTGCCGTTAGCATCGGGGGCGCCCCGGTGCTGTCATTCGTGGTGGACTCTGCCAGCCATATCACTGCGACAGCAGGCTCAGGCGCTTCGGGTGCGATCACTGTAACTACTCCTTCCGGTAATTGCAGTTCAACCGCATCATTCACCTATTACTATCCGCCGTCAATCACATCTTTCGCGCCTTTAACCGGCCCCATAGGTGCAACTATAACCATCAATGGCAGTCATTTCTCTACTACACCCGCCAGCAATGTGGTGTATTTTGGGGCTATAGGGGCAACAGTAATAAGTGCTACAGCGAGTGCCTTAAAAGTAACCGTACCCGCCGGGGCAACCTATGGCTTTATCACCGTGCAGGCTCGTAACCTGGCTGGTGTTTCGCGCCTGCCATTTACCGTTACTTTTCCTAACGGCGGCGTGCTTGATGCTAACTCTTTTCCTGCTGCAACGACTAAAATAGCGCCAAATGCCGGAACCAGCCCCATCGTGGCGGATATAGACGGCGATGGAAAACCCGATATCCTAACCCGCAACCAAACCGGTATCAATGGGTTTTCGGTACAGATCAACACGGGTACACCGGGTAATTTTTCGTATGTACAACAAAACATCGACGGCATAAACGCTTACGCGTTTGCGCTCGCCGACCTTGACGGCGACGGCCTGCCCGAGCTGCTTACTACCGATAATACTTCACAAAAGATTGTTATATACCATAACATTTCCACGCCGGGCCACGTGGCCTTTGGCGATACGTTCTCGATTACCCCAACCAGCTTCTCAACCTTTTCAATGGCTATCGCTGCCGCAGACCTGGATGGCGATGGCAAACCTGATATCGTGGTTACCAACAGCAACGGTTTAAGCGAAATAGACCTTTACCGCAACACGTCGCAACCGGGTAAGCTGTCCTTTGAAACGTCTTATTTCCCATTGGGCGGTACGGCTGACAGTTTTACAATAGCGGATTTTGACGGCGATGGCAAGCCCGACTTGCTCGCGACTTTCAATAATTCTTCGGGAGGTATTGATGTGCTGCGGAATACCAGCACACCCGGCAATTTTAGTTTCGACCGTGTGCCTGGCGTATTTCCGGCGAACCCCTATCCCATTTGCGCGGGCGACATCGATGGTGACGGGAAATTAGATGTCATTATCCTGGACAGGCAGAACAATTATATTGACATATACCACAATCTATCCAGCCCGGATAAGGTGGCATTTTCGGCCGTGACCACTTATGCCGTTCCGGCCTGGCCGGTAAATGCGATGATGGCTGATTTTGATGGCGACGGTAAGCCGGACATAGCTGTCAACGTCGCTGATGTCAACACACCTGGCAACAGCGCTACGACCGTTTTTAAGAATATGTCCACACCCGGCAAAATATCCTTATTGCAGGCGGTAAATTACGCCACCGGCGTTTCCATAGGCGATTTGATGGCAGCCGCTGATGTAGATGGAGACGGAAAAGTTGACTTGTTGTTTTCCACTGACGGACAAACGCTGCAAGCGCTGATCAACCAGGTAAAACCTTCGCCGATGATAGTGACCTTAACGCCCACCAACGGCGCAAAAGGCGATACCGTTCACATAGCCGGCATAAACCTGGCGACTGCCACGGCCATTAGTTTTGGCGGCGCTGCAGCGGCATCCTTTAAAGTAAATGCCGACCAATCGATCACGGCCACGCTTGGCAACGGCGCAACAGGCCCGGTCCAGGTCACCAATCCAGCCGGCATAGCAACGGGCCCCAATTTTGTATATGGTAATATCCCGTCCATCACTTCATTTACACCTGTTGCGGGCGTTGTGGGCACACAAGTAACGATTAGCGGTAAAAACTTCGACCCGGACCCGGCAAATAATATAATCTATTTCGGCGGGGGAAAAGCAACTGTTACGTCGGCTTCGGCTACGCAACTGGTGGTTACGGCGCCGGCCGGAACTACCTACCAGCCTATAACGGTCGCAACAAATAACTTTGTCGCGTATTCGGCCCTGCCGTTTACGCTCACTTTTAACGGTGATGCTGTGCTCGATGCGCAATCGTTCAGCAAAAAATTTACGCTGCCCGGTAACGTAGTAACCACCGCCGATATCGACGGTGACGGCAACCTCGACCTGTTGTTTATGTCGTCAAATAACGAGTTGATCGTCGCGCGCAACCGGGGGCTTAAGGATAGTGTGGCTTTTGACGCCAATAAAGTAATTGCAACCGGGCTCAACATTCGCCATATTTACGCAGCCGATGTTGACGCAGACGGAAAGCCCGATATTGTATGCCTGACGGTTTCGCCAAATCAAATTATTGTTTACCGCAATACCAGCACCGGCAGCAACATCAGCTTTGACGACGGGGTTCTGTTACCGACCGGCGGCGCCGAGTACGCGTATCTTACGATCAACGATGCCGATGGCGACGGGCTGCCCGATATTGTTTCGACCAATTTTAGCCAGCAATCGGTAATTGTTTTCCGCAACAACACAACCGCAGGCAAAATAAGTTTTGCGCCGCCGGTATATCATTACGTTGGCAACGCCAGCGACGAAGCGGTATTAACGGACCTTAATGGCGACGGCAAAACTGAAATCGTATCCTGCGGGATACAAAACGTATCGCTAAGTATTACAACTAATGCAAGTACGCCGGGCAATTTTAACTTCGGCGCCACCACGGTTTTGTCGGCCGGCACAGGCGGCTTGCTACAGGTAGCAGATTTCGACGGTGATGGCAAGCCGGACATTGCAGCGGCTTACGACTATTATTTTCAGCCAACTCCAACATTTTTCCGAAACAACGGAACCGGAAAGCTGGCTTTCAGCCCGGTGGTGATATCAAAAGATTTAGCGCCAACCGCTGTGATTGCAGGCGACCTGAACGGCGATGGCAAGCCGGAATTTATCGCGGTTGACCCGGGCTTTCAAAGGCTTGCGGTGATGGTAAATACAAGCACGCCCGGAACCATATCGTTTAACAAAGATTACTTTATTGCAAACCGGGACGCGCAGTCGGGCATCGGAACCACCGACGCCAATTCGCAAGTCGCTGCAGGCGATATGGACCAGGATGGTAAAACGGACCTTATTATATCAACCAATGGCACCATAACCATTTATCGTAACATTAGGTCAACCATAGCAGCGCTGCCTGATACCGATCTTAAAGTTACATTTACAGGCCTGAGTTGCAGGGGCACGATAGATGGTTCCATCAACTTAACCGCCGCAGTTTCGGGCCCTTATACCGCGACTGCGACCGACAAGGATGGACACGTAATAGCGACCGGCAATTTTACTAAAACCTATAGCGTAACCAACTTGGATACAGGTTATTACAACATTTGTGTTACCGCCGCCGACATTCCCGGGTTTCAGCAATGCTTCAGCGGTCGCCTGGGCGAGCCGGCGGACCTTTCAGCCTATTCGGTGGTAAACAACGACAAACAAACTGCCGATTTGCATTTAAGCGGGGGCGAAAGCTATACCATATTGGTAAATGACCAGACGTATCAAACCAATCAATCCAACTACACCGTTCCGCTGCAAAAAGGTAATAATAAACTGACCGTTACCACCGATAAAGAATGCCAGGGTGTATTTGTGCAACGCATAACCATTGGCAATACCATGGTGATATACCCCAACCCTTTTGTGGCCGGGGTACAGATTGACGTGGGCGATAGCCAGGCCCCAACAGGCACGGTAGAGATTGTTGATGTGCTGGGGCGAAAAGTATTTAAAGACAACATTACCAACGATTACGGTAAGCTGAACATGGACCTGTCCCAGTTGAGAAGCGGATTTTACGTGGTGACGCTTACCATCGATAACACAAAATCGGTTTATAAGATATGGAAAAAATAAGGCTGTTTATTTTTTTAGGCCTGGTGGTTGCTGCGTGTACATCGTGCAGTAAAAAGAGCCAGCCAACGCCGACGCCAATACCGCCGCCCGATACCACGGTAACCGTTAAATCACCCGGCCAGGCTACCTTGCTAACGCCCGCCAATAACGAGCCATGCACTGTAGGCACCGGGGTTACCAGCAAACAAAGCACGGTTACTTTTACCTGGGGCGCCGCAGCTTATACAGATAGTTACGAAGTACACATAAAAAACCTTTTGACTAATGGCATTACCGTACTCACAACCACTAACCTAACACTTGATGCTACCCTGGCGCTATCAACCCCCTATTCGTGGTATATCGTTTCAACTTCGAAGAAAAGTACGGAAATCGCGCAAAGCGATACGTGGAAATTTTATAATTCCGGTCCGGGCACGTCGTTTTACCCACCCTACCCCGCCGAACCTGTATATCCTCTGGTTGGACAAACAATAACATTCCCGGTTGGCAGCGGGGGTGGAAATTTAACGCTAAAATGGAATGCAACGGCAGGCAGCAGCCCTATAACGGGCTACACGGTATATTATAATAATTTGTTATATAATCTTACCACGCCCAATGCTCAAATAATTTCAACTACTACCAATTCAGCAACGGTGTCGGCAAGTGCAGGCACGACCTATTACTGGGAAGTAGTTACAACAGACGCTTCGGGGAATACGTCTACCTCGCAGGTTTATAGTTTTTATGTGGAGTAGAATAGGCGGAAAGTTGGGAAAGTCCGAAAGAAGCTGCAGCTAAAAGTTTTTATGAAAATCTTCAGTCTCTTGCTCTTAGTTGCGCTGTTTGGCCCTGGCCAACGTCAGTATAATAAAGTCGTTCAGTTTGACATCAACCCGGTCCTGAATGCACGCCCCGTAAGCACTTTTGACGGCGGAAACCCCGTAACCTGGAAAACCGGGATAGACGGCGGCGGTACTGGAGATGGTTACCTGACCAAAGCCGCTGCCGCATTCATTATGGACCCGGTTGACCACGCATTACCCGACGACCCTACGTTTGCGGCAAACGATAGCCATCCGGATATCAGGTTACATTATTCCAACAACGACAGCCTGCACTACCAGTCCTGTGCCATGCGCGGCGAAACAGCCGTTACGTTTTCAGCGGCGAAGGGGAAATATTCCATGCTATATTTTGCCATGACCAGTGCCGAAGGAGGATCGACCATCAAATTTGATTTGACCTATGCCAATGGTGATCAAATCACCGAAATTCAAATTCCCGATTATTACCAGGATATTCCGGCTAACGATCCAAACTTATGTTACCTCGCGCATGACCTTGCCAAATGGGGGCCGACCAATAAAATGACGGAAAGGAATCATCATAATATCGACCTTGTTAAAGTACAAGCTGATCCAAAACAGACCTTAATATCGATAAAAATAAGTAAGGGAAAACAAGGGTATGTTGTGTTTTGGGCAGTGACGGGTGAATTATCAAATTAAAAAAAGATCAGCGCTAAAAATTTTTACCTTTACGACAATAAATTAATAATTTATTATAAAAGAGTTCAACCAAGCCTATCACGCACACGATGATAAAAAGATCCATTGGCAACCCAATTATTTTAATCCTTTTTTTTGCGCTTTTCGGTTGCGCAAAAAAAAATGGGAACCCCATCCCAGTGCAAAAAACTCCGGTTACGCCAGTTGATTCAGTGATCGACGTGGGTGCAGATGTCTATCTTGTTGGCACTACTATTGGACAATTTCCAAATAACACGCCTCGGGCCACATATTGGAAGAATGGCGTCTCCACTATCCTGCCAGACAATCTTTCACAAGCTGCTAACCAGGCTGATGCCATAGCTGTTAATGGCTCCGACGTCTATATCGTCGGATCAACAGACTCTGGTACTTATGCTGTGGCAACGGCCTGGAAAAACGGTTTGGCTTCGCAATTACCGGGCAGCTATGGATTCTCTCAGGGTAATGCTATCGCGCTGAGCGGATCAGATGAGTTTATTGCAGGATTAGTTACCGCCAGTGACGGCAATCAGGTGGCTTGCTACTGGAAAAATGGGGTTGTTAATTTAATGCCGAATGACGGAATTTCCGCATCTTCTGCAAACGCGATTGTAATAAACGGTTCAGATGTTTATTTAGCAGGCTACGTGTACAACACCGCCAAGGATTATTATCAGGCAATATTCTGGAAAAATGGAGTTCCTACAATTCTTTCCACTAATGTAAATGGTTCCATCGTGTACGGAGCGGTGATGAGTGGTTCAGATTTGTACCTTGTGGGTTTCGTAGGTAATGTTGCTACGGTATGGAAAAATGGCGTTGCGTCGGGCTTGACCGACGGCAGCGAGGTTTCATTCGCTTATGCAATAGCCATCAACGGCAACGACGTTTATGTCTCAGGTGCTATTAACAGCACAGCTACAGCTGTCTGCTGGAAAAATGGTGTTGCCACTGTGCTGAGCAGTAACAATTTGACGCCAGTGGATGACCTGGCAAATAGCTTGATTTTAAATGGCAGTAACGTTTTTGTTGCTGGCGGCACCGATCCGTCCGGCTACCTGGAGTACTGGTGGAATGGAAAGCCGATCAAACTCGGGAAGATTAATGGCTTTATTAAAGGGATTGCAATAATTCCACATTAAAATCATCACTGCTGCTGTTGCTGCTGCATCATTTCCATATAACGCTGGTAGCTATTTTTAGGCGTATCCGAAACCAGGCTTGTTGCATGGGCTTCCGCGATCTGGTGGTCGCTGTTGGTCAATACATTTTCATCATCAACCGAAACCGCTACTTCCAGCTTGTGTCGTGATGAACCCTTATAAACTCCTTTTACCGGGGAGCAATCCAAAAAATTCCGTCCGACAGCCAGTCGCACGTGCGTTTCATTTGCGACGCAATTATTGGTGGGATCGATGCCGAGCCAGCCATAGTCCGGAATATAGGCTTCGGCCCAGGCGTGGGTAGCGCCTTGCCCGCGCATGCCGTCGCGGCTGGTGCAGATATAGCCGCTTACATATCGCGCGGGGATTTGCGCCATGCGCAACATTTCCATCAAAATATGGGCAAAATCCTGGCAAACGCCGGCTTTCATTTTCCAAATCTCGTCAAGTTTGGTCTCAACGGTGGTAACGCCTTTGTGGTATTCAAAATTATCATACACATACTGGCAAAAATGTAAAGCCGCCTGGTAAGGTGATTCCAGGTATGTTTTTTCTTCCTCAACTACCTTGCGCAGCTCGTCTATTCCGTCAAAATATTCCTGTCTTAAAAAATCGATGTAAGGCACTACATACCGCAGCCGTTTCAAATCCTCCCATTGCTGTCCGGGAAAAATATCCGTCAGGGGCAACTCGCGGTGTTTGGTGGCCACCCATATTTTTGAATTGATGGTGAGCACCATGTGCGGATCGCTGTAAGTAAAGCTACCCACTTCGTTACCATAATAGTCGACATAAATATCTACATGCGGGTTCCCGGTTATGTTCAACTCCTGTTTCAATACATCCTGGTACAGGTCCTTTATCGGGAAGAGTATGATCTGGTTGGCGCTGTCGCGCACCGGGCTTTCGTAGGTGTACCGTGTAATGTGTTGTATCTCAAATTCAGGCATATTGTCAATTTATTAATTTGATGATTTGAAAATTTGAAAATGATTTCCTCATCTTCAAATTTTCAAATTGTCTCATCTTCAAATTTTAATTACGAATTCGCAAAATAATGTTCGTTAAGTGAGTTACCTATTCCATAAAGTTCGTTCCTTATCTGCGGCAGAAACTGCTGCAAGCCTTCTGTCTCGATGGTTCTTACCGAACTGTATTTAATGCGGCTTTCCAAACGGCCTATTTGGAACGATAATTCACGAAAATCTTCCAGGTTGCTGTCATTCTTTAGCCGGTCGAAATATCGCTGGATATGTACTACTGAATAAATCACCGACCTGGGGAAATCATTGTTGAGGATAACCTGCTCCAATACATTTTTTGATTCGAAGCCTTCGCGATAAGTTTTCAGGTAAAGTTCATATCCCCCAAGCGAAAGCAGCAAATGCTTCCAGTAACTGGTATCGGTAAGCAACTCCTCGTTTTCGTTCGCGGAACTGTATTTGGTGTCCAATATATCTACCGACTGTATCGCCCGTTCCAGGTATTTGCCTATATTCATAAAACTGCGGCCCTCGCCGCGCTCCATCGATATTTCAACGGTACCGTAATGAAGCATAACCTGTTTGATCAGGTCGTCCAAAACGCTTATAGGGTCTTCCCGGGTTAAAGCCCGCTCCAGTTTTGGGTCTTTTACAATGTGATAGTATTCATTCAGGCATTGCCACAGATCTTTCGGAATATGCTCCTGAACGCTGCGGCCATTTTCGCGCGCCAGCGTAATAATGTTAAGGATTGAATTTGGGTTTTCCCTGCTGGTTACCATAAACTTCATCACCGCACGGCTATTATTTTCCAGCTTGCTCACATCTCCGGCACCTGTTCCCGCAAATATCCTGATCACCGGTTCCCAGGTAAATTCCTGCACGGTATCCTGCGAGGATGCATAGTTAATTTTAAGCATGCGCAGCATGCCATCGCTACGCTCGATGTAACGGCTCAACCAATAAAAACTTGCTGCTACGCGACTTAACATGTTTGGGATTTACGATTTACGACTTTAGAACTACGATTTTTTATTTCGGAATTCGGATTTTCTATTTCGGAATTACAATTTTCTATTTTTTTCATCTGCATATCTGCACATCCGCATATCACCCTAAAACCCACGTATCCTTACTTCCGCCGCCCTGCGAGCTGTTCACCACCAGCGAGCCTTGTTTTAGCGCTACACGTGTTAGTCCGCCGGGTACTATCTCAATGCCGTCCGGGCCAAAAAGTGCATAAGGCCGCAAGTCAACCCGGCGTGGCGTAAGTTCGCCCTGCATGTAACATGGCGCGGCTGACAGGTTTATGGTGGGCTGCGCGATAAAATTGCGCGGGTCCTTCAATACTTCGCGTTTGTAATCTTCAATCTCCTGCTCACCCGCCGCATGACCCATCAGCATGCCGTAGCCGCCGCTGCCATTGGTTTTTTTAATCACCATTTTGCCGATGTTCTTAAATACAACATCCCGCTCGTCGGGATTACCGAGTTGGTGCGTGGGTACATTTTTTAGTATCGGCTCCTCGTTCAGGTAATATTTTATCATGTCGGGCACATAAGCATAAACTGCCTTGTCATCGGCTACGCCGGTACCTACCGCGTTAACAATGGCGACGTTGCCCTTGCGATAAGCGCCCATAATGCCTGCCACGCCGAGCATGCTGCCCGGGTTAAACACCAGCGGGTCAAGATACTCATCGTCAACCCTGCGATAGATCACGTCTACCTGCTGCAGGCCGATGGTCGTTTTCATGTAAACCTTGTGGTTATTCACTACCAGGTCGCGTCCTTCTACCAACTCAACGCCCATCAGGCGCGCCAGCGTACTATGTTCAAAATAAGCCGAGTTATAAATACCCGGCGTTAACAGCACGATGGTGGGGTTATGAATCTGCCTGGGCGAAAGCGCCAGCAGGTTTTTGTACAAAATATTGGGATACTCCGTAACGCTCCTAACCCCGCACTGAGGGAGCAAATCGGGGAACAGGCGCTTGGTGATCTCGCGGTTCTCCAGCATGTAGCTTACACCCGAAGGGGTGCGGAGGTTATCTTCCAGCACATAAAAAGTGCCGTCGTGGTCGCGGATCAGGTCGATGCCGCTGATGTGCACATAAATATCATGCGGCACCTGTAGCTGGTACATTTCGCGCAGGAAATGCGGGCAGGAGTAGATAATATCAATGGGTACCACCCCATCGTTGATAATGAACTGGTTGTTGTAAACGTCCTTAATAAACAGGTTGAGTGCGGTGAGGCGCTGTTTAATACCCTTCTCTACAAACGCCCACTCATCGGCGGTAATAATGCGCGGGATGATATCAAACGGAAATATCTTCTCGATCCCCTCCCCGCTGTTATAAACGGTAAAGGTGATGCCCTGCGTCATAAACAGGCGCCGGGCCAGTTCTTCCTTTTTATTCAGGTCTTCGGCCGATTCGCCGGAGATATATTCAATTACTTTGCGGTAATGATCGCGCACACGGGCGTTTTTCCCGTACATTTCATCCCAAACGCCGTCAATGGGGTTATATTTATCAAAATAAGCTGATTCTTGCATAGACAAATCGCATAAATTTAAACCAGTTACTTTTAGAATCGTAATTTATAAACAGTTTTTATATAAAAGCGAATATTTTGCTAATTTTTTTGATGATTCATTAATTTATTTTGATTTTAGTGTAAATAATTGCAATTATTTGGACGTAATGAGGTGAAAGGCGAAAGGTAAACGGCGAAAAGGCAGAAAGATATTACCGGGTTTCAGACGTTCAGACTTAATTTGACCTTTCCCCGCCGCTGCAGAACGGCAGTCGTACCATCCGCATATCTTCAAATCAACTCATCTTCAAATCTTCAAATCATTCACATCCGCACATCTCCACATCCGCACATCCGCACATCAAAAAATTCTTATCTTTCCCGGATGTATCCCATCTGCTGCATTGGCCACATCACTTCTGATAAGATCGTCACCCCCCAGGCTGTCAATTACCTGCCGGGCGGTACGGCGTATTACTTTTCGTGCGCGCTAAGCAAGCTGGATATCGGTTACCTGCTGGTCACCTCCCTCGCTCCTGCTGAAATGCATTATGTGGAGGCCCTTCGCATCAAAGGCATCGACGTAAAAGTGCAGCCGGGCCGCGGCACCGTGTTCTTCGAAAACATTTATGGCGAAAACCCGGATGACCGCACACAAAACGTCCTTCAAACCGCCGAACCGTTTACCATGGCGCAATTACAGGATGTTGATGCACAAATCTTCCACCTCGGCCCCTTGCTGGCGGATGATCTACCGCTTCAACTCATCAAAACATTGTTTGCAAAGGGCCGCATCAGCCTGGATGTGCAGGGCTATTTGCGCAAAGTGGTCAACCAAAAGGTTTACCCTACCGACTGGCCCGAAAAACGGGAGGCCCTGCAATACGTGTCCATCCTTAAAGCCGACGTAGCCGAGCTGCAGGCCCTGACCGGCTGCACCACCGTTGCCGACGGCGCCAAATGGGTCGCCGCCTGCGGTGTACAGGAAGTGGTGGTAACCAATGGCAGCAAAGGGTCGGTGATTTATAGCGGCGGTGCATTTTATGATATCCCTGCTTACCCGCCCGCGGCAATTGTTGACGCCACCGGCTGCGGCGACACTTACATGGCGGGCTACCTGTTCCGCCGCATAAAAGGCGATGGTATACAGCAGTCCGGCGAATTTGCCGCCGCCATGGCCGGGTTAAAAACCGCCATGAACGGCGCCTTTGAAGGTATGGAAGCGGATGTGCGGCGGTTCAAAGCCGGCTTTTTTGCAAGCCGCTGATCGTCCAAAGCCACCAGGGGCCGAAATTCCACATCGGCACAAAACTTTTTAGCAAATCCTTGGTTAATAACGTCATCACTAAAATGAACGCCATGACCACCGCCAAGAACGCCGTCATTTTCGGCACCATTTATTTCCTCGCCTATATTATTACGCTGTACGTTCCGCCCCTGTTTGTTGCGGCGCCATGGCTGTTTATCGGTGTACCATTTATGATAATTTGGATGGTAGTGTGCATTCTGAAAGACGACCGCCAAAAATATCCCGAACTCGGCCAGCACGAATGGGGCTACCGCGACAAAAACCGCGATGAACTGGGGTTATTTTAAATATTTATTGCCCCACATTATTTCAGGCAAAAAAATTGCAGTTGAGCCTTTATCTTTAAACTAAAATTGCAAACTATGGCCGATCAACCCAACATCCGCCTCGCCGTGCCCTTCTTCATGGTGCGCGACATGGAGGCCTCGCTTGATTTTTACACAAATAAGCTCGGCTTCACCATCACCAACCAGTGGACGCCGCGCGGCAAAATCGAGTGGTGCTGGCTGCAACGCGAGGCCGTGTCGCTGATGCTGCAGGAACCCCGCAACCACGACAAATTTGACCAGGCCGGCGCCAAAGGAAACGGCGTTTCCATCTGCTTCCAATGCGCCGATGCCCTGGCGCTGTACCATGAATTTATCGCCAAAGGCGTCAACGTTAAGGAACCTTTTGTGGGCAACAGTATGTGGGTAGTTTGCTTCACCGATCCCGACGGCTATAAGCTGGATTTTGAAAGTGCTTCGGATGTGGAGGAGGAGACAACTTATTCGGATTGGGTGAAGCAGCAGGGCAAAGCTTAACACGCGCTGGATTGGGATTGCCTCAACATTGGTCGTTCCTGCTTGAGCCGCGCCGAAGGTTGGCGAAAGCGCTTCGTCAGGTTGGGTTGACCTTAGCTTTTAGGGGCTTTAGCTTGAGCCGCGCCGCAGCAAGGTGAAAGCGCTTGGTTAGATTGGGCGACCTTAGCTTTTGGGGTTTGTGCTTGAGCCGCGCCGCAGGGTGGTGAAAGCGCTTGGTTAGATTGGGGCGACCTTAGCTTTTGGGGCTTGTACTTAAATTACCCCCGCTCATTGCCGCGGAGGCTAGTTACTTTTGTCTTGGCAAAAGTAACCAAAACCGCTCCCAGCGGAAAGGCTTCTTTGCCGCACAGGGCCTTTCACGCACAAACCAGGAAAAACCTTGCGCCGCAATCTTTTTGCCGGGCTACCCTATCGCTTCAATACCCTGCATGCAAAAAGTTGCTATGCGCTGCCCGGCGCACATTGCCTGCCGGTTTTTCCTGGTTTCGCCCGAAGCTGCCCCGCTGGGAAGGAACTCGGCACCCAATTATTGGATGAGTAACGCCTTCAATCAGCTAACAGGAAATAAGAAGATGGCAATGGCAGTAATGGAAATTTTCCCAAAACTCAGAAATTAACTTAAAGCCTTTTCGTCAGCAGGAAAGCTTCGGGAAAAACCGATAAAAAACCGGCAAGGCTGTGCGGTCGGGCAGGGCATAGCAACTTTTTGCATGTAGCGGGAGGCCTGAGCGCGCAGCAGGGGCAAAAAGATTGCAGCCCAAGGTTTTTTATCGGTTGCGCGCAAAGGCCTTGTGCGCAAAGAAGCATTCCTGCTGACTTGATTTTTGGTTACTTTGTATCAAGACAAAGTAACAGCCTCCCGCGGCGATTGAGCGGGGGTACTGCAAGAATTTAAACCAGAAGCCAGATCGGACCTATAATGCCACACCGTGCCCGGGTAATCGACAAATGTTCCAGATAACCCCGAAATCGCCGGTGCTTTCGCCAGCCTGCGGCGCGGCTCAAGCGCAGAAGAAATAGCCCGCTATCATCCCTTTGTCAAAATGATCCCCATCATTTTTATTTCTTTCCAACAATCCTATTTTTACCAAAACAAGTTTAAACACGCAATTAATACAATGGAAACGTTAAAAATATTCACCCCCACTACTGTCGGCGCTATCGAAGTAAAAAACCGCATCGCTATGTCGCCCATGACGCGCTGCCGCGCTATCGGCAATATCCCCGGCGACCTGCAAGCCAAATACTATGCACAACGCGCCGATGCCGGCCTTATCATCACCGAAGGCACCTCGCCCTCGCCAAATGGCCTGGGCTATGCCCGCATCCCCGGCATTTTTAGCGAGGCACAGGTTGAAGGCTGGAAAAAGGTTACCGACGCCGTGCATGCCAAAGGCGGTAAAATTGTGATACAATTGATGCACAGCGGCCGCATTGGCCACCCGGCTAATTTGCCCGAAGGGGCTAAGCTGGTGGGCCCTTCCGCCGTTAAAGCTGCCGGCCAAATGTGGACCGACAGCCTGCAAATGCAGGACATGGGCATGCCCCACGCCCTAACCGCCGACGAAGTGCAAAGCACCAAACAGGAGTTTATCACCGCCGCCAAAAACGCTATCGAAGCCGGTTTTGACGGGGTGGAACTGCACGGCGCCAATGGCTATTTGCTGGAGCAGTTCCTGTCGCCGTTTAGCAATGTGCGCACGGACGAGTATGGCGGAAGCATTGAAAACCGCGCCCGCTTTGTGCTTGAAGTTGCCGCCGGCCTCGCCGAAGCCATCGGCGCCGACCGTACCGGCATCCGCCTCTCCCCTTACGGCGTGGCCAGCGATATGCCGCATTACCCCGAGATCGACGCCACTTACACCTACCTGGCGCAGCAGCTCAGCAATATCGGCATCGCCTATATCCACGTGGTTGATCATTCGGCCCTGGGCGCACCCGCCGTGCCCCTGGCCATCAAGCAAACCATCCGCCGCGAATTTAAAAATACGCTCATCCTGGCCGGCGGCTACGACCTGCAGCGCGCCGAAGCCGACCTGCAAAGCGACGCGGCCGACCTCATAGCCTTCGGACGCCCCTTCATCAACAACCCCGACCTGGTTAACCGCCTCGAAAACAACCACCCCCTCTCGCAGGACCTTAAAATGGATCTGTTTTATTCAGCAGCGGAAGAAGGGTATTTGGATTACCCGGTTTATGAGGAGTCGTTGGTCTAATTCTTAAGTCGACACACACACCGGCGTGTCAATAAAAACAGTCATGCCGAACTCGTTTCGGCACCCCATCATGCAGGTAATACGGAGACAAGTAGCCCGCAAATCGGTAACCTATCTCAGGGTTACTTATCGCTCGTCTACTTAGGGTGTGGGGTGCCGAAACAAGTTCGGCATGACGGTTTTTTTTGTCGCCTTTACCCGGCTACCCGCAAACTGCCAACTCTTCCTCGCAGGATTTTGGACAAAAGACTTTCGACTCAGGACGTAAAAAAAGCTAACAGGAATTGGGAAGGATAAGTTTATTGTTTAATAAACTCTTTTGGTATAGGATGTTTTTTCAGAAAAGCAGCGGCTTCTTCATTTTTCTTTTTAAAAAACGGGGAAGCATTATATATTGCCTGCCGCTCCTGCGACGACAATTTATCAAAAGCTATTTTCTTATCATTTTTTAAAGTACTCATTGGGTATGGGCCGCTTAAAAAGTTCGTAAGTCCGGGCCGGAGTTGTTCACAGAAATCCCTCATTTGCAAGTCTTCCTATTACCGCATTAACATCAACGGTATCATACTCGCTTTTTAAATATATTTCTGCCAGTATAACGGTTTGTGCGGTAATTTTTAGGTAAGTAATTACCCTGGCGCCGCCCGATTTACCTTTTGATGAACCGCTGATGGGCAAACGTATTTTGTAAACACCTCTTCCCAAATCGTCGCCCATGGCGGGGTTTTCGGCAAGCTGGTCTATCAAAAAATTAATATCCGTTAAAATTTGCCGGTGTTTTTTGGCAACGTGTTTTAGCTATTTTTTAAAGCCGGCGGTTAAAACAACCTCAAATGCCATGCTTCAATTCAGCTTCTATTTCTCTAACGGCTTCCTTAGCATCCTGCAACTTTACTTTGCCGGCGTCCCAATCCTTTATTTCCGAAAAGGATTGTTTTAAACGCTTATATAATTTCTCCTCTTCCTTATTCATCACAGGCTCCTGGTTCACTTTATAGTTTAACCCAAACCTGGATAATATCTCCTTTAATACAGGCAGATCCTTTTCGTTTTCTATATCTACGGTTAAAGTAGTCATGATTACAAAAGTAAATGAAAATAAATTAGCCCGCAAAAAATAGATCACCCGCCTTCCGGCGGACATACCCTTTACCTCCCGACCTTTCCCTCGTGCAAACTGCCAATTGCCACTGCCAACTGCTACTTAAAAAAGCGGGCGTTTCCCCCGGTTGGTAGAAACCGGGGGCCGCGTGTGGAGACCCGCCCCGATGTAGATCGGGGTTATACGCCTTGGGCGTTAGGTGTCCCCAACATAGTTGGGGAGTATTCGCTGCACCCGATAACGCGAAGCGCCGTGAGTAACAATCATTTTGGTAAGCAATTAACGGATGCCGACCCTCGGCCCGCTTTGTTTATTTATCACATTTCGTTATAGCGGCCAAGCGACACACTTAGCCGGCGAGGTTCAGCGTGGCACGAGAAGTCAACGCTCGCGTCCTTTGCCCGGCATTGTTAAGATAGAAGAGGGGGATACACATAGCTGGGCGGTAGATAGTTTTATAAAATGCTGTTATTTAATTTGTTTATACCGATGTTAGTCGATAACTTTAACCAGACCTTGTTAATTAAACCATGAATAACCCATTGTTCAAAATCCCTAACGCTACCTTAAGAACCGGGTTACAAAAAAGATATAGCTTTGATACATACGTTTCTTTCTCGTCAAACGACCGCTCTTTAGAACCAATTGAAAATAATGATCTTGCTCATGGCACTTACGGCGGCCTATTGTTTGATCAAAGATGGAAAAATAAAAGAGTTATAATACTCGAACGGGATGGACATAAATGCGTTGTATGTAAACAGTCGAGTAGTTTACAAGTACACCATCGGCAGTATCATTTCATCACAAGTTCGAAACAATTCAAAGCACCATGGGATTATGAAGATCACCTTTTAATAACGCTTTGCGAAAACTGTCATAAAAAAGGCCACAGAACATTCAAAGTTCCAACAATTAACCTCTAAATTAAAAAAAATGGGAATGTTTGACTTTCTAAAAACTAAAAGTTTGCCAAATCAAAGTGAATTTTCGGAACCTTTGAATCGGAATGGTAATGGACATTTTCAAACAGATGGTCCTTCTGAAGATGTTTTTATTGAAAAAGGAGCTCCTCGATCAGGCAATACCACAGAAACGCTCGAAACAAATCAGCCAATTAATAACATAGATTTATTATATAGGTTTCTAGATAAGAACTACGAAGAAAAAGGATATAATGATGCATTGGTTAACCCCGATGCCCATCACTTGGAACAAAACTTAGAAGTTTTAAAGTATGAATTAGAGCGAGTTATAAAAAAGGTTAAAACGTTTTACGAAGATTTTATTAAGGAAATAAACTATCATATTGATAGCAGATCAAGAAGTGGTATGGTCGACACTGTTGAAGAATTGAAAATGAAAAAAGACATTGCATTAGGACATGTTGAGAAAATTATCGATTTGGAGTCAGCTGCTAAGGAAAAAAAGGGGGATGGTCAAGGAATTATGGTTAGCTATACAAAAGGATTTAAAAACGGCTTAGCTGCCATTTCCCATTACACAATTTTACAAAGAAAATTTTAGAAAGATGGATTGGTGGCTAAAGTTTGGATGTTTTTTAACAGGGTATAATTATCATATTGTAAAAGCTTCAAGTGAAGTTTCCGCAAAAACTGTGAAGCGATATACATCTGCTATGATAATAATCTGCCTCCTATGGTCATTTGTCGGATATACATTTGCTGAGCGATATGTCAAAGCAGGATGGTTTGGATCGATTGTGGGTGGCATAGTAATGTGCTTAATAATTGTACAAATTGAACGACAAATTATCTTGTCGATACACAAAAATAACTTTCTGTTTGTATTCCGAGGTGTGATTGCAATTATGATGGCGGTTCTCGGTTCAATCATCATTGATCAAATGATCTTTAAGGAAGATATTGAACAAAAAAAAATTCTGCTATTAGACAACAAGGTCAATTCCATTTATCCGTTAAAAGCAAAGGAACTAAAAACTCAAATTTCTGAACTTGATACAACTATTAATTCAAAAGAATTAGAAAGAAAAAATCTTGTAGGCGATCTTTCATTGAATCCTACTATTAAGATAGTAACATCACAGGTGTCGTCGGTCCCCGTTCCAACCACAACGATTGATTCAACTAATAAGCCAATATATGACACCAAGCTTCTGAAATCCAAGTCGTCAACTATATCATCAATTGAAAATCCGAAAATGTCGTTACTTGCACCTTTAGACAACCAAATTGCATATCTCCGACAGCAGAAGTCAATCAAAGATAATGCAATGCTTACATTAAGGGAAAGTGTAGAAAAGGACATTAAATCAAAAGTGGGATTTTTGGATGAATTGAATATTATGATTTCGCTTGTTACCCAGTCTCTTGCGGCTATGATTGTTTATGTCGTTTTATTTCTTTTTTTATTTGGTCTGGAAATGTTTATTCTGGTTAGTAAATGGGGCGACAACGTTAGAAACGACTATGACGAGACTGTCATTCATCAGATGGACCTGCAGTTATATAAGTTGAAATTGTTGGCTGAACAAGGATATAAAAAACAATCGTAAGCTACCGCGCAATTAGGCCCCCCCTGCTGTCCGAAGTGTTCCCAACCGCTATCCGAAGTTTATAAACTTCGGATATCCTAGGCATGGAGTCTCAGACTCGATGCTTACATCGGTTGACGTTCAAGCGGACACTTGAACAGGCAAAGGGGGGATATAAATTAATTATTTGTAAATGAAATAATTAATTGTAGATTTATCCTCCAAGAGTCATCCGAAAGATGATTTTAACTAAATCTTACCATGAGTTTCCTCAAAAACAAAACATTTCTAACAACCATAGTTTTCGTTATCCCTTTTGCAGTTGGCATCCCGTTGGCATTATATCTTATCCCGTCAAAAAAAATAAAAAATAATGCTAAATACTCTGATTTTACAACTTTACACAAGGATAGTGTTGAAATAAAGCTCAACACTATCCTTAGTGAAATTCATAAGCTAAATGAAAGGATAAAAAAATTAGAACAGAACAAGACAATTCCTTCAGATACAGTAGCACCTAAAAAACGGCATTCGCAAACATCAACTCTGCCGAGGCAACCTAAACTAGGAGGTAGTCACAATAGTAAAAAACTACTAAAACCTAAACAAGACTAGAAATGGACAAAATCACAAAAAGGACAGTATTTGTTTTCTTCTTCCTCGGAGCATTTTGGGATGCCGTTACAACGTTTGGCGGTGTAAATGACATAACAAACGGAGTGCTTTTTTCCTTTATCTTAACTGCCTTTATAAATGGAATTTTAGCGCTAACCTTTCTGCCTATTAAAAGGAGCGATTTCATTGGGTTCTTCTGTGTAATTATGTGGCTGGCAGCTATAGGGGGCGACTTAACGACTTCGTTTCGGGGAAACTGGCGTATTTCCAACATTCCCTATCCTTCACAACTGCAATATTTTTTAATTGGCTTATCAGCCGTGTTTACGTCAGGCTCTACGGTGGCCCTCTCTTATATTGTCTTTAAAGAAGATATATTCGGATTTTATGGTGGGAAACGATAACCCGGCTGTCCGAGGTGTTCATCCCCCAACCTGGCGCGCGTGAGTATCCGGGCCGGGCGGCGTGTCGGACATACTCATGCTCGGCTGACAGTTATACATAATGCAGGATTTTATGCTTTTACATAACCGCTCAGCCACCGAAAGAGAATAGCGAACCCACCTATCAGCGGGGCACGACAAGTAGTCGCGCTGGCCTTTGCCCGGCATTCTTGCGGCAGATGAGGATAACGTCTAAGCTTGTGACAGAATTAGCAATGCTCTATATTTGACTATGAGTTTATCCACAGATACTTTGTTTCATTTTTCAAATTTGGATGCAATAACAGGTATCTTAAAAGGTAAACTATTTTGGCCCGTATATAATTTAGAAACGTTCACTTCCGAGTATTATAAGGATCACAAGTACGCGATTCCGATGGTATGTTTTTGCGATCTAGATTTTCATCTCACCGAGTTTCACAAAAAAGAGTATGGTGCCTTTGCCATTGGTGTTAAAAAATCGTGGGCGATTGAAAATAAATTAAATCCTGTTTCTTACCAACTTGAGCAATCGGCTTTTACTTCGGCTAACGAAAGTTTGTATCAACTGTTGAGTGCGCTAATCGATGACTCGGCTCGAGATGAATTACCGAAGGAAATTATGGATAGCCAAATTAGGAATCTTAAAATAAAACATTTGATTCATAAGTTTTTACTAACCATTAATGTTTTTAAAAAGCAATATATGAGTAATGGAATAAATTATTACGATGAAAGAGAATGGCGTTATGTTCCCGAAATGGTTCCCGACGATTTTTTGGAATATGAGATTTCAAGAAACAACGTCTTTCATAGGCTTGCAATTGATGAGAAGACATTCGAAAATGAAGTTGAAAAAAAGCAGTATCAGGACTATATAAATGTCAACTATCCTCTAAAATTCAATGAAAATGATGTTGATATAATAATTGTTGAAACTAAAAATGAAAAAACAAAAATTCAAGAAACATTAGAATTATATTGCTCAAATAGCTTCTTAACGAATAAGATAAAAACATATCAAGAATTGTGAATACCCCCAGCTGTCCGAAGTGTTCCCCATCGCTGTCCCCCGCTGTCCGAAGTGTTCCGAACCGCTGCCCGCTGTCCGAAGTGTTCTCCATCTGTCCAAAGTTTCTAAACTTCCGATACCTATGCCTGCAGGCGACTCCAGTTCTACCTTCAACGCAACGTTCTATATTTCTGTGTCGGGCTTGTAGCCTATTCGCTTTCGGGGTGGGTTCGGCTGTTCCTTTTTCTCTAACAATTCGTCCAGGTATTTAAACACCAATTCGATATTTTTATCGTGTTTGTCTAATTTATGTTTGATCTCCTCAATCTCTAAACGTAATTCAGTATTGTCTGACAACATTTCGCGAATGCGCGTAAATACACGAACGATCTGGATGTTTACAGCAATAGCCTGATCGCTGTTCAAAACGCTTGCCAGCATTACTGCCCCATGTTCGGTAAATACGTTAGGTAATACTGGCGAGTATTTCAGGCTTTCCAGGTGTTAAAAAATTTGAATAAGCTGTTCCTTTTCGGCCGTCGTTACCTGGAACATAAAGTCATCCGGGAACCGTTTGCTATTACGTTTCACCTGCTCGTTCAAACGTTTGGTTGTCACGCCGTAAAGTGCCGCTAAATCCCGGTCGATCATTACTTTTTTATTGCGCAATACAATAATCCTGTCGATGATAATTTCATCAGGAACTTTTACCAATACTGCGTTTATTTGCTTTTTCGACATGTGACTGTTTAGAGGTGGTCGCAAATTGCGACCACCATTTACTTTAGTTTTGTAAAAATAGTTTTTTACCTGTAGTTTGAAACTTCCGCTATCCGCAGTTTCCAAACTTCGGATACCCCACTGCATTTGTCGTACACCCAAGCACAACGTTGCATAACAGGTTCGATGGAACATTTGTCTTAATTTCATGAACGAGCCCGCTCAATCGCCGCGGGAGGGCTGTTACTTTGTCTTGACACAAAGTAACCAAAAGTCAAGTCAGCAGGAATGCTTCTTTGTCGCACGAGGCCTTTCACCCACAAACCAGGAAAAACCGGCAGGCAATGTGCGCCGGGCAGCGCATAGTCCCGACTAAAGTGGGCATACCAGTCAGTGAAGCTACAGGGTAGCTACGCCCCACTTTAGTTGGGACAGCGCAAGGTTTTTCCTGGTTTGTGGGT
>Ga0206971_10029_pt1 | contig 49128 bp, 42 predicted proteins | sample Alteio_BWOrgHeat_85_FD_152917 | JGI IMG/M metagenome (GOLD analysis project Ga0206971, IMG submission 152917) | Enriched cells from forest soil in Barre Woods Harvard Forest LTER site, Petersham, Massachusetts, United States -... | ecosystem: Environmental > Terrestrial > Soil > Temperate forest >...
TGATATTTTAGCGGCAACAATGCTTGCGGCGGCCGCTGAACGGTAGCCGGCAGCGCAGTGCACCACAATGGGTTTGTCATCAGGAATTTCGTCAACCCGCTCCCGCAACTCGGGCAGGGGAATTACCAGGGCATTTTCAAATATCAACCCATCTTCGGCTTCTATTTCGTTGCGAACGTCCACAATCGTATATTTTTCAAGGTTGGTGGTAAAACGGGGAAGACTAAAATTTCTTTCCGGCAGTAACGGATATTCAGGTGCCGATATGCCGGCTATTATATTCTTTTCATAACCTATCTTGGCTGCTTTTGCGATGACTTTTTCTAACTCTTCTTCATTATCAGCTACCACGTAGAACCGCTCATGAGGCCCAACAATCGCACCCAGCCAGGTTTCGAACTTGCCGCCGTTTTGCAAATTGATGGCGCTCTTTTCGTGCCCTTTCATGAATTGAGGATTCGGCCGCGTGTCGAGCACCAAAGCGTCTTTGTCTATCGTTACGCCGCCCTTCAATCGCAGAATAGGACTGATACTGTCCGAAAAACCCGGCGCGCCTTTTTTATTCAGCGTTACATCACTGCCAAAATATTTGGGGATAAAGGGTTGATGGGCAATGATGGTTTTTACAAACTCCGGCTCGGTCATCAGCTGCAGCGCATAGTTTTCGCGTAATTCGCGGCCGATGGTGCTTTCCAGGTCGGGACTCATGTTTTTTCCGCACAGCGAGCCCGGGCCATGTGCCGGGTATACCTTAACACTGTGCGGCAGTTTCATCAGCTTTTCTCGGGTCGAATGGTAAAGCGCCTTTGCCAGCTCTTCTTTTTTTGCGGTTAGGTTGCCCACATTTTCGCGCAGGTCCGGGCGGCCGACATCACCCACGAAAAGCGTATCACCGGTGAATAAAGCCTGTTCTTTTCCTTCTTCATCCTCCACTAAAATGCAGATCGAATCGGGCGAGTGGCCCGGTGTGTTGATGGCTTTCAGCTTTATGTCATTCAGTTGGATCGCATCGCCGTCATCAAAACTCTCGTGCGGATATTCCGCACCGGTTAATTTGCTGGCATAGATCACAGCGCCGGTGGCGTTGTGAATTTCCAGGTGCGAGCTAATAAAGTCGGCATGCGGGTGTGTCTCGATAACGCCGGTAATCGTGGCATCGTGCTGGTTTGCAAAATCATAATAGGGCTGCGGGTCGCGTGCGGGATCGATAACGATCATCTTGCCGGTCCGGATCACTGCGTAAGAAGCATGGGCCAGGCCTTTATCGTAAAATTGTTGAATGATCATGGGTTGCAAAGATAATGTTATTTCGGATTTTGGATTTCGGATTTCGGTTCGTGGAGTTATTTTGCGTTTCGGCTAAGACAAGCGGAGAGCGGAATTCGGGTGCTTCAAGTGTTCACGAAATTTTAAAAAAACGTGCAGATTTTAAGCGTTGTAAATTTTAACCTGCGAAAAACCAGCATTTTTGTCGGTAATCTGGCGGGTGTATGTGTGCAAAATGTGGGCACTCCAGCACCTGTTTGAAAGCGATTTGATCAAGGAAAGATAATTGATTTTAAAGTGTATCACTATGCTGTTTTAGCTTTTCAATATAAATCCGAAAGCAAATCCCGATAGCTATCGTGACCGAAATCCCAAATCATTCCGATTCTCTTTTTACCAGTAAAAACTCGTCGCCGTCCAAGGGCAGGTAGCCATATTCATAGCAGAAATGGTAGGTTTTGCCGTTTTGCGTTTGGTAGCTGCGCGTGTGATATTCAAAGTCGAAACCTTTTGAAGCCAATTTTTTGCGGGTGGTTTTGGTTTTACCAGTCGGGTTTAATTCTTCCAGTATCCTGCGGTTGCGCTTTAAAATATTGTTGATATTTCGAACCAGGTTATAACTGTTGCTGTTAAGCTGGTTGTTGTAGTTATTGCGGCACAGGTCGTTACAGAATTTTTTGTCGGCTCTTCCGTGCAAGGGTTCGCCGCAATCGAGACAGGTTCTTTCTTCAATCATCTGCTAAAGATAGGTAGATTAATACCCATTTGCAAACGTTTACAAACGGAAATTGTCGACTATAAACGATTATTATCCGATATAGCTAAATTTCTTAGCACAACTTTGTTTCGTCAATTTAAAAACAAAAAATTTAAAAAATGAACTCATTAAAAAACAGCGTACGCCTGGTAGGTAACCTGGGTATGGATCCGGATGTAAAAAGCTTTGAAAACAACCGAAAATTAGTGCGCTTGTCGCTGGCAACCAGCGAAAGCTACAAAAACGACAAGGGCGAGCGTGTAACCGAAACCCAATGGCATAACCTGGCTTTGTGGGGTAACGTAGCAAACTTTGCCGAAGAGGACCTGAAAAAAGGCGACCAGATCGCCATTGAAGGAAAGCTTACCAACCGCAACTATGTTGACAAGGACGGCAACAAACGCTACATGTGCGAAGTTGTAGTAAATGAATTTATCAAACTGAGCGCGAGGAATTAGCAGTAAGAGACCGGAGATTAGAGGTTGGTTTTTGTTGACAAGTTTAAATGTTAGAAACTTCATGCTTTCAAAAAAACTAATCTCTAAACTCTAATCGCTATTAACTTTTTCAATTATATTTGTTATGTACTTAGAAGCAAAAGAAACGGCCAGGTTATATAAAGTGCTAACCGAAAAATTAGGCAACGATATTACCGAGGCAATGTTTAAATATATCGATAACAAAACTGAACGATCAGTGGAAGCAACCATCAAGACATTAGCCACAAAGGATGATATAGCCAAAGTCAATCTGGACTTGAGTAATAGGATGAGTGATGTGCTTAAGTGGATGTTTATTTTTTGGGTTGGACAGGTTGGGGCAACCTTAGGCATTGTATTTTTGTTCCTGAAAAAATAGAACCACCTCGCTGCGGAAATTGTTAGTTGAAAAATTAGGCAACGACACCACCGACGCAATGTTTAAATATGACTTAAGTGAGAAGATAAGTAATGGCTGATGCTGAAAAAATAGCAATATCCCGATAATTTATTACTGTAAATATAATCCCGGACTTCCTGGCGCCTTATCAGGAATCTCATAACTCATCCCTCAAATGCACTGTTTTCTCAACAATAGTGTGTATCACACCGTCTAATTCTTGAGCCGTGAGTTCAAGATGACCAACAATTTCACGGTTTAGCGGGTTATCGAGATTATTCCGATCGAAAAGATTCACTAATCCTAAAATAGTAGCGACCGGCCGGCGGATTTCATGAGAAGATATGGAGGCGATCTCCTGCAGCATTTTGTTTTGTTCTTTAATGCTGTCCTGATTCCGCTTATTTTCTATCAAAACGCGCAAAATGTTCGATGTACGTTCAATCATTTGCAATTCATCGAATTTCGGTTCCCTGGCGGTGGTATAGTAAATGGCAAATGTGGCCAAAACGTGCGAACCGTGCGAACTGATCACCGGCGTTGACCAGCAGGCCTTCAATCCGAATGGGCCGGCAATTTCCCGGTAATCCTCCCACAGCGGGTCGTGGTCTATGTCGCTGACGATAACCTGGCTGCGATGATAAACAGATGTACCGCACGACCCGGTTTTCGGGCCGATCGCCGATCCATTAATCAGTTTACAGTATTCGGCTGCCAGCCTTGGCGCCGCAAGATGGTAAACTTTCTCCTGGGCATTGTCAACTTCCAAAACCGAACAGATCATTTCCGGAAATATTTCTTCGATTCCCATTAGCAACTCATTAATGGTTTGAGGGAGCGTGAAGGAAGTTGAAGCGTTCAACTCAAGTACTTTCTTTTCAAGCGCCAGGATGAGCTGTTGTATTTTAACGGAGTTTATATCCCTTATAAAAACCATCACTTCATTTTTATTAGGGTATATATTGATGTGCAACCACCTTTTATAAAAGCTATTAAAATATTGTACCTGGGCCGGCAAATTCGATTTGAAAGCCGATTCAAACATGGCAAATACTTCGGTCGACATCCCAAGACTGCGAATTCTTTTTAAATTGAGATGCTTAAGCTGTTTATTATTCAAATCTGTAATGGCAAGGAACGCCGGGTTAAAGGCAGTAATATGCCATTTATTGTCGACGATAAAAAAGCCCTCGCTAAAGCTTTGCAGTATATGCTGGATATTGTCGGCCAGGCGCCCTTGCTCGGTGCCATTCAGCTTGTTGGTTAAATTAGTGCCCGACGCGTACACAAGTTCGTCTGCGGCATTATAATGCAACGACCATCTGATGTTGTAAAAGCGCCCATCAATACCTTTAATGCGGGCCTCATATCCTTTGATTTCTTTTTTTTTGATCAGGAGTTGAACAAAATCCTCGCGTCTTCTCACATCAGCCGGGTGGGAGAGTGCGTTTATTTTCATGTTCGCCAATTCTTCTTCAGAGTATCCCAGCAGTTTCCTGAGCGCGGCATTCGTGTGTTTTATAAAGCCGTTCTTATCCAGTACACAGAAAAAATCTGATGATCTTTCAAACAAAAATGACAACAGGGTATCCATGGTTGTATCAGCAAAAAACTAAAAACACAAAATCCTGGAGAATAAACCCGCAAATAATTGTAGAGAATTTAGGTTAGATCCGCACTTTTCCTGCTCACGGACTGAATTCCGAACATACTGGCCGTAATTTTATCGTTATATAAAATTAGAAATATTAGGCACAAAGTACCAAATATTATTTTCTTACGGCGTTGTTAAAGCAACGGGCAATACTTTGCCATTGTAAAACCGTTGTCCGGTTATCGAAAAATCGGCAATATATTTACCCATTTCAAATGCCATTACGGGTGATTGATAGCCGGGGAAAGCCTGTTCAAGCATTTCAGTTTGAGCCGAGCCGAGTGCCAGGCAGTTTACTTTTATTTCGCGATCTAATAATTCCAGCGCCAGGCATTCAGTCAGCGTGTGCAAGGCTGCTTTGCTGGCGGAATAAGCCGACAGCCCCGGAAATTTAATACTGCCCTGGTAGGCGCCCATACTGCCTATGTTGACGATATGCGAATTTTGAGGCATCAGATCGATCATGGCCTGTATCATGCGTACGTGGCCGATGAAATTGCTCTGCAGCATTTCAACAAAATCCAATTCCTTTAATTTGGTGAATGGTTTGTTTATCAGTACGCCCGCATTATTGATCAGAATGTCGACCCGGTTATCAAAGTTGCTTTTGATGAATTGTTTTAAATCGGCATAATCATCGTGCACGATATCAAAAGCCAAAGCATATATTTCAGCTTCCGGGTTAAGCCCGTGTGCAATTTCCAGCAGCTTTTCGAGCTTTTCTTTTGAACGGGCAAGCGCAATCACTTTGTGTTTGCCTGATAAGATGAGCTCTAGTGCAGCTTCAAAACCAACTCCGCTGCTGGCGCCTGTTATTATTATGTTCATAGGTTTTCCAACTCCCGCTTCGGAAGTTCAATTAAAGTATTATCGATAGATAAGCAAATGTAAACCGGCGCAGGTTTCATCGCAAACTAAAATAGCCGAATTTTATCAAACCACCAATTTTTGCTCAACCGGGTGCTTAATTAAATACAGGCCGTCATTTATCAGTTTTCGATATTCCGGCTCGTCTTCAGCTTTTTGTTTCAGGAAAGTCCTGATCTCATTTGCCACAGTTGGCTCAACGTCTTCATGGTCCAGGATCTCCAGTATCTCAAGCGCACAAAGCCAATCATCATGATGGTTTTTTTGTAACGCGAACCATGCATTACCTAAAAAGCCAAAATCTTCGCCATTGTGCCTGCGGTTTCTTACCTGCTGGTAAAGCTGATGCAACTCCAGCGTGCGTGCATCATAAAGGGCATGATGCGTTTCAATATTTGATTTGTAGGTGATGTCGACAAAGGCATCTTTATCGGCGGCCCCGCAAAAAACCGAACTGATCTTTTCACCAACCGCCATGTCGAACACGCCCCAGGAAGGATCGAATAAGATTTGTCCATTTTTGTCGGTCACTCTGCAATTTGTAAACGTTATCAGCTGCGTTTTTTTATTTACCGCCAGAATGGTTTTGACGCGGCCGTTAACAGAAATGCCGCTTTCAAACAACAACTCAGTATTTTTTCCTTCTGCAATGCCAAAATAATCCAGTTCTTCAACGCTCAGGTTTTCCAATGGCATTGCGTGCCCCTTCAACTTGCCAACCGGCGAACTGTATCCCTCGCGGTGGTGGTCCTTACCATGCCCCGACAGTTGTTTATTATCGGTTGCCAATGCGGATGGGCCGGTAGTCCGTATGAAAATCGGTTGGCCATCCTGGCCGGTTTGGAATTCAGTAAAAGTGCCGGTAAGCTGGAGGCCCGAACTAAAAACCGCTGTGCATGTATTTTTACTATCAACGGCCTTTTGTAAACCATCTGCTCCTCCAACGCGAAAAGCCATCGTGTTGGCAAATTTCTCCAGTACATCAATCAGGTTTTGAAATGTAGGCGTAACAAAAAGCTGGGGTTGAGCTTTTGTTATATCATATGCATAATTTATAGCATCGATTGTATAGGGCAGCTTTTTGACATCATTTTTCATGCAGGAAACGCTTTCGCCGATGGACGACAACAGCCCTGCGCCATAAATTTTAGGGTTTTCAAGCGTCCCGATCAAACCATATTCAACCGTCCACCAGTGCAGTCGGCTAAGCAGGGTCATTTCCGAGGGCTCGCCCATATTTTCCTGGCGATAAGCCAGCAATTCCTCTGCTTTTTTAATTTCCTTTTCGCCGGCGTCCGGCATTTCCTTCAAAATGGACAAGGCCCTGATTGCCTCATATAATTCAAAGTCCTGTGCAGAAAACATCGCTTTGGCGCCTATCGAACCAAAATAGCTTAGGTATTCATGGTAATCTTTGTCAGCAATAATAGGCGCATGACCGGCGGATTCATGAATAATATCGGGAGCCGGAGTGTACTCGATATGTTTCAGCTGGCGTATATCAGCAGCTATCACCAAAACGCGGTACGCCTGGTATTCCATAAACGCGGCTGGTGGGATAAACCCATCAACAGTAACCGCGCCCCAGCCTATCTTCCCCAATGCATCATTCATCTCCTGCAAGCTGGGAATCTTCTCTATGGTAAGGCCGGCCTTCAGAAGCCCCGGGATATAGGGATAATAAGCAACATCTTTAAGGTAGCTATAGTTTTGCCGCATTACATACCGCCAAACAGCATGGTCAACCGGGGTATAATGTTCATAGTGTTGGTCAACAATAAATTGCTTTAAATGCGCAGGTAAAGCGGCAACTTGCGGGTTGCCGAAATTATTAAAATGGCTCATTGCGTTTCAATCGGTCAGTTATGGAAACGCAAATCTACAAATTTGGTTGGAAGGGACTTATTTTTCGTTTGGGGATTTTATCCCCCGTTCAAGCCGCGTAGGGAGTAGTACGTAATAAATCCCCAATAGGGCAACTGCCAGGGATATTAAATAGAAGGATGATGCCAGGAATACCCCGAGGTCGGGTTTTATAGGAAAAATTGCAGGAAAATTTCTTGCAAGTATGGTAAAAATGCCCTCCCTGGCGCCTGCTCCACCGGCGGTAACAGGGATTAAGATACCAAATCCGGACACTAAAAACGCGAGCAGATACGGCGGAAATTTCAAATTTGTATCAGGCTGCCCGATGATAAGGCAGATAACAGCAAGTACCTGGAACAGTTGCAATAACAACGCCTTACCGTGCGCCTGGAAAAAATATTTAGTATAGTCAGCAAAAAATTTGCGGGCTACAAAGTAATAAATGGCTGAGCCGGTCAAAAATATGCCGGCGGGCAGAAAAAGATTGATCGTTATTTGCGGTAAAAAGAAAATTAGCGCGACAATTATTAAGCCGATAGCCCAAAGGCCGCTAAGCCGATCAAAAATAACGGCCCAAAACAGCTTTTTTAAAGGCGTTTTGTAAGTTTTGTTGATGAGGTACATTTTATAACCGTCGCCGCCAATACCGCCTGGCAAAAGGAAATTATAAAACAGACCGAGAAAGTAAAGTCGCAAATTATACCGGCTATCGATGTTAAGGCCCAGGGATTTGAAAAAACTCATCAAACGCCATGCAGAAACCAGCATCGACAAGAAGAAACACAAAATAGCTGCTAAATACATCGCCCAGTATTGGGGATGAAGGAGCCGGTGTTTCACAGAATTAATGTCAACCTTGCTAAACACCCAAATCAGCAATGCTGTCGTGATGGATATTTTCAGGATCGTTTTAACAATATTCCAAAATTTCTGCTTTGGTGTCCTTGGTGTTAAATTCTCCTCTGTTTCATCCACGATGGATTGCCCGATGTTTGACATAGTTAGCGCAAAGCTAATAAAAAGCGGGCTGCTTGCTCTAACCCGTTCAATGTAATGGCTTAAACGAATTTACCGTCCAGGGTCCTATCAACACGTTTTTATCGCTTAATCATAAAAAGGATTTCAATTTGAACTTCATTTGCAGATGATGGTAATATTTGATTATACTCATTGCAAATGTACCCGGTAACGCGCATCCATAATGACACAAAAGGGTTAACACAACTTAACATATTTCAATGTTAACCCTTTTATAAGTTATTGATAGTCAATTAATTAATAAAAAAGCAGGTCAAATGGCTTAACATCCTTTTTGTGCGTTCACTGACATGAATTTGTCAGTAAATTAAATAACATTAAGCCGGTCCGGCAACCTTTGTCAACAGTCAAAAACTCATTTTTTATTGGTTAGCTGCAAGCTTTAAAATTCGCTGTAAACGCTAAGCTTCATTCCAGTGTTGACATGACATTAGGAATTACGCTTTTTTACTGCTCTTCTCCAGTATTTCAAGAATTTTGTCGAGCTTGTCTATTTCAATTGAGTTGAGCTTTTTTAGCAATTGTTCGATTTCCAGCTTTGCTTCACAGTTTGTTTTAAAATCCGCGTCCGCCTGTGCCCGGTCGCGCTCATTTTGACGGTTTTGCGCCATCATGATGATTGGTGCGGCGTATGCGGCCTGGGTAGAAAATACAAGGTTTAACAAGATATATGGGTACGGATCCCAATGACCGACAATTGCCATTACATTCAGGATCATCCATACGGCAACTATTATAGTTTGCCAGATGATAAAACGCCAGGAGCCCATGCCGTTCGCAACGGAATCCGCCAGGCGCTGTCCAAAATTTAATGAGTCACTGTGGTGCTGGTGCCATGTTTTCATATTGTCCATTTTTTGTCTAATTGTTCTGCAAAATATAAAAAAAACAATCAAAGCACATTTCTTTTTTACGATTGACTTTTATAGTTTAGGTTTGGAGATATTTATTTGCGGCAACCGGTGAGGAGGATGATTTTGGGTCGAAGTTTGCCTTGTTACGAAGTGATTTAAAAGTGTGAGCCTATGCATCAGGAAATGATCCTGGAAACCATATCGGTAACCAAAAATTATTTTGGCGATAAGTCTACGGGGATAAATAATGTAACTATTTTCATCCCGAAGGGGAAAGTGACGGCGATTGTAGGCGAGAGCGGCAGCGGCAAAACCACGCTGCTTAATTTGCTGTATGGCCAGCTGCAGCCCGATTCGGGTGAAGTTTTTTTTAAGGAGGAGCGTGTTTTAAAACGCGAACAAAAGCTGCAGCACGCACATGAAGCCATGCGCATGGTTACTCAAAACAGCCGCGAAATGGATATGTACGCTACCGTTTGGGAGAGTGTACGCTCGGGTCTGCGCGCCTCGGAACTGGGTCAGGCCACCGAGACCCAAAAGATTACCGATTCCCTTAATATGCTGGATATCTTCCAGCTGAAAGACCATCCCTTCGGCAAACTGAGCGGCGGCGAGAAACAGCGGGTTACCATAGCGAAGGCCCTGATCAGCAGGCCTGAAGTAATTTTGCTTGACGAGCCTTTTAACCAGGTGGACGCCACTTATCGCGAAGGCCTGCAGCACGATATCCGCTATATTGTAAAAAACTGGGGCGTTACCATTGTTTTGGTTTCGCACGATCCGGCGGAGATACTATCAATGGCTGATGAGCTGATCGTTTTAAAGGAAGGCGAGATTGTGGAAAACGGCAGCCCTGAAGAGCTTTATAATTCGCCCAAATTGCTTTATACCGCTCAGATACTGGCGAGTGTTAACCAGCTTACACCCGTACAGGCCAAAAAACTTGGTATTTCAACCACCAGGGGCACGGTGATCATTTATGCCGAGCATGTTAAAATCAGCAGGGGTTTTAGCAGCAAGTGGACGGTAAAACAGGTGTTATTTAAAGGGCTGTACGAGGAATTGATCATTCAGCACGACAAGGTAACCTTGCGCGCCATCAACCTTGCTAAAGGCAAATATCCAAAAGGTTCAAAAGTCAGTATCAGCATTGAGCACTATTACGAGTTCGGCCGTTGGGAACCGCCGCTGCAGAATTTGCCCAAAGGGATGGATTGATGTTTAGTTGTAGCGGTTGTAAGGGTTGTAACAAGTTGCAGAAGTTATAACAATCAAACCTTTTCAACTTCTGCAACCCTTCCAACCTTTACAACTTTAGCACGATACTTGGCCAGGTTGAGCAGCAGCACGCTGGTCAATATTACCACAAGCCCGGCGATTTGGGTCAGCGAAATATGTTCACCTGCAAATACCATCCCCAATATCACTGCAATTACCGGGTTAACATAAGCGTAGGTGCTTACCTGTGTAGCAGGGCGTACCTGCAGCAGCCAAACGTACGCCGTGTAGGCGGCAATTGACCCAAAAACAACGAGGTACAGGAGCGCCAGCCAACTCATAGGATGAATGGCTTGCATATTCAGGTGGCTGAACTCGCCGTGGAAAAGCGCCGCCGGTATATAAATAATACCCCCGGCTATCATCTGCCAGGCGGTACTTACTGAACCGGACACCGAACTTGATTTATGCTTTGCATATAGGGAACCGGCCGACCACGAGATTGACCCCAGGAGCAGCAGCACCATCCAAATAAGGATGGACGAGCCACCTGTTCCGCTGAAAACGTGCCCGATCTGTTCGCTGAATAGCAGCATCACGCCGCCAAACCCTATAATGAGCCCGATGATGGTTGCCTTGCTGTTAAAGTTTATAGCCCAATTTGGTTTGTCCAGTACGACAAACCAAATAGGCGCCGAAGACACCAGGATAGCCACCATGCCGCTCGGTAAAGTGCGTTCCGCCATAATCACAGTGCCGATGCCACCAAACAACAACAGTATCCCGGTAACGGCTGCCGATGCAATGTCTTTCAGCACAAATATTTTCTCCTTTTTAATTACGCACCAGCCCATCAGCAACAAGCCTGCAGTAATAAACCTCAGCGCCCCCAGCAAATATGGCGGCATGCCTCCCTGCTCGGCAAGGCGAATAAAAAAGTAGGTTGATCCCCAAACCAGGTAAACAATAGCAAATGCGATAATGACCAGCAGGGGCGAAGCTGTTTTGGTTGAATTTGACGACATGACGTATTTTATTTTTCGGGTATAACCAATTGTTGCTGTTCTTTCACGGTCTCCAGTACGATGGTGGTGCGGGTGCTCAGCAGGTTGGGTATTTTGCTGAAGCTGTTGCGCATCAGGTGCATCAGCGTTGATGAATCATAGGTGCGCACTTTTACCAGGTAACAGTCGTCGCCGGCAATGTGGTGTACTTCCTGCACTTGGGGTATTTTGGCCAGTTCCTTTGCGGTATCATTACACCCCGGGCCGTCAGCGGCTTTCATGAAGATAAAAGCCAGCATTTTTTGCTGCAAAGCATCCGGGCTGATACGGATGGTCGATTGCAGTATGACGCCCTTTTGCTCCAGCTTTTTAACGCGCTCCAATACCCCCGAGGGGGCCATTCCCAGCTCGCGGGCAAGGTCGGCATTACTGATGCGGGCGTTTTCCTGCATCAGCCGAAGAATGTGCAGGTCTGTTTTGTCCAATATGATCTCTGTTTCGTTAATCATACGGTAAATGTAAATACATTTAGAATTATATTCAAATAAGTATTTATAAAAATGAATTTAATTCGACAATTGGAGAAGAAGCCCGAAGTCGGGAAAGACCGAAAAGTCCGAAAGAAAGATTGGGGGATCATTCGGAAGATGGTCGCAAAAAGGGACATCATCACGCAGGCGTTCACGTGTTCACGTGAGCCGAAAATGAACATTATGAACACTTATGAACACCTGTAAATTTACGTTATATGCTGTAAATAAGTTAGTTATGAATTTTAAATACAAATGAAAAAAATGCTTTTTACAAAATGAACGTTCATCGCTGAAACAGGATGAACACCGGGCCCTCTGATTTTACCCCTGTAGGGGCACCCCTCGCGGGTGCCCTGATTTTTACGTAAAACCTTGGGCGGACTCTGTGATTGGCAATCGTTAAATATATTTTGGACATTCTCTGCATTGGGTAAATTCAGGGCGACCACAAGGGTCGCCCCTACAGTGATCGGTAAGCCCATCCGTTCGCCTTTTAAAATGCCGTCGAAACGCTTACGAAGCACCCTCAAACGCCATCGAAACGGGTGCAAAAAAGGGGTATAAAAAAAATGTACCTGTCAAAAACCGTTCATTTTCGTTCATCAAGTGAACGCTATTTCACTTTTTTCCAAACCACATCCTGCCCGTTGCGTCTTTCCAGCATCAGCATATTGCCAGCCTCATCGTTTACAAAAAGCTTCCGCCCGCGGGCTTCGTTTTTGCGAAAAAATACATTGGTGGTTTCCGCAAAAAGCGGCTCGGCCCTGCGTTTATTTTTTTGTAAAAACAGTGTGTCATTTTTTAGGCTGACGACTGCCTTAATATCGTCGGTAAGCCGGTAAGTGCCGGTATACTGCCGCAATATTTGCGTATCTACCTTAATCGCGGGTGGCCAGGCAGGTATCTCGAAATTTTCCATCGCCAGCAACATCCAGGATGTATCGGTTTTGTACCAGGTGTCCATCGTTCCATAAGTGGTATGCAGGTTTTGACCAAAAAAGTTTTCATGTTCATCAGCGACATACTGAATAACGGCTATGTTATCATGAAAGGCCAGCACGGGCCGGGTTACTTTTACCATGCCAGATACCCCCTTGGGAAACGCGGCGAAACCCGACAAAAACTCCTTTTTGGTTGAGCTGTTGCCGTCCTCATCAACAATGTGCCAGTTGGGGTCAAGGTATTTTTTCCAGGTGAGCGAGTCGCCGGGCAAGGCATCGGCCAATTTTTGTTCCAGTTTGATGATCTGGCCCGCTTTGGCGGCGCTGTCGGCCTGGGCCCGGCAATATTGAATGCCTGGCAGGCACATCAGGGATAGTAAAATGAGTTTGTGCATCACTAAAGATAACACACAATTATTTATTGCGCACAAATCCATTAAATACAACCGGTGCTTTTTTAAACCGATTGCAATCAATTTTTAATTTCCGCAATGCAAGCCGGGCAGGTGTCAGGAGATTTTTATGATTTTATTGCTTTTGGTCTTAGGTTGATGCTCTTCCGGTTTAGGTATATGCTTTACAATATACACCAGCGTATGCGCCACCAATTTAAGCGCTTTTACAGAAAAACGGACAAACGGCTTCATCACCCTCCAGGTATCACTCAAGGTGTCCTGCAGCGTTACTGTTTCTTTTTCAGGGCGTTGGCCGATTTTTTTTTGAGTTGAGAATGGCATGGTAGATGATTTAGCAAGATATAGCCTAAACCGTGCCAGAAAAGAAATAGAGGGGATATTACTTGTAACCGTAATAATCTTTGTCGACCAAAAGGAGTGAAAAATAAAGCTCTTTATTTCGATCTTCCTCACTCCGGGTATCTTCTAAGTAACGATTAAAAGAATGACTGCCGGCTTCTTTATACCATTTAATTTCATCCTCCCATGCTTTTTGCCTAAAAGTGACGAGGCTTTCAAGTGTCGCACTCATTTTCTTTTTACTGAGCTCAAAAAGTGCGGGCGGATATTTTAGAAACTCGACGACTGACTTTGTTATATCATCCATTTTCTTTTCAAACGTCGGAAAGTCAGGATACATCGCTTCAAGCTTGAGCGTCAGTAGCTTTTCTTTTAATGTATTTGGTTGAAAACCACGACTGTGGCGAAAATGATTGGAGAGTATCTCGCGATGCTTTTCATCCAGGTAACTTTTAAATTCCGCTTTCAATGGTATTTCGTTTGTCTGGGATCGTTAATTGAATGATGATTGAGAAATTTTTTTGATGTGGCCGGAAGAAAATCTGTCTCTAAGTAGTTAATTTCTGCCAAAGCCTTTTGGATACGTCTTAATATGAGATCTGAATTATCATCTTCTATTAAACTTTGCTCATGGTCCTTTATCCTTTGTCCTCTTTTGTCGACATACCTTGCCAATTGATTTATATCTAATATGTCTTTAAATACAAAAAATTCGTAATCCCATCTTTCCCAAATAGATAAGAACCAGTTTCGGGCAAGAATTTGTTCGTTTTTGTCGATATCAGCTATTTTCTGTGCTTGTTCCGGCGTAAGGTCAAGATGGCGCCAAAGAGCGTAAACCCATCCAATGCTTGGTTGCTCGTTTTGGTCGTCCATTTTTTAAAGATAGTATGATTTGATTCAATAAATAAATCCGATCCCGATAGCTATCGGGACGAATTCCGAAGTCAAGCCTATTGGTCCGCCGCTTTACCCTTCTTCCTCAATGTAATCACCGTCACCTCCGGCCATATCCCCAATCTTCCCGAAAAAGCCAAAAATCCAAATCCCCGGTTTACGTACAAATAGCGGTTCTTTTCATTGGCAAGGCCCGCCCAGTCCAGGTAGCGGTACTGGAAAGGGCTCCAGCGGAACGCGGAGGTTTCTACGCCGAACTGTGCGCCATGGGTATGGCCTGAAAGTGTCAACTGAATGGTATTAGGGTGAAAGCGCACTTTTTCTTCCCAGTGGGTTGGGTCGTGCGAGAGGAGGATTTTGAACGCATCTTCGGGCACACCGATAAGCGCCTTATCCAGGTCGCCAATCTGTATAAAGCCGCGGCCCCAGTTTTGTACGCCTATGAGCGATATTTTTTGCCCGTTCTTTTCCACCACCACATTTTCGTCCAGCAGCAGGCGGTAACCAAGGGTTTTGTGATAATCCCTGAGTTTTGCGCAATCGGCCGCTTTATCGGCGTCAGTACGCCAATAAACATATTCACCATAATCATGGTTGCCCAGTATGGAAAATTGTCCGAACGGCGCTTTCAGTTCGCTAAACGCCTTCAAATAGGGCACTATTTCCTCGGAAACGCCATTTACAAGGTCGCCGGTAAAAACAAACAGGTCGCTTTTTTGCGCTTTCGCCAGGTTAATGCCGCGCTGAACGGCTTCTGCATTGTCAAAACTGCCCGAGTGGATGTCGGATATTTGGGTAATGGTAAAACCGTCGAAGGCATCCGGCAGGTCGTCAAAATAAATCTCCTGCTTATGGAGCTTAAAATTATACTTTCCTTTCAACATGGCATAAAATAAGCTGCCAAAAGGTACGGCGGCGGCGGCTACGGCTGCCTGGCTTATAAATTTGCGCCGTGCCGGGAAAAATGGCGCTGTTTTTTTTGTCTTTGGTTTTTTGAAATGCCTTATGATACCCTTAAAAAACCTGCCCGAATCGCCGATAAACAGAACAAGCGCAAAAACCAGTTTGGTGACCAGGAAGGTGAGGAACAAGCTTAATATCCATTCGTAAAAAGGGCCCATCACCTTTGGCAAGCCGATATCATGGGTGAAAAAGCCGCAAAGCACGGTAATAATAAAATCCGGCGCCAGGCATCCAAAAATTACCAGCCTGCGCAGCCAGGGCGACTTCCAGTCATTTGTGAGCGTTTTCAAACCCATATAAACATACACGTCAAGCAGTAAGCCTATACCGCCGAGGACAATGACGATGACTGAAAGATCAATTAGATGTAGATGCATGTTGTTACAACGTGCAATTTAGCAAAGCCCGGGTAAAATAATGGTAAAATTTAGATGATCGCAGGGCAAACGCATTAAAATGGCTTTAAACTAATTTGTCATGTAAATCTTAGATTTTTAACCGCAACGGACTCAAAGGTCTCACAAAGGGCATAAAGCTAAGCACTTTGCGACCTTCGCGGTTTTCCCATTGAGTCGTTTGCGGTTAACATTATACATCATAAAAGTAAAAAGTAATTTCTTCAGGATAATTCTTTCAAAATAATTTTTAATGCGTTTGCCCTGAGCGTTCATAGTGTCCTTAGTGCGCTTAGTGGTTTAAAAACTGTTTTTTAAACCCATTCCTAAACGTTTATGTGTCTGCATCTATGGTTTGTGCTATAAGGAGGGGATAATAATTGTGACAGGTTTTAAGTGCGTAAGAAACATTGCCGGAATTTGCGGATCAAGCCATTTTCTTCCGCAACGTAATCACCGTCACCTCCGGCCAAATCCCCAGCCTCCCCGAAAATGCCAAAAATCCAAAGCCCCGGTTCACATACAAATAGCGGTTCTTTTCATTGGCCAGCCCGGCCCAGTCTAAATAGCGGTATTGCACCGGGCTCCAGCGCCAGCCTGCGGTTTCCACGCCGAACTGTGCGCCATGGGTATGGCCGGAAAGTGTCAGCTGGATGGTGGTAGGATGGAAGCGCACCTTTTCTTCCCAGTGGGTTGGGTCGTGCGAAAGGAGAATCTTAAAGGCGTCTTCGGGCACACCTTTCAGTGCCTCGTCCAGGTCTCCGATCTGGATAAAGCCGCGGCCCCAGTTTTGCACGCCAATAAGCGAGATTTTCTGCCCGTTCTTTTCCAGTACCACATTTTCGTCCAGCAGCAGGCGATAGCCCAGCGTTTTATGGTGCTGTTTCAGCTGCTCCAGGTTTGCGGCTTTTTCCGCCTCGCTGTTCCATTCAATATAATCGCCGTAATCATGATTACCCAGGATGGAGAACTGCCCGTAGGGCGCTTTTAACTGGCTGAAATGGCTGAGGTATGGTTCTATTTCCCATGCCGCGTCATTAACCAGGTCGCCCGAGAAGATGAACAGGTCGCTTTTTTGTGCTTTGGCCAGGTCGATGCCGCGCTGCACTGCTTCGGTATTGTCGAAACTACCCGAATGAATATCCGAGATCTGCGTTATGGTAAAGCCGTCGAATGCTTCTGGCAAATCGTCAAAATAAAGTGTTTGTTTGTGCAGCTTAAAATCGTATTTACCCTTCAGCATCCCATAAAATAAGCTGGTAAAAGGCACAGCCGCCACTAAAATGGCAATATCGCTTACAAACTTGCGCCGCGCCGGGAAAAACGGCTTTGTCTTTTTGTCTTTTGGTTTGACGAAATAGCGAATGATGCCGTAAAAAAGCCGCACAATATCCCCAATGAACAGCACCAGCACAAAAAACAGCTTCGAGATTAGCAACACCAGGAAGATGCTTAATATCCATTCGTGGTAGGGCTCCATTCCCTTTGCCGTTCTGAAGCTGCTGATTCCCGCCAGCAACCAAACTAAAAATCCAATCGCGACAACCAGGTATCCAAAAGTTACCAGCCTGCTACGTCTTAATGATTTCCAATTTTTGGTAAAGGTTTTCAGCCCCGCAAATACATACCAGTCCAGCAGCAGGCTGGCGCCGCTGAGGATAAGGACGAGTGTTAAAACAAAGTTGTGCATGTTACTAAAACGTGCAATTTAGTAAAGGTTGGGTAATGCGGAGGTAAATTTATGCTTCTATTGGTTTTTCTATTCAATTTCTCCTTTACTATTAAATCAAAGAGGTAATTTCGAATATAATTTATTTTATGCCAGGGGAATCCATTTTCGCTAATCGCGATCCGCTTGATATCGATAACGTATTATTTAAAATCGAGGCTTCTTTTAATTTCAGGTTCGGGGACAATGAATTGAAAGATGTGCGGACTTTCGGCGAGCTTTGCGATGCTATCTTGCAAAAATTGCAGTTGCCTGATGGGGTAGATTGTACTACGCAGCAGGCCTTTTATAAGTTGCGGGCTGTATGTTGCGAAACGATGGGGGTACGCGGTGAGGCCATTGTACCGTCCACTCGTCTAAATGATATGTTCCCGCGGGCGACCAGGAGAAAAAATATTCAAATGGTGGAAACTATCTTGGGTGTTTCCATAAAAATACTTCGCCCGAAGCATTGGTTATCCCGCACTTTGGTTATTATGTTACTGTTTTCACTGTTCGCGTTATATTTTGAGCCGAAATTTGGTATTCTTACTTTATTGTTTTCGCTTGCCGGGTTATATGTGTCTTCAAAATTGGGCCGGGAATTTGAAATCGAAACGGTTGCCGATCTCGTTAGAAAAATGACGCGCGAAAACTATCTCAAATCCCGGCGTAGCCCTATTACTGTTAATAAAAAAGAGGTTGTAGCGCAAGTTCAGAACCTTTTTGCTTTTGAGCTTGGAATTGACCGGGAGGCGTTTGGGCCAGAAACCAAATTCTAAGCGCCAAAGTTGACAACTTTGAGTGGGCCTGTCTCTTATCTTAGCGCCACATTTCCCTCAACAATGAAACTCGCCATTATCGGAGATTTTAACCCGTCTTCCAAAACGCATGTTGCAACTAATGCCGCGATAGAACATTCAAAGAGTTTCCTTCATGCCGGTATACTAGCCGATTGGGTTCCGACTGATGCTATTATGGCTAATTTCCCATCAATTGTTGATGAGTACCAGGGCTTTTTGATCGCCCCCGGCAGTCCTTATAAATCCATGGCCGGCGCATTGGAGATCATAAAATACGCGCGGCTGAACAATATCCCAACGCTCGGAACATGTGGCGGCTTTCAGCACATGGCCCTCGAGTTTGCCAGGAATGTTTTGGGCATTGCCTATGCGGAGCACGCCGAATACGATCCCTATGCCTCCAGGCTGGTAGTAACGCCGCTGAGTTGTTCACTGGTCGGGAAAAAACTGGGAATTAATATCATCGATAAGCAATCGCTCACTTATAGAATTTTCGGCGCCGATAAAATTGAAGCGCAGTATTACTGTAACTTCGGCTTAAACCCTGCATACCAGGCGGAGATTGACCGGAACGGATTTAAAGTAGTTGGAAGCGATGCGGATAATGAAGCAAGGATATTGGAGCTTCGGGGACATAAATTTTTCATAGCTACGGTCTTTGTGCCACAGGCCAATTCGACAACTGAACAGCCCAATAAATTGGTAACCGCGTTGATTTCAGCACTGAAAGATTTGTCGACTTTTTAAATTTGACAAATCCGCCTGGCACGGCTTGTAGTTCTTAAACCATTATAATACTTTTAACCTGCCGAAATAAACAGTCCAAAATACATATCACCATAACAAACCTAAAAACACAATGGAACAAGCATTAGCTATTCAATCATCAGCACAAAAAATTTATAAGGACAAAGCGATAAGAGTTGGCACATTTATCGGCGGCCCATTAGTTGCGGGCTACTTTATTGCTGAGAATTTTAAAGCATTTGATGAACCTGATAAAGCAAGGAAAACATGGATTTACACCATCCTTGCAACGATCGTAATCTTCGGCATAGCATTTTTGATCCCCGGTAACGACAGGTCGGGCGAATTCATTATGCCATTGATTTATACCTGGACTGCTTATTACCTCGTAATACATTACCAGGGCGCCAACATTACATCGCACATCAATGCCGGCGGTCAATTCTATAATTGGGGGCGCGTGATTTTGGTAGCTGTTATCGGTTTGGCCATCTTGCTGGCTGCGTTATTTATTATAGGTTACACTGCAGCCACCATAACGAGCAATGAACTCATAAAAACATACGGCACTGCGCAAAGCGAAGTCCTGTTTGATAAAACAAATATTTCGGCAACAGAGGTCGACAAAATCGGCCATGCTTTTGTCGATAATGGTTTGTTTGCCAGCAGCACTAAAATATTTACCTATGCTAAAAAGAGCGGCAGCAATTATGAAATTTCTATTTCCTGTAACAAAACGGTCACAACAAATCCGCAGGTAGCAGAGGCCTTTACCCAACTACGGACCAATATGCAAAAGAACTTCCCTCAAAATAAAATCATTTTTAATATGGTTGTAGGTAGCCTTGATAACGTGGTTAAACGGATAGAGTAAAAAATTTAATAAAGGCGACGGCCTGTGCGATTCCCCTCTTGAGAAAGACGCAGGGGTGTGTCATTCTGCCGGGATTTTAGGAATATTTTAGGCTGAAGTTTCGATACATTGGTATATCCAAAAACGTTGAGAACACACCCCGTGCTCTTCTCAAGAGGGAACCCAAAACCGTGGCTGAAAAAAGCCGAGGTCAATGATTCGCTTCCCTCAAAATATCAACCTCATTCCCTCAAATTCAGCGTACCAAAATCAACCTTAATCACAACTTTTGATTTGGCGTTTTCGGGCCCTGCCTGGTATTCATGCACCTGTTTAAATTTGGCCAGCGTAAGGATAGTAATTTGCTTTTCGTGTTTCAGTTTTAAGGAGTCGGCAGAAGTTTTCGAGTCTTTGGGCGATATCTTTAACTCAGGGTGCGCTGCCATCACCGAGTCGTCAAGATGCTGCATATCACGTTTTAACATTTCAACATTTAATGCCTTAAACTTAAGCGCTTTGTTATTAGGGGTGAAAACCAGGTTGTTGGGCGAAAGTTTTGTAAAAACAAGCTGCAAATTATACCGGGTATGAATTGGATTAACGCCGGATACATTTACCTGCGCCACGTTATTAGCCTTTAAATTTATACTGTCGGGCAGCCTGGCCAATTTTATATCCAGCTGCCTGCCAAATTGAAACTGGCCGCTTGACCGGCCCGATAGGGCGCCAATCTTTACGTGGTCGAAGGTTTTCACATTGAGGTCGCCCAGGTTTAAACGATCGATATTTAAGTTACCCTGCTGAATGGCTAAATGTACCGGGCCGTTCAAGTTGCCCGCAGTAATATCACCGAATTTTTCGCTGATGTTTACCGGCCCTGCATAGTCTGCAATCGTCACATTGCCAAACATATTTTCAATGTGCAGAGGTTGCGTGGCCGGCAAATAAACCTGGAAATTTACCACGCACCATTTGGCGGGCAGGATGGTAAGGGTTATCGGGCGTTGCTGTTTGCGGCTGGTATCAGGCTCATTCATCGCTTTAACTGTGATTGGGCTCCCTATGGCCGCCGTACAGCTTATACTGTCGGTGCCGTTTTCAAAATCGATATGAATGCTCTTCAACAAGGCAGCAGCCTTTGCCGCATCCGACGACGATGCCGAGATAGATACTTTTACCAAAATGGTTTTGCGCTTCCAGGTTTTTATGTTCACATCACCATAGTTATTATTGATCACCAGCGCGCCGTTTTTGGGCGCTGCAAACGTTTTTGTAACCGTTTTTTTCACGGTCGTAACCCCCGAAACTGGTAAACCAGCCTGGGCAAGCGCGTCAAAACGTGCCACTATTAGTAGCACAAGTGCAAGGCAATATGTGCTAAAGCGTTTCATCGTCTCCACCGTTTTTTTGCTCAGCTTCATGTATCAGCTGCAATTGATTGGCCAGTATCCGCTCCTGCATCTGCAGGTTTTCAACCATCATTTCCATTACTTTTTTTCGGTTCACCGTGCCGTTCAACTGGCTTTGCAATTGATTATAAGTGGCGTTTAAATTCGCAATTGCCTTTTGCGATTCGTTGTACAGCCCGGGGTCCAAAACTTTCAGCTGTTTAAACTGCTGTTGTGTTTGTGCAACCAGGCGGACGTAATGGTCGATGGATTGAGTGACTTCAATGCCCGGTGAGGTTGCAAAGTGCGGTACGGTGTGTTTGATTGATGCCGGTGCAGATTTTTCCGCATAAAGCGTATCCGAATGTTTAACCGGCAAAACAACAGGCGTGGCCTTTTTTGTTTCAGGCTGATGGTGTGCGATCGTTGCTTTCGGTTCATCCTTCCGCATAGCCAGGTAACTAATTCCTATCCCTAATATTATCCCCGCCGCCACCGACCAACCCACAAGCCGCAGGCGCACAACCCGAGCCTTTTTTTGCTGCCGGGCGATCAACCCCTGCTCAATTTTTTTCCATACCTGTGGCGATGGGCCGTCTTTTTCAAAACGGTCCCGGTTTTCTTCCAGGTATTTTTCAAACTCGTTTTCCATTTTCACTTCAATTTTACGCTGATGCCTTCCAAAATCTTTTGCTTTCCCCGCAAGTACCGGCTCCTGACAGTTGCCGAGGGTACATTCATCATCCCGGCGACCTCTTCAAAACTCATCTGCTCAAAAATATGCAGGTTGATCACCACACGGTATTTTTCGGGCAGTTCGTTAAGGGCTTCAACAATAGCATCCAGTTTGTTTTTAAAATCCAGCTCATCAATTGCCTGTTCGTCGGGCTGGTCAGCCAAATCCGTTTCCTCCAGTTCCAGCCAGTTTTTTTGATGCCGTTTTACATGGTTGATGCTTTTGTTGATCACAATCCTTTTTAACCATCCGCCAAAAGCATCCGCATTTTTTATTTTGCCGAGGCTGTTAAACGCCTCCATAAAGGCATCCTGTAAAATGTCCTCTGCATCGGCATTATAAATAACAATGCGCAAACAGGTATGATACATCGCCGCGCTATACCTGTTGTACAACAGTTCATAGCCTTTGATATCACCCTTTTTGCACCGCGCTATTAATTCAGCTTCCTTTTTCCCCAAGTGTATGTATTGTCTGCCAGGTTTTTACTGATAAGTCACCAATGGCCCCAATTCGTTGCAAACAAATAAAAAATAAAAATACGCAACGGAAATATGGATTGCGTGACCTGAAGATGGATTTAAAAAGCAGCCGAATGTGCTTACCCTCTTTGCCGCCTGCGGCAGAGAGGGTCGACCAGCGCAGCGAAGTCGGGGTGAGTCGAATCCGCCAATGCATTAGCGTTAATGTCCGCCTGGTTGACTCACCCCGACTACGCTTCGCTGGTCGACCCTCTCTCCGCTTCGCGGAAAGAGGGTAGCTGCAAATTATTGATAATGAATTATATAGTATATATTTAATATGAAATACATCTTTGTTATCCTCGCTTTTTTTGTATCGATAAACTTGGCACATGCCCAAACCACCCGGCAGGTAAACGGCTCGCTGATCGATTCCACAAAAATACCTATCCCCGGCGCGCTCGTAAAATTAACCTCTGATAAAGGTGACACCCTTACCACTGCCACCAGCGCCAAAGGCGATTTTACCTTTAAAAACGTAAAGGGCAGCAAGCTTACTTTAACCTTTTCCTCTATCGGTTACCAGGGTCTTATCAAACATTTTATCCTCGATAACGACACTAAACCAGCTAATGTCGGGACCATCCTCCTGAAAACCCAAACCAACATGCTGGGGCAGGTAAATGTGAACGGCTCGGTGCCGGTGGTTTTTAAAGAGGACACGATTGAATATAAAGTCAGCGCCTATAAAGTGCGTGACAATGCGCCGATTGAGGATGTGATAAGAAAGCTCCCTGGCGTTGATGTGGATGCCAATGGCAATATTACAGCCCAGGGAAAAGCGGTTACCAAAGTAAGAGTTAACGGCAAGGACTTTTTTAATGGCGATGTGCAGTCGGCAACGCGAAATATACCGGCAGATATTGTAGATAATGTGCAGATCATTGATGATTACGGCGACCAGGCAAACATCACCGGCGTTAAAACCGGCGACCCGACAAAGATCATGAACATCACCATCAAAGCCGACAAAAACCACGGCTATACCGGCCAGGCCACGCTCGGCGATGGATCGGACGCTTTGCCGAAGCAGCCCGGCGTAAGCAACGACAATCGTTACGTGGGCCTACTGAATGTGTTTCACTTTAATGGCGACCAGCAAACCGCATTTTTAAGTAATGTGAACAATACCAATGTCAACACCTTTTCGTTCGGCGTGCCCGGCGGGCCATCAGCAGCTTCGGGCGCTATCGAATTAAAGAAAGTCGCGCTTGACGCGGCACAAAGCGGCGGGAAAATTGGTATTGGCGGTGGCATTAGCTTAAGCGGCATGGGTGCCGGCGGCAATTTTACCAGCCAGTCGGCCGGGCAAAACGGCATAACCGATACCCATACTTTCGGCCTAAATTACCGCGACCAGTGGGGCAAAAAACTGTCGGTTTATGGCAGCTACAGCTTTGCGGATAACTCCACCTTAGACAATAGCAATACGCTGACGCAAAACGCCACGCTCGACGCGGCCACCATCTCCGACCAAACCAACGTGCAAAACGCCCGTAATATCAATCACCGCGTCAACTGGAACATAGAGTATAAGCCCACTAAATCGGATTATTTTAAGATTACTCCTTCGTTCTCCTGGTCTGCCAACAATAGCCATGCTTCAGGTAACACCACCTCACAGGCCGATAGCGGCTTAACTGCCGCGTACAACACTGTTATCAATAGCAGCCTCACCTCACCCAATTACGGCCTTTTTGCGTTGTACAATCATAAATTCGGAACAAATGGCCGCGATATCAGCCTTACGTTTTCGCTCGGTTCAACCAACACCCATTCGTACCAAAACCCGCTTTATGTAGCTACAGCCGGCACATTGGATGTTCCCGCCAACCAGCAGATCACCACCAACAGTCAAACCAACACCATTGGCGCCAATGCCCAATACCTGGAGCCGTTGGGCAAATACGCCTACGTCGAAGTGGAGTACGATTTTAGCCGTTCAGCAACCGGTAACAACAAATACACCGATGTGCTGGATACCACGCGAAATATTTTTTACCTGGACACAGCACTCAGCAACGTTTATAATTACACCTTTACCACCAATAAAATCGGCATCGCTTACCACTACGCACAGAAGGGGAAATACAACTACACCCTTGGTGTGGCAGCCGAGCCGGAATCCCTTGACGGAAATTCTGCACTATTGCCCGCGCCGGTGCATACCATGGCTTTTAATATTTTCCCGCAGGCGCATTTTTCCTACACGGTTTCAAAATCAAAAACCATTGGCTTTAACTACAGCGGATCGGCAGGCGAACCTGCTTTTAACCAGCTGCAGCCGGTTACCGATTTTTCAAACGCGCTTTACCCGGCAGCAGGTAACCCCGATTTAAAACCGTCTTTTACCAACAACCTGTCAGCCAGCTATAACGTGTTTGATTTAAACACCTACCGTATGCTTTTCACCAACATCAGCTTTACCACTACCCAAAACCAAATTACGACAAACACCATAAGTTACCCTGCGGTTTACGCGCCAAACCCGTTACTGCAAAGCACTTATTTTACCACGTATTTAAATTCGGGCGGATACTACAGTGCCAATGGTTTTATCAGCTATTCCATTCCCTGGGACAACCGGAAATATACTTTGCTATTTAACGGCTCGCTAAATTATTCGCATAACGTAGGGTATTTAACCGATATCGCGCCAATAACCTATACCCAAACCACCGAAGAAAACGTCGCCAAAAGGCTGGCGGTTAGCCCGGGCCTAAGGTTTAGGGTGGATATTCCCGAAGTGATCGACGGGCAGGCTTTAATCAACTATGCTGTCACCAAAACCGATAACTCGGTGCAAAACGATTTTACCAACGCCTCGGCCAATATCCGCAACCTCAACTTAAGCCTTAGCGGAAAAAACTACTTCCACGACTGGACCCTGAGCTACGATTATTCAAAAGCGTATAACTATGGCTATGCTTCAACTATCCACGCTACCAATCCCAATATTTTAAATTTTTATGTCGAACGGCGCTTTTTAAAGGATCACCGGGCAACTTTGCGCGCGGCGATGTTTGACGCCTTTAATGAGAATACGGGCTTTTCAACTACAACTTCGGCCAGCGCGATCACGCAAACTACCGTTAACCGTTTGGGTAGGTATTATTTGTTGTCGTTTACCTACAGGTTACAGAAGTTTGCAGGGAAAAATTAATTTTATACCGGGCGGCTGGCCGAAAATCAATGCCGGGCGGTATAAGTATTTAAAATAATCTTTGTATTTTTGGTTATGGGTAAAATCAAGACACAAAAGGTCAATTATGCTATTCCCGGCGACCCTATGACTCAGCAGCAATTTGAACAAATGATCAGCGACGCTGAAAAGGGGCCGTTTTATACCGTAGAGGAAGTTAAAGCTGAAATGGCAAAATGGAAGGCCAAATACTCGGGGTAGCTATTAGCGAGATGGCGTTGGCCAGTCTCGAAAAGGTTTACGAGTATGGTATTGAGACATTTGCAATAGCAGCCGCGACAATTTTCATAGAGGAACTTATCTCGCGAATAGAACAATTATCAACGAGTTATCTTCACCATCCCGAATGCAGGTATCTTGCCACTAAATCACAAATGTATCGCAACTTGATCCACGGAAGTTATTTAGTGATCTATCGCTCAAGCCTGACCGGGTGGAAGTGTTGAATGTTTTGCTTAGCAGCAGAAGCATAACGCATATCAAAGAATCCCGAAAAATTAAGATTTAAATTCGATCTGATACTTGTCAAAAAAGCAGTCGTTTGAAGAATGAACAAAGAAGATGTACTAAACTGTTATGATTTGACCGCTGACGCTTATGCAGCCGAATTATTCGACGAACTCTCCAAAAAACCGCTTGACAGGCTCTTGCTCGGGCAGTTTGCCCTCGAAAATAAAGGCAAGGGCAAAATGATTGACCTTGGCTGCGGTCCTGGTCAAACCACCCGGTTTTTATCGGATGATGGTATAAACGATATCATTGGTACTGACCTTTCACCGGGAATGATTGCCAAAGCCAGGGAGTTGAGCCCGGACTTGCAATTTCAAACGGCCGACATGCTAAACCTTGATTTTCCTGATAAATCGTTTGCATCGGCGGTGGCGTTTTACGCCATTGTCCATTTTAATATGGAGCAGCTGGCCACGGCGTTCTGCGAGATTTACCGCGTTCTGCAGCCTGGAGGTGAGTTTTTATTATCGTTTCATATCGGCGATGATATTATCCATCGTGATGAGTTTTTTGGTGAACCGGTTGATGTTGATTTTTATTTTTTCCAGACGATGACGATCATCGGCCTTTTAAAAGAAGCTGGTTTTGGGATAATTGACGCCATTGAAAGATACCCTTATGCGGGTGCGGAGCATCCGAGTAAAAGGGCATATTTATGGGTGGAGAAAATTTGATACGCGAAAGATTTGTCAACTTTTTAAAAGTTGGCAAATCCTATCATAAAACAAGTTGAGTATTTTATTTCTTTCGGACTTTCCGGACTTTGCCGTCTTTCGGGCTATAAAACCGCCATCTCCCGATTATACTTATTCCTATAACTTACCGGCGATAACCCGGTAATTTTTTTAAACGTTGTGCGGAATGCTTTGCTATCGGAATAACCCACCGAGTACATTACCTCGTTTACATTTTCACGGCTGGATTCCAGGCTTTTTTTGGCGGCTTCTATCTTTACCCGCTGCAGATACTCAACCGGTGTGTTTGACGTGGCTTTTTTAAATCTACGCTCAAAATTGCGGCGGCTGATGGCAAACATGTCCGAAAGCTGGTCGACCGACACTTTAGCGCTCACATTGTTTTCCATAAACAGCTGGGCTTGTTTTATGGGCTCATCTTCATGCGTTTTTTGTCCCATAAAAATAGCAAACGGCGACTGGCTTTTACGCTCTATTTCAATTTCCAGTATTTTGGAGCAATGCACCGCCATTTCGCGCCCGCAGAACTTCTCAACCAAATAGATCATCAGGTTCAAAAAGGAATAGGCGCCTCCGCTGGAATACATACCCAGTTCGTCGGTAATGATCTTTTCCGGTTGCAGTTTAACATCCGGGAAGGCCTGCCTGAAGGCATTGGCCGCCAGCCAGTGTGTCGAACATTTTTTTCCTTTCAGAAGGCCTGTCGAGGCCAGCAAAAATGCCCCGGTGCAAAGGCTCGCCACTTCAGCCCCCTGTTTATACTGATCGATGATCCAGGGGATATAATCCACGTTCAATTTAAGGCAGGTTGATATATCGCCGTTAAAAGCAGGGATTATTACCAGGTCGGTTTTTTTCAGGTCCTTTGCCAGTATTTCGGGCCGCACTAAAAACAGTCCGTCGTACAGGCGCGTCTCATCACTTAAACCCACCATCTTGATGTCAAAAAAAGGTCTTTTGCCCTGCATTTCAAGCGTTTGGTTAACGGTGGTAAACACCTTGTAAGCGCCGATCACACTGCTTAGTATGCACGGGCTGTTGGGGACTAAAATGGCTACATGTTTCATAACACAATTTATAGGATTTTAAGGATTTACACGATTGTAATTGGCGAATTTTAATCTTCTTCTACACTCAGGTTATTTTTACCGCACCGCCTGTTGCTGCGTCTTTCGGACTTTACTGACTTTGCCGACTTTCGGACTAATCTTATTATCCTTAAAATCTTAAAAATCGTGTCTCAAACATACAATTAACCTTTGTCGCAATCAACCCCTAAGGTTGTCGTAATTACACGCTATAGGTATCGGCAAATGGCCATAGTTTTGAGTGAACAAATCCTTGTTGATAAGCACACAAAAACTTAATAAACAATAAATAGCTTTAAAAAAATCAATTAAAAAACAAAAAACTATGGACGCAACTACAAATGCATTAAACTGGTTCGAGATCTCTGTGAGCGATATCGAGCGTGCAAAAAAATTCTACGAGGAGATTTTCGGCATCACCATGGAAACGCAGGACATGATGGGCATGAAAATGGCCTATTTTCCGGCTGATATGATGGGCGGAAAGGTTGGCGGCGGCCTTGTTGAGGGGCAGTTTCACAAACCAAGCGCTGATGGCGCAAAAATTTACCTGAATGCCAACCCTAACCTGGATGATGCTTTAGGCAAAGTTGAGGCTGCCGGCGGCCAGGTAACCATGCCAAAAATGAAGATAAGCGACGAGATTGGCTACATGGCGTTTTTTATGGATACCGAAGGAAATGCGGTTGCCATGCATTCAAACGGCTAAAAAGACAATGACTTGTTCAATCCGCTTTTTTTTTGCGGGTTGAGCAAGTTTAATGCTCCATCCAAATGTTGTCGTCTTTATCGGTATCAGCGTCATAGCCATTCCCCAGGATTATCTTGTCGATCTTTTTTTCCGCCGTAAAAGTCAACACAACGGTTTTATTGCCGTCTTTCCAGCACGCTATTGATTTATGTAATGGCTTGGTTGTTCCATCAGTATAATATATGGTCAGGTCAACCGGCACGGGTTTTGACCCGATGCTATTAATAACTACGGTATACTGGTTGCCGGTATGTGTAACCTTATTAATCGCCTGGTCGGGCACGCCGCCATCAAAAAACCATCGTTTCCAAAACCAGTTAAGGTTCATCCCCGAGCCGGTATTCATACAATTAAAAAAGTCGTAAGGCATGGGGTGCTTGCCGTGCCATTGCGTTATATAATAATGCAGCGCTTTGGTAAAAAGTGCATCGCCAAGCATATCGCGGATATACAGGTATCCAAGTGCCGGTTTGGGGTACGAGTTGGTTTCATACGCGCGGCTCCCTAACAATGTGCTTAAGGTTATAATCGGCGGATCATTCTCGCTGCCGGCGTTGCTTTCATATCCTTCAATGGCAAAGGTATCGGTAACCTTCGGATCGATATAGCTGCTGATCACCCATTCGCCGATAGTTGCCCAGCCTTCGTCCATCCAGGCATACTTGGTCTCGTTTACACCCATATAAAAGGGAAACATGGTATGGAAGATTTCGTGATCAGTGAGTTCGATGCCATCCTCCGCCTTTTCCTCGGGATTATCATTTACCATCATCGGGTATTCCATCTGGTCCAAACCATCAAAAACGGTTTCGTGCGGGTAGGGGTAAGGCCATTTGGGGAAAGTATAACTCATCGCCTCTACCGTTTTGCGGGCGTAGCCAATCACATTAAAATAATCTTTATGGTTGGCATTAAAAACAGCGTCTACCCTGGTGCGCCTGCCTGTTTTTGGATCGACAACAAGGCTGCTTGCCTGCCATTGGTAATGGTTGCTGGTAGCCATTGCCACGTCTGTAACGCTGTCCGCTTCAAATTTCCAGGTATTGGAGATTTTATTTTGGGTGATGTTGCCCGCCTTCAAATCGGCGTCGGTTATCACATCGGTCACGTTATCACTTTTGCCGGCATCAATTATTCGTTGCACTACCGATGCATTATAAACCTCACTTGCATTTTTTAAATTGCCGGTCGCCCATACCTCATAATCGCCGGGCACGGTAACCTCCAAATTAAAATGGCAAAAATCATTGTAAAATTCCTGTGTGCCGGTGTAATGATTTTGGTTCCAGCCGTCTATATCGTCATAAACCGCAACCCGCGGAAAGAAATAGGCAATAAAAAATGCGCCGCTGTCAACCTGCCCCGTGCGGATATGCGAGGTTTTATTCAGGACATAGGCGTAGCTGATATCAAAATGAATGGTTTGCTTTGGGTTGATTGCCCCGGGGAGCTTAACGCTCATGTTTGTTCCATCAATTGTCCATTGGGTTTTATTTTGGGGTTGCTTGTTTATGCTGAGGTCCCGGATGTCCACACCATCGGTAATATCCTGCGGCAAAACCGGCATATCCCGCACGGACCCCTTTTTGTACAGATTTGGGTATAGCTTAAAGTCAACCTCGTTCAGCGTATCCGGGCTATTGTTAATATAATCGATGGACACAGTTCCGCTGAGCAGGCGGGTATTAGGGTTAAAGTTTATTTTGATCGTATAATTGGCGCGATTTTGCCAGTAATTTTTGCCGGGTTCGCCGGTAATCGTTCGGGTGCCTTTAGTATATGTGGCTTGCAGGTTGGTTGGAACCGGTAGACTTGTTTGTGCTTCACATTTAATTGCGACGAAAAGAGAAAATGTGATTAGAATTTTAAAAAGGGATTTCATAGGCAATAATTTATCGGTGCCAAATATATCTAAGATAACTCCGAAATTAAAAACGGGAGAAGTCTAAACAATTGTATCTGGCAAATAATTCCGAAATCGACGATCCGACCTCCGAAATCAATCTACCATCCGCCCTTAAACCCTTCTTTCAGGGCGGCTTCATAGTTTTCCAGGTCGAAAGAGTATAGAAAAGGAGCTTTATGGGCGCCGCCCTTCCGCGGCTGGTCGGAGCGTTTCAGAATGCCAAACCCGAGCATCCGCCGCTGGAAATTTCTCCGGTCAAGTTTTTTGTCCAAAATTGTTTCGTAAAGCTTTTGCAGTTCGGGCATTGTAAATTCCTTTGGCATCAGGTTATAGCCTATCGGCTGATAATTTAACTGCAAACGCAGGGTATCCAAGGCTGTTTTTAGGATGAGCGCATGATCCAGCTTAAAGTTCGGCAAATCATCCAGGCCCCGCCACAAACACGCGGCCGAAAGCTGGTCGGGCGTGGGGTTGGTTTCAATGAAATCAACAAGGGCATAATACCCAATGGTTAAAAAGCGATTTGAAAACCAATTTTCCTTTGCGGGAAGCATATCTTTATACATGTCGAAATGCTCCTTGGAACGTTCAGGGTCTCCAAACACATGAAATTGCTGCAAAAAGATCTTATCCAGGCCGGTGCGTTCGTGGAGAATCCTGCTTGCCGCCATTTCGATAGGCTCCTGCTTAAGCATAAAACCTCCGGGAAGATACCAGGCATCCTCATTTTTAACCTTTAGCACCAGTACTTTCATTTCGCCCTCGTGAAACCCGAAGACAACACAATCGATGGAAATGTGGGGCAGGTAATTTTCGCGGGCGGTTGTGCAGTACGCTTTGAGTTCCTTTTTGGTTAACATTTGGGCTATTGTACAAAAATACTTTGATTATTTAAATATTAAATCCTACAATTGTGTCAATAATACACTTTGATTTTTTAATCAAGCCAATTATAATCATTAATTATTTAATAATCTACTACCCACCAGACGTCCCTAAGGGACGTTGACCAAAGTATAGATACGTCCCATAAGGACGTCTGGTGGGTAGCCAATTATAATCATTATTGTTTAATTCTGAATACCACAAATCGGACCTTGCAATAACGGTGGACCGCGCAATGATATTTTATAACCTGTTAATGTTAAAAAAATGAAACAATACTTTTCTCCTGGCAGCCTGTTTTTCGCTTTGCTTTTGGTTTTACCTTTTTTCCGGTCGCTCGGGCAAACAAGACCGAAAAGCAAAATGGATGCTTTTGTCGACAACCTGATGGGCAAAATGACCGTAGATGAAAAAATAGGTCAGCTTAACCTGGTAACTGTCGGGCGCGCTACAACCGGGTCGGTGGTAAACAAAGGGGTGGAAGACAAAATTAAGAAAGGAGATATAGGCGGTGTGTTTGGCATTTACGGGGCAGAAGACGTTGCCAAGATACAAGACATCGCCGTTAAAGACTCGCGCCTGCATATTCCTTTAATATTTGGATTGGACGTAATACACGGGCATAAAACCATTTTTCCGATACCATTGGGTATTTCGGCCACCTGGGATATGGGACTGATCGAGCAGTCGAGCCATCTCGCAGCCAAGGAAGCCACGGCAGAGGGGTTGAACTGGGTTTTTTCGCCCATGGTGGATATTGCCCGCGACCCGCGCTGGGGAAGGATATCTGAAGGCGGCGGTGAAGACCCCTGGCTGGGTTCGCAAATTGCAAAGGCCATGGTTCGCGGTTACCAGGGCAGCAGTTTGCAAAATCCGGACGCGGTAATGGCTTGTGTAAAGCACTTCGCCCTGTACGGGGGCGCCGAGGCAGGCCGCGAATACAATACGGTTGACATGAGCCTGATCAGAATGTACCAGGATTACCTGCCGCCCTATAAAGCGGCAGTTGATGCCGGCGCCGGTAGCTTTATGAGTTCGTTTAATACAATTAACGGAATACCAGCTACTGTAAACAAATGGCTGTTGACAGATGTGCTCCGGAAACAATGGGGATTCAATGGGTTTGTCGTTTCGGACTATACGGCCCTGAATGAAGTAACTAACCATGGCCTTGGCGATCTGCAAACTGTTTCGGCGCTGGCGCTGAAGGCCGGCCTGGATATGGATATGGTTGGCGAGGGTTTTTTAACTACTTTAAAAAAATCATTAAAAGAGGGTAAGGTGACCCAGGCTGAGATAGACCTGGCCTGCCGCCGGGTGCTCGAAGCAAAATATAAATTAGGCCTTTTTAACAACCCGGATAAATCAATTGACCCGCAAAGAGAAAAGACCGATGTGCTTACCGCAGAAAATCGTGCATTCTCCAGAAAAATTGCCGAACACTCTTTTGTGCTGTTAAAAAACAGCAATCAAACTTTGCCGCTCAAAAAATCTCAAACCATTGCCTTGATTGGCCCGCTGGCTGATAACCATTCCGAAATGCTGGGCACCTGGGTTGTTGCCGGCGATCCCCAAAAATCAATAAGCGTGCGCGAGGGGATAAAAAATATGATTGGCAGCGATGTTAATGTATTATATGCAAGAGGTTCAAATTTTACCGATGATTCCCTGCTAAACGCGCGCGCCTGGTTTTTTGGCATGAAACAGGAAAGAGATTCCCGGCCGGCGAAGGAGATGATAGATGAAGCCGTTGAAACTGCAAAAAAAGCCGACGTGGTAGTTGCGGTAGTAGGGGAGTCAGCTAATATGTCCGGAGAATCCTCCAGCAGGTCGGATATCAACATCCCCGAAACCCAGCGCGACTTGCTCAAGGCGCTGGCAGCAACCGGCAAACCTATAGTTATCGTTTTATTTAATGGCCGCCCGCTTACCTTGCCCTGGGAAGATAAAACCGCAAGTGCTATATTAGATGTTTGGGCGCCGGGCACCGAAGCCGGCAATGCCATCGCTGATGTGCTTTTTGGCAATTATAACCCGGCCGGCAAAATTACGGCGACTTTCCCGCGCAGCGTGGGACAGATACCTATATATTATAACCACAAAAATACCGGCCGCCCTTTTAACGGGCACGAGGCGGCCAAATTCAAATCCGATTACATTGATATTTCAAACGACCCGCTTTATCCGTTTGGATACGGCCTTAGCTACACCACTTTTAAATATAGCGATGTTAAGCTGGATAAAACTAACCTAAAAGGCGATCAAACCTTAAAAGCAACTGTTACCGTTACTAATACCGGCAGCTATACCGGGGAAGAGGTGGTGCAATTATACATCAGCGATCCGGTAGCGAGTATAAGCCGCTCTGTGGAGGAACTTAAGAACTTCCAAAAAATAGAACTAAAACCCGGAGAAAGCCGGGAAGTAACCTTTGCTATTACCACTGCCGACCTGAAGTTTTATAACGATAAACTAATATATGACTGGGAGCCCGGCGAGTTTGTTGCCCGCATCGGAACTAACTCTTTTGATACGCATGCGGCTTCGGTGCAATGGGAAAAGTAAAAAACCTTTGCATTTTAAGACGCCGGTTAATAGCAGAGCCGTAAAAAACAGCAAAATAATATTTGGTCCGGATTTCCATCCGACCTGCGGTAAACGGGCGGGGATTGATTTAAAAGCGATGGTGAGGTTATCGCCCAACGTCCGTTCAATTGCCGCAAAATATTATTTTGTGATATCTTAACAAATTTTTGCCCATAAAGTATCATTTTCGGTCTTTAGGTTTTACCCGTTTTTGTTCCGGGTTTAAATAATTGTGCGAATAAAGTTTTCACAAGGTTAAGTCTTTCGTAATAATAATTGTAATAATGACATTTTTACCAAATCATAATGAATTTTTAACATTTCATTTTTGTGCCGATTTTGCTTTTATCAGGGTACGCCGCCATCAAAAAAGGCGGGCACAAATGTCATCTTTATCGCAAATTGAGCCCTAAACGTGTGTTTTTCGAAAAATTCAGCTACTATAACAACAATATTACATTACCATTTTTGCTTCACTTTGGTCAAATTATTAATAATTTAATAACATTAATGATAAAAAAATATATAAACTTCAATTATATCGGGTCTGAAATAATTAATTTGTAATTCTTAAAAAATTACTTGTGTATACAGTACACACTATTTACATTAGTATCAATGCCAATTTGAATTTTGGCGTTGATAAACAATTATTAAAAACCTAGTATTTTTATAGCATTTATTGAATTTTTCAGTCGCGCCGGTTTCATTATGGGGTCTGAAAAATGCGGTAATCGAAGTGTTTAAAACCATTTTAAAAAAATTCATGATAGGACTGTTACGTATCTCACTTTCTTCCCGTAATGCCTTCAATGACTCAGTAAACTGGCGTCAGCATGAGTTTTTTTGGTTTAAGCATATTTTCGGATATCGTTTAAAATTAATGCAATGTTTAATTTAAATCGTAATTAATAAGCTTAAAATCAAATAAATTAATCAACTAAATCTCAAATCTCATGTTTAAAAGTTTACTCCTAAAAGGAAGAACATTATGCCTGCTGCTATGCTGCATGGTTTCTTCATTGGTAGTTACAGCCCAAACAAAACACACAGGTAAGGTTATCGGCGCCGATGACAAGTTACCTGTAGTTGGTGCATCCGTTCGGATCAAGGGCACCAACACGGGCGCTGTAACTGATGTCAACGGCGATTTCACGCTTGCGTTAAGCCCCGGCAATGTACTTGTTGTAAGTTACATCGGGTATGTTACGCAGGAGGTCACCGTCAGCGGCGGCGAATTCATCACAATTTCGCTCGCCCCATCCGCCAGCACCCTTAACGAAGTGGTTGTAACAGGTTACACCTCACAACGGAAAAAGGACATCGCCGGCGCGGTATCTGTTGTTAATATAGATGAGGCGAAAAAGCTTCCTGCTGCCAGCACTGACCAATTATTACAGGGCCAGGCTGCGGGCGTTACCGTAACTACGGCAGGCGCTCCGGGACAATCCAGCATCGTTTATATTCGCGGTATTTCCAATTTCGGCAACTCACAGCCGCTTTATGTAATTGACGGTGTTCAGTATGGCTCCATGTCGACAATTAATCCGAACGACATCGAGAGCATCAGCGTATTGAAAGACGCCGGTTCAGCAGCCATTTATGGTGTTGCGGGCGGTAACGGCGTTGTGGTTATTACAACCAAAAAAGGTAAAGCCGGAAAATCGTTGTTTACTTACAACGCCTACTATGGTTCGCAAGTGCCTAAAGGCGGTAATGTTTATGACGCTTTGAGCTCGTCAGGCATGTCTGACCTTACCTGGTTTGCGGATCCAAACGGTATTGCCAAGTTGATTTATCCCGGAGGCGCCGGAACCGTGCCTGAATATGGCTTCAACGGTACCGGGGGCGCAGGCGTATATCCCAACCCGATCAGCCCTACAACCCTCAATCTTTCAGCTTACAAGTTCGACGCTTCCAATCCCGGAAACGACTTCCTGATCCAGAAATTTAACCAAACCGGTACCGATTGGTTCCACGCGATATTCAAATCTTCGCCGGAACAATATCATACCATTTCTGCAAGCGGCGCCAACGATAAAAATACCTATTATATGTCGGTTGGTTATCTTGATGACCAGGGTACCCAAATTTATACCTATTATAAAAGGTATGAAACACGCATCAACACTACTTTTAAACTGAGTGATCATATCAGGGTAGGTGAAACCGGCTTTTTTACTTATGAAGTAAGTCCTAATGGCACCAATTCAAACTCAGGCGCATTTTTAAACCAAAATGAAGGTGATGCGATCTCTTATGCTTATCGCCAGCTTCCGCAAATACCGATATACGATATAAGCGGCGTACAATACGGTGGTACTTATGATGGTCCGGGCGGTGAGCCGCTTGGTAACTCGTCAAACCCGGTTTCGGTTTTGGCCATGACCCAAAATGACTATCAAAAAACCTGGAACATACAAGGTAATCTTTTTGCCGAAGTTGACTTCCTTAAATATTTTACTGCCAGAGAAAGTATGGGCGGTAATATAAACAATGGCTATTACTACGGCTTTGCTACAAACCCGTATAACGATTACGAAAGCCACACCGGCGCCAACAGCGTTTATGAAGGTGCTTATTACTCCAGCCAGTACAACTGGGACAATACCATTCAATACAAGCAAATAATTGGCAAACACAATATTTCGGTATTGGGCGGCTATGAGCAAACCCTTTATGACGGCAGAAGCGTGAGCGGCAACGGCACGAATTTATTTTCTACTGACCCGAACTATGTGGATTTGCATAATGCAACAAAAAATATAACCAACTACAGCGCGCCTTATCAGCCTGCTGCCAAGCAGTCATTTTTCGGCCAGTTGCAGTATATTTATAATGACAAGTACATTTTAAGCGCAACCGTACGCCGTGACGGATATTCAGCGTTTTACCCGGGCCAGCAGTGGGGCACATTCCCATCTGTTTCGCTGGCATGGCGCGTATCACAGGAAAGTTTCCTGAAATCCATCAGCTGGATCAATGACCTTAAATTAAGGGCCAGCTATGGCGAGGCAGGTAACTACCTGAACGTTGACCCTTCAAACGAATACAACCAGTATAATTCAAGCTTTGGCAATGGCTACTATGCCATTGGCGGCGGTAACGGTACTACTCAGGGTTTTTATAACTCGTACAACGGTAATCAAAAAACTACCTGGGAAACTGATAAAACGCTTAACCTTGGTATAGACGCAAGTTTGTTTAATCATTTCGAGTTTACAGGTGAGTATTATCAGAAAAAGATCAGCGGTTTGTTATTCCAACTGCCATTACCAGCAACAACAGGCGGCGCTACTCCTCCTGATGTGAATATTGGCGACGTACAGAACAACGGTGTCGATTTATCGCTTACCTATCACGGTTCAGCCGGCGATTTCAAATACAGCGCGGGTGCAAACATTACACTGTACAGAAATACAATCACAAAACTTCCTACTCCAGGCTATTTTGATTCTAACTACCAGCGTGCTAATCCAATTGTGCGTGAACAAGTTGGCGAGCCGATCGGCGAGTTTTATGGTTACAAAGTAGTTGGTTTTTATAACGCAAGCGACCTGGTTTTAAATGCTGACGGCAAAACTTACTCCGGCAAACCAGGTGTAGCTACTTATGCAGGTGTTGAGCCAGGATCGTTTAAATATGCGGACGTTAATGGTGACGGCAAGATAGACGACGGCGACCGTACATTTATCGGCAACCCGAACCCGTCATTTAACTATGGTGTTAATCTTAACGCATCTTACAAAAATTTCGACTTATCCATGGTATTATATGGAGAACAGGGTAATAAAGATTTCCACTATACCAATTATTTCACAGATTTTTATTCCTCGTTTAACGGCGGAAAAAGCAACAAGGCCTTGTATAATTCTTATGGATCGCCTTATCTGCAGGGCGCGCCAACATTGCCTATTCAAACCGACGTAAATACAATGGGTACATCGCAAATGAGCTCTTATTATGTTGAAAACGGTTCATTCCTTAAATGCCGTGTTCTTCAGGTAGGTTACACATTTGCACCTGCTTTATTAAAAACAATCGGTATTCAAAAGTTGCATATCTATGCCCAGGCAACTAACCTGTTTACCATAACCAAGTATACCGGTCTTGATCCGGAATTGCTCCCTACTCCGGGTACAGATACTGGCCTTGGGGTTGACGTAGGCGCTTATCCGAACAACCAAAAGCAATATTTGCTTGGCGTTAGTATGTCATTTTAATGATAGATATAAAAAAAATTAAAAAATTAAAGTTATGAAAAAATCAATTTTTAAATTTATTGTCCCGCTGGCCCTGGTGGTTCTTACAATTTTCTATTCTTGTAAGAAATTCCTCGACAGGCCGCTGGTTAATACATTACAATCTTCAGTGCTTGCCAATAAAGCGGGCGTTGACGGATTGCTGATCGGCGCTTATGCGATGCTGCAGATGAACGCACCGGATGCAGGCGTTGGTTCTGCCTGGGAGGCCGGACCTGATAACTGGGCTTTCGCCGGTATTACTTCAGATGACGCCAACAAAGGTTCAAACCCTACCGACCAGCCTGATGCTGCTGCATTGATGCAGCATACCATGAACTCGGGCACCGGTTACATTAACGACAAGTGGACAGTGTTGCTTGATGGTATTCAGCGCGCCAATGACGTGCTGCGTGAGTTGCCTTTAGTTAAAGACGGCTCCGTATCACCAACTTATGCTACTGAGGTTACTGCTGAAGCCCGTTTTTTGCGTGGCGTTTTAGACCTGGAGCTTGAAAAAATATATTATAATGTGCCCTACGTTGATGAGTCGATAACTTATGCAGCTGGCAACTATAATGTAGGCAACCCTGGCCCAATATGGGATAAAATCGAGGCTGACTTCACCTTCGCTGTGACTAACCTGCCCGGAACACAAACCCAGCAAGGCCGTGCGAATAAATATGCTGCCGAGGCATTTCGTGCGAAAACCTATATGTTTGAGCATAAATATGCCCAGGCAAAGGCGGACCTCGCCGATATCATGGCCAACGGCACAAATTCACAAGGCAAGAAATTTACACTTGTTCCTTATGCTAATAACTTTAACGCATTAACCGAAGATAACCAGGAGACTGTTTTCGCGGTTGAAATGTCAGTTGCTGATAACTCAGGCGGCGCCAATGGTAACCCCGGTTATATCCTGGATTTCCCGGCTGCCGGCCCTTCAACTTGCTGCGGTTTTTACCAGCCTTCATTTAGTTTGGTTGATGCCTTTAAAACTGACCCGCAAACAGGGTTGCCTTTGTTAGACGGCTCTTTTGACAATACACCGTTAAAGTCGGATCAGGGTGTCGCTTCTACGGACGCTACTTATTTCCCTGACTCAACAACTCCACTTGACTCACGTTTAGACTGGACTGCTGGTCGCAGGGGTATCCCATTCTTAGACTGGGGTCCGATGCCGGGCGCCAGCTGGGCACGTGCTCAATTGGATGCAGGTCCGTATATTAACGTGAAGGATGTTTGGCGCAAGAACAACGCCTCCGCTACAGGTGATACCTACGGCGGTTGGGCAACAGGCCAGTCGAGCGCGATAAACTTTAACATGATCCGCTATTCTGATGTGCTGTTGTGGGCTGCAGAATGTGAAGTTGAAATAGGTAGCCTTGCACAAGCTGAAACTTATGTAAATATGGTAAGGGCGCGTGCTGCCGACCAAACCGGTTGGGTTTACGGACGTTTAACCGGTTACGGTACTACTGACGGTGCACCTGATGCCTCAAAACCGATTGTGGATAACACCCAGCCTGCAGCTAACTATAAAGTTGGCTTATATACCGGCCAGTTTGCTGAAAATGGCCAGGCCTATGCACGGAGCGCTGTTCAATTTGAAAGAAGGCTTGAATTCGGTATGGAAGGCATGCGTTTTTACGATTTATGGCGTTGGGATGGTCTTTACGGCGGCCCTATGCCTAAAGGCTTTATGGCTGCTACTTTAAATGCCTACATAAAGAAAAATACAAGCTATCCGGCAGCATTTTTTGCAAACACTGTGTTGCAAGGTGCAGCATTTACTCAAGGCAGAAATGAAATTATGCCAATACCTATTAGCCAGATTGACAAAGAAGGCGGACCTTTGAAACAAAACCCAGGTTATTAATAGTTAATTTTATAAAAAGGAGGAGGTGACTAACGTTACCACCTCCTTTTTTTTTGTAATCGCCTTAGCGCTTTTTGGTGGAAAATTAAGTAGCTTAGCCCGGTCGAACCTGTTAATTTAAAGAACCTGTAAGGCCACAAATAACGGAGATTTATTGTGCCCGTGTTTGGAAACTTAGTATTCAAATAGCTGTATTGATGAAGATTTGCCGGATCTTATTTTTAGGGTTTTCTTATCTTATTTTATTCTCCTGCAAAAAAAAGGAAACTCTTTTTGAACTTATACCTTCATCCGCTTCCGGAGTTCATTTTAACAATCACATTGTTGAAAGTGATTCCATTAATCCTCTTGACAAATTAAACATCTATAACGGCGGCGGCGTCGGAATCGGTGATTTTAATAATGACGGTCTCCAGGATATTTTTCTAGTTGGTAATGCGGTGCCAAACAGGTTATACCTGAATAAAGGCAATATGAAATTTGTGGATGTTACCAAAGAAGCAGGCGTTGGCGGCAACGGCGGCTGGGGCAGGGGCGTGGCGGTGGTTGATATTAACAATGACGGATTGCCGGACATTTATGTGTGTAACACTTTATTAAGAGATTCGAATAAAAGAACGAATTTGCTTTACATCAACCAGGGACCGGATAAAAACGGCGTGCCCCATTTTAAGGAGATGGCTAAAGAATACGGGTTGGATATAAAACTCCACTCAACAATGGCCACTTTTTTTGATTATGATAACGACGGCGACCTTGACATGTACCTCACGGTAAATAATGCTGAGTCTTCAGACAACACAAGTACTTTCAGGCCTATAGTTAAAGACGGAACAGGTAAAAGTACCGGCCGGTTGTACCGGAATGACTGGGATCCGGTTTTAAAACATCCCGTTTTTCATGATGTATCCAAACAGGCAGGAATATTGATTGAAGGCTATGGGCATGGCACCACTACGGTAGATATAAACCGCGACGGATGGAAGGATATTTATGTAACAAATGACTTCTTGTCGAATAATATACTCTACGTCAACAATCACGACGGAACATTTACGGACAAGTCAAAGGAGTATTTCAAACATACGTCGACAAGTGCGATGGGGCAGGATATTGAAGACCTGAACAATGACGGACTTGCGGATGTGTTTGAATTGGATATGTTTCCGGAGGATAATTACCGGAAGAAGATGTTTATGGGCTCCAATTCCTATCAAACTTATAAAAACTTCGACTATTATGGGTATCAGTATCAATATAACCGTAATACGCTGCAGGTAAACCAGGGCCCGAGATTGGGGCAGGATGATAGTATTGGCGAACCTGCGTTCAGCGAAATGAGTTTTTTAAGCGGAGTTTCGCAAACAGACTGGAGCTGGTGCCCGATGATAACTGATTTTGATAATGACGGGTTTAGGGATATCATCATCACCAACGGCTACCCGCGGGATGTAACCGATCACGATTTTACGACATTCAGGGCCGAGGCTTATATGATAGCATCGAAAAAGGAGATACTCGACCAGATCCCTATTATCAAAATTCCTAATTATGCCTTTAAAAACGAAGGCAACCTGCAATTTGCTGATGTAACAAAAAGCTGGGGTTTGGATTTGCCGACATTTTCAAACGGCGCAGCTTATGCCGACCTTGATAATGACGGTGACATGGATTTGGTTATTAACAATATCAATGACGAGGCGCTGATCTACCGAAATACATCACGGGAGAAAAATAAAGCGAACAGCCATTTTTTGCACATTAAGTTTACCGGCGGCGCGCAAAATATTAACGGGATAGGCGCCTGGGCAGATATTTACTACGATCGCGGCAAACACCAGGTTTATGAAAATACGCCGTTTAGGGGCTATCTGTCGACCATACAAGATATAGCCCATTTTGGGTTGGGTAAAATTACCCGGCTCGATTCGGTGGTTATCAGGTGGCAAAACGGTAAAAAGCAAACATTAACGAATGTGAAGGCTGACCAGGTACTGAAAGTGAACATAAAGGATGCAACGGAAAATTACACGTTTAATCAGCCTAAAATAAACACCCAATCCTTATTTAAAGAAGTTACGCGCGCGGTGGGCGTCAGCTATAAACACGAGGAAGAGGACCTTGCCGACTTTAATATCCAAAAGCTGATCCCGCATAAGTTATCACAATATACGCCCGCAATTGTGGTAGGAGACATCGATGGCAATGGCTTTGACGACCTGGTGATTGGCGGTACATCGAAATATCCCGCGCAAGTACTTTTGCAGCAAGCTGATGGCAAATTCATTCAACGTGATTTGTTGCCAAAAGGGACCTATAATCCCAACGAGCATATAAAAGACGAGGGAATGTTGCTGTTTGATGCTGACGGCGACGGCCATCCCGATCTTTATATTGCAAGCGGCGGATATGAAAATGCTCCGGGCTCGTCTTTTTACCAGGACCGGCTTTACATTAACGATGGGAAAGGAAACTTTAAGGAGGCGGTAGGCGCATTGCCCCGGAATTTTACCAGCAAACTTTGCGTTAAGGCAATTGACTATAATAAAGACGGAAAGCTCGATTTGTTTGTATCCGGCCGGGTTGAACCCTGGAATTATCCGAAACCCGTTTCGAGTTTTATTTTACGTAACGATAGCAAAAACGGCGTAATTAAATTTACTGATGTAACATCAACCGTTGCGCCTGACCTCAACCATATCGGGATGGTTTGTGATGCGGTTTTCTCTGACTTTGATAATGACGGCTGGCCCGACCTGATTTTGACGGGAGAATGGATGCCGGTGACGTTTTTGAAAAATGACCACGGCGTTTTCAGGAATGTGACGGCTAACACCGGCATCAGCGACAAGATTGGCTGGTGGAATAGCATAGCGGCAGGAGATTTTAACCATGATGGAAAAATAGATTACATTGTGGGTAATGTTGGGCTGAATACCTTTTATAAGGCATCCGATAAATACCCGGTTTACATAACCGCAAAGGATTTTGATAATAATGGCAGCTACGATGCATTCCCTTCGCTCTTCTTAAAAGATAAGGACGGCGAATTGCAGGAGTTCCCCGCAAACACAAGGGATGATATCATTAAGCAAATGATAGGCATGCGGGTGAAGTTCCAAAACTACAAGTCGTATGCTGTTGCCACCATGGACTCGGTAATAACACCCGAAATGCGCAAGGGCGCCATCCGGTTGAGCGCCAATGACATGCAGTCATGCTATATACAAAACGATGGCAACGGGAAATTTACGATGCAGCCCCTGCCTATTGAAGCGCAAACCTCGCAGCTTGACGGTATGGTAGTTGATGATTTTGACGGCGATGGGAATTTGGACGTGGCGATTAGCGGCAACGACTTTGGTACCGACGTGATGACCGGCCGTTATGATGCCTTTAACGGCTTGTTGCTTAAAGGCGATGGTAAAGGCAATTTTAAGCCGCTTACGATTCAGCAAAGCGGTATTTATATCCCGGGCGACGGAAAGGCGCTTGTGAAATTGATGGGAGCCAAAGGCAACTATTTATTAGCCGCGAGCCAAAACAGGGATGCCTTAAAAATATTCGAGTTAAAACGACCGGTGCGCACCGTTAAATTGCAGCCATTTGATATGTTTGCCATCATAAAATATAAAAATGGCAAAATAACCAGGCAGGAATTTTATAACGGAACATCTTTCCTTTCCCAATCGGCAAGATTTATTAATATTGACCCTGCCATGGAGTCTGTTCAAATTACAGATAGTTTTGGACATGTAAGAGATATCACCCTTAATTAATAAATAATATGAAGCGTTTAATAGTGCTGGGTTTTTTGGCCGCGATTTTTTTGTTTGCCGGTTGCATCCAAAAACAAAAGGTTAAATTAATGAGTGACACCGATGTGTTACATCAAAACGAGTATGCACTCACCCAGGTGATCATTTATGACGTATTTACGCCGCCCGTTGCGGCACGTATATACGGCTATACGTCATTGGCCTCTTATGAGGCGATGCGTTATGCCGATCCGAAGTATAATTCTATCGCCGCCCAGCTTGAAGGGTTTGGCGCGCCGCCGGCGCCGAAGAAAGGTCAGAAGTACAATTTTACACTTGCGGCCACCAAAGCTTTTTTTACGGTGTCGCGTAAGGTTACATTTTCTGTTGATACTTTAAAAAAATTCGAAGACCGCACCTATGCGATGTATAAAGACAATCTTGACGATTCTACTTATGCGCGCTCCGTAGCCTTTGGCGAACAAATAGGTCAGTACATATTAAAAAGGGCCAATGTAGACCATTACCCGCAAACACGCGGAAAGCCTAAATACCTGGGAGAGAATAGCCCGGCTAAATGGCGGCCTACCCCGCCGGACTATATGGACGGCGTGGAGTTTTGCTGGGGCGACATGCACGTTTTGGCGATTGATTCGTCGAAGCAATTTTCGCCAGGGCCGCCGCCGCCTTATAGCGAAAACCCAAATAGTGCATTTGTGAAACAGTACATGGAGGTTTACAACAAAAACAAAAGTTTAACAGCAGATGAAAAATTAATCGCCACCTACTGGGATGATAACCCTTTTGTTGTTCAGCATAGCGGGCACCTGATGTTTGCAGATAAAAAGATTACCCCGGGAGGCCATTGGATAGGCATCACAACGATTGCCTGTAAACAATCGCATGCCGATGCCGTGAAAACCGCCCAGGCGTACGCGCTCACATCTATTGGACTGTTTGATTCATTTATATGCTGCTGGGAAGTGAAATATAAGTACAGTTATGCAAGGCCGGTAACCAATATAGATGAAAAGGTTGATCACTATTGGCTTCCATTGCTTCAAACTCCGCCTTTCCCGGAATATACCGCCGGACATTCAACCATAAGCGCCGCAGCGGCGGTGCTGTTGACCCACGAGTTTGGAGATAACGTTGCCTTCCAGGATACCAGCGACATGCATTATATCGGGATGCAGCGGCATTTTGATTCGTTCATTAAGGCTTCGGATGAAACTGCCATGAGCAGGTTTTATGGCGGCATTCATTATCTCAATAGTTCCCTTCTGGGCGCTGTACAAGGCAAACAGATCGGAAACTTCATCTGGAACAAACTAAAGCTAACCAATTAATACGATCGATTTTTTATTATGAGTCTCAAGAAACCCTATTTATTCGCGTTTTATATATTTTTATTTATTGGTTTATTATCAGCTACCGTGCTGATTGATGGTTGTAAACAAAAGAGTAATTCAAGTAATTCAACCCTTAAGTTAAGCGGCGATGCCGTAGCCGATGGTAAACTTCTGGCGCAGCTATACTGTTCGAAATGCCATGCGCAGGTACCTGTTGATGCGCTCCCAAATGATGTGTGGATATATCATACATTACCGTCAATGGCACATTATTTCGGGTTACATGCCTATCTCGATGGCTATTTTAAGCAAAGTGCGGATACATCCGGATTGACGTTATTGGAATACCAGGACATCGTAACGTATTACAAAAAAATGGCGCCTAAAACACTGGCTAAAGCCACTCGCCCTGTTCCGTTAAATAATGATTGGGCCGGGTTTTCCTTAAAAATGCCGCCCCCGGCAATTCATCCGGCGTATACTACAATGGTTGCTTTCAACCCTGATAATCACAAAATTTATACTTCGGATTACATTTACGCGAATTTAGCGGAATGGAATACTAACTTAACCCAGCTGGCGACGACTTCGATACCCACAGCAGCTACCGGCGCACTGTTTGAAAAGGAACCATCGGGCACTAACCAGGCGATATTATCCTGCATCGGCCGGGTTGAACCTGTCGATTTTCCAAACGGAAGGGTAGTAAGTGTAAATTTAGATTCATTAACTGAAAAAAATAATCAAACCCTTATCGCTTCGGATTTGGCCAGGCCGGTGCAAACAATAGCGGGTGATTTTGACAAAGATGGTTTAGCAGACCTGGTAGTTTTGGGACAGGGGAATACAACCGGAGGCGTGTATCTGCTTAAACAAAATAAAGATCACACCTACACGCAAACCACCATAACCGAACAACCCGGGGCCGTACAAGCCATAGCCGGCGACTTTAACAAAGACGGCTGGACCGACTTTATGGTGCTTTTCGGCACCGGAGACGAGGGGCTTTGGCTTTTTACGAACGACCACAAAGGCGGATTTACTTCAAAAAATCTGTTACGTTTTCCGCCGGTTTACGGATCAACCAGTTTTCAGCTTGTTGATTTGGATCATGACGGCAAACCGGATTTGATTTATACCTGCGGTTATAATTTTCGCGATTCCCGGGTCATGAAACCATATCATGGCTTATACATTTTTAAGAATATGGGGAATTGGGACTTTAAACAACAATGGTTTTTTCCGATAGACGGATGTACCCGGGCAATAGCTGCTGATTTTGATGGTAACGGCCACATCGATATTGCAACAAGCGCATTTTTTGCAGACATGCAAACGCAGCCCGAAGAAAGTTTTATTTATTTTGAGCAAGTAAGCCCCTTTAATTTTAAACCGCATGCAATACCGGTAAGCAAATATGGCCGATGGTTTTGCATGGATGTTGGCGACTACAACAACGATGGTAAACTTGATATCATTTTGGGCAATTACTCAGCTGGATTTTTAATTCAGCCTGATTATAAACCGGGCTGGAACAAAAATATGCCGTTTATCGTGCTCCAAAATAATTTTAAGAAGTTAAAATAAGCTTTAACGGCCGGTTAATTTTAAAGAAGCCAATATTCTTTTAGTTTCATCGGGATAAACCGCGATGTGATGGGTGTGCACAAGTGCGCTTGTTTGTTGCACCACAATTACTTTTGAACGCAGCGCGGGCATGTGGCACGAGATGCAATTCGCTTTCAGGATATTAGCGCTTAAGGTATTAACCATTTTGCACTGATTATGCGTATTAGTGTTATGACATGATATGCATTTCGATGTATACAACAATGAATCATCCCGGTCCTTAACATGCGTGTCGTGGCAGGTTGAACAATCCATATTGCTTGCTAAAAAGCATTTGCTGCTTGCCAGCAACGCGATTTGGTTGCCATGCACATCAATTTCCTTAAAATTGGCGGGCGCATTTGACTTAACAACAGTTAGATAATTGTCCAGCGTATCGCCGGGTTTAAACCCAAAAGTGGGCTTTAACATGTGATTGCTTCCGCCGGAATGACAAACGGCGCACATATTTAATTTCTGTATCCTCGACAGCGATTCAAATTTGGTGATATACCGGGCTTCTTTAACAGTTGGATGCTCCGTTTGAAACTTCACGTGTTCCGCGCCTGGGCCATGGCACCTTTCGCAATCGACGCTATAAACGATGGAGTTTTTATCAAAAGCTTCCGTGGAATTGTAAAACTGTTGCGGCCCGGCGGGCTCCTGTTTAGCATAAGACATGTGACAGCCCATACATTTAGTGCCGATCATTCGCCCAAAATCGACCTGCGCCAGGCTGTAACCCGGACTGTTAGCCCAGTGGTCGTTGGCATACGATACCGGTAACTGAAATAATTGATTAGTTAACCAGTAAGCATAAGTTTGACCCTTTATTCCGCCAAACACGATATCGAAACGCCGCGATACGCGGGGTTGGCCATGGTCATATAAAGTTTGATAAAAGCCGGTATCAAGTTGCTGCATCACAACTTCCTCAACCGGGTTAAAAGCAAATTCATTGGCTGGTTGCTTAAAACTTCCTTGTATCGTTTTTTCGGTAGCAGGTTGGGAGGCAACAAAATGGGCGGTATGCAAATAATTGTTATAAATTTTGCTGTGACAACTTATGCAAGATGCCGGGCCGGTATAGGCACTGCCGCGCGGGTCAACCTTGTTAGAATTAAGGCATTGTGAAAAAATTAAAATCAGTGGAAATCCAAATACACCCAATCTGAGTAATTTTTTCTTTGACATAGGGAGATGGTAAGTAACAGTTAAATCCGGTGGGCAATATAGCCTGCGGGCCGACGGCCTGTTTATAAGAAGTTGTAATGAAACTGTTACAAAAGGATGTTTCCTGTAACAATCTTGCTATGTTTTAAAAGGTAGTTAATTAGCCTGGCAGTAGCCTTAGGCGTGCGCTTTATAGCTTTGCCTGGATGAGCAAAAGGTTTTCCGCTTTCTTTTGATTTCTGGTTTGCTGTGCCGAGGCAGTAAAGTAATGATGGTTTTCAAAAAACGATACTTGCAGTTTATTCCAATCATCATAGTTTTTAACAACGCCGGAGCGTAGAAATTCCTGGTATAACCCCTCGCTTATGGGGAAGAAGTCGTCCCTGCCCAGGTAATCCAGATCGGCATCCGCGAGAATCTGTTCCGGTAAATTTTGGGGGAGTTGCGGCAGTTTGGTGGCCATGATCATGCCCTTAATGGCTTCCAGATCATTGATGTTATAGTCGTAGGCTGGTAAATATGCTTCGGCTATCCGGCAGGATTCCGCTTCATGGCTGTTTGGGCCGATAATGAAGCCGGAGTCGTGGAACAGGGCGGCAGTCAGTAACAATTCCTTTTGAAGCGAGCTGATCTTTTCCAGGTCGCTTAAATTTTCTGCTGCGGTATAAACGTCCAGCGTGTGCTCAAAACAATGATAGGTTAAATGCGGAGGCAACTCGCGTTTTAGTTTGTCAAGGATAAATGCTTTGGCTTTATGAAATAACATGGCTATTGTCTGAGCATGACCGCTATTGATACTTATACTAATGTAAACAGAAAAAGGTTGTTTTTTAAATTACTTGCCAAAT
>Ga0206971_10030_pt1 | contig 47662 bp, 36 predicted proteins | sample Alteio_BWOrgHeat_85_FD_152917 | JGI IMG/M metagenome (GOLD analysis project Ga0206971, IMG submission 152917) | Enriched cells from forest soil in Barre Woods Harvard Forest LTER site, Petersham, Massachusetts, United States -... | ecosystem: Environmental > Terrestrial > Soil > Temperate forest >...
TGTTCAATGCATGGTCACAGAGGAGCTGAAGGGGCAACCCATTTCAAAGGCGGCTGATCTGGCGGTAGGCATCTGCCCTGTTGCTGAAACACCGCTCACAGCGGCAGTCTGTATCACAGGTTTCCTTTATAAGACGACGGAGATACCGCAAACCCTTATAGAAGTCGGACAGTGTTATCAGGAAGCGCAAAGCCAGTGTGCGGGGTGCGCATTCATGCAGAATTTCAAGTGGAAACTGCCGCAATGACCGGCTTTATCTGTCGCGTTCGGCGAAGTAAGCAATCGCCGCCAATGCAAATAAAATAACTCCAAAGCCCACGTCGAAAAAGACGCGGGAGCTTTGGAAAAGGAAGGGTCCGCCCCAGCCGTTTTGCGCGGCCAGGTATACGAGCCCTCGGCCTATGATCCCGACTCCAGCCCAAAAGACGATTCGGGCAAGCAAACGCCTGCGCTGTCTCACCGTGGGGATTCTACAAAATCCGCACGGGTGGACGCGAGGACGGGAGGTGCGATAGGCTGAGAAATCAAAACGGCGCTTCGCGCCGGCAGCAGGGTGACACGTCACCCCTGCGAGGGTTGGTACACGCGAACCCGCCGCTGGCATATGCGAACGTGTTTGGTCGCAGTGGCTTGCGCCGTTTTGCCGCCCAGCGGGGCGGCATCCGGTTCGCGTCTGTGAACCTGTTGATTCCGTGGGTTGCCAAGTCGTTTGCGCGCTTTTCGAAACCGTAGTAGCATCCCAATTAAACGCACTTGTTGGCGAGCAAGGAAAGCAGGATTTTACCTGGCGGAAGCAGGAGCGTCCCGCGTGGGGTCGGACCTGAAAGAGAACGGCGCGAGCCTTTATGGACGCGACCTAACAAAAAAGTTCGCCGAAGCAGTTGCGTGGCCGGTCGCTGGGGACCAAGCTCAGCGAGGCGGAGTATGCGCAATGTGAGAAGTCGGCGGCCCGGCGTGGACGGACGTTGAGCGAGTGGCGCCGCCAAGCGCTGCCCGATGCCGCAGCTGGTCCCGCGCCGGAGGCGGAGGTGATCCGTTCGGAAACCCTCGCACTCCGCAAGATCGTGATCAACCTGTTGTACGGCGAGAAGGCGGTGAACCGCTGAGCGAAGAGCGAATGCGAGCGATCGAGCATCCCTATTCCGAGAAGCCGCGCAAAATCAGCGCAACGCCCTTCACAGACAGCGACACCGCCTCACACCTGGTACTCGGTTCGTGTCGACGAAGTGCAATCGTCGCGCGAGGGCTGATAATGCACTACGACTAAGGACCGGTGATCAGGCCCAAACGGATTCAGAGATGAGCACATTGTTTAAGCAGATTTTCAAAACGTCCCGGTGGTCCCGCCGGAAGCGTGCGATCGTTTTGTGGTCGGGTTTAAGACCTCCGGTCAGCCAGATGAAGCTCAGGTTGTGATGCGTGGCTCGTTCCAGTTTCCGAGAGCTTCGGATACCGTAAGAATAGCCATATACCAAGCTTGAGCATGGCGCGAGGATCAAATTCAGGATGTCCGACTTGATCAGGATCCAGCCGAATGCCCAGACGATCCAAATCGATTTGTTCAACGAAGACATCGTAGGCTCGAACAGGATCATCGGCGGCAATGTAGTCTTCAATGCTGGAAGGCAGGAGGTGCGTTTGGTTGCGTTCACTGTAAATATAAGCCATCAGGGCTCCTTTTATCGGACAGGAATCAACGGCCAACGCAGTAAATTTTACACTGTTGTCCAAAACAGGCTTTGACGGTGTGAGGATGGAGCCCCCCTATAATTGAACGTTGGCGAATCGTTCCTTGGCCGGAGCTTCGCCGAACGTCGCCCACAAGGAGGGCCCAGACAATCGTACTAGCTGCCAGCCTTTTCAATCAACTGCTCCAGCATTTTCCCCGGACTGAGTTCGCTTCTCTGGTTAAGAAGCATAACGCCGAACGAGGCGCCAAGGGCTTTACCTGCTGGACGCAATTCGTCGCCATGCTCTTTTGCCAATTGGGCCGCGCTGATTCCCTGCGCGACATCTGCAACGGCCTAGCCTGTTGTTTGGGCCGTCTGGTGCATGTCGGCATCGCCAAAGCGCCCAGCCGGTCCACCTTGTCCTACGCCAACGAGCACCGCCCGGCCGCCCTGTTCGAGGAACTGTTCTGGACCGCGCTGGCGCGCTTCCGCGAACAGCAAGGGCTCGGCTCCCGCAAACACAAATTCCGCTTCAAGAATAAGCTGTTGTCGTTGGATTCGACCACCATCTCGCTGTGCTTGACGATGTTTCCTTGGGCGCAGTTCCGGCGCGCCAAGGGCGGCGTCAAAGCTCACGTCCTGCTCGATCACGATGACTACCTGCCAGCTTACGTGCTCCTCACTGAGGCCAAGCGTAGCGACGTCAAACTGGCGGACTCTTTCACGCTGAACCCGGGTTCCATCGTGACCATGGATCGCGGCTACACCGACTACGCTCTGTTCGGCCGCTGGACGGTGGCCGGCGTCTTCTTCGTCACCCGCATGAAGGAGAATGCCGTCTTCACAGTCGAGACTGAATTTGACGTCCCGGCGAATCGCAACATCCGCGCCGACCAGATCATTCAACTCACGGGCGTCCAGGCGCAGGCCGATTGTCCCGGCCCATTGCGCCGCGTGATCGTTTGGGATGCGGATAACAAGCGAGAGATTGTTCTGCTCACCAACCTGTTCGATTTCGGCTCGACCACGGTCGCCGCCATCTACAAGGAGCGCTGGCAAATCGAACTATTCTTCAAGGCGCTGAAACAGAACCTCACCGTGAAGAGTTTCGTCGGCACCAGCGAGAATGCGCTCCGCATTCAGATTTGGACAGCCCTGATCGCATTGCTTCTGCTGAAATGGCTGCATCACCTCTCAAAGGCCAACTGGTCTTTGTCAAATCTGGCATCCATGCTGCGGCTCAATCTGTTCACCTACCGCGAGTTGACCAAGTGGCTTCACAATCCAACCGAAACCCCTCCACTACTGCCGGTTGCCGAGCAACTCATGTTGGCCATGAGCTGATTTGGACAGGCTGATGACGGTAAAGGGAGACCTCGTTTTGAAAATCGCCGAATCCGTCCAATAAGCCGCTCAGCTTCAACAGCGGCTACGATGATTCAGGATTGTTTTGGACAGCAGTGTAAATTTTAGAAAACTTACGAATTGTGACACAGCCAGAAAATGTGAGGTGCGCTGGCTGGCGGTTGCATAGGCAGGTATTTGCTACCTCCCTGTGAAGGAGCCTAGATTATCAACGATTTTGGTTATTTTATCGGCTTTCATGAATTTCTGCGTCACTTGAAAAGAGTAGTCTAAAAAGACGTCCGAGACAAGGGAAATCTTGCCGCCAGTCCATATGATTTCGTCAGACAATAACGTATGCCGGAGGTTGGACTATGTCTGTTTGGAGGGCTTTGGGAACCGTGGAGACTTCCAAACACGATTTACAAACCATGAACACGAATAATTGATCTGTCGGATTCGTAAAGAGGGCCCTCAGTTTCTGTTGAATCTCCGGCATTTCATCTTTGTTGACGTTGCCGATGAACAGCTTTTTGGAAAGAGCGGTCAAGCCATAGTCTTTGCAGAGGTTACCCGCCCTCTTGAATTTTCGTCTATTGCGGCTGTCCCAGGTGATTAACAAGCAGACGGGCGGGTTAACCATTCTTGGTGACGCTTAAACTGAAGGGAATATAGCGATCGCGCTTGCCAGTAAAATGCTGGCCCAAGCTTTGCGCTTGATGATAAATGACCGCTTTCACCGTACGCTTCTTGCCGTCCCATTCCACTTCTTGGTTAAGACGGTTATAGACGGCCTCAACGATAACCCTTTTGCCTTCGTCTGACAAACGATAAGCCCCCGCCGGACCCGCGGATACAAAGTTATCAGCCTTATCCATAGCGCTCTTGAGAAACAATGGAAAAATCATGGAATCCACGACCGGCACGCGGTACTCCTCCACTAAATCCAAAACCAGGGAAGGCTTGCCGGAGCGCTCGGCGTGAAAGGTGCCCATGAACGGATCGAGACCGACGAAGTGACAAGCGCGTTCGACTTCGTTGTACAGAATGCCGTATCCGTAGTTAAAGGCGCTGTTGAATTTATCGCGTCCGCGCGGTTTACGGCCTGGAAAAGGATGAAGTTTTCGAAGGCAGCTAAAATATCTTTCCGCAATAATGCCTTCGGTGCCGAAAAGCCGGTCGCGTTGGACCTGGCTGTCGAGCGGCATAATGAGTGATTCGAGCATCGTTTTGCATTGTAGAAGTTCGTCTTTGAAGGAAACGTTGTGCTCTCCTTCCAGCTGCCTCAAGTACGACACCTGGTTGGCTCCTTTGCCTAGAACCAGCGTTCGCGCCAACTCCAAGGCTTTGGCAGGCGAGCTGACAAATAGCGCTTGGGCTTTGCGTAAAGCGGCCGTCCCTTTGGGCTCGCTGGGAAAAATCCGTCCGACGGTATCGCCAAAATAATTCAAATAAACAATATCGACTTCGTGCTTAATGGCCAGTTTGACGGCGTCAGTCGATATGGAAGACGGGCGAAGGATCACGATTTTATCGATGCTCTTGGCGGCAATTTCCTTTTTAACCTTGTAATTTCTTTTGTAGCCGGGCTCGGCCACAATAATGCGCTCGCCTCTGGCGCGAATTCGGGTCCCGTAGGATTTGATGATGAGGTCCATAGAGGAATAGAGACAAATCCCATTATAACACCGAGCAGAATGTCGGCAATAACGGGAGGAAGAAATGAAGCGACGCAAAATATGCATGGCCTGCTCGGGCCTGATCCATCGAATGATGGAGAAATTCAACGAAGACGTATCGTTTGAGGACGTTTCGGTTTTGGAGGTTATGGAAGGATACCTTGAAATTCATCTGAAACCCAATCGGTCGGTTTCTTATGAACGTTCGAAGTATACCGTCAAGAGAATGATGGCTTATTTCGGACAAGATACGCCGATCGGTAAAATCCGACCGGTCGTTGACCGTTATAAAGCGTGGCGAAAACAAACAGTCAAACCTTCTACCGTCAATCGGGAGCTCTCCACATTAAAAGCGGCCACGCACAAAGCATTGGAGTGGCAGATGATCACGAATGACCCGCTGCAAGGATATAAACTCGACAAAGTGGATGACGCGAGAACGCGGTATATCGAAGACGCAGAGTTTGAGAAGCTTCTGGCCCATGCTCATTCGGAACTGGTTCCCATTCTCCTGATGGCGCGGCATCAAGGGATGCGGCAGGGCGAAATTTTAAATCTGAAATGGAAGGACGTAGATCTCCATCGCGGATTATTGGCGATTCGTCATTCCAAGTCGGGCGAAGGACGTTTTCTTCCCATGACCAGTCCCATTCAAGAGTTGCTTTCAAAGATTCCGATGGATAAGCGGCAAGGGCATGTCTTTCTGTATCGGGGACGTTCCATCGTTCGGCTCGGTTGGCTGCGCCACGAATTCGTGAAAGCCGTAAAGGCGGCCGAGATTATGGATTTTCGTTTTCATGATCTTCGGCACACTTTTGCCAGTCACATTGCGATGAAGGGCGGTGATATTCAAGCGCTAGCCGCCTTATTGGGGCACAAAACACTTCGGATGACGCAACGGTACACTCATCTTTCGCCTGGTTATCTGAAAGCGACGATTGAACTGGCAGTGCCGCAGTTACGAACCGTCTTGGAAGGCAAGAACTCGCTCATCAAAGATGAAGTCTTGGCGGCTCAAGGGGCGGCTCAGCCATAGTTCTTCAAAACTCTCACACCGACTCAATGCGACATAAACTTGACCATGGGCAAACGCGCCGTTGCCGATATCCACAACGACACCTTTCAAAGTCTGTCCTTGGCTTTTATGAATCGTAATAGCCCAGGCCAGCTTGATTGGAAGCTGCTCAAAAGCGCCTGTCGCTTCTTGCTGGATGGACTTTTCTTGTGCGTTGTAAGCATATTGATATTTTTCCCATGTGACGGGGCGGACCTCGCACAATTGCCCCCGGATTCGGACCGATATCTTGCCTTTATGGCAGCGTTCGATTATCCCGATGTCGCCATTGACCCATTGCTTATATTCATCATTCCGGACGAGTATTACCTGAGCGCCGGGCTTAAGCTTAAGCACTTTATCCGTCGGGAAAGACCCTTCATCGAATTCGTCTGTGACGGTGGCTTCGTACTCCATCGGATTGCCGGGCAACTGGTAAAGCCGTTCTTGATTGATCGCGCTCGCTAAGGCATTGGTGGCCGTGAGCGTGATCAATTCTTTGTCTCTCGGCATGCCATCGGTCAAAAGTCGTTTATTCAAAATGGTCAAATCGTCATCAGTCATTTGATTCCGCCCGATACGGGATAGAAGATGAAAAAATTGCGGATCTTTTCCTTGCCGGTAATTCTTGGTCAATTCCATGCGTTGATATTTGAGAGCCTTGAATACTCTCGCACTGTAGAAATAAGGCGTCTCATAGGCATGAGCGAAATAAATGCGTAAGTCTTCATGGACGACAGGTGGCAGCTGCAGAAGATCGCCAAAGAATACAGCCTGGACGCCGCCAAAAGGGAGATGCGGCTCGTCGCGGTTAAGCCGCAAAGATTCATCGATCGCGTCCAGAACGTCGACGCGGACCATGGAGATTTCATCGATAATCAGCACATTTAATCGTTTCATCAATCGGCGTTTTTGAGGAGGGAGTCGTTTGATATCGCTTGCCTCGATGACGCGAGGCGGCAGATGGAAGAACGAATGGATCGTTTGTCCGTTGACGTTGATGGCGGCAATACCGGTTGGCGCGACGATCGCGGCGTTCCGTTTGGTGGTGGCCATGAAGTGCCGCAGGAGGGTTGATTTCCCTGTTCCCGCCCGTCCGGTGATGAAAACGTTTTCCCGAGTTTCTTCGAGAATTCCTAAGGCCTGCTTGAACTCCGGCGTGATTTCGATAGATTCCCCGGAATGGTCAACAGGCGCGCGGCGGATTGAGGGAGGGAGGACGCTTAAGTGACCAGGACCGTAATCAACATCATCACTCAAACGAGACATTTAGGTCGACCGTGAAAGTCTCTTCGACTCGAGGCGAGTGATAACTTCATAATGTGGCATGGCGGCAAGCTCCTCGCGTGCCAAGGATCTTAACGCCACCCCTGTCACTTTTTGAAATTTGTGCTGAAACATCCGGTCGAAATCGACGGGATCAAACGGATAAGGTACATTTTCGGGGTAAATGGAAATGAACCGAATCTGGCTCCGATGATACAACGACATTTTCCAATTCATTTCTTCCGCATACTCTCGGCTGACGTGGATCAAACCCCAATATTCAATAAGGAGGTCCAACTCGGGTAAATAGAAATCGGGATGAAGTTCAATAGTCTCTTGCTTCTTTTCGATTCGAAATGGTTCCTCGTAAAGATATTTGATGCCGCGCGTGTTGAGATAATTGGCGATAAAGCATTCCGCTTTGCTTCGCACACGCTCCCCTCGTATAGTTCTACAGGGGATTCCGTAATCCTGTTCCGATTGCTCTATCTCTCGATGCTTTGCTTGAACGGACGAAGGGTGGCCACGGGTGAAGCGGCGGATGCAGAAAATGGCGAGCAATAATGATGGTCCAGCTATGAAAAGATAATTGAAAATGGCGTGAAAAGGATTCATCGAAATACTCGTTGCCATTTTAACAAATGGGTTACGATTGTGTGAAAATGAAGCAGGGCATTAAAGCCAATATTGCTAAGATAATTTGGCACTCCGATGAACTATACAATTGTTGACGCACAGCCATTAAAAGGATACCGCTTACTCCTTCGCTTTTCCGATGGGCTAGCTGGCCAAGTGAATGTCTCTCGTCTAGTTGGGAAGGGTGTCTTCAAAGCCTGGAAAAAACCGGGCTTCTTTGAGAAAGTCTACCTTGATCTGGGAACGGTTTGCTGGCCAGGGAATCTGGACATGGCTCCCGACGCCCTGTATCAACGAGTTTTGAAACAGCAGCAGCGTAAGAAAGCGACTCGTAATACGTTTCGAAAATTGGCGTATTCCAAATTCATTGGCATTTGGAAAGATCGCCCAGATATCGGCGACGACTTCGCGCAACGATTACGCTCTGAAGCCTGGAAACGCTCGGTGCAAGGAAAGATAAACAACTATGGCATCGAAAAATAAACTGACCCCTAACTCCAATCGGTCCCCTAAAAGTAAAACATTAGGCGGCACTGAATATGAGATTTTTCTTGGCGACCTGGTTGAAAAAATCAGGAGAGCCCGTCTGGAGGCTTTTCAGTCTGTAAATAAGGTGGGTATACGTGTTTACCTGGATATTGGCCACGGGATCGTTGAACGACAACACCGCTTAGGCTGGGGACAAGGGATTATCGAAAAGTTGGCATTAGATTTGCGGAAACATTTTCCTGGAGCCACTGGGTTTTCGGCCTCCAACCTCCGATACATGAGGCAATTTCACCTCGTCTACAAAGATGCCCCTGACTTGTTGCGCCTCGCCATGGAATTGCCATGGGGAACCAACCTCGCAATCATGTCCAAAGCCAAGACACCTGCGGAGAAACAATTCTATTTGGAACAGGCCATTCGTCAGGGCTGGACGAGAGACGTGATCATCAATCAAATCGAAAGCCGCGCTTTTGAGCGATTTGGCGGGAGGCAACACAATTTTCCTCAAGCATTGCCCAAACATCTTGCCGAGCAGGCGGACCGCGCTTTAAAAGACGGCTATGTTTTGGATTTCTTGGGAGATGTTGAACCAGTCCTCGAGCGCGATCTTCATCAACGATTATTGACGCATATTCGCGATTTCCTGGTCGAGCTTGGCATTGGCTTCAGCTTCGTAGGGAGCCAATATCGACTTAGACTTGGCGTCAAAGAATATTTCGTTGATCTCCTTTTTTATCATCGACGCCTTGCGAGCCTTTGCGCCGTTGAACTTAAGATCGGTGACTTCAAACCTGAATATGCAGGGAAGATGGATTTTTACTTACAGCTACTGGATGAACAAGTCCGCCTCCCGCGAGAGAACCCATCCATCGGCATTATTCTTTGCAAATCCAAGGATCGTCTTGAAGTTGAGTATGCCTTACGTGGGAAAAAACCGATGGGTGTAGCGCATTACATTTTCTCAAAAAAACTTCCTAAGGAATTAGCTGGGGAAATTCCATCGCCGAATCAAATTAAAAAGAGCTTAGATGCTCCAAAACCCTAAAATGGTCGTATTCCAATTCACCAACGAGCGTTGGAGATTTGTGAAATGGTCAATTTACGAGAAAAGATCAGTTTGGTAGGATGGGTTTTGGGATACAGTTTGGGTTACAGTTGTGCTGGGAATAGCGGGTTATAGCGGGACAAGCTGGTTTAAGATAATGAATCAACGAAAAACCGAATTCTCGACGGTAACAGCGGGCAATAACGGGACAAATTTATTGATTCTTTTTGTCGGGTAAATCTGCTTGGTCCGGCTTCCCAAGCATGAGATGAGGGTTCGATTCCCTTCACCCGCTCCATTTTCTTTACGGTTGTGGGAATGGACTAGACCTTATCAACTTCAATTAAGAATACGTTGGTGAACTTCCGATCCTGAAACGCTTTTCCGAGACGCGCACTAATGAAATACTTCTTGGGGTCTTCCGGCACACGGAACAGGTCGGGCGCGCTTTCTAGCCGGTTGGTATTCAGCACGAACTTTCGTACCGCGACAATCTTGTTGGGATCGGTGCTGAGGTAGCGAATAGTGCTTGCCGTGCGATTTACACAATCCAGATAACCGATCGGGTTGACAATCCAGTAGTCGCTGCTGAGAATCCGTTTTTTATGGTCGTACAGCGTGAACGGCTGCACCTCCAGATCGGATGGCGAGCCATGCTCCAGAATCACGTCCTTCACCTCGGTGTTCACGATCAGGTAGCTGCGCGTATTGCCGATTAGGGAGCACAACTGAAGGCCCGGGGACTTCGGCTGCAGGTAGATCTTAGCGTCGGCGGGATACCGCTCGCCAATGCGTTCGCCGATCGACAGACAATAGCCGGGCAGACCAATATGTTCCGGCGGCGTGTTAATGAACGCCAGCGTCATATCCTGATCGTCCCCAAGAGTATTGATAATAAAAAATCTCATGCTGCCTTCCCTCAAACCTTTGTGCTCGGGGTCCCACCGATCGCCTGCCAGGATCGCATCAGCTCGTCCAGGAACGCGTCCAGATTTCCATCCTGGACGGATTTTCGAGGAACGGGAAAGGCCATCGTGGCGTTGAAATAGATATATGCGTAACCGTCGGCCACATCGATCTTTTCGATCGCTTTCAGGGCGACGGTCTGCCCGCCCAGCGGATTGCTTTCTATCAGCGCGTCCGAAGACAAGGTCAATTCGTGTGGCCCGATGAGCGAGCGATTAGCGCCTTCCGTATAGACTTTCCGAGCATACGTATCGATCCGATGCCGCATACCGCGATAAAAGAGATACCGATAGAGAACCGCCAAAGGAACAGAGACCATCAGGCCGCCACCATGAAATAGCAGGGACAATACGAGAACGATGACGGCCATGCCGGTCCATACAGCGCGTGAAAGCATCCTTTTGTAAGAGGCCGAATGCCCCCAATGATAGCGGTTAAAAGCGACCAGGTCTTCCAGGACCAGCGCGTATCGGATGGTCATCAGGAAGATCTCGGGCCCGAAATGGCGACATGCCGGCGCAAGGAAGACGCAGGGATGGAGGTCCGCCACAGCGGCTCGGTCCATTGAATAAGACGAAAGAGGCCGCGGGCCCATAGTCGCAATAGCCGCGGATGCCCGGTCAACGGCAAATGCCGAGCGATGCGCGCTAGCCTCCAGTTCATCCGGAAGACTCGACCCTGAGAGTAGCCGTCAAGAATTTTCTGGTACAGCCGTTCAGCATCAGACGCTCTTCCCTGATACAGGAATGCATTCGCCAGCCCGTTCATGGAAATCAAGTCGTCAGGATCCCGGTCCAACGCATGCTGGAAATAAACTTCGCTCGCAGACCAGTTTTCATGGCGGTATTCCACCGACCCGGCTATCCGGTAGCCGGCGGCCGCGGAAGGCAGAAGCTTGATCAGCTGTTGGCCGTAATTCCATGCGGCCTCCACGCGTCCGTCCTGCAGCGCGCGCCAGGCGGCTCGCTCAAGTTTAGACATGGAAGAAGACGTCTGCCGCGTGCCGAGCTGACGCAGCCGACGAAGGTTGTTGCCTAGATCAATATTGGTCGGATCTAACCTCAAACACGTCTCATAGCGGCGAATGGCCTCTTCGTCCTGGCCAAGTTTATTCAGCATTCGAGCGCTGCCATGGAGGAGAACGACGCGCTCGGGCTCGAACGATAGCGCTTTCGTAAACAAATCGAGAGCGGCCTGAAATTGTTCCCGACGCTCGGCAAAGCGCGCTTTCAGGTAGAACCCGTGCCAACGGTCCGGGCCGCAGCGGACGGTTTCTTCTGCGGCGGCATCCGCCTCGTCGTAGCGTTCGAGCGCTTCGAGCGCCAGAGCATGCGCATAATGGGATTCCGAGGTGAGCGGGCTATGCCGCAGCGATTCTTCCGACGCCAGGAGAGACTCCTCAAAACGTTTAAGCTTCGCGAGCAGATAACTGCGGCGTTGGTGGCCGCAGGCCGACGTCGGGTAGGTTCGGACCGCGCCATCGGCGGCCTTCAGCGCTTCCGGAAGCCGATTCAATCCTTCGAGGGAATCAGACATCTGACAATAGAGGTCGTGAAATTCGGGGTTGATGCCGATCGCGCGTGACAGAATTCGGAGCGCCTCGGTATAGCGCTTGCGTTCGACAAGGAATTTCGCCTGTTCGAGCAGCGCCTGCTCGGTCAATGCCACCATATCGTTAGAAACCGTGGTGTTTCAGGTACTCGAGCAAATCATCGAAGATGCCGCCATCGTTGGCGAAAGTCGCGTAGTTTTTCGCCACTTCGAACCAGGTGCGTGTGGTGGGTTTGACGTCCTTGAGGGCCTGCTTAAAATCGACCGGACGGATGGGCCGCACGTGGCCGGTGTCCAGCGATTCTTCCATCGCGAACTCCGTCGCGGCCTCGCAGAGGTAAGTCAGATCGGCTCCCGAAAATTCTTCGGTATGCGTCGCCAGCCAATCAAAGTCGAGATCTTCCGCCGGCTTGTCTTTCATGACAGACGTCAGAATGGTTTTACGCGCGACGACGTCGGGAGGCAACACCAGAACCATGCGGTCGAACCGACCCGGACGCCGCAGCGCGGTATCAATATCCCAAGGGTGGTTGGTCGCCGCCATGATGAAGACGCCGGTGTTATTGCCGTCGACGCCATCCATCTCGCTTAAGAGGGCATTCACGGCATTGCGGCTGCCGCATCCGCGCAACTGGCTTCGCTTGTGTCCGAGAGCATCGATTTCATCGAAGAAAATGACGGCGGGCGCCTGTCGCCGGGCCCGTTGGAAAAGACGCTGAAGATTTTTTTCGCTCGATCCGACCCACATGTCCAGAACATCCGCCAGGCCGACCGAGATAAAGCGTGCGCCCAATTCCCCGGCCGTCGCCCGCGCGATGAAGGTTTTGCCGCATCCCGGGGGACCGTAGAGCAAGAGGCCGCCGCGCAACGATTTACCGTAGATCTCGCGTATCCGGGGGTTGCGCAACGGGCCGAGAAAAGACACATGCAGCCTGCGCTTGACCGTGTCCATGCCGCCGACGTCCGTCAGTTTAATTTTGGGTCGTTCAAAAAGATCCTCATCATCCTCTCGTTCATCAGGCTTGTCTTCCCGATCGATCGGGACTCTTTGCGGAACGCGCGCTTCCGGCAGCGGGGAGGCCGCCGGAGGATTTTCCGCTGCCGGAGCCAGCGCCATCAGAATTTTCCGATAGTTATCGGCCTTAGAGGTATCTCCCAATGCGGAAGCCGACGACGCCGCTCCTTTGAGAGCCTCCAGATTAGCCGGCTCTTTGCCCAAAACTCGACCAAAGTGCTCAAGCGCGGTGGAATGCTGCCCGGAAACGAGATATAAGGAGGCCAGGTAGAGGCGGAGCGGAACAGATCCCGGATCGTTCTCGAGGGATTTCTCAATCGCCGAAATGATGGATGGATCTATAGCCATGACCTGAAAATAACAGCCTAGTGTTACAAGCGAGTTAACGGAATGTTACGTTTCAGTGTCATCGTCGACGGGTCGACGAGGGGATATCCCTCGGCTTCTGCGTCGAATCGCGCTATCGGATAAGCGCGAACTTGCCGTGGGTTTTGTGGCCTTGGTTATCGGTGGCGAGGTAGAGATAGAGGCCGGAGGCGACTTTGTCGCCGGCATCGTTGGTGAGATCCCAGGACGCTGCTCCCGCGGGTGCCTGAAGCGTTTTGACCCATCGGCCTGAAACGGTAAATAGTTTGACTGTCGTGTTGGCGGGCATCATATCGAAATTAACCGACTTGTCGCCGCGACTGGCACGGAATGGATCTGGGAAAACCCGGACGGTGATAGGCGCGGGCTGCATGGTGGCATCTAAAGAATTGGTAAATCCCGCCGCACTCGATCCAAAAAAGAATCCACTAATAACGGCATTGGCCCCCGACACAAGAACCGCCTGGAACTTGACGTGTCCCTGCACATTCCAGATCAAATATTTACCTCCGGTGAAGTTTCCGATGGTCCGGCTGTCGATCAGGCTATTCGTCACACCATCTAGAACATTGATCGTTTCCACGCGTGGTCCGCTATTGTCCCAATCATCGACATACAAAGCGACCTGGTGCGTCGTCCCGGGAGTCATCGTGAGATCGATGTTGAAATTGGTCGGGGAATACCACGTGGACGCAATGCGGTCCGGACCCGCCGCCTTCTGCAGCGCACGCGGATCATTGGTCGATGTTGCCCATTGATAGGTAAAAGCATTGTTGATGAAGGCTTGTGCATAGGACGGGTAGTTGCTGGAATCCGCTTCAATCACTTCTCCATCAGCGCCATACACGCCTTTCCAGCTTCCCTGGGTCGTCGTATCCGTTTTTAGGAATGTTGCCGTGCCGCCGGGCGGAGGTGCATTGCCGCCAGCGCCAAAGAAGAATCCATTGATGACGGCATTGGAACCTGAGACTGTCACGGCCTGGAATTTAACATGTCCTTGAACCGTCCAGACCAAATACTCGCCCCCGCTGAAATTGGAAACCGCATGACTATCGATTAAGGCACCGGTAACGCCATCCAATACGTTAATGGTCTCCACGCGCGGACCGCTGCTGTCCCAGTCGTTCAGATAAAGCGCCACCTGATGCGTCGTCCCGGGAGTCATCGTGAGATCGATGTTGAAATTGGTCGGGGAATACCACGTGGACGCAATGCGGTCCGGACCCGCCGCCTTCTGCAGCGCACGCGGATCATTGGTCGATGTTGCCCATTGATAGGTAAAAGCATTGTTGATGAAGGCTTGTGCATAGGACGGGTAGTTGCTGGAATCCGCTTCAATCACTTCTCCATCAGCGCCATACACGCCTTTCCAGCTTCCCTGGGTCACAGTGTCCGTCTTAAGGAAAGTGGCGGAATTAGACGCCGGCGGCATGTTGCTGAGCACCAACACATCGTCGAAAGAGGCGTTGGTGGTGTTATAGGTGTAAAGCCCGATGCCTCCGGAGGCGAACGCCCCGTTGTTAGCCACGAAAACAATTTGACCATTCACGAACACGTGCAGTTGATAGGACTTGACGTCGATAGTCACATTCACCCATTGTCCCGGGATATACGGTTGGGCCACCAGACCGAACGGGTCATAGACGCCATTCACCATTTGGCCAATTGTCATAAAGCCATCCGAGGTTATAGCGAAGCGATAATAATTATTGTTGTCCTTGCGGCGGAAGATCACCCCCATATCGCCGTCGACGGGACGCATCCGCAGCGAAACGGAATAATCGGTCCACGTTGAATCTCCGGTGACCGCCTGCGTTCCAAGACGAGCCTGGGCATCGGAGCCATGGATCGGGCTGGTCTGGTTAAATGTTCCATTAAGCTCTTGCCAATGGGACGGCGCGGACAGATTCCCATCGTCTACGATGGCCCACGCACTAGAATTCCCGCTATTAAAATTATCTTGAAAGAGCGGATAGTTCGCCACTGTCACAGGGATGGTGGCTGTGCCGGAAGCTCCGGTCACATCGTAAGCCCTTGCCGTCAACTGGTGCGTGCCGTTGGCCTGCACAGTCGTGTCAAAATAAAATGTGTAGGGATAAGCGCTTGCGGACCCCAGAAATTGACCGTCACTCAAATAATCCACGCGCTGAATCGTGCTCGTCAGACTATTGGCGAAGACATCGATCTCTTCTCTACCGAAAACGTCAGCCCCGGAGGCAGGCGAATTGATTGTAATGGACGGAACTGAACCCAATAACGTAGTGCCATAGGCCACGAGACTGTTGAATGAGCCTATCGAGGCCGCATTGTAGCCGCGCGCGCGTGCGAAGTAGGTCGTGGACGGCTGCAGGCCGATTATCACTAGTCCAGCAGGGGCATTTCCAGCATCGAAATTATTATAAGGACCCACGAAACTGCCAAAAGACGCATCGGTAGAGACATCGACGTGATAATCAGAAACGGTGACCGAACCGGTGGAGGCCGTCCAGGAAAGAGTCAGTGAACTGGAAGTCGCTCTATTGAACGATAAACCCGTGGGCGGATTCGGGAGAGGGAGACCGCATGATAGAGGAAATTGAGAATCGAAGGACAACGAACAACTATTTCCACCGCCGTCCACAATCATCGACTCCGGTGTAAAGGAGATGCTGCCGCTGCCTGGTTGAAAGGTACCAAATTGGTTGTTTGTAAATACATTGTTGCCGAGGATCAGTTGTGCGGGAGGAATCAAAGCCGCTCCTTGACTCTGGAAATCAATATAGGAAGCAATGGAAGGCAGACCAAATTGTGTGGTATTGCTGGATGACGTAAAGGCGTTTCCATTAAACGAATTATTCAGGAAATAAACGTTGGTTTCCCCAGATTGAAGTCCGAAGATTCTATAGATCGCAAGAAATTGAAGGGTGTCTTGCACCGTATTATTGGAAACCGTATTCCCCAACCAGCTATTGGTATACCAGCCCCCGATACCGCATCGGCCTATATTACTGAACGTATTCCCGCTAATCGTTGAACTCGAGAAAAGGCCGGTAGTTTCGAGACCGCAATCCCAGAATCCAGAGACCGTATTGCCCTGGATCAGATCCGAGGTTTCGTTGTTTAACCCAATCCCGTCGTCCCCGCCCAGTTCATTGTTCGCGATCTGCGAACCTCCCGTGATCGTATTCTGCAACACGTGATTTTGCGAACCATAGCTGAACTCCATGCCCCCAGAGGCATTGGATGATGTTGACAATATCACGCGGTTATTCTGAACCGTCATATGACTGGCATAGGATTGGGTATAGGAATCCGTAAAAAGGTTGGACACAATCTGTATGTTTGAACTCGTGCCGATTATTTGACCGCCATTATCGTCAATGGCCAGGCCTTGAATGGTGTTTGAAGAAATGACGCCCCCATTGCTGTTGGTAATAAGAAAACCATACCCTTGGTGCACAATAAGATTGCAATTAGATACCGAGAAATTGGAGACATTGTCCAAGCGAAGAGACCCGACGATATTGATGCTTGAAATGGTATGCCCTTGACAGTCCAGCTGAACATTGGAGACGTCATGAATATGAACGCATGTACTGCCGGAGGCGCCTTGAAGATCGGCATTGAGCGTGTAAGCGCCGCTTTGCGCGATATCGCCGCAGGAATTGATAGGGCTGGCCGCCCAGGCCGATGGCGAAACCCAGACACCTGAAAGCAGGAAGAGGCCGATTGCTCCGGTCAGAATCCGCTTCATCAGTTTGCTCCTCCAGAATTTTGGGCCTGAGCCATCCTCGGTTCATCGTGGCTAAGCAATTGGATAAGCTGCTGATACTCCACATCATTGTCAATTACGAGGTCTTTCCCATGATAGCGGCGGATCAATTCCGCCTTCTGCATATTCGAATTGAGGGTATTCTGTTGGCCAAATCGAATGAGCAGTGAGAAATATTGGGTGTCGCCTAAATCACCGTAAGGGAGCCACGCATAGGCAAATTCTTGCCCCCATAGCCGTACCCCAATGCCCGTCGTCAATCCCGCCGTGGCGGAAAGTTCTTTGGTCGTGTCGGTCTTGTATCCCGCGCGTAGAGCGACCATCTCTATCGGACTCCATTCAACGCCCAGTCCCGCATCCGGTTTGCCGGTTTTGCCCTGCATTCCTTCGGCGACCAATTTGACATGCCTATCCGGTTGATAGGCCGCGGCCAGATGGAACGTAAGGGGCAAGGAATCCCCCTGGTCTGTGAATTTGAGGTCGCTTCCTATATTAGCGGCGGTAAAAGCCAGGCGCAAATTCGGCCGGACTTCGTAGAGAGCGCCCGCATCCGCCGCATAGGCATTGGCGGTCGCGTCGGCAATTTTGGCCTGAATCATTTTTCCCGTGACGCCCAAAGAAAGCCGGTCTAGAATTTTTTGCCCGTACGCAAGCGAATAGGCGGCAAAGTGCGCCGAGAAATCCGGCGCCGACTTGCCGCTCGGATCGGTTCCGATGATGTCTCCCGACCCTAAGTACTGAACGGAAACGCCTAAAGCGGAATTTTTCATGGGAAGCGGAACGACAACGCTGCCAAATTCGTAATTGATGGACTCTAAATAGGAGAGGTGCTGGCCCGCGACTTCCGGCGCTGAGACAAACCCTAGACCGGCGGGGTTATAAATTGGCGCGTAGGCATTGGTGGCGAGCGCGGCGTAGGCAGAGCCTAGTGCCGCGGGTTCGGCGCCCACCGGAATATCCAAAAAGCTGGCGCCTTCCGTGCCCGGAGACGCGATAGCTGTCGTCGGAGAAAGTGCGACAAGAACGGCAATTAGCAATTTAGCCTTGGATGACACGGTCTTAATATTACGGAATTTCCGAGAAATGAGACAGGTGTCCAAAGGCTAAATATTCAGGCCTTTTTGGCCTATCTTTCCAGATGGGCCCTACCAATTGTCCGGTCGTTTGGGTAGAATCTCAAATACTTATTTTAATGCCATCCCTTCGACAACACTTACTGTCTCTCGCCCTGATCCTTATGTGGAACGCACCCCTGGGAGCCATGGGAACGATGCTCAAAAAAGAGCCGGTCGTGCCCAGCGAGTTTGCCTTCGTACGTTCTTTGGATGTCGATTCCTATGTCGAACGGACCAATTATCACGGCCTTGGAGCGCAGTACAGCCGCGCGCGACTGCGCTATCTGGATCCGGACGTCCAGGCTTTTGTAGGGTTGACCGTCGGATTTCACCACTTTAATCAAGATTTGAGGATTGGCGACCCCGATGCTCCGGACACGGCTGGCGTAATGGTCGATTGGGGTGGAGCCTTCGGGATTGTTCGCGGCAAACATCTCTGGGAATTGGATCTGCAAGGCGCGAGCTTAAGCAATCGCCTCGGTTTTGCGCCGGCAATCGTGGGAGAACATCATCTTTCTCCGAAATGGACCGTCTATCACCGCACTGAATTTATTTTGTTTACGGGTGATGCCATCTTGGACGCGGATCAGGGATTTTATTGGATGGCGAACCGATCGGTAGGGTTGTCTTTTGGATACCGATACTTCACCTCGCTTCACATGGACCGCAGCGGCCCCCATGTAGGAGTGCGGTTCTATTTCGAAAGCCCTAAAATCCCCTTCATTTTTCCGTCATTGGGGTAAACCCTCACCCCGGCTTCGGCCCGGATGAGGGTATCAAGCTTTAAATCGTTTGGTCTTGGACCACGTCCGTTTCTCGCCTTTGATGTATTCCTTATAGAAGGCGCTGGCCACCACCAGCGGCCAAAGCTGGCAATAGGTGAAATACATCGCCATCGTGAAAAGAATGTTGGAAAAGGAATCCTCTCCCGTTTCGCGCGACAGCATCAGAACAATCTCCGTCACGAAAAGCAGATAGGCCATGATCCAGACTTCGAGATAGGGGCCCGGAACGGGAATAAATATCAATTCAAAAAGTCCCAGAACAAAGAGCAACGCGGACGTTAGAATGGCCGCGACGAACACATAATAGAGGCAAAGGAAATAAAACACCTCGAGGCCCAGCGCTTTATTTTTAGCCGTACTAATACCCGCTACGAACTTGCGCATCAAGTAAAAGTTGCCGCGAGCCCAGCGCGTGCGCTGCTTAAACCAGGTCGAGAGGTTCTCGGGTTCTTGCTCCCAAGTGACGGCATAAGGCACGAACTTGATGCGATAGCCGGCCTCTAAAATCCTGAGCGACAACTCGGCATCTTCCGTCAGCGCGTTTTCATCCCAGCCACCCACCTCATCCAACACCTTTTTTCTGACGATAAAGTTGGTTCCCGGCAAGGTTGCGACTTTCAAGAGCTTCCAGCGCCCGGCCTGCACAATCCATTGGAAACTTAGGCCTTCGATATTGATAAAGCGCGTCAGCCAGTTGCGTTTGCGGTTCAGCGTCCGAAATTTTCCGAGGGCCGCACCGAGCGTGGGCTCGAGTTCGAATTGGGAGGCCAGATAGCGCAAAGAGGAGGGCTGAGGCTGATTGTCGGCATCATAGATGGCGATCATGTCGTGGCGGACCAACTTTAGTCCGCGGTTTAGCACGGCCGCTTTTCCCTTTCCGCCTTCCCCTTTTGGAATATGGACGGGACGGATACACCCAAATTCCGTGGCCAGCCGATCCAGAATGGCCGCCGTCGCATCCGTAGATCCGTCGTTTAAGACGATAATTTCCAATTTAGCGTGCGGGAAGTCGCTTGCCAGAATAGTCCGGATCGTCTTTTCGATCACCATTTCTTCGTTGTGCGCAGGGATCATGATCGAGATGGAAGGCATCGCGGTGGGATGCGTGTCGAGACCGTGCCGCTCGCGCGCCGATTCACGACTATAGAGATAACCGGCAAATGACAATATAAATTGGTACATCAACATGAACCAGATCAGAAGAACACTGGTAATAAAGAGAATATCGATCGGAATACCGGACATCATGCTTTTGCCCCCCAGAGGCGTCGCCAGATGAGACGCCTTATCCGGCTTGTCCGGCGGTTCAGCGTCACAAACAAGAAGAGAAACGCCAGAAGACCGCTGGACGCTAATCCAAAGATCACAATGAGAGACGCGGTCACGACGCTCGTAAATTCGACCGCATACAGTCCGGCCGTTTCAGAAATGACTCTCAGCCGGTGCTGCCCGGCCGGCGCTAGAACCGTATAGCCGTCATCACCTCTGATGGCGCTCAAATTGGACGATTCATCATCGAGATAAATCTTAAAGGGTGATTTGCTAAACATCATGGCGCAGCGGCCGGCCGATCGGTATTCGATTTCCAAGCCGCGGCGCACGCGCTGGCTGCCCAAGAGCTCTCCCGTAATGGACATCAGATAGGTATCGAGTTGGCTGGTATCAAACCATGAACTCTGAACGCGACTGAAGCTGAGCGAGTGCTGTCCTTGTGGAATAATGACTTCCCCCTTGTCCGCGCAGAACCAGGGATTTCCATCCAATCGATAGCGCCGCGTATCCCGACCGGTCTCGAGCCGAATCGTATTGGGCGTATCAATAATCCAATTGTCCCCATCCCGATGGACGCTCGCCTTGGAGGCCATGGCGTAAGGCATCACTTCCCAATCGTGCTCACTGACCGTTGATTCGGCGTAAAACGTCACGCGCGGCGCCTGTGCGGCGGCGTGCTGCCAGAGCTGCACCACTTCCATGCCCGTGGGCAGAGCCGTCGCGAATCCCCGTTGGTTGGAGGGGTGGACCGATAAGACATTGATATCAATGAGAAAAGGAGACTTTAAGGGCAGGGCTCGATATTTTTCGCCCAAGGCGTCGTAACGGGACGGGGGCTTGAGCCAGTCCTGCGAGGGATCTTCTGCCTGCAGCGTCGCGTCATATTCGTTGACGAGACTAACCGTTTTCGGAACGTCGATCCCCAGATAATCGCTGAGCTCGGGATGCTGCAGCGCATCGAGCATGGTTACGATGACTTCCCAATGACGTTTTTCCCGGGTCTTGAGCTTCATAATTTCGTGCAGAAGCGTGTTCAACAACCGGCCGTTGAGGTCTCTGCGGTATCGATAGAAGGCTTGAAGACCTGCGTCGTCATCTTCCCAGAAAAATGGCGAGGTCTTTTTAAAAAGATCAACGGGATCAAAATGTTCGAGCGCCTGGAATTCATGGCGCACCTGATCGTTAAAGGGCGTGAAGACGGCGGGGTTGCCGGGGCCTTCTAGAGATTCGAACGTCAATTCGCCGACATCGATCCCATCCCAATCGTAGCGCATCATAAAGGACCGCATGTCCTCCAGGACCGCCTTCATGCAGTGCGGATCGGATAGGTTCATCAAATAGCGCCAGTCCACATGGGCGTCAGACAGGAAAGCCGTTTTCTCGCGCCAAGCTGGATGATGCTCCCAGAACCAGGCGTCTACGTGCGGCCATTCGAACCAGGCATAAACGAGAATGCCATTCTGATGCGCCACCTTGACCAGACGAGGATAGTCATAAGGAACCTTGTCGCGGCTATGCCAGGCGCCCACATGGACGGCCCGGATCCCGAAGCGCCGCCACATCTTGGCCAAGACCTCGATACTGATATTGGCGCGGTACCCCGGTTCAAAATAAACATCCGCGCCCTGGCGTCGCATGAGCGGCGTCACGCGCAATTCATCAATCAAAATCTGCGGCAAATTGGGGAACCGCCCATATCCTTCACCCGTCAGCGAATCGAACAGCGGCGCGAAATATAAATACCGACCTTCCCGCTGCGACCGGCTGATGACCAGAGGATGACCCGAATCGCGATCGGAATAATACACATCCATCGCATCTCCCGAGGGTTGCGAGATCCAGGGGACGGAGGGTTTGTCCGGCCAGCGCGTGTCCTGATTGACGAAAAGATGATCCTGGAGGACGTCGACAGGCTCTGGGGGCCCGAGCTGGATGCCCAAAGCCTGGCTCAGCGGACTTTCCCCGTCGGTCACGAGAATAATTCCTCCGTTTAAAGCCAACGAAATGCGTTCGACGAGGGGTTGCGGAAGTGACTTGGCCGTCGCCCAGGGAATGACCAGCATGCTGAAAGGACCCAGATCTTCGTCTTCAAGCCGAGTGTAATCGATTTTATCCACGTCGTAACCCAAACTGGTAAACGCACTGAGAAAACTTTTCTGATCGATATCCGCTTCGCCGCGCGCTTTGCTATTCCACAAAATAATGGTCTTGACCGGATTGCGTATGGCTTTGGGAGCCAGGGCCGATCCGAGCCTTCGGTGGAGTCCTGAAAGATCGCCTTTGGCGACCTGGAACAATCGTTTGACGAGACTAGGCGCGGGGACATCCTGGCGCATCGCTACATAGGTTTGGTCCGCGGCAAGATTGACCTGGCGTTTCAAATACGTTTGAGGATCCACGACCGTCGACCGTTGGCTCACCATCCGCCCATGCGGTCCATAAATATATTCATTCAAGTAATGGCCGTTTCCGGCAATCTGAACCGTTCCACTCATCGATTGAATCACACGGCCTTCGCACTGAACGGAATTCGGAAATTGGCGCAGATCCACAAAATGGAATCCGCGTTTCTGGACACCAGCGATCAACTCTTCCAGCATTTTGGGATTCAGGAACGGATGAAAAAAGAAACTGGCGTAGCCATCCCGGACCACGCTCATGGAGTCGGCGGCATCCAAAATGGGCTGTGTCCGCTGATCGTCGATGGGGATGTAGGCGAGGCTTTCCGGGATGATGTACTGGCCAAAGGTGTCGATAACCGGATAGGGGAAGGACTGGTCCGAATCCAGGCTGGGCCCGGCGATGCGCCGCTCGTAGACCGTGTTGAAAAACCGGTGAAAGACCTTGTAATCGGTCGCGGACGCGGCGTAATGCGGTGTTTCCCACGTGAGGGGGTAAATTCCGAACCCCATCGATTCCTTAATCGCCTCGGTGACTCGGCGCGTGGCGAACGCCTCGGAATCGCCGCGCACCGGACGATCGCTCAAGTCATCCCAAAACTCATAGTCGTCGGTAGTGACACCTCGATACTGGTGAGTGTACCCATGGAGCACCGGCGCGCCTCCGGCTTCCACATATTTTTGCAGCACATTCACGACATCGGGTTTGTCCGCCATGCGGAATTCCAGACGGTCTTGAGGGTTGACGTACATCGGAACAAACCCAAAGGAAAAGGGAATGTGGAATTTTCGCAGCACGCGTAAGGTGGCTTCCAATTCCTCGGGCTTGGAAAGAGCATTAATATCTTCGATGCGCAGAAGCGCTGGATGGTTTTCGGCGTGCAAGATTCCTAGGATGTCATGAAGAAGATCGGAGAAGACCAAGACGCGGTCATTTTCGCTGGAATAGGAAAATGGTGAATCGGCAAAGACCCAGAAGTGACCGCTTTGAATCGCATAGGGCATCGGTCCTTGAACCGGGCCTTCGACGGTCGCCATGACCGTCGCCAGATCGGGCTCCGTCACTTCTAGAAAATTGGTTTCCGGGTCCCCCTTCGGGATTCGATGTCCTTTATACGTCACAATGTTCAATTTGACTCGATCGGAAAATCCGACGGCGGCAATCCCATGACGCTGGAGGAAGCCTTGGCGATCCAGTTGTCCGATCTGATTTCCCAGCCAGCAGACGGTCCCGGTATCGCGGACGATATCGTCTAGAAAAAGCGTGGGCACCCGGTACTTCCGTTGGTAGACGATGACAAACACGGCATCATACTTGGCCCACTCCCCGCGTTCGTACGATTCCAAGGGGTGCATCGTCCGCAAGGTCGTGAAGTGACCGAGAAGATTGACCAAATAGCGCGCATCCAGACGACCTGGGTTCTTCTCTATATCCGGGCCGTCATACAACACTAAGACGGAAGGAGACGCTTGGGCAATGGGCGGCTCAGCGGAGAGAGACTTAAAACCGGTCGTCAGAAACGCAATGAAAAGGACTGCAAAAACGGCCTTACGCACCCGCGAATTATATCAGAGATCAGTAATTGAAAAATTCGACGATGATGGAGTGGGTCTGGTACTGTTGTTGCGCGAAAGCGACCCCAAAATTGGCTTGAAGGAATACATAATTGGGCGGAACCGCAGCGCCGAATTGCGTAGGACTTTGTCCAAAATGGATCCCCTGGTTATTTTGGACGACCGAAAACGGATCGCCGTTCTGAAAGCCGTTCTGACATAAAGAAGAAACGGCCGGAGTCTGGACATCCTGCATGTAAAGCCATTGGAAGGAATTCGGATCTGTATTAGCCGCGGCGCACTTTCCACCATTATTATTAGGTTCCGCCGCCACCGGGGCCGCCGCGGTCGGGGTCTGAGTGCCCGCCTTCACGCTCCAGGCCAAGGGCACTGTATAGTGAGGGTCGGCCACTTCAACCATACCCGCCGGATTCGAAGATCCTGAAACAATATAGGTCGGGTTGGCGGGGATAAGCGTCCCGGTGTTGTCCGTATACATCTGAACACCCCAGCCTTCGGATTCGGCATCGACCTGGAGTTCTATATATTGATTCGACACGCTCCATCCGTTGAGCGCCACCGGGGAATTCCAAGAGAGCTGCGTCGCCGGTGATTGGTCAGAAATGTTTTTGAGCGCTACGTTAAACATCTCCGCGCCCGGCGCAGGGGGGTTCACAAAACGGATGTCGTCGAAATAACACATACCGGGCTGAAAAAAGTTAATCAAAAAAGGCGAGTCAATATCGGTCCAGTTAATTTCCGGGCCATCTCCGTTAGGCGGATTTGTAAAGTCCGTCAGTGGAATATACATCGGAACCCACTGGTTGGTCGGAAACCATCCCGAAAAATCGAAACCATCCTGCGACCCATCCAGATGCTGCACCACCATTTCAAAAGCGTTCGAATTGCAATTGGCCCAGAAGCGAAGCTCTCCGGTCGCCGCATACTGAGAAAAATCGACCGGCCGAGGATTAGACGTTCCCTTGTTGAGATAAAAAAATCCAAACGTCGACCAGCCAGCCGCCGATCCGTTATTGGTCACGGGATTGGCCGTCGCCTGCATGGATCGAAATCCCTCCGGCGGCGTCGGTGTGGCGGTGGTGCTGTCTAGGGAGACGGAATTGGCGCCGGCAACGCCGAAAACGAACACGTTATCCGTCGGTCCATCGACATCGCTAAACACGGTATAGATCGGTGTTTGAATGGACCAAGCCGATGTGCCCAGAACGGCGAGGATAAATAGGGAGAGTTTAATCGTTTTCATTATTTGGCCACTCCAATGACGCCCGAGACGCGTTCGCCTTGAGACGTATATTGATAAATATAGACGCCGCTTTCAACGACCGATCCGCTATCATCCTTTCCATCCCAGCAGAAGGAGCCGCCGCAACCCGGAGCCGGCGTCGTCATGTGCCGCACACGGCGCCCACGGACGTCAAAAATACGCACATCATCTTGCCCCTGAATGAGCCCGGGGAAACTTGCCGTATCGTTAATGCCGTCTCCGTTCGGCGTAATGATACGCTCGGCAGGACGGATCGCCGAAGCGGTATTGGCCTGGCCCGCGGAGAATAAACCAAACGTCGAAAAATGGGAGGTGAAGCCGCTCACCGTATGGAGCGTCGGATCCACAGAAGCGCGGCTAAGCACGCGCCACGATTGGCTTGAAGAGGGCAGGTTTTCCGGACCCAGCCAGTAGATCGATAAATCTTCGGCACTCACATGGAGGTCCGCTACAGTACCGCTCGCATCCGTCGAATAACTAAGGCTGATTTGCGCAGGCTGAGTCAAAGCAGCGCCATTAAATGTCACGGTGTAAATGGCCGCGGGCTGCGATCCTCCAGGCCCTGTCGGCCATCCATCGATATTTTCCTGCTTAATACAGAGATTTCCCGCGCTCGAAACCGCTCCGGGCGGTAGCGTCACAGAAGTCTTTCCATCTTTCTCGAACAGATCCGGAGCATCCAGGTGCCCGCCTTGGGCATCGATCGATTGACAGACCGTATCCGTAATCATTGTCTGGAACGGAGAAGCCAAAAGGTTAGGGCTGCCGGACGTCCGGCTTACGCCTGCCTGCGACAAGAGGGTTCGCGCGGTGCCCTGCTGGGCCTGGAAAACGTACTGAATGCCGCCCCCATGCTGAATGGGCGCAAGATCTGAGATCTGAATCACGGCTGTGCCGGTGAGGCTTGTTGAGACGGTGGCCCGCGCCGAAATAGATGCCGTGGCCGCGGGCCCAAATGTCACAGGAACCGACACCGGCGGTCCGAGAGCGGCTCCGGAGATATCGACCAACTGATAGACCATACTGACGGCTAGATTCTGCGTACTGATAGGTCCAGAAGGATTGGTGATGGTTACGGGAATCACGACATTTTTTCCGAAGAAGGCTTGCGACGGTAAGGGAGTCACCAGAAAGCCGATGCCCGCGCCGACGGTCGCAGAGGCGCTGATCGCCATGCTCCCATGACTGAAAAAAGATCCCCATCCCGGAGTTCCTGTTCCGGTCGTGAGGACCAACAGAAGCGCGATCAGTCGTCGAGCTTTCAAGGCTTAGCCGCCTCCATTTTCACAGTCCCGGACGATTCGATCACCAGTCCGGTTTCCGATTGCAGATGAAGCGTTCCAGACGTCAAATCCGCCGAGAGGCGATAACGTCCGGCGGGCGGAACGGTCGTGGGTCCTTTTCCTTCATACTCTTTCACGCTGCCTGGAAAAATCGGGGTTGCTTCGCCGACGACATAATCCGCCATCCGCTGTCCTTGCTCATCAAGGAGATAGATTCTCCCGGATGGCCGTAGGCGCACATTCCCGGTGGCTTTAATTTTCACGCCAACCTGCAGTTTTCCATCGCGAATCCCCGCTCCAAATGCCAGAACATCCCCGGTATTTTTTTCCGTCCCGATGATCTCCAAATAAACCGCGGTGCTGATCATGGGGGTCACGATGCTTTCCTTAGAAGCCTGGTAAGCAAACGACACCATTCCCATGAGTTCTCCCGTGGCCGACGTGGGGCAATGCACGGTGATTTTGACGCCGCGGCTTTGTCCGGGTTTAAGCCGGAAATGCCTGACGAATGGCAGCTTCAGCCACGCGTCTACCGGAATGCCGCGATTATCCGGATAGACGAACCATGGCTTCTCGGACACTTCCACGTCGTAGGCCTCCGGATGGGTATTGGTGATTGTGATCACCGCCGTCGATTTCCCACCCGGAGGCACGCGAATTTCCGTTCGCGGCGGGCTAACAGACATCGCCCGCCCGACAGACGTGCAGGCGGCCAGGAGAGCCGCCATCATCCAAGAGCGCTGACACCATGAGTGCTTCATGGGCATTTTCTCAACCGTATGCTTTCCCTATAGAGAGAAAGCCTCCAAGATAATTCTGTTCGTGCTGTACGACTGTCCCGCCAAAGCGCTCGTAAAGTCCGCTTCGGTGTAGATGTAGGTACTCACAACGCCAGCATTGAATCCACCAAACTGCGTCGGACCCTGGGCAAAGTGCAAGCCCGAGTTTGAGGCCGTAGTCGTGGTGGTGGCCCCCAGAGAATCTTTTAATGGCGTTCCTGGAGCGGCATAGACGGTGATGAACGGATCTCCGTCAGTGAATAAGGCCGCGCTAGAGGTCGGTACCGCGACTTGCGCTCTATCCTCGTGGAAGAACCAGAGGAAATGCTGGCCGCTCGGATCGGTCGCCGTTGTGGCATTGGGATCGACCGGAGCCACATTGGTGAGCGTGAAGGTCGAGGCTCTCCAAGCGGTCGGCAGCTTCTGATCCGTCAGACCCGTGGAAGCGCCGATTAAGCCCGCCGGTGTCGCCGTAAAGCTACTGATCGATCCGGTGAACTTTGGATTGGCGGCCGCGTTGGTATTGTCCGTGTAGATCTCAATACCACCATTCAGTTGATTGATATTCGACACCATCTGAATGTATTGGTCTGAGACGAGGAATCCGGCGCCCGGTGTTGGGTTGGTCCAGCCCAATGCTGTTGCCGTCCCATTGTTGCTGATGTTTTTAACCGCGACGCTGTTAATTTGCACCGTCGGTGAACCGCCGGTCGTCGCGCTCGCCGTAATCGCCGGCGCCGCTCCTTTTGATGTGAAGGCGGCTTGGGCCGGCATTGAAACGGCCAATGCCAAGGCCGCAAGGCCTGTGAGGGTTGTCGTGATGCGCTTCATGGTGTAGCCTCCTTTGGATGTTTGTGTCCCGATGATCATCAGAAATAGACGATCACTTGCAACCTATGGCTTCCCGACGTGCCTTCCACATACATCGGCACCGTGAAGCTATAGTCCAACCGAAATCCGGTTTTCTTCGTCAGTTCTTGATAGTAGCTAAGCCCGGCGCTGGCTTCGTCATTGTTGCCGCCGGCGCGCAGTCCGAGAGTATCGTGGAAGAGCCAACTCTCGACGCCACCGTTCACGCCGGTCACGCCATCACGGCGCGTGAGGTCAAGCGCCGGCACAAGCCAGGGCATTTGCTTCGATTGATACGCGAATCCGAGACGGCCTTCCATCGGCACGCGATCGGTCGTTTGGAAACCGACATTGGGTTGCGTCAAATTCTGTCCGGTCAAACCCACGCGCCATCCCTGCAAACTCCCCTCTTCCGGCTTCCATATAATCCCCACATCCGCGGTCATCGCGCTGGCGGAAGTCCCCCCTTGAAATACCGGGTCGTTCACTGTGGCGGCATCCAGGGTGAAAGCATGACGCAAGTATTTGGCATTCACACCGACGGCCCAAGCGTTATCGAGTGCCGGAATAAAATCGCCTAGATACTTGGCATAGGTCAGGGTGACGGTGTCTTCCCGATAGAGGTGCGTGGTGTTTAAATTTGCCCAGGAGATGCCAAAGGATCCAAAGCGCGTGGGGCGAGAAACATAAGAGAGAAAGCTTTGGTCGAGGTGCGAGACATCGCCGCCCGTCGCTGAATTTCCGGAGTAGAGGGTCAGTCCGCTAAAGAGTTGGGAATACATCGCGCTTACTTCGTTCCATTGCACCTGGACGATACCGGCCGGGTTGTAGAGCGGCGCATTGGAATCGTCGGCGATCGCGGTAAAGGCGCCACCCATGCCGACTGGCCGGGCGCCCCATTCATCCTCGGTGAAGGCAGCATGCGCAGGTCTCTCGAGAAGGGTCAAAGCCAGAAGACCCAACACGATACGGACACTCCACCTTGAGCAATGCGCGTGATATCTCATTCCAATATGATTCTTGCTGTTATGTCACGATTTTGGTATCCGGCCAAAGTGCCAATAAATCGGCCCAAAGGACCTATGTTTTGCCTAGGTCGTCTGTCACTATAAGGTTACTTCTGGATTGTTTCGGGAAGGTTACGGGTAGAAATATTCGAGGCGTAGGGTTGTGGTTTGATACGAGCAGCCGCCGAGCGCGGCATTGAAATTCGCCTCAAGATAGAGGGGATTTGTGGTATTAAGAACCGAGACAAAAGACCCTTGGCTGATCTGAATCCCCTGATTATTCTTCACCAGAACATAGGGGGCGCCATTCGTAAAATGAGTGGTTTTTTGAACCGAAATATCAGGCGTTAATTTGTCCTCAATAGAGAACCAGACTGTATTCGTCTGGGGATCTCCAGCCGCCGGAGGGGTGGTCGTGTCCGGCTGAATGCTCCAGGCCAGAGGCAAAACAAAGGAAGGATTACATTGCCCAATCATTCCGGCCGGATTGGAACCAGGTTGCCCCGAAGGAATCGTGGAGGCGAATTTGGGGTTGGCATCCGCAGCGGTATTGTCCGTATAAATCTGAATTCCCCAGGCGTTTTGTCCGGCATTCAAATCGAGTTCCAAATATTGATCGGCTCGAACCCACGACGCGCCGGCCACCGCGCCAGTCCACGTGATCGCTGAAGCCGATTTATTGTCCGCTATATTACGGATCGGAGAACTTAAGATGGGATACGAACGAAATGGATTAAACCGGTTTTTCGCGAATAGATACCAGGCCATCGAACTCACGGCGGGATCTAGAGAATCCATTGGAACGCCGTTATATCCCGTCCCCCGATTGGTGGCATAGGCAAGGCCTTCCGTGGATGCCGATGTCGGCAAAATCGCTTTTTCGATCTGGTTTATGAAATAGGTGGCATTGGTTTGATCTTTGACGGACCAGTAAGCGTCGGCCATTTGAGAGGTGCCTTCCAGCCAAACCGCATCCGTGTAAGTCGCCGGCAGTCCGACCGTCCCCCCCATATCAAAACCATCCACGGAAAAACCGGTGAGGTCGCAGGTCTGTGTATTGCGGAAATCTGTCTGTGCCGCGGCCAGGACGACCGTATAAGACGAGGTAGCCAGAGGCGCCCACGAATAAATATCCAGGGCTTTATCGGTGTTTGTTGTTCCATTCGGATTTAGCCCGACGTTAAATCGGCCCAAAGACGAGTTCCATCCTTTCGTCTGCAGCCAGTTTGAAATCTGATTGGCGGCGGTCTGATAGGCCGGATTCCCGGAGAATGCGTAGTAAGCGTTGAACACGGCAAAGGCGTCCAGGTTATGCTCCGTCGATTTTTGGGATTGGAGAGTCCCCGAGATGTTGTAGCCAAAGCGAAGACCACCGTCCCCCGATGAATCCTGCAAGGCCAACAGCCAGGTGGCCAGACCATTCATCATTGTGTCATAGGTGGTTTGGCCCGTGACGCTCCGGTAATGCAGGAGCGCCATCAGCATCCAAGCGTTTGGTCCCGCTGTCTGGCTGGCGGTCATCACAGCCTTGGTATCGCGGTTGTAAATGTCGTCGAAACCGCTCCCCGGAATGTAAACACTGCGGTACGCGTCAAAGACTTTTTTGGCCAACGCAGTATCCCCTTGATAGGTAAAATTCATCGCCGCCAGCGCCTGGTCATATGTATAGGATTGCCCTGTGGCATCGTTGTCATAGGATAGAACGAGCCCCGTCGTTGAGTTTTGCTTTCCGATCAGTCCGGCATAGACCTTGTTCGGGTCGATGACGCTGGAGCTGGTAGTCAGCCATTGAACCGCGGCGACATCGAAACTGCCGCTGCCCACGGAGACTTGGCTGGAGAGAACGCCGATCGTAAAGTAATTCGCGATCTGCGTGAAATCGAGATTCGGCTCAGCCGTCTTGAAATCAGTCAATGCGATGGTGACCTCTTGCCATGTCCCATCGAGCGGAACACCGAGTGCGCTCAGCCGAAATTTGCAGCGCTCCGCCCCCGCGGCGATATTGGCAGACCGCAGAGAAACCTGCAGATCAGTCGTCGAGCGAACCCAGAACTGCAAAAAGCCGTTAGCGTAAGGCTGCATAAATCGCGAGCCGATGGGCTCGCCCACATACCAAAATGAAAAGGCATCGGTCAGGCCCGGAGAGTTGACCATTGTCCAGGAGCCGTGCATGAATTTGGTCGATCCCGGTGCGGGGTTGGTGGTTTGTTCAGCCAGTGTCATGGAACTACCCGGCGCCGTTCCAGTCGACGTCCCGATGGTGCCGCCTACGCCGGCATCCGAATAAACGTTAAACGTTTGCGTGTAGGTGACCGGTCCTACATTCACCGACACGGAGTTGGTGATCGGTCCGGAAGAAGCGGTGATCGTTCCGGAAACCGGCGATGAGGGAGCCGTGAGGGTCACAGTTGGCCCTTGAGTCGACGATAATGTCCCCAATCCTGAAGAAACGCTCCAAGTGATGTCCGTATCAATATTCGATCCCGAGGCATCCAGTCCCACGGCTGTAAAAGTCCGTTTGCCGCTCAAGGGGATGGCGACGGGCGACGGTGGCGTTATTTGAATCGACGCGAGCGTCCCGGACGTCACATAGCGAACGTAGTCGATGTAAAAAGTCGTGGCGCTATTAGCCGTGATCTCGAATGGGGAATAGAGGTTTACAACGTCCTGGCTGGTTGGGCTGATCGGAATTTCCATGTCCACCCATTGATTGGCGACCGGAACTTTGAAGTTATAACACAGCTTTCTTCCGTCGGTGCAATCCACATTTGTAAAGGTAGGAGATGGCGTTGGATGCTCCAAATTCAACGTGTAAATGACGGAGGCATCGGTGGCATAGATCCAGAATCGCAGACTCCCGCTTCGGAATCTCGACAGATCGACCCCGCCGGGATGCAGCACGACGGTGTCATAAAAAATACCCCAGCCGGCATAGCCCGACGGATTTGACGTCCGGAAAGACGTTACGCCTTCCGGTGTGGGAGAAATCGCGGTTGAGTTGCCATCGAAGGTTTGCGCGCCGGACCCCCAAGCACAGACCGGGGAATTGCCGCAGGCGGCAACGTTATCGCCCGCCACTCCGGCGTCTGAATACAGCGTCAGGACTTCGGCGGATGCCAACGAAGAGGCAAGAGCTACCAACCCGCCAAGAAAAATCCATGATCGAAATTTCATTATTTGGCCACGCCCACGACGCCTGAGACGCGCGTTCCCTGCGCGCTGTACTGATAAATGTAGACGCCGCTTTCGACCACCGAGCCCGAGTCGTCTTTGCCGTCCCAGCAGAAAGCGCCGCCGCAGGCCGCCAAGGGCGCCGTCAAATGACGCACGCGCCGACCGCGGATGTCATACACGCGAACGTCGGTCACGTCCGACGAGAAAATAATCGTATCGTTGACGCCATCGCCGTTCGGCGTAATGATGCGCGTGGCCGGACGCGTCGAGGCCGCACCGGAAATCGCGGCGCCCGGAACGAACAGGCCAAAGACAGAGAAATGCGAGGACACGCCGGACACGACGTGCAGCGTGGTGTCGACTTGCGTCTGGCTGAGCACACGCCAGGCTTGGTCAGATTGAGGGATCCCCTCGGGACCAAGCCAGAATATCGACAGATCCTCGGGACTCAAATTCATATTGTTCAGGATCTTGCCGCTTGTGTCGACCGGATAACTCAGAGACAAGCCGGCGGTTTTCGTCAGTGAAGCACCGTCGAGCGTAATCGTATAGACCACCACCGGGGCGGCGCCGCCGGGTCCGGAGGGCCAGCCGGTCACCGGATCCTGAGTGATGCAAAGATTGCCTGTCCCGTTTACGGCGCCAGGGCCAAGCGTCACCGCCGTGTGGCCATCTTTCACGAAAAGATCCGGAGCGGTCACCGTCACGCCTGCGGAGGTGACGATCTGGCAAACCTGGTTGGTGATGGACGTTTGCCAGGCCCCCGCCGGCAAGGTTGTCACCGTCGGCGGTCCGCCGGCGGAACCACCCGAATAGAACAACGTGGAACTGCCGCCTTGACGAATCTGAAAAACATATTGGATGCTGCCGCCGTTTTGAATCGCCGTTAAATCGGAGGCATTGATCACGACGTTGCCATCCGCCTCGCTCGGATTTAAGGGATTGACCGTGAGTGGCAGGACCTCAATACTTTGCGCCGAGGAGAGGGGCACTCCATTAGGCCCGAGCAAAATATAGACAATAAACACGTGGGTATTGGTGAGATCAATCGTGGTTCCTGTGGGCGCGAACACTTGAACGGGAATGACGATATCCTTGCCGAAAAATGCCTGAACCGGCAGCAGATTGGAGGTGATGGTCAAAGACGTCGTCCCCGAAACGGTGGCCAAGGCGGACTGCGTGTAGACCTGAAGGGACGTAAAAGCCCATGCCGGCTCTTTTCCACCAAGGAAAAGAATTCCGAAAATAATTAACAGCCATGATAGGCGAACTCTCCGCGTCATTTTTTATGATCCATTTGGACCTGTCCATCCCGCAAAATCTTAAACGCCTTGCGTCCTTCCAGTTTCACGTCTTTGTAAGCAAGGTCCGCCACAGCGATATACGACCCGGGCAGCCATTTCACATCTGAAGCACTCGTGCCGAAATACAGCGCTTCCGACCCCGGATAGGTCGGCTGACCTTCGGAAACCAGCATGCGAGCCAGTTCCTTTCCGTGGCGATCCTGCACCGCCAAGTAACCGCTAGGCCGCAGATGCACGTTGCCCGTCGCTTTGACCTTGGCTGTGACGTTCACTTGACCCTTCCATAGACGCACGACGATATCTTCGAGCGCTCCGCTGCGTTGGGCCGACCCGGCAGCCATGAGATACACCGACACACTGATCATCGGCGTGACATTCATCGGTTTTTCCGCCCGATAGAGAAACGATGTCATCGCGACCACTTCGCCGCTGAGCTCTTTCGGACAGGTGACGGTCGCCTCGATCGTCCGACTTTCCCCCGGCTTTAAAACAAATTGTGCAGGACCATGCACGTCCAACCAGCGATCCACTGTCCAGACCTTATTCATCGCCGGAATAAACCAATCCTTTTTCGACACGTCAACCTGAACCTCGACCTTGTCGTCGTTGGTGGCCGTCAAGACAATCTGCGTGCTCGCTCCAGGCGTCAGCTCCACTTCCGTACGCGAAGGGGATACCACTAGCGCATGGCAAGGCACGACAGCGCTCAACCAAATCAGCACTCCAAATCGTTTGAAAAGTAATCTCAATCATGCTCCCAACTTTCCCCTCCGCCCTCCCCGCCATCACGAGGCGGGGAGGGAGAGAAAGAAAGCATCTTCTGAATCGCTACGACGTCAGGGTGTCGCTAATTCCACGGTCAGGGTGTTGGTCCCGTACGTGGCGCCGCCGGTGGCAGTCGCGAAGTTGGCCTCGAGGTAGAGGTTGTTCACGCCATTGGCCGCACCAGCTCCGAACGAGCTTTGCGCGAACTGGATGTTCGCCGGTACTCCGGCGGTTTCCACTTCGACATAGGGCGCACCGTTGACGAACGGACCCGTCACGCCTTGATTGTTGGCCACCTGGGCTTTATCTTCATGGTAGAACCATGCGTAGCCCGTGAAGGGAGCCGTACAGGACGCCGGTTGACCGGTGGCGCCCGTACAATTTGGATCATCCGCAGCAACAATAGGACCTGTCGAGACCTGCCAGGCTGTCGGCAGTGGCGCCAGGGCTGTATTGCCTGAGTTGATCAGACCCGCGGGGCTGGCCGTCGTTCCGCTGATCGTTCCCGTATACTTCGGACTCGCGTTGGAGGCCGTGTTGTTCGTGTAGGTCTGAATGAACGCCCCGTTGCTCTGCGACAGCTGCGAGGTGATCTGCAAATGTTCATTCGCCACGACCCAACCACTGCCTACGTTGGCGGTCCAGGTAATTGGACCCGACACCGGGGCGCCACTGCCATTTAAAAGCGCAATGGACATCGATGTCGCGCCGCCTCCGACCGTTACGGTTGCCGTTGAAGCGACAGCTGTAATGGACGTGAACGCGTGACCGGGCGTCGTCACGAGAGTAATCGTGGCCGACGCGACCAGTGCCGCGCCTAACTGTTTTGCTGCATTTTTAATACTCATCTAGTACGTCCTCCTTGGATTTCGTTGCGTTTATTTTCATACTGCCAATTGATAAAGGCCCCTCTTGCATCTCCCTGCATACCCCCGACTGCAGAAATTCATTAGAAATACACCGTCAGCTGGAAGCGGTGGCTTCCGCCTGTGTCCTGCACGTAAAACGGCACTGTAAAGGCATAGTCGATTCGAAAGCCGGCCTTCTTCGACAGCGATTGGTAGTAACTGATGCCGGCCGCGCCCTCGGAATTGTTAGCGCCCGCGCGCAGCCCGAGAGTGTCATTGAAGAGCCAGCTCTCGATTCCCCCATTAACACCTGTCGAGCCATCACGGCGCGTGATGTCTAAGGCCGGAACCAGCCAAGGCATTTGCTTCGATTGATAGGCTAGGCCCAGACGGCCTTCGAAAGGAACACGATCGACGCCTTGGAATGCGACGTTCGGTTGAGTCAAATTTTGACCGGTCAGCCCAACGCGCCAGCCTTGCAGTTGTCCGTCTTCCGGTTTCCAGAGGATGCCGACATCCGCCGTCATGGCGCTGGCCGAGGTGCCGCTTTGAAAGACGGGGTCGTTCACCGTGGTCGCATCGAGAGCGAAAGAATGCCGTAGGTATTTGGCATTGACGCCGATGGAAACGGAATTGTCGAGCACCGGAATGAAATCGCCGAGGTAGTGCGCGTAGGTCAGATTGACGGTGTCTTCACGGTAGAGATGCGTGGCGTTAAAGTTAGTCCAAGAAATGCCGAACGAACCGAAACGAGAGGGCCTGGAAATGTAGGAGAGGTAGCTCTGATCTAAGTGGCTGACATCCCCGCCGGTGGTGCTATTGCCCGAGTAAAGGGTCAGCCCGGAAAAAAGCTGCGAGTACATCGCGCTGACTTCATTCCATTGGACCTGAACGATGCCGGCGGGGTTATAAAGCGGCGCGCTGGAATCGTCGGCGATCGCGGTGAAGGCGCCCCCCATCCCCACCGGTCGGGCTCCCCAGCCGTCGTCTACAAAAGCGGCATGCAGGACTTGGGTTTGGGAAAAAATCAGGAGGACGAGCAGGAGTAAAACCGGGCAACGCCAATGTCGCTGGGTTTGCATCAGCAACATTGTCGATAATCTATGTTACAGCAATGTTTCGAAATTGTTAACAACCTGTAAAGGGAAACTGAAGAACAGCTGAAGGACCTAAATCTTAGATGGGATTTCGAAGGAGTAAAGGCGGATGCGGTTGCGGCCGTGAGACTTGATCCAGTAAAGAGCCTCGTCGGCCCGCTTGATAAGTTCGTCGATAGTCGCCGCATGTGTTGGATAGGTGGCTACTCCAATACTGACCGTCATATGAATCGAACTTTTATCTGTTAAGACGACCGGCTCATTGGACACGGCTTGATGCAGACGTTCCGCCAAGAGTAAGGCTTCTTCGGCCGCGGTGTCCGGCAGAAGTATAACAAATTCGTCTCCACCATAACGCGCCGTTAGATCGACCTTCCTGGCATTGGCTAAGACCCGTTCTGCGACGGATGTCAGGATCAAATCGCCGGCTGGATGCCCATAAGTATCGTTGATTCTTTTGAAATGATCGATGTCCAGGATCATAAGGGACAACTGGCCATGCGTACGCTCGGCGCGATAAAATTCTTCTTTCAGACGCTGCCGGAAATAACGCAGTAAATAGAGTCCGGTTAAGCCATCGGTAATGGACAGTTCTTCGACCCCCTGAAAAAGCCGGGAGTTCTTGATGGCCATGCCGAGCTGGCCGGCCACGGCGGTGAGAATGGGGATCTGCTCTTGCGGAATCTCCTGCTGGCTGAGCAGGTTATCGACCATGAGAACACCCATGTTTTCATCGCGCGTGCGCAAGGGCAGATAGAGAATCGTACGCTGATATTTTTCGATGCGTTCATCCCCGGTCCTTCCAAGCAAAAGATCGACCATGGGGTGCACGCCGCGCTTCAACGGAAAATTTTCCTTTTCAATCGTTTCGTGCCCGCGCTGATCCAGCGTTAGGACGCTTTCCAGATTTTCGCCATCACGATTGACCAGGTAGAGACGGACGCGATCGAACCCGAGCTGCTGGATCAAGCTTTGGGCGACGGATTTGAGCATTTCATCTAAGCGCAGGGATCGGAAGATGGCGTTTGAAATTTCGTGCAGCGCGCGCATGTGCGCCACTTGGTCGCGTTCAGAGGCCGCCATTTCCAACCCATGCATGGCGGTGGCCAGCTCATGCGCGAAATCGTTTAAGAGCGGAATATCCTCCTCGGTAAAAGGGCGTTGGCGCCGCACATTTTCCACCCGCAAGACCCCAAAGATATGGCCGAAGGCGCGGAGCGCAATGTAAGCGATGCAATTGGGTTCGCTGAGAATCAGATGCGGCCGTTTTCCGGCCAGAAGACGGCTCAAGGGTGAATCGGGGAGGAGCGCGATTTCTTCTTCGCCCGGAAGGACGTCGGCGCGGTCGACCAGCTGTCGGGCCACGAGCGTCTGCCGCGGCTCGTCATACAGAAAGACCGCGGCGCGATCGACCTGCATGGATTCGCAAAGATACCGAAGGGCGTGGGCCAAGAGATCGTTTTTGTCGCGCGGCAGAGTCGTCCACCGGCGGGCAAACCCTTGGGGTTTTTCCAGAGTGAATTTCTGGAATTCGTCGCGGATTTTTTGTAAGGCGCGTTTATCTTTCATGGTCATTCATACAGCGACAAAATGTAATCCGCCTCTTTAGCCGCCGCCGTCATTTCCTGATTCAAGAGCATGTCATCGTAGCGATTCTCGCGCACAGCCGCCAACAAGGCCTGGCTGGTACGGCCCATGATGCGTTCGATGGTGCCCAAGGTCGCCGCGCAGGGCAACGTCCGCGCGACGCGTAAGGAATGCCGAAAGACTTCGGCCACGCGCACCGGCGCCGAAGACAGCAATTCTTCGAGAGCCGAGTAGCGGCTGGGCAGCATCCCGATTTGCCGAGAATGACGTACCTGGGACTCAACGCTGGTCAGAAATTTAATCAGCTTCCAGGCGGCATGCGGATGCTGCGAATTCGAAGCAATCGCCAGATTGCTGCCGCCCAAATAGGTCACCTGGCCGGCTGGGCCCGAGGGAAAAACGGACACCCCGTAATGGCGCGCGACCTCCGGCTGATAATAGGGGTATTTTGGATTCAAAAAGGAATTGATCGGCCAAACCCCGGACACCTGAAAAGCGAACTGGCCGGAAAAGAAATCCCCGGTAAAAAACCGGTCGCGACCCAGAAGCGGAATGAGATGGTCGACCATCATCCGGTAGTAGAAATCGATTCCCTTAAGAGACGACGGCTCATGAAAGTGCGCGAAGTGCCGATCCGAGCTTAAAAAATTCCCCCCCGCACCCCAAATCCAGGGCGCGAGATCATGAATGAGAATGCCTTCTTTTTGTCCGGGCAAGGGCAACGCAAAATACCTTTTCCCCAATTTTGAATTATGCAACCGCTCGCAGGCTTCGCGAAAACCTTTCCATGTCCCCAGATCTTCCGGCGTGAGTCCTAGGGGCTCCAGAATATCATGCCGGTAATAGAGCACGCGGGCATCCAGAAACCACGGCAGCGAATAAGCCTTGGTGCGCGTCGGCTCATAGCAATAATTCCAGACCGGGCGCACGATATCTGTCCGCTCGATGTCGTCTAGAAAATCGGTGAGATCGCTGAGCGCGCCGAGAGCCGCGAGGGTCGTATTCCAGGTTCCCCCGATCTGGACGACGTCGGGCGGATCACGGTAATCTTTTCGCTTGGCCACCGCGATGAGCCGGTCCCAGGCAAAGTGCCAGGGGTGGACGGTCAGTTTAACGTCATAGCCGGGATTTTCCTTGTGGAAAACGGATAATTCCTTTTGCATGACGCGCTGAGTGTCAAAGCCGGCATTCGGCATGACCCAAAGATTCAGACGGATCGGATTAGCCATGCGCGGGAGCGGGCGATTTGCCGTCGGCGGAAGGAAGCTGAAGGAATATGGTGGAGCCCTTTTCGATCTCGCTTTCCACCCAGACTTTGCCGCCGTGGGCTTCGGCGGTTTGCTTAACCATCGTCAGCCCGAGCCCGGCTCCCGGGACTTGTCCGCAAAAGGTCTTCTCCACCTGATAAAACCGTTCAAAGACGCGCTCGTGATCTTCCGGGGGAATCCCAGGACCGTCATCCTTGAAGCGGAGAATGACCGATCCATTTTCAGTCCCACCGGAGACATTTAACTGATGCGCGCCAAATTTGAAGGCGTTCTCGACGATATTACGCACCGCATGCTGCATCAAGGTCGGATCTGCATGCACGAAAAGCGTGGACAACTCGCCAGACGATTTGACCTCGCGGATTTTATCTTTTAATTCCTCCGGCATGAGCTTAAGCGCCTCCGTGAGAAGTTCGGCGACGCTCATTTTTTGGCAGAGCAGCTCTTCAGGATCCAGCGCGGAAAAAGCGATCAGCTGATTGACCATGTCTTCCATCAACCGGCATTGCTTCTGAATCGTCATGAGCGCGTTTTTTTGAAAATCGTTTAAGGGGCTGACGGCGTTTTCGCTTAAGAGGAGTCGTGGGTACGCGCGGATGGTCACAAGCGGCGTCCGCAGTTTGTGACTGATGAGCGAAATAAACCGATGCATGGCTGTGTCGGCTTTACGATCCATCGTGACGTCGCGAAAAAGCGCGAGATAGCCAAAGGGTTCTTTTTTGGGAGAGAAAATTGTATTGATCCGGCATTCGAGAACAAGCTGCTTGGGCTCGTCGCGCACTAAATCAAAGGGTTCACCGACTTCCTCCTGGAGCTTGTTCAAGCGGTCGGCCGGTTTGCTCTGAAAGGTCTCAAAAACATCCGCGGCCGACAATGCGGCCGGTTCCTTCGGCAAGCCGAGCGTGGCCTGTGCGACGGGGTTGGCCATGAAAATCTGGCCTTGGCTATCGAAGAGAAGGACACCATCTTTGACGTTCGCAAAGAGAAGTTCCGCTTTTTCGCGTTCGATCGCGAGATCTTGCGACGTGGCGCGAAGTTCATGAAAGAGCTGTTTGTGCAGTTTATCGAGCACTTCACCGGAAAGATATTCGAGCGTGAAGGGCTTGGTGACGTAGTCATCGGCGCCCAAGATCCGCGCTTGCCGCATAAGCTCATCTTCCGTCTGGCCGGTGATCATAATGACGCGAACCGCTGGATCTTTTGTTTTCACTTCCCGGAGGACTTCGATCCCTGACATCCCCGGAAGCCCGATATCTAGGAACATGAGATGCGGCCGAAACTCCTGCATCTTGGCCACCGCGCCCGGCCCATCGTGCGCCACATCAACGGTATACTTTTGACGCTCAAAAAAGGAGCGCAGGTGCCGAGTGAGATTGGTATCGTCATCAACGATAAGGAGGCGGAGGATCATCACGCGGCCTTGGTCTGAATCCGGGTTTGATCTTTTCCGAGATGCTTGGGCAACCGAATAATGAATTCCGTCCCTTTGCCTTCTTCCGATCGGACATCGATCGACCCTCCATGCGCCTTGATGACCTGGCGCGAGAGGAAGAGTCCCATCCCGGTTCCGTCGGATCCCTTGGTCGTGAAGTAGGCTTCGAAGAGGTGGCCGATGTCCGTGCGCTTGATACCGGGGCCGGAATCTTTAATTGTCGCCGTCACCCAATTGGAATCTTCATGCCCTTTGAGCCACAACTCGCGCGCCAGGCCCTTGGAAGTGTGCTGCATCATGGCTTCCGCGGCATTTTTGATCAAATTGACAAAGACGATCTCCAGCTGTTTGGCGTCGCCTTGAATGGGCGCCATGATCGAGGGAAATTCTGTGCGCACGCGGGTATTGGTTTTCTTCAGCAGATGATCGAGAAGGCCAAGACTGTTTTGAAGGATCGACGCCAAGTCCACAGCATCCAACTGCACTCGTCCGGGCTTGGAAAATTGGCGAATGGCTTCAATTTTCTCCGAGGCCTTAATGGTTTGATGCATGATGTCCCGCATGCGATTTTTGAGCTCGGGAAGGACGTCTTCCAATTTTTTCTGTCCCTTTTCCAAATCCATCAAATCCATCATGCTGAGTTCGGCCGGCAAACTGATATTGGTGAGCGGTGTCTTGATCTCGTGCGCAAACCCGCCGGCGATCTCCCCCAGCATTTCTGTTCGCGCCCCGTGGACCGCCATCTCCAAATACCGCACCCGCTGATAGGCCAAGGCCGCCTGATTGGCGACGATCCGAAGGAGCAGCAAATCCTCTTTGCTGTACGATTCTTCAGACATCTTCTCGCCAAGGAGAAGATACCCGAGCAATTCCCCTTGGCTTACAAGCGGAAACGCCGCCGCCATTCCCAGTTTCTTCATCTCTTGGGACGCCGATTCCCGCCGTATCATTTCCCCTTGCGATTCCGCCGGCGCCGCCATCGCCAGGAACTCATAGCGGAACATGGCAAAGCCGAAAAGGACGATCGCTCCGGTGCTGAAAATAAAACTGAGCGGGAACAACGGCAGTCCATATTGCGAAGCAAGATCCACTACCCCGCCTAAATAGATGTAGGTCGCGATTTTTACGAGCAGGGTTTGGTGTTTCTTTAATTTGGCCGTCGTAGGATCAATTTCCATGCGTTGCAGGAGAATTAGCGTACGCATAACAATGACGGTGACCAGTGCCGTAAAAAGCACATGACCCGGTCCGGCCTTGGCGGAATAGCCCCAGGAGTAATGATTCAAGCCCCGCATGAACCAATGATCCGTCCACACAGAAATGAGAATCAGCCCCGAGGTCAGATATCCGGCTCTCAGCCAGATTTTATGATTCTTCTCACCGACAAAGCGATTGATAAAGTGGTAAAAGACAGCCGGGATAAAGACAATACCAGAGAAGCAAATCTTCAGATACAACTCCATCCAGGGGGCGTTGGGCCTTGCGAACAAAACCGCCCAAGTCGCCTGCCATAGGCAAGTCGTGATACACAAAATTCCATACAGCTGCTGGACGCGTTCATTCTGTCGAAATATTACCCAAATGCCTAAGGCGAGATAGGCCCCAGCACTTGCACCGAATGGGATGGCGTAAAAAGAACTCACGCGGCATCCTCCCGATCGTCCTTTAATCGTGTACTGCGTGATTTCCCGACATCTTCACTTCCATCCTGAACAAATGGCTGCGGGTGATCCTTACAATACTTCGCTAGCTCATTTTCATCATCCATTCGCAACGGCAATTCCGTTTCGCCGATCCCCGAAACCCGCACAAAACCATTTCCTTCTCTCGATCGCAAAAATAACGCTCCGCATTTTGGATGCAGAGCATCCTCGATCACGTGCATTAGAGCACCACCCATAGCCTCAGGAGTCGTATGCGTTATTACCTCGCGGGATAACTCATACAACTTCTCCTCCCGGTCCACATACTGCCGGAAAAACTTCGAATCTACGAAGTGCTGAACGCGGCTCTTCAACGGCTGGAAGCAAAAAGAAACAAGCACCGCGGCCACTGCCGATGAGAAGACGGTTTGATCACCGGCTAACCCTTCGAAAAGGTGGGCTACGATCAAAATGACGCCGAGATAGAGAGCGGTGAGCACCCCTACGACCGTGGAGTAAACCAGTGTCTTCCGGATGATGAGATTTATATCCATCAACCGATGTTTAATGATGGAATAGCTGAATAGCCCGACGATAGATAAAGTCCCAATCGGACCGAATTTGTTCCACTGACCATACCCCATGAGAGGAAGCGCGACGGTCGCGATTAATCCAATCAGAATAGATCCCGTAAAGCCGATCAGCATGTAAAACAATTGAGCTCTCTGCAACCCGATGACGTGTCGGTACCTTCGAATCATCAAGGAGATACCCCATGCCATCCCTAAACTAAAGTAAATGGAATACAGCAGAAAAACCGGCCCTCCGACGTATTGAATCCCCCACGGCGCAAACGAAACCGACCGTATCAATAAGGGCGTTGGCAGAGATAAAAGACACACGCCAACGAAGAGGGCATGACTAAATTTGACCCACCGGGAACCATTATGATGCCCTGGAACAAAACAGTCGACATACTCTAAGAAGACATATGGAATGAAGATTGGTCCAAGCATGATCGCACGCGTCCAGAATAGCGCGTGATCCAAGTCCATAGACACACGGGCCATAGCATGGCACAACGTCCAGACGGACAGGCAAATCGTCAAGGGAAGAAATGCCTTGGCGGCCTCGCGATTGGGTGATTTATAAAACGCGAGCAGCCCCAGCAGCAAGTTTACCAGCGCCACCGCAGGCATAAGGGCGATATGAAGATGTTCCGAAAACATAAATCTAAGGCGAAACGAGTGCAGGGATTTTCAACAATTCCTGTGCATTTTCATACATCACTTGTTTCAAAACCTCATCAAAATTCTTTTTCGCGGAATCGGCGTAGACCCGGATGGCCTGCCGAAGAGTGGCGAGCGCTTTTCCCGAATCGCCGTATGGCCAATCGGACCCGAAAAGAATCCGATTGGGCCCCAGACGCCGTAGCCCCTCCACAATCAACCATTTGGCCACTCCACTGGTGTCAAACCAGACATTCGCGTACTGGCCGAGCTGCTCGTAGCCAGCAGTTGTGGATTCAAAATATTTCGCCATATGGCAGAACACGAATCGGGTCTGAGCGAATCGTCGGGGAATATCCAGCACATTCTCCAGCAAAGCCAGCTCCTGCTGGGGACACGGCAGAAATGGGGTCCTTCCCACATGCATCATCACAAAGAGATTCAATTTTGCCGCCGCCTCATACAAAGCCAGGGCTTCATCAGACTGAGGATCGATCCTCTGAATATTTGGATGAAATTTGATTCCTTTATAGGGATATCCGGTCAGGAGTTCCCGAATGTTTCCTTCGATTCCTGATGATTTTACCTTTGTAAAATCGATCGACAAAAGAGGGACAAGATTCGGGTTTCGCGCGCATTGGGCCAATACCTGCTCTGCGGATACCGCGGGCGCGATGGGCAGCACAAAACTTGTCGCAATATCAGCTTTGGCCATGGATTTAAGAAGGTTTTCGGGAGTCGCGTGCGCGGCCGCCTGACGGCAATATTTTAAAAGAGATCCTTTCGGAAACCAGCGGGACGCAACGGCTTTCATCAGGATACTCGGGTATCCGAGATTCTCCAACAAATTTGATGGAGGCCCGGAAGGGCCCTTCGGAGAAGACGCCGTGTAAGGGCTGCAGACATCTCCGAGATGCGTGTGAACATCGATGCACCTCATGAGGGAATTAATTTTTCTTCCTTCCCGACGGCGATCAGATCGTCAATGACCTTATCAAGCTGCTGCGTCGTATGGATGGCGGATGGCATGCACCGAAGAATGCTCCGCTTGGATGCCACGGCAGGCCAGCGAACTTCCTGAATAAAGGTCCCCCGATGAAAGAGCTTCTGGGACACTCGCTTTGATATCGCGTCTTCCCCGATGAAGATTGGTGTGATGTGGGATTGACTGTCCAGCAGCGTAAATCCCGCCTGGACAACTCTCTCTTTGAAGTAATTAACGTTTTTCCACAACCGCTCACGGATAGCCGGCGTAGTGTCGAGAATATCGATGGCCTTGAGGATGCCTCCGGCAACGCCTGGAGGCAGTGCCGAGGAGAAGATATAGGTGGGAGACTGCAACTTGAAATACTCGATCAGTTCCTGGCGCGTGACAACAAATCCTCCCACCGCGCCAAACGCTTTGCTGAATGTTCCCAAAATAATGTCGATTCCGTCTTCTTTGAGCGCCTCAGTGGACCCACGCCCCGATTCCCCCAGGATGCCGATCGCGTGGGCATCATCGACGATGGTCAACGCGTGATACTTCCTGGCGAGCGTCACGATGTCCTTGAGCGGCGCGATATCCCCGATCATACTGAAGACGCCTTCCGACACGATGATTTTTCTGGCCGCCGATGATTTCTGCAGCAGGCGTTCCAGATCGTTCATATCTCGATGGAGGTAGTAGCGAACACGCGCGCCGTTCACATTTTCGGAGAGCTTACATCCTTGAATGATACTTGTATGATTCTGGCGATCACAAAAAATCGCCACGCGCTCGCTGGTTTCATAGCTGGTCTCAAGATTGACCGCGCTGCTCATGGACAAGATTAAACCGAGATTCGCCATATAGCCGGTCATGTAGACGATCCCGGCATCACGTCGCATGAATGTGGCAATGCGATGCTCCAGTTTCACCTGAATGCTCAGGTTGCCGCCGACCAGACGTGAACTGCCGCACGAGGTACCGTACTGGCGCGTCGCCGCGCAGGACGCTTCGATGACTTCGGGATTCACCGCGGACCCCATAACATTGTTGGAACACAAGGACACCATCTCCTTGCCGCCAATTTTGACGATGGGGGCTGCGGAGCTGTCGATTTCCCTCGGTTGATGGAAGAGATCCAGAGATTCTAGAGAATGGACGTAGGTCTCGTAGTACCCCAACTCGCGACGTTCGAGCTTGGGCTTTCTGGATTCCGATCGGAGCAGAGAGTTGATGTACTCCGTCAACACTTCCGTCTGCTTCGGCATCAGAGTTCCGAAACTCAGCCCACAATGAACCTCGCCTCCTGAATTCGATGGTCTGCTCCAAGCCACCTTGGCGTCGAACTCAATGGATTCCGCTGAATTGGACGGATTAAGCCTTACCCTCACGTCCGCCGATTGGCTGATCGGCTCCCGAACCTCCACCGCAACGCCCGACGGACTGACATCCAACAACATCCCGCTGATGGAACACCAGGCCGCTTGGCGTTCCTTATCATGTACATAAACCTCCACCGGCAGATCCGCACAGATGCGCGTGGATTTACGCCGCGAGGGGCTTCTGCGGAACCGCTTTTCCTCCTTGGTCTGCTGCATTATTTCCCCGCTCCGAACCGATATGTAACGTTCAGGGCGACTAGGTTCGCAAAGTCCGAATACGTTCCGCCGGGAGTGAGCCCGTTATTGATCGTCCGGTTATGCATGAAGACGGCCGTATAGGCGGCGTCTACGGTCAGGCTATCCGTGATCGCATAGCCGGCGCCCGTCGATATGCCATAGCGAGGCAAGTCCATAAACGCCGCAGTGAAGTCGGCATCGGACACGACGCTGGGCTCATACCAGAAACCTCCGCGTAATTGCCATCGGCTGGTTAATTTGTAATTGGCACCCGTCGCGAAACTCCAGACGTCGCGCAGGTCCAGGGACTCGATCGAGCTAGCTCCCGAGACGGGGAACCGGATGTTCAGGTCTTTGGTCGACGACCAATGGTACCAAGCCGTGTCGGCTTCAAGCATCCAACGGTCTGTCGGCTTGTAGGAATAACCGAATTGCACATTTTCCGGCAGTACCAAATCCGTATACGCGGATGTCGTAACCATCGATGGGAAAGGCGAGGGAAGCCCAGTTGTAACAGACAGATGGCCATTAACGCGCAGATCTACTTTGCTGTGATAAACAATGCCAATCGAATGCTGCTCGCTGGGCTGGATAACAACACCGGCGTGATAACCCCAATTGGCTCCTTGGCCGCGCAGGTCCGTAATGACGGGGCCGAGTTGGCTATCCAATTGAGCATCGAACAGGTTCATATAATCCGCGCCGGCGCCTATGGAAACCATCGGATGCACCTGATAGGCGATGGCAGGTGTGATATCCACCATATGCAGAACGGAATTCGTGGCTACGATTCCCAGAGGACTATTCGCATCCCAATGAGTTTCGAGGCCATACGGACTCTGAGCACTTAATCCGGCCGCCAGTTTCCCATCCATAAAGTTCTGGGTCACCGAAAAATTGGGGACAGCCACATTTGTCACCCGTTCTTTGGTCTCCGCTCCCGCATTGTCCTGGTAGGAACCATGTACATTTTCCCAATGGATCCCGAGGGTAGCCTGCGTTCCCCTTAAAGCGGTCATAGCGGCAGGATTGGTATAGACGGCCGTCGGGTCATCATTCTGCCCAGCGATTCCGACATACCCCTGCCCAGCCGCGCGCGCGCTCGGGACTTCGTTGCTAATAAAGCCACTACTAATTGCAAAAGATTCGGACACCATGCAAAAGGACAAAAGACCCCCCAGGACGTACTTCGTGTAGTTCATCATGCGGATTTTCCCCCTCCGTAGTTAGTGAACAGCTTTGAGTATTCTGACGGCAACCTAATCGATCGTGCCATTTTCGGCGAAAACCGACTATGATTTAAATCAACAAGCAGACGCCGGTGCGGCTTGGCGCCGGTCGCTCGTTTGAGCCAGTGCATCAATGGCCTTGCGTTCGAACAGAAGCGCGGCATTAGAACCGTGGCCAACCCGCTTCCAGATCTTGAGCTTTCCCTTGCGGATCCAGCTCAAGAGCGTTTGGCGCGAAATGCCCAGCCTTCGACACGCTTCGGTACGATCCAGAATTTCCTGCGGATTCATGTGTGTACCCCTTTTAATCAGCTACCGGACAGTCTGTAACAAAATGCAT
>Ga0206971_10031_pt1 | contig 47596 bp, 36 predicted proteins | sample Alteio_BWOrgHeat_85_FD_152917 | JGI IMG/M metagenome (GOLD analysis project Ga0206971, IMG submission 152917) | Enriched cells from forest soil in Barre Woods Harvard Forest LTER site, Petersham, Massachusetts, United States -... | ecosystem: Environmental > Terrestrial > Soil > Temperate forest >...
TAATTTGACCACAAAGGGCGCTAAAAACACAAAGGAAAAGGACAAAAAATTATTAAAACTTCGTGTGCTTTGCGTTTTCACCTTTGGGCCCTTGCGGTAAAATTTACCTCAGTTCAGTTATTTAGAAGAAAAGCGACGAGCATGAAAACGAAACTTACCTTAATGATTCTTTTGGCCGCGAATTATGTGTTGGCGCAAACAGCGCATAACTATTCGGTCATCAAAACAAGCGAATGGAACATTCCCCGGAACGATACGCTGGATTATTCACTTGGTGAATACCAGGGCAAAAATGCCTTGCTAATGACGCGCAAAATCGGCAATTATAAGTCGGCAAGTATCGCATATCCGACGAAATCTGATTTTAAAGACGGCGTTATCGAGGTTGATCTGGCCTGGCCGGGCAAGCAGGGCGGCTATATCGGTTTGGCTTTCCGCATTGCAGACGCGCATCACTACCAGGTAGTTTATTTCAGGCCGGAGAGTTCCGGCACAATCAATGCCATACAGTACATGCCTGAAAAGAAAGCCGAATTTAACTGGTGGGATTACGAGGCCGATAAGTACCAGGCAAAAGCGGTGCTTCCCCTGCATGATTGGTTTCACGTAAAACTGGTGGTAAAAGGCAGTACGGTTACGGTATATGTAAACAATCAGCCCAAACCAGCGATGGTATTTAGCGCAATGGATAACAGTTTGCAAAGCGGCGCCGTAGGCTATTGGCTGGGTAACACACAGGAAGGGGCATTTAAAAATTTAACGGTGACGGGTAATTAATACCATGCGACGCTTACCCTCTTTGCCGATTTCGGCAGAGAGGGTGGTGAAGCGCAGCAACAACCGGGTGAGTCGACCCGGCCGACATTCCAGCAATGTATTTATACTGAAGCATCACCCCGCAAAACAGTAGGCACACCCGTGCTCCTGTGCGCGGCCTACTGCCCAAATGCCTGATGGCGCCACCAGTACACCCGGTAGAATCCCGGACAGCCATTCCTGTTTCACCGTTGCCTCATCCTGGTTTGTGCTTATGGCGACAACCGCGCTGTGTACGGTTAGCGCCATATCGCAAACGCAAAACAGCACGCCGCTGGCTTGCAACTCGTTTATACCAATTTGTACTTCGCCCAGGCCGGGGATTTTAAATGTCCCGGGTTTTGGCTCCCAGAAAGGGTTTTTTACAGCCGGTGCTTTTGTGGTATCATCGTTGATCTTAAAAAGCTCACCAAACTTATATTTTTCCCAAAGCCCGTTGTTCATGGCATAGGGGATGGCGCTGTGGCGTAATACAACCACAATGCCGCACTCCTTTTCAGGCGTGCCGGTTTTGGCGTTGGTCATCAAAAATACGCGTGGCCATGCAAATGGCGAGCTGCCATTAGGCGCCGAAACATCGAAAATAATCCGATGTTTGCCTTTTACCTGTTTAAACCATTCATCCGCATCTGAAGTGTCAGGATTGGTTTGGGTGGCACTTGATTGAAATGGCGCCGCTATCATGCCGGTTCCGAGCACGGCTGCGCCGGTCGCTACTTGTTTTAAAAAGGTCCGGCGCTGGTTTGAATTGGGTTCGTGTGCGTTGTTCATGTCCTGGAAAATTAATGTCTAAGGTAAAGCATAATATTATCTTCCTTGCACTGGCATTTCTCTTTTCCACATAATGTATTTAGATTTAACCGGTGAACCTGGTTAGCTAAACACAATCTAATGAAAATTCAATTCTCCGCATTTCTGGTAGCAGCATTTTGCCTGCTTGTTTCCTGTAAAAAACACCAGTCTGGCGCCGGTTATGCCGGCTGGGGCACGTATGCCGGTACCAAGGAAGGCGACCGCTATTCCTCGAACGACCAGATCACCCTAAAAAACGTCAACCAGCTTAAAGTCGCCTGGACCTATAGCACAGGCGATAAGGATGCAGGCAACCGCAGCCAGAACCAATGCAACCCGATAATGGTTGACGGTATACTTTACGGCACCAGCCCAAAGCTTAAGCTGTTTGCGCTGGATGCAACAACCGGTGAGCAGAAGTGGTCGTTCGACCCAGTGACCGTAGATACCTCGAAGAAGAATGACCGCATGGCCTTTTATAAGATTTGCAGGGGCGTGGTTTACTGGCAGGACTCGACCGGAGGCAACAAACGGATTTTTTACAGCGTAGGTCAAAAAACATTTGCCATAGACGCAGAAAGCGGCAAACCGATCATGAATTTCGGCAAAGGCGGTTACCTGGATCTGGCGGAGGACCTTGGCCGGAAAGTAAATTCGTATATATCCGGAACAACGCCAGGCGTTATTTATAAAGACCTTTTAATAATGGGCGCCAGGGTGGATGAATCGGAAGACGCCGCGCCCGGGCATATACGTGCCTATGATGTAATGACCGGGAAACTAAGGTGGATATTCCATACCATCCCTCAGCCGGGCGAGATCGGCTTTAATACCTGGCCCGACAGCACAGCCTGGAAACGGCTCGGTTCTGCAAACAACTGGGCCGGCATGGCGGTGGACGAAAAGCGGGGAATTGTTTACGTCCCGACCGGTTCGGTAGGTGGTGATTTTTATGGCGGGCACCGCAAAGGGCCAGACCTGTTTGCCAATTGCCTGATCGCGCTGGATGCCGCTACCGGCAAATACATCTGGCATTACCAGGTGGTGCACCACGATCTTTGGGATCGCGACCTCCCCGCCAACCCCAACCTGGTGACCATTCAGCACGATGGCAAGACGATAGACGCGGTGGCCCAGATCACCAAGCATGGGTTTATTTTTATGTTCGACAGGACAAATGGCCATCCGATATTTCCAATAGAAGAGAAGCCGGTACCCACCGCAAATGCCCTGCCCGGCGAAGAGCCTTCGCCAACACAGCCAATACCTGCCCTGCCCCAGCCCTTTGCCCGGCAGCATTTCGGACCGGAAGATATAACCGATATTTCGCCCGAAGCCTATACCGAAATGATGGCGCGATACAGGATGGTGAAATATAACGCGATGTTTACGCCGCCCAGCAAAGATGGCGACTGGATATTTCCCGGTTTTGACGGCGGTGGTGAATGGGGCGGGGCCGCAGTGGACCCTGAAACCAAAATTATGTACATCAGCAATTCTGAAATGCCCTGGGCACAGGTAATGATAGATGTACCTAAAAGTGTGGATGAACATACCCTGCAGGGCCTGGGTCACGCCATCTATAACCGGTACTGCGTGGGCTGTCACGGGCCTGAACTGAAGGGCAATGGCACCGCGTACCCATCGCTGGTGAATATCGAAAAAAAATATCATGAAGACCAGGTAAGCGAGATCGTTGCGAACGGGCGCAATATGATGCCTTCATTTAAACAAATTTCCGCTGGCGACAAGCAGGCTTTACTTGCCTTTTTGCTTAAAATTCCGGCAAAACCATCGGATGCGGCGATTTTGGCCAAAGAGCCGCCGCCAACCGCCAAAAACGTACAAAACCCGGTGCCATATATGATGGACGGCTACAAACGGTTCCTGGATAAAGAGGGTTACCCGGGTATTAAACCACCCTGGGGCACTTTGGATGCTGTCGATCTTACCTCAGGTAAGCTTTTATGGAAAGTGCCATTGGGCGAATACGCCGAACTAACCAAACGCGGCATCCCCAAAACCGGAACGGAGTTATACGGCGGCCCGGTGGTGACCAAAGGCGGGCTCGTGTTCGTAGCGGCTACAAAAGATGAAATGATCCATGCCTTTGACAAAAAGACCGGCCGGGAAGTATGGTCGGCTAAGCTGCCCGCAGCGGGGTATGCCACACCGGCCGTTTATGCTGTCGATGGTAAGGAATACGTGGTGATTGCCTGCGGCGGCGGAAAGATCGGCAGCAAATCTGGTGATAGTTATGTTTGTTTCGCTTTGCCGTAGGCGGAATTTTGAGGCCCACAGCCAACAAATAAAATTCGTTGCCGTGACTTTTTTCATTTCAGTTTCTTTTTTGCAAACCCCGAAATTTCTATATTTTTAAAACCGGTATGACAGAAAAAAATAACAAAAAAACCATCTGGGCATGGTGCATGTTCGATTGGGCCAATCAGTCCTATAATATGGTGATCACGACCACCATATTTCCCATTTACTACGTTTATTACACATCACACATGAACCCTAACCATGATGTGGTGACCTTTTTTGGCCACAAAATCGTCAACACAGTACTTCAAAATACTGTTTTGGGTTCATCCTACCTGGTAATCGTATTGATGTTGCCTATACTTACATCAATCGCCGACTATAAAGGCAATAAAAAAAGATACCTTCAATTTTTTACCTGGATGGGTGCCCTGGCTTGCGCGGGGTTATTTTTGTTTAAACCTGTTGCTCACGGTTTTCCGCCTCTCGAATGGCCTTTGTTGTTTTACGGACTTGCATGTATTGGCTATTGCGGAGGTTTCGTGTTTTATAACTCTTACCTGCCGCAAATTGCCTCAGAAGACAAAATGGACAACGTAAGCGCAAAGGGGTTTATGTATGGCTACGTGGGCAGTTTGATTATGCAGCTAATATGCTTGTTGGTTATACAGGAGCACAACTGGTTTGGCCTGGCGGATGACGACAAAAATGCTTGGCCCGAGCGGATTTCCTTTTTGCTGGTATTTGTTTGGTGGATGGGTTTTTCCATTATTCCGTTTCGGCTGTTGCCAAAAGGCGAACCATCCATTGGCAAACATAATTACAATGTATTTACCGGCGGTTTTAAAGAGTTGGCACGTGTTTTTAAAAAGGTGCGCAGCATGCCTTTGCTGCGGCGTTTTCTCTCGTCGTTCTTTTTTTATTCAGTAGGTGTTCAAACCATTATGCTGGTAGCGGCGAATTTTGCTTCAAAGGAGCTTAAAATGTCCGATGATACCCTGATAACCATCATTCTTATTATACAAGTGGTAGGTGTGATCGGTGCATGGCTCACGTCTAAATTTTCGGAAAAATACGGTAATGTGCGGACGTTGGTGGGCCTGGTGTCTATCTGGACCGTGCTTTGCCTGCTGGTATATTTTATTGCGAATACGCCGCAATTTTTTGCTGCCGCCGTTGTGGTGGGTGCGGTTATGGGTGGCGTTCAATCTATATCCCGGTCAACTTATTCAAAATATTTGCCGGAAAACATCCCGGACACTGCTTCATTTTTTAGTTTCTATGACGTAACTGAGAAATCTGCTATTGTGGTAGGGCTTTTTACTTTCGCATGGGTTGAGTCATGGCGTGATGAAATGCGCGACTCCGCGCTGGCGCTGGATTTGTTTTTTATTGTTGGCCTGGTTTTGATGATATCCCTTTTCTTCGCTGAAAAAAGAACCAAAAAACATTTGGCTACACAACCGGCAAAAGCATAACCCAAAGAAATACGAAGTTTGCGAAACTTCCAATGTGTCATCTGCCCCTGTTTTTTGTAATCAACACTAACCAAAAAAATATTATGAAACGTTTAACCTTAATTTTTACGCTGCTGGCCTTAACTTTTGCAAGCACCACGGCTTTTGCCCAATTTACCCAATCTGAAATGGTGCAGGAGTGGACACGCGCTAAGGCCTACACCAAAGCTTACCTGGATGCCATGCCGGCCGACGGTTATGGCCTTAAACCAACGCCGGAAATCCGCTCATTCGCCCAGCAAATGGGGCACCTGGCGGACGCTAATTATTTTTTTATTTCGACGGTAAACGGCAAGCCAAGCCCTTTCGGTCAAAAATCGGTTGAAAAATCGGTGCCACCAACCAAGGACGAAATGACAAAAGCCGTAATGGACAGTTACGATTTTGTCATCAGCTCGCTGCAAGCCATGACACCCGCTCAATTGCAGGAAACTGTAAGCCTGGAGGGGCACACCATTACCAAGTCAGGCGCGTTCGGAAAGGCATTCGAGCACCAAACCCATCACCGCGGGCAATGTACGATATACCTGCGCCTGAAAGGCGTGGTGCCGCCGGGAGAGATGCTTTTCTAGGCTAAGATTTACAGGATTTTGAGGATGAATAACATTACTTAATTGCGGTCCGAAGTGTGCCCCCAAATAAATCCTATAATCCTCAAAATCCTATAAATCATAGTTCGGACAATGACAGCCGCCCACTGGATAAAACGCCTCATGCTCCAGCCGCACCCTGAAGGCGGCTGGTACCGTGAGGTTTTCCGCTCGGATAATCAAGTCATCCGGTTAAATGAACAAGCCGCCAAACAAGCTTGTACCTCTATTTATTACCTGCTTGAAAATGACGATTTCTCCGGTTTTCACAGGATAGCGTCAGATGAGCTTTGGTATTTTCACAAAGGCGCGCCGCTGCTGATCCACGTAATCGACAGGGACGGTTTTTATTCTGCACACAAACTTTCTGACACGTCGACCGGCAGTTTGTCCATAGTAATTAAAGCCGATCTTTGGTTTGCTGCGGAAATACCTTCAAAAATGGGGTTTGCTTTGGTAAGTTGTGCGGTGGCGCCCGGATTTGAATTCAGCGAGTTTGAAATGGCGGATAAAGAAAAACTATTTGAGCGCTACCCTCAACATACGGCGCTACTAACAAGGCTGCGCAGGTAGTTTAGGTCTTTTGTCATGTCAACGCGTTTTTATCACACAATCATAAAAAGAATTTCAATTTACCTTTGTTTGAAAAAGATCGTAATATCTGATTACTCATTGCCAATGTGCCCGGTAACGCGCATCCATAATCACACAAAAGGGTTAACACAACTTAACATATTTCAATGTTAACCCTATTGTAAATTATTGATAATCAAATATTTAACAAAATCGTCAATCAAATGCCTTAACATCTTTGCTGTTCGTTTCACTGACATGAATTTGTTAGCAAATTGACATTATGCCGGCCCGGAAATCATTGTCAACAGTCAAAAATTCATTTTTTATCCGGTTAGCTACAGGCTTTAAAATCCGCTGTAAAGGCTAAGCGTCATTTCAATGCTGACATGACATTAATCTAAATTTTGACTTCGGGCTTTAGACTTCGGACTCAGGACTTAATTTACCTCCATCAACGCGTCATTAAATTTCAACAATAAATTAAATTCGTTAGTGATCTCATTCAATGGCAACGTAACACTCCGGTCATAAATATCATGATAGGCCTTTATGCCGCCCAGCATATAAATAAAAATGGCCGGTACGCCTTTTTCCGTAAAAAAGTAATGGTCGCTGTTGGCGGCTTTCCCTCTCGGGTTAACTTTTACCAGGTAGTGATATTTTTCGTTGATCTGCTTCAACAGGCTAAATTCTTTTGGATAAACCGTTGCATTTACAACGGTAATTCCTTCAATGCCGGTTCCCTCCAAATCAAGGTTCACCAGGAAACGGATATGATCCAGGGGGATTAGCGGGTGTTCGGTAAAATATTTCGACCCAAGCAAGCCGGCTTCCTCTCCTGCAAAAAAGATAAACGCGATGGAATAAGACTGGGGGTGTGCCGCATAATATTTAGCCAGCGAGAGTACCTGCGCATCGCCGCTGGCGTTGTCGTTAGCGCCGGGGAAGTATGCGTGGGCGCCCATTCCGCCAAGGTGGTCGTAGTGTGCCGTGTACGCGATTATTGAGTCGGGTTTTAACGTGCCCTTTACGATGCCGCAAATATTGGCAGTTTTAAAATCGGTGATAAATTTGTTTTTGATTTGAACCTTTATAGTTGTCGGGAGGGTCTTCTGAAGATTTTTATCCAGTTGGATAAGTGTATAATTCCGCACTCGCCCTTCGGCCGACCACGTTAGTTTTTTTTCCAAAGTAACTATAATGCGGTTTACGGTATCTACAAAGGTTACGCTGTCCTTTTGCAGCAGTCTTCCTTCACCCTTTATGCCGCGGCTATCAGCGCTTATGATAAAATCCTGCCCGGGAACCAATTGCACACCGTTGATGGCCACTCTCATTTTGCCGGGAAACGTATTTACGGGAAAACTGAAAGACTGCCGGTAGCTTTTACCATCCATTGGCGCAACGCCGAAACTTTTTAACTCCGAGACTAAAAAATCGGCAGCCTTGTGCATTCCGTTTTTGGTGTACCCTCTTCCCCAAAAATGACGCGAGCTTAAGGTATCCACCACTTTGCGGGCAAAAGCGCTGTCCTGGGCGTTAGCCGATTGTGTTAAAAGGATTGAAATGACTGCCAGCGCTATTTTTGTAGTTCTCATTTTAGAGGCATATCCTTATGTTGACTTTGGTTAAGCTTATTGTTTTCGTCCAGCTTTATCGGGTTATCGGTGAACCATTTTAAAAATTTATCCCATTTGTCGCCTGCGGCAATTCGCCAGGTATTAAATGCGTCCTTGTCCCCTTCGGATAACAGCCAGTGGTTATAAGCTTCAAAATTACCCGATTTTACAAGTTCATCCTGGTAGCTAAATAACGCATTCGGGTAATCTTTATTAAACTTTTGATCATAAAAATTTAAAAAATTAAGCCTGATCCGGTCTAAAGAGTTCAGGTCGATAACCGTTTCGGGTAATACCGCTATCGACATGCAAGGCTCGTACACCATGCTGTAAGGCATCATCATCTTATCTTTTCCAACAAGGCTGATAACAGTATTTTTGTTAAATGCTACCGAAATCTTTCCCGGCCCGGCGTATATAATGCTGCTTTTATAAGTATCGTAAAGCAATTTACTGATCTCGGCGGTGCGGCCGCTGTTTCGTTCCAGGTTGATAAAAAATTCACCATAAAGCATCCCCCAAACCTTATCATCCGAGCCGCAATACAATTTGGCGGCCCAATAATAGTTGGAAGGGAAATCGGGCTGCACTTCGATGCCTTTTTCAAAATAGCTTAACGCGGCGCTGTAATCTTTCTTAAATAGCGGGATAACTCCCATCTCCAGGTAAAGGACGCCTGAGTTAGGGAATTTTCTTAAGCCATCCTGGTAAGTCGTTATCGCTTTGTCGCTTTTTCCAAGCATGTCGTAACTATTACCTAACAGTTCGTACAGGCGGTCGAAGCTTTGTGAATGATCCTTTAACTTTTCCAAAACATTAACTACCTTTTGGTATTGCTTCTGGCTATAATAGCAATAGGTCATTTCATACGGGTAATCGATGTTAGCCGGGTCGAGTTTTACTGCTTCCGTCAGCAGCTTTAATGCATCATCAAATTTGCCTGCGTCTTCCAGCTTGACAGCTTCAACGCCTTTCTGGTGGGCGGTATCAGCGGCAGATTGTGCATCCGCTTTAAAATACAGCAACACCGGCAGCAGTATGACAAAAATAGTAAGTCGATTGTTCATGGTAAATGAGGTGGTTAACATGTTTAAAATATTGTAGAAATCATTGATTCAAAATAAGACAGGCCGGGTTGAAATTAAGCCTGCGCAGATCTAAAGACGAAGCTTGTTCAAGCAATATAAAAGGCTGCATATTTTTGTGAACATCATTTTCCGGTTGATTATACATCCATGATGATAAAAGACGGGTATTTCCATAAACCACCTTTAACTTTTCGAAGTGAAAAGCGTTGCCAGGCAGATTCAAAATTTTGGCACAATGTTGGTATACTTCAACACAACTAAAATATTAAACTTATGAAAACTTTAAACAATACAACCGCCATCCAGAAATTGATCGATCTTCAGCTTCGCGAACTATTAAAAAAAGACCTTGAAAATTTTAAACAGTTAAGGGAAAATAAACAGGCCGCTATGAAAAACGCAGCCTGACCATCATATAACAACTATAATTATCTATCTGTGAAGAGCCGGTCCGGCTCTTTTTTTGTGCCCTTATTTTTTAGTTCATCCTGGCAGCTAAAACAGAAAAAGCAGGGATTAGGATTGCGCTGCACCCGCTTTCATATTAATTATTAACCGAAAGTTATAACAAGTGGTTAGTGTTATAGCTGAATTTAATTTATTTCTAATTTATTAATTGTATTATTAATTAATTTATTTAGATTTGAACACACAGTGGGGAATACACTGATCAGCTTATCCGCGGAAGGAATAGATTTCAGCGCGACCCTTAGAAATGGCCCGAAAAATTATAATTATTGAGGACGACCCCGATACCTTAGATATCATGTCGTACATTCTTAACGAGGAAGGCTACGAAACGATAACCGCCGGCAATAGCAAACCACTTGAGGAAGTAAATGTGCACCAGCCCATGCTTATATTATTGGATAACCGTCTTACAGATGGCTCCGGCGGTGATTTTTGCAAAAAATTTAAAAAGAACCCGGAAACCATGCATTTTCCGGTCGTGTTGGTATCCGCAAACATGGGACTTGAAACGATAGCTTCGGAATGCAACGCCGATGGCTACCTGAAAAAACCTTTTGATATTGCTGATTTGATAGAATTGGTTAAACGCTTCCGCTGATCTGTTAATTATTTAACGAGGAATTTGTTCTACACCGAAGAATGACTTCCTGCAAATTAATTCCCTATAAGCTAACCGCTTATAAATAAGGCGTTGCGCGCAATTGTTCCCCCCGATCGCGGTAAAAACAAATTCGCACTTGTTTACTTATTGGCTCCGGATTTATAATCTTGCTTTTGTGACCCTTCAGGCCACCCGGGCGTAATGCTAAATAGGCAAAAAAAATGAAAGCGAAGCGCCTGTAGCGATATGCCTGCCGGAGCAGTTCCGCGACACGGCACGCCGGAGGAAGCTCTAAAAATTTGCAACCGATATTTTGAAAGACCTAGGCTAAGACAATTTTTCACTAAAGTCGATGGCGGCAACCGGGTAAATAAAAGCATTTGCGATGGTGTATTTGCGCATTATAATTTGCCTAAGCCCCCGCCTTTTTCAACAATCACCCCTGAATTTTTTTCCACTGGTGGCTGCCGTGTAATTTTTTTTTAACAATTAGCATATTGAAAACTATTTTAATATATTTACTACACAATAGCTATTTCTCAGCAAACAAACGCGCTGATCAATAGGAAAATGCTTACGATTATTTAGTACCTTGCCGAACCGTTAATTTTTTCTATTGCGCTCAAATCTGACACATTATTCTTATCGGACATTGAAGCAATTTCTTTCAATAAACTTTTATTAACGTTGTTGTTGATGAAGAAATTACTACTAATCGAAAATGATCGCGATACCCTGGAAGTAATGGGTGTTGTACTGGAATACGATGAATTTGAAGTTGTTCAGTCGCAAAAAAAGTTGCCACTGTCTGAGATAAAACGAATAAACCCTGATATCATCGTGATTGATCATTTGCTGGATGACGGCTTCGGGAGCGATTTGTGCCTCGAGATAAAATCCTCGCCCCTTACAAAAAATATCCCTGTTATATTATGTTCTGCAAGTTACAAAGTGGAACAACTTGCACAGGAAAGCTGCGCCGACGCTTTTATCGCCAAACCATTTGATCTAAACGAGTTTTTGGCGGTAATAAATAAATTAGCTTTAAAGCCTTGTTAATGTCTTGCCCCATCGCAATATAAAATCGACTTTTATTATTAATTTCGGGATAACGTTTATACCTTAAGAGGCATATCCACGCCCCCTAAATAAATGAAAAAGTTATTGCTGATTTTCCTGATCTTTTGCTCATGTGCCTGTTCTGTCACCGCACAATCGCCGTTGCAAAGCCCATTTGCCGTAAGGGGCTTCCACCTCGACCTCCGCATCCAGGTGATGACCATGGACGCACTGAAAGCCTTTGCAGTGCAGTTGCGTGATGAAGGCATCAATACGGTTATTATGGAATGGGAGGGAACTTATCCCTTTGGAAAGCACCCGCTTATACCCAATCGGTATGCGTACACCCGCGAAGAGGTTGTATCTTTTGTTAAATATTGCAATAAACTGGGTATCGACGTTATTCCGCTGCAGCAAAGCTTTGGCCATGTAGAGTATATTTTAAGGAATGACCGCTATAAGGAGCTCCGCGAAGATGCGAAAGATTTTTCACAGGTCTGCCCGCTCCAAACCCGGCAGGACAGCGCCTTGTTTACCGATCTGTATACCGACCTGGCATCAACCCATACCTCAAAGTATATTCATATTGGCGGCGACGAAACCTATTTGCTCGGCCATGATGCGCGATGCCGCGCAATGGTTGCCCGGGAGGGGAAATCAAAACTGTACATCGATTATATCCGGATGCTTTGCAACATTGTTATCAAATTGGGTAAAACACCGGTGCTTTGGGCCGATATCGCTTTAAAATACCCGGATGCCATAAAACTGCTGCCAAAAGGGACTGTATTTATCGACTGGAACTACGGCTGGGACATGAACCATTTTGGTGATCATCAAAAATTGCTGCAAAGCGGCTACGAAATTTGGGGCGCGCCTGCTATTCGTTCTTCGCCCGATAATTACTTTTTAACGGAATGGGAGAAGCATTTTAAAAATATCCGGGATTTTATACCGGCGGCCGCAAAAATGGGTTATAAAGGAATTGTGATGACGTCGTGGTCCACTTCAGGCCAATATTCGCCGGTATTTGAATCGGAAGATGAAATAAGCGAGGAATACGCAATCAGGCATGTATATCCTTTAAGTGGCTTCAATATGCTGGTTGCCGCATATGCCGAAGCGATAAAATCGCCTGATCCGCTAGATATTGATGGATTTATTAAAAAATATTGCGCGGAACAGTATGGTTTTACCGCCGCAGAGTCGGCAGCGTTTTTGAAAGCATTGAAAACCGGGCCGTATGAGATCGTTCATGGCGAGGTGGAGTCGAAATTTAGGCTGAGCGCTAAACAACTGCTGGATAGTACACAGGCAGCGATGGATGTTTTGTACGGGCTTAAACCCTCAAAAAATAAACCGGAGTTTGAACACTATCGTGTTATGATGGAGATCCGGCGGAATTACCTAAGGTTTCATAGTATACTGGAGGAAATAAATTCCGCGGAATTTAAACCGACGCAAATCCCTGGCGTTTTGAAGGAATTGCAAAACCTGCTGATAGCGCAGGACATCGCAGATACGCATTTTTCAGGGCTCAACAAGGATTTCCTTTACCCGGCGGAAATCAAAGAAGAAAATGAGCTGCGTAATATCCGCGCAAAACTACTTTTTGATCGCTTATCCAGGAATAAATAATCGTGGCTTACCTAAAGATCATTAACGGGAGGATCATAACACCGTCGAAAATTACCGGCGGCGGAACCGTTCTTATGGAAGACGGAAAAATAATTGTGATAAGTGAGGGCAATATCGATGCATCCGGCGCAATTGAGATAGATGCCGGAGGCCACTACATATCTCCCGGATTTATCGATATCCATGTTCACGGTGGTGCAGGCCATGATTTTATGGATAACACCGTTGAAGCATTTTTGGGTATAGCCAACCTGCATGCCCAGTACGGTACTACGGCCATGATGCCCACTACCCTGACCAGCAGCCGGGCCGACCTGGTTGAAACGCTTGAAACCTACCAGCTTGCCGAAAAACAAAATACCCGCGGCGCTCAATTTATCGGCATGCACCTGGAAGGGCCGTATTTTGCCCTTAACCAGGCGGGAGCGCAGGATACAAGATATATCCGAAACCCTGATCCTGGTGAATACAAAGAATTACTGTCGGCTTTTCCCAGTATTAAACGGTGGAGCGCCGCGCCGGAGCTGGATGGTGCGTTTGAATTTGCAAGGTATGTAACTTCAAAGGGTGTTTTAGCGTCAATGGCACATACGGATGCTGTTTATGATGAGGCGGTTGCCGGTTTTCAAAAGGGATATACGCTGGCTACGCACCTTTATTCGGGCATGAACGGAGTGGTACGCCGGAATGCTTTCCGGTATGCCGGGGTGGTGGAAGCTGCTTATTTGATTGATGAGATGGATGTGGAGATCATCGCCGACGGGATACATTTGCCTGCCGCGCTTTTAAAATTGGTTTACAAGATAAAAGGTCCGGATAGAACAGCCCTGATAACCGATGCCATGCGCGGCGCAGGCATGCCCCCCGGCGAAAGCATTTTGGGCAGCTTGAAAAACGGAATAAAAGTGATTATAGAGGAGGATGTTGCCAAATTGCCGGACCGAAGCGCATTTGCCGGGAGTACAGCCACATTTGACCGCCTGGTAAGGAGTATGATTAACATAGCCGGAGTGCCCCTGTTTGATGCTGTAAAAATGGCATCTGCTACGCCGGGACGGATTGCGGGAATAAATGATAAAAAAGGTTCGATAGCTGTTGGAATGGACGCGGATATTGTGATATTTGACGGCGAAATAAATGTAAAAACGACCATTATAAGGGGACAGGTAGTGTATGACCGCGAGGGACAGAGCCGAAAAGATTGAGAATTACAGTTTTAATGAAATTTACGCTGGTAAATTAGCCGTTAAAATTTATGAAAGCCGTGCCATAATGGGTTTGGCAGCAGCCGCTATGGTCGCTGAAAAGATTAGAACACTGCTTACCGGGCAGGAGATTGTCAATATCATTTTTGCCTCCGCGCCCTCACAAAATGAGTTCCTTGCCGCTTTAAGCAAGGATGGCACGATTGAGTGGGAAAGGGTAAATGCCTTCCACATGGACGAGTACATCGGGCTTCCCGAAAATGACACGCGCAGTTTTTCCTGGTATCTCGATGATAAAATATTCGGCCGGCGAAATTTCCGAAGCCTGAATTATATTAACGGAAACGCCGCCTCAATAGGCGATGAGTGCAGGCGTTACGCCAAAATGCTGGTATCATACCCGGCAGACATTGTTTGCCTGGGCATTGGCGAAAACGGCCACCTCGCTTTCAATGATCCGCACGTTGCCGATTTTAACGACCCTTCACGGGTAAAGATGGTAAAGCTGGATGCCGAATGCCGCCAGCAGCAGGTAAATGATGGTTGTTTTGGTAGTATGGCCGAAGTGCCGGCTTATGCCATAACCCTGACCATTCCCGCGCTAATGGCGGGGAAATATGCTTATGGCATTGTCCCCGGCCCGCAAAAGGCTGCGGCTGTTTACAATACGGTCAACAAACACGTAATCGAGCAATTTCCCTCAACTATCTTGCGGAATCATGAAAACGCGGTATTGCTATTAGACCGCGAAAGCAGTTCGCTTTTATAACGAGTTTACAAAACTTCGTGGGTCTTTCAATATCAAATTATTGCTCAATCACAATCTGCTCATCCTTTATCCCTAATTCCAGCAGATTTTTTTTCATATCGGCAACAAACGCATCCGGCCCGCAGATATAAGCATATTCCGTTTTCGCGGTCAGGTATTTTTCGATCATTTCTTTATCGATATGGCTGCCATGAGCCCCCGGGGCCGCTGGGTTTGACAGCACATCGATATGATTTTGCCCCAGCATCTCATCAAGCTCGTCTTTCAAAATGACATCCTGGCCGGTACGGTTGGCAAACAGCAAAATGTTACCAGCCAGTTGGTTGTCTTTTTTCAATTGACGCAATATCGAAATAAACGGCGTGATGCCTGCCCCGCCCGCAATAAAAAGGCCCGGTCCCTGGTAATTGATTGCTCCAAAAACCTCGTGCAGGATCAGCTCAGCGCCAGGCTTGAGGGCCGATAATTTTTTCGTCATACCTTTATAAATTTTGATGGTGAACTCCAGGTAATCGTCGGTATTCAGGCAGGTAAACGTAAAGGGGTGCAGATCGTCCTCCATACCAGGTTTATTGATCGAAACATCAGTGGCCTGGCCGGAAATAAAAGTATAGCCTGCAGGCTTTTCAAGGGTAAAACGCATTACGTTATGCGTTACAACTTCAATCTTCAGTATTTTAACCAGGTGTTTTTCCATTTTGCGTATGCGTAGTTTGATTGATAACAGTAATTGGCAAATAAGGTGTTAAAAGCTATGGTTAAAATTACAACATTAATTGATTGTAAATTAACTAATACGTTTACCTGTTTTGGTGCAGAAAAAGTATATTGCCACGAATTATAAAACCCCTGTTTACTGTAAAGGCCGGGCCAGGCTGATGGTGATAAAAATGAAAACCTTTTTAAACGAAGATTTTTTACTCGAAACCAAAACTGCACAGCTTTTATATCATGACTATGCAGCTAATATGCCCATTATCGATTATCACTGCCACTTGCCGCCCAGGCAAATTGCGGAGGATACTAATTTTGACAATCTTACCCAAATTTGGCTGCTCGGCGATCATTATAAATGGCGCGCCATGCGGGCAAACGGTGTAGATGAAGCTTATATAACAGGCAACAAAAGCGATTGGGAAAAATTTGAAGCATGGGCTGCTACCGTTCCTTACACTTTGCGCAACCCCTTATATCATTGGACACATTTGGAGTTACAACGCTATTTTGACATCCACGAGATACTGTCGCCAAAAACTGCTGAGAGGATATATGAGGAGTGCAGTGAAAAACTCCGATCACCGGAATACAGCGTGCGAAATCTTATCAAAAAAATGAAGGTAGAAGTAGTGTGTACTACCGACGACCCGATTGATAACCTTGCGTATCATCAAAAAATAAAAAGCGATGGATATGAGGTGAAGGTACTGCCGGCTTTCCGGCCCGACAGGGCCATGCAGGCCGAAAACCCTGGTGCGCTTAATAGCTATATAGACGAGTTGCAGCAAATTACCGGTTCGGATATTGTTGATTTCGATATTTACCTGGCCGTTCTGCACCGGCGGCATCACTTTTTTGCGGCCAATGGCTGCCGGGTATCTGATCATGGCCTTGAGCATTTATATGCCCATAATTATACCGAAACGGAGATCAATACGATCTTTAAAAAGATCAGGGCTGAAACTACCTTGTCACATGATGAAACGCTCAAATTTAAGTCGGCCATGCTGTATCACTTCGCCGTTTGGGATAACGAAAAGGATTGGGTACAGCAATATCACCTTGGCGCCCTGCGCAACAATAATACCCGGGCATTGATGGAAAACGGCCCCGACACCGGTTACGATTCTATCGGTGATTTTTCACAGGCGCGGCCGTCAGCAAAATTTTTAAACCGGCTGGAGGGCGAAGGCCGTCTTACCAAAACTATTCTCTATAACTTAAACCCGGCTGACAACGAGCTAATTGGCACGATGGCCGGTAATTTTAATGACGGATCGATACCTGGTAAAATCCAATTTGGTTCGGCCTGGTGGTTCCTCGACCAAAAGGACGGAATGATCAAGCAGCTTAACACGCTATCAAATATGGGCTTGCTAAGCCGCATGGTAGGCATGCTTACAGATTCGCGCAGCTTTCTGTCGTACCCGCGGCACGAATATTTCAGGCGCATATTGTGCAATCTTTTTGGGAACGACATTGAAAACGGGGAGCTGCCGGATGATTTGGAGTGGACCGGCAAGATCATACAGGACATCTGCTATTATAACGCCAAAAACTATTTTGGTTTTGATAAAATATGAGCCAGCTTTCAAAAGGTCGAAAACCCGGTTCAATCCTTTCTTTTGGCGAGTTGCTGATCCGCTTATGCCCCGATGCCCAGGGAGACTGGCTTAGCGATGGACGCCTGCCCTTTTATATTGGCGGCGCTGAGTTAAATGTGGCCAATGCGCTGGCCTTATGGGGCTTACCGGTAAAATATTTTACCGCCTTGCCTGAAAATGGCTTGTCCGTCCAAATCATCAATTACCTGCAGGAAAGAAGCATCGATACTTCGCCCATCTACTTTGGCGGCGATAGGATTGGCTTATATTTTTTAACTACGGGGCAGGACATTAAACATAATGCACTGGTTTATGATCGTGCGGGCTCGTCATTCTCTACGTTGCAAACAGGGATGATCGATTGGGATAATGTGTTGCAGGATGTAAGTTGGTTCCACTTCAGCGCTATTTGCCCGGCTATAGGTCAAAATATTGCCGATGTATGTACAGAAGCATTGGAGGCCGCGGAAAAAAAAGGGAATCACCATATCGGTCGACCTGAATTACCGGTCGAAATTATGGCAATATGCTAAATCACCACTTGACATAATGCCTGGCTTGGTTAACCATTGCGACCTGGTGATGGGCAATATTTGGGCGGCTGAAAAGATGCTTGGTATTAATTTGATACCAAACGCGCATGAGTCAGCTTTAAAAAGTATTTACCTGGGGGAATCGTTAAAAACATCGGAGGCAATAGTATCGGAGTTTCCGAAAGTTAAGGCAGTTGCAAATACTTTTCGCTTTGACGCTACCAATGATGTGAAATATTATACAACTTTGTATACTGAGAACCAATTATATCAGTCGCATGAATATGAAACCGGCGCTGTAGTTGACAAAGTGGGCAGCGGCGATTGTTTTATGGCGGGCCTTATTTACGGATTTTACAACGATGCAGGGTCGCAGGAAACACTGGATTTCGCAACGGTAGCGGCATTTGAAAAATTATTTGTAAAAGGAGACGCGATCGGCAAAACGGCAGCAGAAATAAAAAAAGCAATACGATGAAATTAAAAAAAGCGGTGTTGAACAGCATACTAAGCCAGGGCATGCTGCCTTTGTTTTACTGCGAAGACGCAGAAGTAAGTGTGCAGGTAACCCGAACGCTGTATAAAGCGGGTGTACGTGTGCTGGAGTACACCAACAGGGGTAAACATGCGCTTGAAAATTTTAAGGCGCTGAAAAAGGCGCACAAAAAGGAGATGCCCGACCTGAACATCGGTATCGGCACCATAAAAAACATATCGGAAGCGGAGGCATTTATAGATGCCGGCGCCGATTTTATTGTTGCACCGATTGTTAGCGGCGAAGTGGCCAAAGTGGCTCAAAAACACAAATTGTTATGGATACCAGGCTGTATGACGCCGACCGAGATATACGCCGCGCAAAAACATGGCGCTGAACTGGTAAAAGTGTTTCCGGCAAATATATTAGGGCCGGCGTTTATCAGTTCCATAAAAGAACTTTTTCCGGGCCTGCTTTTTATGCCGAGCGGCGGGGTGGAACTGGATCCCGATAACATCAGCGCGTGGTTTCACGCAGGTGTAAGTGCTGTGGCTATGGGCGGCAAACTGATCAGCAAAGATGTGCTGGAGAACAAGCTTTACGAGAAGCTACTTGCTGATACCGGGAAGGCGCTTGAACTGGTAAAAACCGCCATGTAATTTCCTTAATCCCACCCGATGCAATGACAGAGACGAAAGTTGGTAACCAAAGATGGGTAATTGTTGCCCTGCTTTTTTTCGCCACAACAATTAACTACCTCGACCGGCAGGTACTTAGTCTTCTCAAACCACACATTGCCGCTGATCTTCACTGGACAGAAACGGATTATAGTCACGTTGTAATGGCCTTTACACTAAGCTACGCCTTTGGATTGTTGCTTTTTGGCAATTTTATAGATAAGATCGGAACTAAAATGGGGTACACGGTATCGCTCATTATCTGGAGCTTCTCCGCAATTGGACATGCACTTGTCAAAACCGTTTTTGGCTTTGGGGTCGCGCGGTCGGCATTGGGGATAGGCGAAGGAGGCAATTTCCCGGCAGCGATTAAAACTGTCGCCGAATGGTTCCCGAAAAAACAAAGAGCACTTGCTACCGGAATATTTAACTCGGGATCTAATATCGGCGCAGTTGTAGCCCCTATACTTGTACCCTGGTTGTTGGGCATTTATGGATGGCAAATGGCTTTTGTTGTAACCGGCGCAATTGGATTCATTTGGTTGATTTTTTGGCTGACGTTATACGAAATACCGTCGAAACATCAGAAATTAAAGCAGCCTGAATTTGATTTTATTCACAGCGATGACGAGGTAGTGGTTAATAATACAGAAGATAAAGTAAAGTGGGTAAAGCTTTTGGGCATCCGCCAGACCTGGACCTTTGTAGCCGGTAAATTCCTCACGGACCCGATTTGGTATTTCTTTTTATTCTGGCTGCCGTCCTATTTTGCCAGTACTTTCCACATCGATTTGATGAAACCGAGTCTGCCCTTGGTGGTGGTTTATACCGTTGCCAGCATCGGGAGCATCGGCGGCGGGCATTTATCCTCGTGGCTAATAAAAAAAGGCTGGCCGATTTTTAAGGCGCGTAAATGGTCTATGCTATTGTTTGCTATTTGTGTTGTGCCGGTGATGACCGCACGTTACGCCACAAGTATTTGGCAGGCGGTGGGGCTTATTGCCCTGGCTGCGGCTGCCCACCAGGCCTGGAGCGCCAATATTTTTACAACCGCTTCGGATATGTTTCCCAAAAAGGCGGTTAGTTCAGTCGTGGGCATCGGCAGTATGGCGGGCGCGCTGGGTGGTTTCTTTTTCCCGGGGTTGATCGGGTATATTTTGGATACCAACAAAGCTGCCGGTCACCTGGTCACCGGCTATAATATTATTTTCCTCATCTGCGGCTGTGCCTACCTGCTGGCCTGGATAATTATGTACTTCTTGTCGCCCAAAATGAAAAAAGTGGAATTGTGATGAAGACATTAGTTTGCACCACCCCCGGAAACCTGGATTATGAAAGCCGCGAGAAACCGGTTTTGACCAAAGGGCATGCCACCATCAAAATAAAACGAATCGGTATTTGCGGCACCGACCTGCATGCCTTTGAAGGTACACAGCCCTACTTTGAATACCCCCGTGTGCTGGGTCATGAGCTTTCCGGCGATTTGGTGGAGTTTGATGACGCACTGGGCTTCGAGGTAGGTGAACCTGTAACTTTCATCCCCTATTTTAATTGCGGCGTTTGTATAGCCTGCCGCAATGGCAAGCCAAATTGTTGTGTAAGCCTGAAAGTTTGCGGCGTGCACATCGACGGCGGGATGGCGGAGTATTTGTCGGTACCATCGTCCTCGTTGATACATGGGGATGGTTTAAGTTATAATGAACTGGCCCTGGTTGAACCTTTGGCCATCGGCGCGCATGGGATAGCCCGGGCTGCAGTTAAGCCGGGGGAATTTGTATTGATAATAGGAGCAGGGCCTATCGGGCTCGGCGCTATTGAATTTGCGCGGATAGCCGGCGGGGAGGTGATCGTAATGGATATTAACGAAGACCGGCTGGCCTTTTGCAGGAGTAAACTGCGAGTAAAACATGCCGTGAATGCGGCATATACAGATTGTTTCAATCAAATAAAAGAAATCACCAATGGCGATATGCCCACAGTGGTTATTGATGCGACCGGTAGCCAAAAGGCCATCAACAATGCCTTTCAGTTCCTGGCTCACGGCGCGCGCTTTGTGCTGATCGGCTTGCAAAAAGGGGAGATCAGCTTTAGTCACCCTGAATTTCACAAACGCGAAGCCACGCTGATGAGCAGCCGTAACGCCACACGTACCGATTTTGAGCAGGTGATGGATTGCATGAAAAAAGGCTTGATCAATCCGAAAACCTATATCACGCACCGGGTTGGGTTTGACGAAGTAAAACAGGAATTTGTTAGTTGGCTCGATCCGGTGAATGGGGTGATTAAGGCGATGGTTGAGGTGGACCGATAAAACTTATGAAGTTTTTAAAACTTCGTAAGTTTTAGGGTGTTCCTGACAAAAACTCCAGTACAATCTCATTGAACTTTCCCGGCCGCTCCAAATTCGGCATATGCCCTGCATCTTCAATAATAATGAGTTTGCTATTTTTTAGTGCGGCATGCATCTCCTCAGCCTTAGCAACCGGCGTAAATTCATCCTGCCTGCCCACAACCACTAAAACAGGTATTTCAATCTTCGGCAGTACTTCAGTCAAGTGATCTATCCTTTCCGACCTTGCCCGCATGGCTGTTGCCGCTGCTTTTGGATTTGTGGAGGTCATCATCCGCATTACATGTGCCGCCACCTCAGGCATCGTCGTAACATGCTCCGCTTTGATCATTTTGTGTATCGACTCACTGGCGTATCCGCCCATGCCTTCGCGTTCCATGCGGTCGGCGCCCTCATTGCGCGCTTTTTTTGCTTCCGGCGTATCCAGGCTGGCGAAAGTATCCGCCAGGATTAACGATTTTACCCTTGAAGGCGCCTGCCTGTAAGTTTCCATAGCCAGTTGCCCACCCATGGATAGGCCGGCAACGTGAAATGAATTTACCCCCAAAACATCCAGCAGCAAAAGGATATCTGTGGCGTAATCCTCGAATCGGGTAGTGCTCGTCTCAGGCAGATTGCTTTTGCCATAGCCCCGCAGGTCAGGGACAATCACCTTAAATCGATCAGAGAATGCATCAATTTGCGGCTGCCACATGGAATGATCAAAGGGATGACCATGGATCAGCACGATGGCCTCGCCTTCGCCGGCAACAATGTAGTTGATGTTTATTCCGTTAAGGATCGCAGATTTTTCCATGATTTTTATGATTTCACAGACTAGTGTTTTAACACAGAGATCACAGAGAAGGCGCAAAGAACACGGAGAAAAAATAAATTAACAAACTATTAAAGCTTTGTGGCCCTCTGTGTCTTCTCAGCGTCCTCTGCGGTTAAAAATTTAAACTTTCTTCGGTGGCAAATCAAAGGCAATCGCCTCATGCTCAAAATGCCCCTTGTGCGAGCCATCGCAAAATGGTTTGTTTTGCGACATGCCGCAGCGGCAGATGGAAACGATGGTACGGCCCTGTAAGCCATATTCATTGCCCTGCATATCAACGATCTCAAAATCGCCTTCTATTCTAACCGAACCGTTATTGTTTATCGTAAGCCGTGTTTTGTCCATATTTTATATTTTTCGGCGAAGGTAAATATCCTTCACCAACAATTGGGAAAGATTTGACAACTTTCTAAATTTGTCAAATCCGGCGGTTTAGCTTTTGCCTGTCAAAACTCCCCGCAACACCTCCCAAACGTTTTCACCCACAATTTTTGCGCCTTCGGCAGTAGGATGTATCCCGTCTTTTTGATTCAGGGCAGGAACACCACCCACGCCTTTCAGCAGGAAAGGAACCAATGCCATTTTGTTTTTGGCGGCCAGTTGGGGGAAAATGCCTTTAAAGTCGGTCAGATAGATTGAGCCCATATTCGGCGGTACCTGCATACCCAGCATCACCAGTTTTGCATCGGGGTATTTTGCTTTTACTGCATCAATAATCGCCTGCAAATTGGCGGTAGTTTGGTTTACCGGCAAACCGCGCAGGCCGTCATTGGCACCGAGTTCCAGTACAAAAACATCCACTTTTTGCCTTAATATCCACTTGATCCGCCCAAGCCCTCCGGCCGAGGTTTCGCCGCTTACACCTGCGTTAATTACTTTATAAGGCAGATGTGCCGAGTCGATCTTATGCTGAACCACCCCGGGGAATGCCTGGGACGGATCGTCCAGCCCATAGCCTGCAGTCAAACTGTCGCCAAAAAATAACACCGTTTTGGCCGTGGCACTACTGTCAGGCTTAACGGCACTTGTTGCGGCACTCTGCGACGATTCCTTATTCCCGCCGCAGGCAGAAACAAAAACTAGCACAACTACGGCAAACAAATATGGCTTTATGTTGAAATTCATCCCCCCAAAATTAAATTTTTCACCTTTCACCTTCTTACGTCGTTCTCAATATCTCCAGCGGCGGTTTACTTAGAACGCCACGACTGTTTATCAGCCCAATCACCAGCGTTAGCATAGCCACTATCACAAACAACGCAACAGCAGGCAAAAAGTTAACGGCAAATGGAATTTCGAAGCTATATTTTGCCAGCAGCCAGCTTCCAGTTACGGCGATCAGGATACCTGTAAGCGCCGATAATCCGCCTAAAAGTAAATATTCCAGGGCGGTAATGCTGAAAATCTGTTTCCGGCTTGCACCAAGAGTACGCAGCAAAACGCTTTCCTGAACGCGCTGGTATTTGCTGATCCTTACCGAAGCGATCAATACCACCACGCCCGTAATAATGCTAAAGGCGCTCATAAATTTGATGATATAGCCGATCTTATCCAGCAGGTCATCCAGCAGGTTCACCACCTGGCCAATATCGATCACCGATACGTTCGGGAACTTGCGTACTACCGCCTGCTGAAATTTGGCCGACGCTTTTACCGAAGGCACGTGCGTCAACTCCACATAAAATTGCGGGGCATCTTCCAAAACACCTTTCGGAAAAAGGATTTGGAAGTTGGTTTGTATTTTATTCCAGTTTACCTGGCGCACGCTCCCAACAACGGTTGACATCGGCAAGCCCTGGACATTAAATACAAGGTGATCACCCACACCGATGTGATTCCGTTTTGAGAAATTTTCCTCAATGGAAACCGGGATGTCTTTTCCCGCCGGAGCAGTACCTATCCATTGCCCCTCAATTATTTTTTCCGATGGGGTAAGTGTATCCCGGTAGGTTACCCGGTACTCGTACGAAAAGGCATGTCTTGATATTTTTGATTTTGGGTCTTTTGCGGTTTGTGCCTCGGTTTTGCCGTTCACCTGGTCCATCCTGATGGTAATGATAGGTACTTGCTGCAAAACCGGCAGTTTTTGCTCGCGGGTGAGGTCTGCTACGGCCTTTTGCTGACTGCTTTGTATATCAAACAGGATCATATTGGCCTGGTTTTTACCTGCGGACAGGCTGACCTGTTTCATCAGCATTCCCTGCATAAAAAACAAAATGCAGATAAAGGCGGTTGCCAAACCGATGGATACCATCAGGATAATGGTTTGATTGTTGGGCCGGTACAGGTTGGCAAAGCCCTGCCGCAGCAGGTAGCTCCAGGAGTTTTTTATGATCAGCTTAACCACTTTCATCAGCAGCCAGGCAATAAAAGCCAGGATGAGAAATGCAATGCCGATGCCGATGGTGAAAAAGATACTGCCGAGCCAGGAATCCAATTGAAAATAGGAAAAGGTAACCACGAAAAGGATGATCAGCCCGTAAACCAGCCAGCGGAGCGGGTCGCGCAGCAGGTTGATCTCTTCGTAATTGATGCGGAGCGTATTTAACGGCGAAATGTTACGAATGGAAATAAGCGGCAGCAGGGCAAATAACACCGAAATGATAACGCCCAATAAAACTCCCTGCCCGATAGCCATCCATGATGTGGCGGTGGTAATCTCGAATGGGATAAAATCCTTCATCAGGAGCGGCAAAATATGCTGCACGAAAGTGCCTGCAAATGCCCCGATAAGTGAACCGATAATGCCAATGCCGACGATCTGGATGAGGTAGATCAGGAAGGCTTCGCTTGATTTTACCCCCAGGCAGCGCATGATGGCGATGGAAGCAATCTTTTCGCGGATATAGATGTGGATAGCGCTGGCCACACCCACGCAGCCAAGCAGCAATGCAATAAACCCAACCAGCGACAGGAAATGCGTCAGGTCGCTGAATGAGCGGCCGGTATTTTCCTTGCGGCTTTCAATGGTTTCATAGCCCATGTCGGCTTTATCCAGCCGTGGGTCGATATTTTTGGTCAGCTTTTGCATGTCAACCGGGTGGTTGTACTTGAAGTAGTAGTTATAGTTGATGCGGCTGCCTTTCTTCAGCAACCCGGTTTGCTGTAGATACTGAAATGGGATGTAGACTGACGGAGCGATATTTGAGCTAATGCCCGTTTGCCCCGGCGCTTTGTTGAGCGTGCCCGCAATAAGGAACGTTACATTACCCACCTTGACCGAATCGCCAGCTTTTGCATTGAATTGCAGCATCAATAGCTTGTCAACCAGGGCCGACTTGCTGCTTTTAAAGTCCTTGCCAGCTGCAACCGGGGTAGTTTCCAGGCTGCCATAATAGGGGAACTCACCTTGCAGCGCATGCACCTGTACCAGCCGTGTGCCGCTGCCTTTTGGGAAATAGACCATCGACACAAAACTTCGCTCCTGTGATTTTTCATCCCCGAGGGAGTCCAATAGCGTTTTTATACCTCCATCAGCAGGTTTGCCGCTATATACCGCAAGGTCGGCGCCAATCAGGGTGGCTGCCTGGCTGTTGATGTCGTTCTCCAGGTTATACCTGAAGGAATAAATGGCCACAAGGGCCGCGATCCCGAAAACAATGGCCGATATAAACAACATCAACCGCGAGCGGTTGCGCCGGCTGTCGCGCCAGGCCATTTCAAAAAGCCAGGGAATATTGATCTTTCTTTTCTCCATGGCCATTATATGTTCCCGGTTTTTTCGTCGGCAATCAGCCTGCCGCCTTTGATACGGATAATGCGCTGTGTTTTGGCGGCAAGTTCCAGGTCGTGGGTAACCAAAACGAGGGTAGTGCCGGCTTCTTTATTCAGGTCGAAAATCAGTTTTACCACTTTTTCGGCGGTTTCCGCATCCAGGTTGCCCGTCGGCTCATCCGCAAACAAAATGGCGGGGGAGTTGGAAAACGCCCTGGCCAGCGAAACCCTTTGCTGCTCGCCGCCCGAAAGCTGGGCAGGGTAGTGGTGGCCGCGGTCGGTCAAACCAACTTTATCCAAAAGCTCCAGCGATCTCGCTTTTATATTTTTTTCACCTCTTAGCTCTAACGGAACCATCACATTCTCAAGCGCCGTCAAAGTGGGCAGCAGCTGGAAATTCTGAAAAATAAACCCTACATACTGGTTACGCACCTGCGCCCGTTGGTCTTCAGACAAACCACCCAGGTTTATACCCTCCAACTCAACCTTGCCTGATCCAGGCCGGTCCAAACCCGCACACAAACCCAGTAGAGTGGTTTTGCCGCTGCCGGAAGGACCGACAATTGCATTGGTTGAACCGGCTACAATAGAAAAGTTAATATGATCAAGAACTGTGAGTGTGCGCCCGGCGCTTTGGTAACTTTTGCCCAGGTTTTCAATATTCAGAATAGTATTCACCGTGTCGTTTTATTAATAGATTTTTGAACCGCGTTTTTGTTACTAAACATCGTTAGTAAATATCTATCAAACACGAGTGTGCTTCCAAAAAAACTTAGGTTTTCCGGATTATGACATTTTGATGGTTTTAAACCCTGATTTTTGCAGGTGTTCATTTTTGAACACTGAACATTTTTTTCACTTTAAGTGAACGGGGTTAAATTAATGATAATAAGGCAGCTATAAAATTTACCTAAAGTGTTACTTTAACCAAAAATGGCCTAAAAGCGTTCATTTTTGAACAAAAATGAACACCATGCAACTAACCGCAAGAGTGTCTGTCCCCGGAAAAAGTTAACACTCGAGAAATTACGACTAAGTCACAAAATGCCACAAAGCCTGAACACAGCAATATTTTTAGTATAGCCTTTCAATTAAGCGGCTTGATTGACACTATAGCGAAGCGACGGGCTTTGTGTGTCTTTGCGAACTTAGTGGTTAAAATTAGCCGTCAAACAGATCTCAAAAACAATTCGAACGCAGCTCGAAACGTACTCAAAACGGTTACGAAACATATACAAACGGCATCAAAAAAACGATCTGGGTGTTAAAAAGCGTTCATTTTTGTTCATCCGATGAACGCTTTTTTAACGTCTTCCGGGTTATTTCCCCGGTATTTTCATCAAAGCCGTGCTGCAAGTTTTTCTTTCACCCCGCCTTCCCATTCCTCTTTCAAAATGCTCAGAATGATGGAGCTCCTGCGGTCGCCGTCGCATAATGGCATATCCTGCCGCAATATGCCTTCGGGTACGCAGCCAATACTTTTCATCGCCGCAATGCTGCGCTCATTACGGGAATCAGCCCTGAATTCAACCCGCAATGCACCTAATCTTTCAAAAGCAAACTGCAGCAGCAAAAATTTGCAGTGTTTGTTCAATCCTGATCCCCTGAATTTTTCGCCATACCAGGTATAGCCCAATTGAAGGGTTTGCCAGGCCGGCTTAATATCGTAAAAACGGGTACTGCCTGCGTATTCGCCTGTTTTTTTGTCGAAGACGATAAATGGGTATTGTGTTTCGCTGGCGCGTCCATCAAGCGCATCTTTAATGTATTGCGTCATGCCATCTACGCCACGCGCGCTGATCGAGGAATATTTCCAGGTATCCGGCTCGTTCAAAGCGAAGGGCAGCAAAAATTCAAGGTCGCTTTCCTTTAAGGGCCTTAATAATGCGCGTTCGTCTTCAAGCACATATTCAGTTTCGGGGTTAAAATTCAGGGTCATGTTCATTTTAAAAAAATTTCAATTTTAGGTATCATATCGGCATCCGGTAAACCACAAACCCGGATTTTTCCGCCATTTTATCATAAACCTGCATGGCGGTCTGGTTGGTTTCGTGTGTTTGCCAGTAAACCCGGAAAGCCCCTGCAAGTTTTGCCTGCCCGTAAACCGCGTTGATCAGCGCCCTGGCAACGCCTTTTCCCCGCGCATTTTCCATAGTAAATAGATCCTGCAAATAGCAAATTGGCGCAATAGCAATAGTGGTGCGGTGGAAAATATAGTGGGTTAAGCCTAATAATTTCCCTTCACTTTCTGCAACCAGCGCATAAATAGGCTCATACGCATCAAAAAAACGAACCCAGGTCATCCGGGTAATTTCAGGATCAAGCGCACTAGTCCCCGACCGGCCATAAAAGGCATTATAGCCATCCCACAAAGGTAACCATTGCTCATAATCGCTGGGGGAAACAGGGCGTACAGTAAATGATGGTAACATGTTTAATTAGCTTGGTTTTTGATTCATACATTGCGTTTCGCCTCACCCAAACCCTCTCCAAAGGAGAGGGCTTCGATGCAAAGTGGTTGTTTTTAACGTCATCTTTTAACTCCCTCTCCTTTGGAGAGGGTCGGGGTGAGGCGAATACGGCGTGTAAGAGGGATCCATGTTATTTTAATGCGTCAAAAAATCAAACTTGAACAGCTTTGCCTCCAGTTCTTTCGTCAATTTATCACCAATCGCAATCGTCCCTTCAACCATTTCGTCCAAATGATGCCGCCGCGTGCGGTGGTTGGTGATGGCCGCCCTTATGGCATATTTGCCTTTAAGAAAAGTGCTCGATGGCGCGGCCACACCGGTTTCCTGCATGCGCATCAGCAACTCTTTGTTGAGTGCGTTAAGCTGGTCATCGTCCAGATTTCCCGGATTATACCGGTAGCAAACCACATTCATGTTAACTGGTGTAATCAGTTCCAACTCCGGGTGTTTTTTTATCTGTTCGCCCAGGTAATAGGCCTGGTCGATGTTCTGGCTGATCATCGCTGCATATTTTTCAGCCCCATGCTCTTTCAGCGACATCCACACCTTAAGCGCCTTAAAACCGCGCGAAAGCTCCATGCCATAGTTCGAAACCGTTTCCGGGCCGCCGGCCAGGCCGCGTTCATGTGCAGTAAGGTAATTAACCGCCGTGGCAAAAGCCTTGCGGTGCGCGGCGGCATCTTTAAACAGCACGCAGCCAACCTCGTACTGTACATACATCCATTTATGCAGGTCGAACGCCACGCTGTCTACTTGTTCCAGCGCTTTCAGCCTGTCGCTGTATGCAGGCACCAGTTTTGCCAGCGCGCCAAAAGCGCCGTCGACATGCAGCCATATTTTTTCTTTTCGGGCGATCTTTAAAAGTTCATCCAGCGGATCGATGGCGCCGGTGTTCACCGTGCCCGCGTTGCCGATGATACAAAACGGAACATACCCCTTCCCCCTGTCTGCATCGATCTGCTCCTGCAGCGCCTGCACATCAATTTCGTAATTTTCGTTCACCGGTATTTTTCGCAACTGCTCACCGCCTATGCCGATCACTTCGGCTGCTTTATTTACACAATTATGCGTTTCGCTGCTGCAATAGGCTGTTAGCTTGCCGGTTGCCACATAGACCCCACCGCTTTTCGAGTTCGCGACGATCGTATTTCGTGCCACAATCAGTGCAATGATATTCGCCACCGACCCGCCGCTCACCAATATGCCGCTGCCATCAGCCGGGTAATTTAGCAATTGTTTGCACCAGTTAATCACTTGCTGGTCCACATATAGCGCACTTTGGTCGCCCATGGTGGCATTGCTGTTGATCACGCCGGCCAGCAGGTCGGCAAAGGCGCCCATCGCCGTGCCAGTACCCTGCACCCACGCTGAATATTTTGGATGAATATTGCCGCCATGGTAGGGGAGAATGTTTTGTCTAAACTCGTTATAGATATCGTCAATAGCTGTTGGTCGCTGCGGAATGCCGGTTTGAAATGAGGCCTTCACCGTTGCAGGGATGGGCGTCCAAACCGGCCCTTCGCCAATTTTTTTTAAATAATCCACCATATCATCGATCATACGGTGTCCCAAAGCCCTGAAGTCTTCCCAGTTGGCCGGGTCCAAACCAATTTCGGGGGTGTTATTTTGATTTTTCATAGAAAATTAATTAAATACAAAATTCAAGGATATTTTTTTGACAAAACAGATGCAGATTTTATATTTTTGCGCATAACAGATTGGAGAGCCAATGATCAGCAACGTAAAAGTCGCAGTTACCCTCTTTACCGCTTGCGGTAGAGAGGGTCGACCAGCGCAGCGTAGTCGGGGTGAGTCGACCCGGCGGACATTACCGCCAATGCCAGCACCACGCATCGACTCACCCGGTCGTTGCTTCGCTCGACCGCCCTCTCTTTCGCAAGCGGGAAAGAGGGCACGCTGCATTTTTACTGTTTCCATAAACACAAACATGTCTTAAAAACCCTATGCAACCAACCCAATTCTTGCTCAAATGAATCTCCCAACAGCGCTATCCACCACCGAAGATTTCCTCTACCAGCAAATTGCAGATCGCCTGGCCGGGCAGATCAAACAGCAGCTTTTAAAAACCGGTGATAAACTCCCCTCGGTGCGGGCGCTTAGCCAGGAACAGGGCATTAGTTTGAGCACGGCCTATAAAGCCTACGTGCAACTGGAAATAAAGGGACTGATTGAGGCGCGGCCAAAATCAGGTTATTATGTGCGCTACACGCCTGCCCGGTCTTTCGATCAGCATAAACCAGAAAAGCAAATAAAAGAAGCCAAAAAGCTAACCCTTGACGAGATGATCTCGCTCGTTTACCGTAATTATTCCAACGAAAGTATTATCCGGTTGTCGCGCTCGGCCCCGGCTTTATCACTGGTGCCGCAGGCAAAGCTGAATAAATCGATGATCGAGGCGATCCGCCGCAGCCCGGATAGCTGCGTCAATTACGATGCGATACAGGGCAATGAAAACCTGCGTAAACAGATAGCCCGGTTTGCCTTTAGCTGGGGCGGCAATGTATCGCCCGATGATATTATCACCACGCAGGGCTGCATGGAAGCGCTGGGTTTTTGCCTGCGGGCGGTAACCAAACCCGGCGATGCCGTCGCCATTGAAAGCCCCACCTATTTCGGCATATTCAGTACCATACAAAGTCTTGGACTTAAGATTATTGAAATCCCGGCCGACCCGGTGGCCGGTCTCGACTTAGACTACCTGCAACATGCCATCACTGCAAAACAAATCAAAGCCTGCCTGTTCGTTCCCACCTTCAGCAACCCCCTGGGCTACTGTATGACGGATGAAAAGAAAAAACAACTGGTTGATTTGCTGGCGCGACACGAAGTGCCGCTGATTGAGGATGATATTTACGGCGAGGTCTATTTTGGCAAAACCCGCCCGCGCACCTGCAAAAGCTTTGATAAAAAGGGGTTGGTAATGTTTTGTTCGTCGGTATCCAAATCGCTTGCGCCGGGTTACCGGGTGGGCTGGTGCATCCCCGGCAAGTTTAAGGAACAGATCATCACGCTAAAACTCATGCACGCGCTTTCCTCTGCCGCCCCAACGCAGGCCGCAATCGCCCACTTTTTAGAAACCGGCCGGTACGATCTGCACATGCGCAACCTGCGCCGTGCACTGCATACACAATGCATGCGTTATACCCAGGCCATCGCGGAGTATTTTCCGTTGGATATAAAGGTCAGCCGCCCCGATGGCGGGTACGGGCTTTGGATAGAGCTGAACAAAAACGTAAACGCTTTTGAACTTTATGAACAGGCGCTGGTTTATAATATTGTGATATCACCCGGACAGATATTCAGCACCGACAGCCGGTTTACCAATTTTATACGCATTAGCTTTGGCATACCGTACAGCGAAGAAATTGACCGTTGTTTGAAGAAGTTAGGGGAGTTGATAAAGAGATTGAGTAGTTAATTTTGTCATCATGAGTGACAGCGAGGGATGACAAAAGCGGGCAAGCTTTAATTTTACCCAACAATTCAACCATTTCCGCAATCCAAACGTAAAAAACAATATGATCTACCCATCATTAACACAGCGTTTAAAAGAGCAGCACAAAACCATTGCGGCGCTTATTATTAAGCTGAATAACCGGCAGATAAGCCGGCAGGTGGTGAAAGGCAAATGGAGTATCCACGAAAATATTGCCCACCTGGCTAAATACCAGCCTGTCTTTCTCGATCGTATCCATAAGATATTAACAGTGGATCAGCCGGCATTTGATGCATACCGGGCCGAGGATGATGATGAGTTTGAAATTTATTGCGCCTTTACACCTTACGAATTGTTAAAAAAAATCTCGCGCGACCGGGAAACCATTTACCAGCTGATCACACATTTGCCCGCCGATAAGCTCGAACTTACCGGCACGCATTCAAAATATGGCAAACTAAATGTTTTGGAATGGACTGAATTTTTCCTGCTGCATGAGGCGCATCATTTGTATACCATATTTCAATTGGCGCACGCTGGTCAATAGTCATTGGTCATTTGTCGATTCAGTCGTTAAAGTTTCTTCTTTCGGACTTTCGGACTAAAATATTCCCCCTTCCCAATCGTCTACCCGATAAAAGCAGCCTGTTTAGGGTTAACGGATTAATTTCATCTTTATGATGCCAAAAAAAATATACCGGAAAATCATAGCAATCCATTGAAAACGCGATTATTTTTACAGGCGATTATTATCAGATCAAAAAATTCAGCATGGATAAAGCCGATAACAAACCTAAGCAGCCGGGTATTTTTAGCCTGTTAAAACCGTACAGGGGTTTGGTTTTTTTATTGATATTGTTTGCGCTGTTCAGCAATAGCGTTACCCTTTGGCTGCCCAAAATTATCTCGCACGGCATTGATGCTTATATACACAGCTATTTAACGCACACCCATTTCAACGTAAATCCAACACTGGTGCAGTTCTCGCTGGCCGTGTTATTCATTTTTGTCTTCTCATACCTGCAAACTATTCTGCAAACCTACACGTCTGAACGGGTGGCCCGCGACTTGCGCACACGCCTTTCAGACAAAATATCCCGCCAAAGCAATGCCTTTATCGACCAGGTGACGCCTGCCAAACTGCTTACCAACCTCACCAACGATGCCGATTCTATAAAACTGTTCGTATCGCAGGCCCTGGTTTCCATCGTTTCGTCGGCATTTATTATCATCGGCGCAAGCATATTATTGCTGACCATTAACTGGCGGCTGGGGTTGTGCATTATCGCCATCATTCCCATTATCGGGGGTACCTTTTTTTATGTATTGAAAAAGGTTAGGGTGCTGTTCATCAAACGGGGCGGGGTGATCGATTGGTTGAATAAGGTAATCAACGAAAGTATTTTAGGTTCGGCGCTTATCCGGGTCATCAATTCGCAGTCGCTTGAGCTGGATAAATTTTTAAAGGCCAATACCGAAGCTAAGGATATCGGCCTGGGGATTTTAAAACTTTTCTCCGGCCTGATACCGGTTATAACTTTTACCGCAAACATTGCTTCGCTCACCATCCTGGCATTGGGGGGTCATTTTGTGATCGCCAATACCATGAGCCTGGGCGACTTTGCGGCATTTATGAGTTACCTGGCCCAGTTGATCTTCCCTATCCTGGTCATCGGCTTTATGAGCAATATCATCGCACAGGCTACCGCTTCCTTCCAGCGGATTTACGGCGTTTTAAATGCGGAAGATACCTCGGAAAAGGGTGTGTTGAAGGAAACGCTGCTGGGCAATATCGAAATGAAGGATATATCCATTATTTACGGGCAGAAACCAGCGCTGAAGGGTGTTTCGTTTAAGGTGAAGGCGGGCTCCAAAATAGCCATTATCGGCCCTACGGCGGCAGGTAAAACGCAATTGCTGTATTTGCTCACCGGGCTCATTAAGCAAACATCCGGCGAAGTACTTTTTGATGGCCGCCCGATTACCGAATACGACAGCGAATACTTCCACCGGCAGGTAGGCTTCGTTTTCCAGGACAGCATCATTTTTAACATGAGTATCCGCGAGAACATTGCCTTTAGCGATACGGTCACCGACCAGTCACTCCAAAAGGCCGTTGACACCGCCGAACTTGGGGACTTTGTAAACGCTTTACCGGAAAAATTAAGCACGATAGTATCCGAGCGCGGCTCCAGCCTTTCAGGGGGGCAAAAACAGCGCATCATGCTGGCCCGTGCCCTGGCGCTTGATCCGAAGGTTTTATTGCTGGATGATTTTACCGCCCGGGTGGATAACAGTACCGAAACAAAAATATTGACCAACGTGCAGAAAAATTATCCCGGCTTAACGCTTATTTCAGTCACCCAAAAAATAGCATCGGTTGAACATTACGACCAGATCATTTTATTGATGCAAGGCGAAATAGTAGCTACCGGCAAGCACGAGGAACTCATGGCAACCAGCCCCGATTACGTACAGATATTTAATTCGCAACAAAGCACCAGCAATTATGAACTACAACCTAAATGATCTCCAGGCTAATGCCCCCAAAACGTCAACCTGGACGTCGCTTGGTAAGTTGCTGCAGCTGATCAGGCACGAACGAAAAAACCTCATTATGGCGCTGATCGCCATTTTGGTCAACTCTTTTTTAAACCTGATGGGGCCGCTCATTATCGGCCATACCATCGATAGGTACATATTCGTTCCGCATAAAAATTACCATGGCGTGCTGGTAAACTGCGGGTGGCTGTTAATTATGTACCTGGTTGCCTTATTATCCAGCTACCTGCAAACCATATTGATGGGCGGGGTAGGGCAACGTATGTTGTTTACTTTGCGCAACGCCATTTTTAATAAGATACAATTGTTGCCGGTAGGTTTTTTTAATCAAAATAAGGCCGGCGACCTTATCTCACGCATCAATAACGATACCGATAAACTCAATACCTTTTTCTCGCAGTCGCTGATGCAATTTATCGGCAGCATTGCCACCATGGTGGGGGCGGGCATATTTTTATTGTCGATAAATATTAAGCTTGGCGGGGCAACACTGGTGCCCGCGGTTATAATTTTACTGTTTACCAACCTTACATCTGCCTGGGTTAAGCGAAAAAACGCTGTTAATATGAAAAGCCTGGGTGGTATGAGCGGCGAAATACAGGAGAGTTTGAATAATTTCAAGGTGATCATTGCCTTTAACCGCCGCGATTATTTCCGTAAGCGTTTTGACGAGGCCAACCAGGATAATTATAAAACCGCGATAGGCGCGGGCATAGCCAACAATAGTTACGTGCCGGTTTATGGCTTGTTTTCCAGCTTTGCGCAGTTGATCGTGCTTGCTTACGGTATTTACCTGATTTCCGTTGGGCAGTTCGGGATTGGTTTGCTGGTGAGTTATTTATCCTACGCCAACCAGTTTTATAACCCCTTAAGGCAATTAGCCGCCTTGTGGACAACCTTCCAGACCGCAATAGCAGGCTGGGACAGGATTTCGCAGATATTAATTTTGGAAAATGACCTGGTTACCGTAGATAATAGCCTGGCCGATCCATCGGCTGCGTTGCTTGAATTTAAAAATGTTCACTTTAGTTATGACGAAAGCCGGGAGATATTACACAACATCAGCTTTAAACTCGAGCGCGGTAAAACCTATGCCCTGGTAGGCCCAACAGGCGGCGGCAAAACCACCACCGCTTCCATTATTGCGCGGTTATACGATGCGACTAATGGTACCGTACTGCTGGATGGTAAAGACATCCGTACCTACGAACCCGCCGAACGCACTAAAAAGATCGGTTTTATTTTGCAGGAACCGTTTTTGTTTACCGGCACCGTGCGCGAGAATATCCTGTATGGCAATGAGAAATATGTTGATTATTCCAATGATCAATTAGAACAGGCGATAAAAGAAGCCAGCCTCGGCAGCCTGCTCGCTATTTTTGAGCAGGGACTGGATACCAAAGTCACGTCAGGCGGCGACAGCATCAGCCTTGGCCAAAAACAGCTGATCGCCTTTATGCGCGCTGTGCTCCGCAATCCGGAACTGCTGATACTGGACGAAGCAACAGCTAACATCGATACCATAACAGAAAAGCTGCTGAGTGATATCCTGGACAATTTACCCAAAACCACAACACGCGTCATCATCGCGCACCGCCTCAATACCATCGAAAATGCGGACGAGATTTTCTTTGTCAACTCCGGCGAAGTGATACAGGCCGGCTCGTTTGACCATGCGATGGATATGTTGTTGCAGGGGAAGAGAGTGAGTTGAGGAGGGGAGTCCGAAAGTCGGAGAAGTCCGAAAGTCCGAAAGACGAAAGAGCTACGGCATCGTGCGTTTCCTTCCCCGAGAGAAGGGAAGGCAGGGGCGAACGAATGTAAGTGTTAAACCCAATGTCCCGCTGAAACGGAATGCATCTTTCGGGCTTTCCGGACTTTTCTGACTTTCGGACTTCCAAACTTTTTTCCTACACTTGTAAATCACAATAAGCCACTATGCAGAGATATACAGGTCAGAAACGAATGTTGGTTGCAACGGATTGCATCATCTTCGGTTTTGACGGTTGGAACTTAAAATTGCTGCTTGTGCAGCGTAATATCGAGCCGGAAAAAGATAAATGGAGCCTGATGGGCGGCTTTATCCAGCCGTCAGAAACTCCCGAAGATGCTGCAAGCCGTATCCTGGAACTTCGAACCGGGTTGAAGAACGTTTACATGGAACAATTCCAGGTTTTTGGCAAACCCGACCGCGACCCGGTTGAGCGTACCTTATCTATCGCTTATTTTGCACTCATCGACATTCACCAATACGAAAAACAGCTGAGCGACGAATACCACGCCGAATGGTTTTTACTGAGCGAAATGCCGGAATTGATCTTCGACCACACCGAAATGGTAAGGCTGGCGCAGCGGGAGCTGCGTTATAAGGCGGCACTGCACCCGATATTGTTCCAGCTTTTGCCAGAGAAATTTACCATCCCGCAGCTGCAGGCGCTATACGAAGGCGTGTACGATACTACTTTTGACGACCGTAACTTTAGCCGTAAGCTATTGTCGACAGGATTGTTGGTTAAACAACCCGAGAAAGATAAGCTGTCCTCAAAAAAAGGCGCATTTTATTATAAACTCGATCAATCGCACTACGAAGAAAATTTCGACAAATTTTTAAACCTGGTGCCAAACCCGGATAAGTTCTTTTAAATCCCGGCGTGCCAGGCGGAAAACACAGGTGTTGTTTTCTACGAAGCTGTATAAAAATCATAATATTCATTGCCGTAGGCTTTAGCCTACGGAATAATGACAAACAAATTGCGGGCTTTAGCCCAAACACGCCGAACAATTTGGGCTAAAGCCCAATATTGCAGCCGATCTTTATCCGTTGACTGAAGTCAACGGCAATGAAAAATAAAATCAGGACATTTTTAGGCAGCTTCTAAGAAAAACGAATATGAGAAAGCGCATATATATCGTCATGGGCGCATTGATTTGTGCGCAATTGGCTTTCGCCCAACCCACCCATAAGCAAACGATCAATTCCAACTGGGAATTTCATAAAGGCGACATTGCCAGCGTCGCCAAGCAACGGCATGATAGTGCAAAATGGGAAGAAATATCCCTTCCACATAGCTGGAACACGGCAGACGTAACCCAGGACACCGGCTATTATCGCGGTACTGGCTGGTACAAAAAGAAGATATACGTCCCGCAAACGTGGCGGGGCAAAAGCATTTACCTTTATTTTGAAGGCGCCAACCAGGTAACGGAGGTTTATGTAAACGGGCAATTTGCAGGCGAGCATATCGGCGGTTACACAGCGTTTAGCTTTGACATTGGTAAACTTTTAAAATACGATCAAACCTCGACGCCAAACGAGATAACGGTTAAGGTCGACAACAGTCATAACGAAAACATTCCACCCCTAAATGCTGATTTTACCTTCTTCGGTGGCATTTATCGCGATGTTTATTTGATCACCACCAATCCGGTTCATTTTAATTTGGATAACAAAGCCGGGCCGGGTGTCCGGATAAAAACCCCGATGGTTAGCGATGCGACGGCTGATGTGGTTGTGGAAAGTGCTATCAGCAATACCGGAGCCGGCAAATTGAAGATTGGTGTAACATCGGTTATTGAAGATGCCGGCGGCAATGTCGTCAAGGAAGCAACTACAAACACAAGTGTCGCAGTCAGTAGTACCGGTTCGGTCACACAATTGTTGAATGGCATCACCAATCCACATTTATGGTCACCTGACGATCCCTACCTGTATAAAGTTGTAACCACCATTAAAGACAAAGACGGAAATATCCTCGACGAAACCACCAGCCCGCTGGGCTTACGTTGGTTTAAGTTTGACGCGGCAACCGGTTTTTATCTGAACGGCAAGCCCCTGAAACTGATGGGCGCCAACCGCCACCAGGATTACCCCGGCATGGCTAACGCAGTACCGGATGCTATTCATGAGCATGATATGCAATTGTTAAAGGACATGGGCGCAAACTTTACCCGCATATCCCATTACCCGCAGGATCCCGCTGTTTTGGAAGCCTGCGACCGGCTGGGCCTGCTGGCTTCCATCGAAATACCAATCGTAAATCGGATCACGCAATCACCTGAGTTTACCCAAAATTGCGAAAACATGCAGCGCGAGATGATCGCGCAGAATTTTAACCATCCCTGCATCATCATCTGGGCTTATATGAACGAAGTGCTGCTGCAGCCCCGGTATAAAAGCAACTCAGCGGAACAAATCAACTATTTTCATGATGTAGCCGCACTCGCCGGGAAACTCGATAGCCTAACACGCCACGAGGACCCCTCGCGTTATACCATGATCTCCTGCCACGGCGATTTTGACCGGTATAATAATGCCGGCATCACCAAAATCCCGCAGATCATCGGGTGGAATTTATATTATGGCTGGTACGCACCCGATTTTGAAGGGTTTGGTAAGTTTTTAGACCGCCATCACCGGGAACTGCCCGATAAACCCCTGATCGTAACGGAATACGGCTGCGATGGCGACACCCGTTTGCACAGCTTGGACCCGCAGCGTTTTGATAAAACCATCGAATATCAAACCATTTACCACAAGCATTATTTAAAAGCAATGATGGACAGGCACTTTGTGGCCGGCGGCGCCATGTGGTGTTTGGTTGATTTTAACTCATATGCCCGCATCGATGCCTCGCCCCACAAAAATACCAAAGGCGTAGCCACTGATGAAAGGGTCCCGAAGGACGTCTATTACTATTACCAGGCTAATCTTTTAAAAAAGCCATTCATCAAAATTGGCTCACGAAACTGGGTAATCCGGGGAGGAATAGCGGACGGAAATGCACAATGCATCCGGGCTGTTGAGGTTTACAGCAACCTGGCGGAAGTAAGTTTGTGGTTAAACGGAAAATTGCTTGATAAGCAGCCGGTGAAGGATAAAGTGGCCGTTTTTAATGTTCCATTTATCAACGGCATAAATAATTTAAAGGCTTCTGCTGTGGAAAATGGTGTAGTTTATGAAGACTTTGCTGCTATAAATTTTAAGATGGAGCCTCCATCGCTCAAAAGCAATACGCTTCCTTTTACCGAACTTAATGTAAGCCTGGGCGATACCCGTTTTTATGCCGACGACAAACTGCAGCAGGTGTGGCTGCCCGAAAAACCTTATTCGCCGGGCAGCTGGGGATACATTGGCGGCCATATTTTTGCGATGAAGGACACCAACCTGCAAAAATTTGGCACAAACCAAAATATTTTAGGGACCGACTATGATCCGATATATGCCACCCAGCGGGTCGGTTTAAGCGACTTTAAGGCTGATGTCCCGGATGGCAAATACCAGGTTACTTTGCTCTTTGCCGAATTACTTTCCAATGTAAAAAGTCAGTCGTCAGTTTTCAACCTTAATGCCGCAACGCAAAAAGACGATGCGCTCGCAGCCCGCAGCTTCGACGTTTTCATCAATGGTCAAAGGATTGCCGAAGCATTAGGCGATGACAATTACCTGCAGCCACTCCGGGCTTTTTCCATTCGGTACACCATCGACGTCACCGGCGGCACCGGAATTGACATAAGCTTTAAAAGCATAAAAGGAGAAAGTATCCTTAACGGCGTACAGGTAAAGAAGGTATTTTAACAGCTTCCTGGTACTATCACGTTGCTGTAGTTCGGCCTGAACAGAAAGCAGGTAATCGGGTGTTTGTTGCAGTTATATTCGCGGCCACGTATTAACTATCAGGTTTAAGTGACTAAATTCTACCTTGTCCGGTATCACTGTCCTAAAAAGATTTATATTAGATGGTTTTTTACACCGCGATGCAAATTACTCCCAAACCTCCAAAGACCGGAACTGTGAACACGGGCGCATGAAAAGATATCTATTCGTTTTATTCGCTTTTACTTTTTTTCTCGCGTCACGCGTGCGGGGGCAGGCCGACCAGGTGGTTAACAATGGAGATAATACTACGGCTATAAATTTTCCTGGCGGCGGATGCGTGTACAATTGGACCAATAATCACCCAGAGATTGGACTTGCAGCCAGCGGAACCGGTAATATAAATTCATTCAACGTCATAAATCAGGGCAACACGCCTATTGTTGCAACCATATCAGGTGCACCTGTTACTTCCGGGCTTGCCTATATTGGAAACGGGGGCAGTAATACAGTGTTAGTAATAGACGTTGCAACCAATACGATTAAGAGTACAATTACCATAGCAGATTATCCGATCGGGGTGGCCGCAAGCAAAGACGGAACAAGGGTTTATACGGCAAATCAAAGCGGTACGGTGTCGGTTATCAATACTTCAAACAACGCTGTCGTTGCCACAATTACGATACCGGGGCAGCTACAAGGGATTGTTGTGAGTCCTGACGGATCCAGGGTGTACGTCTCAAATGAATACGATAACACTATTTCGGTGATCGACGCCTCAACCAACAGCGTCATAGCGACTATTAATGTAGGCGCCGGACCGAGTGGCATTTCTATTAGTCCTGACGGGAGCAGGTTGTACGTGCCAAACTATGGTTACGGTGGCAACTCAATCTCGGTTATTAACACGGCTAATAATCAAGCAATTGCAACTATCGCGGACAACGGAGACCCCTCTGCCACAGCGGTAAGCCCGGATGGTAAATGGCTTTATGTGGCAGAGGCCGTTGGGTCCGTTTCTGTGTTAAATACAACTAACTATAATGTGGTAGCCACCGTAACGGTAGGTTCGCGTCCCTATGGTATTTGCGTACTGCCGGATGGAAAGCAGGTATATGTAACCAATTTTGAAGATGGTACTGTGTCGGTGATTAACACACAAACAAACACCGTTGTAAATACAATAAGCGATGGTGGCGGATACCCCTGGGGCATATCGACCAGTGCAGACAATAACTTTGTTTACGTTGTTGACGAACTTTTAAGCTCCTTTGTTGCAATTAGTACGGTTACCAATAAAATTGTTTTTACTACCCCTTTAGGGGACAATCCTATTTCGCTGGGTAATTTTATGGTTGGCGGCAGCACAAATTGTTCCAATATTGATTTCACCATTACCGTAAATCCAACCCCTGCATCACCACCAACCATAACCGCCAGCCCAGCTACCGGCACCATTTCCGCCTGTACAGGCTCCGCCTCCGCCAGCCCGCAAATACAGCAATTCACGGTATCAGGCACTAATTTAACCGGGGATATTACAGCAACCGCCCCGCCAGGTTTCGAAGTCTCGTTTACTTCAGGCAGTAGCTACGGTAATAGCGTAACAATCCCCGAAACAGGCGGTACCGCAGCCAACACGGTGGTATATGTGCGGTCAGCGTCGTCCGACGCGGCCGGTCCCGTAACAGGGGATGTAAATTTGACATCAGCCGGGGCAAGCGGCGCAACGGTTGCTGTGAAAGGAACGGTAAACCCATTACCAACTGTCAACACCATATCAAATCAAAGTATCAACAGCGGCGCGAACACAACGGCCATTAATTTTACAGGGACCGGCAATACTTTTACCTGGACAAATGATACGCCAGGCATTGGCTTAGCCGCAAGCGGCAGCGGCGATATAGCTTCGTTTACGGGCGTAAATACAGGCACCAGCCCCCTGGTTGCAAACATAACGGTTACGCCGATATCTGCGTCGCTCGCTTATATTGCAAACCAGGGCTCAAATACAGTTTCCGTCTTCAATACGGCAACCTCGGCTGATGTGGCGACGATACCGGTAGGAGCCGACCCCTACGGGGCATTGGTGAGCGCCGACGGTTCCAGGGTATATGTTTTAAACCTTGGCGACAATACGGTTTCGGTTATCAATACGTCAACAAATGCGGTTGTTGCCAAACTCCCAATCGGCAATGGGCCTTATGGCTTTGTTGAGAGTCCCGACGGCAGCAAAGTATACGTAACAAATTTAAATGACAATAACATAGCCGTTATCAATACCGCAACAAATGCGGTATCAACTGTCCCGGTGGGCGCAGGTACTTACGGCGCAGCGGTAAGCCCCGACGGCAGCATTTTGTACCTCACCAACTACAATACAAATACGCTTAGTATTTTCAACACGGCCACCAACACGGTTACAGGCACGGTTAATGTTGGCTCGATGCCTGAACAGTTAGCCGTAAGCCCGGATGGTAAAGAAGTTTTTGTGGTTAACAATGTGTCAAACTCAGTCTCCGTCATCAGTACTTCTACAAATACCGTTGTGGCGACCATCAATGTCGGAGCGTATCCAACGGATGTCGCGATAAGTCCTGACGGAAGTACGGCCTATGTTACCAATGGCGCCGGAAACACGGTATCGGTGATCAACACAGCGACCAACGCGGTAACTGCAACCATTTCCGTGGGAAATACGCCAGTGGGGCTTTCCCTCAGCGCGGATGGCAGTCTTGCGTATGTAATAAACGCCATATCAAGCACCATATCGGTTATCAATACGGCCAACAATACCGTTATTTCTACCATTCCCGAGGGTAAAAGCCCCGCCGGTTTTGGAGGTTTTATGACAAAGGGCTCTGGCTGCAGCGGCACTCCCGGTAAATTTAGTATCACCGTAAAACCAAGCTCCGCCGCATCGCCAACTATCATCGCAGGCCCGGCGACCGGCACTATCTCCGCTTGCGTTGGCACAGCATCGGTAAGCCCGCAAATACAGCAAATCACTGTATCCGGCAGTAATTTGCCGGGAGATATTTTAGCTTCGGCACCTTCGGTTTTCGAGGTTTCGCTTAGCCCGAACAGCGGCTTTGGCAACTTTGTAACCCTTAAAGCAACCGGTGGTGTTGTAAACAGTACCGTTATTTATGTAAGATCAGCCGCCACGGCATCGGCAGGTATTAAAACCGGTTATATTGACTTTAATTCCGGCGGGTTTGCAGGGCCGTCCGTGACTATTACAGAAACGATTAATAATTTACCGACTGTAAACCCGCTGGGCCCCCAGGTGGTTAATAACGGCGCACTCACGCTCCCTGTTAGTTTTACCGGTCCCGGCAATACTTATACATGGACAAATGATACGCCAGGTATCGGGCTGGCCGCAAGCGGTACTGGCGATATTGCTTCTTTTACAGCTGTAAATGCTGGCAGCACTTCCATCAAGGCTACGATAACTGTTACGCCGAAGAATTCTGGATTTGCGTACGTAGCAAACCAGGGCGACGGGTCTTCGGTAAATGGCTGGGTCAGTGTCATTAATACTACTACACGTTCGGTTGTCGCTACTGTATCGGCAGGAAGAAATCCGTTTGGCATTTCGGTAAGTCATAACGGTAAACGTTTGTACGTAACAAACACGCTTTCCAATACAGTAACGGTGATCGACGCGACAAGCAATACCGTGGTCAACACAATAAATGTCGGATCCGATCCGCAGGGGATATCGGTGAGCCCGGACGACAACGTGGTGTATGTGGCCAATGGCAATTCAAACACTGTTTCGGTAATAAATGCTAATACAAATGCAATAATTACCAATATACCTGTTGGCTCAAACCCCTGGGGCGTGGTTGTAAGTCCCGATGGCAGCAAGGTTTATATAACCAACAATGCTTCAAATACGGTTTCGGTAATAAATACGGCAACTAACGCTGTGATTACAACAATCGCGGTCGGTTTGAATCCGTCTGGTATTTTAATTAGTCCGGACGGCGGCACCGTTTACGTTGCAAATACCGTTTCACGTTCAATTTCGGTAATCAACGCAGCAACAGCCAATGTAACTGCATCGCTTGCGATATTTGGCGCAATTTATGAGATGGCAATTAGTCCGGATGGGAGTCATTTATATGCCGCGAATAATAGTTTTGGCACGCTTGAAATTTTTGATATTCCGGGTAACCTGCAGACTGCCACGGTTTACGGAGTGGGCACAGAACCCGAGGGCGTATCGGTTACGCCCGACGGTCAGCAGGTTTATATTACCAACACAGATGGCTTTGTCGCTATCGTAAATACATCAGATAATTCTGATACCCGGATAAATACCACTAATTCTCAATTTTCGTACGGGAATTTTATTTCACTTGGTATTGGATGTGATGGAGCACCTGTGCAATTCACTATCACCGTAAACCCAACATCCGCAACGCTGCCAACTATTATGGCAACTACCGCCACCGGCAGCATATCAGCCTGTGCAGGTACAGCATCAGTACTTCCGTTGGTGCAGCTAATTAATATATCGGGCAGCAATTTAACAGGTGACATTACGGCAACAGCCCCCGCAAACTTTGAAGTATCGTTAAATGAAAACAGTGGCTACAGCAACAGCGTGGTACTCACACAGTTTGGCGGGTCGGTCGGATCCGGCGTTTTCGTAAGGTCTTCGGCCACTGCGCCTGCCGGCAACATTTCCGGAAACGTCACGCTGACTTCGCCCGGCGCCACAACGCAAACTATCGCCGTAGCAGGCGTTGTAAATACGTTACCTAATGCTAACCTGGTGTCGGACCAAACCTTTACAGCAGGAACATTGACAACCGGGGTTACTTTTACGGGCCCGGCCAATAATTTTACCTGGCTTAATGACACGCCAGGCATCGGGCTGGCGGCGAGCGGCGCCGGAAATATAGCTCCTTTTACGGGTATGAATACTGGCAGTACGCCTTTGGTTGCCCACATTACCGTGACGCCGGTGAATTCGGGCGCGGCGTATATACCCAACTATGGCGACGGTACCGTATCGATCATAAACACAAGCACCAACACGATAGCAGGTACGGTGAAGGTTGGGGCCAACCCAATTGCTGTGGCGGTAAGCCCCGACGGCGGTCGCATTTTTGTAGCCAATCGTAACGACAATACCATATCGGTTATCGACGCGGCCAGTGGTACAACGATCGCGGCAATACCTTATGGTACGTCACCCAATACATTGACCATAACGCCCGATGGCCAAACTATATACGTGGCCAACTACGGGTCAAACACGGTAGCGGTCATCAACGCGACGAATTACGCTGTTGAAACCGATGTTATTGTGGGCCTTGGGGCGTTCGGAATTGTCGCCAGCCCCGACAGTAAATTTGTGTATGTGACCAACCAAACGGCAAATTCGGTTTCTGTTATCAGTACGGCGACAAATACGGTGGTGGCTACTATCAATGTGCCTAACACCCCGCGTGGCGTTGCTGTTAGTCCTGATGGCGGTACAATATATGTGACCAACTCCGGTTCGAACACAGTAACAGTTATTAACACGGCTACTTACACCATCAGCGCCACCATTATCGTTGGATCCGGTCCGGATGGTGTAACGCTGAGCAGCGATGGAAAACTGGCTTACGTGGCGAATAACGGTTCCTCCACAGTATCGGTTATCAATACGGTAACCGGTGCGGTTACCGCCGTAATCCCGGTTGGCGCCGGCCCGTCGGGCATATCATTGACCACAGGCAACGGTTATGCATACGTTACCAATCTGAATGATAACACCGTTTCGGTTATTAATACAGCCACCAATAAAGTAATTTCTACCATTAATGTTGGCTCAACGCCAATTTCGTTCGGCAATTTTATAGCGCCCACCAACGGATGTACCGGCCCGCCGGTTAAGTTTACCATTACGATAACCCCACTGTCGTCAGCACCAACAATTACAGCAAGCACAGCTACCGGCACTATTTCTGCGTGTGCCGGTACAGCGTCGGGAAGTCCGCAAATACAGCAGTTTACGGTATCAGGCGGTAACCTGGCAGGAAACATCACAGCAACCGCCCCAACGGGTTTCGAGGTGTCATTGAGCGCCGGCAGCGGCTACGGGCCCGATGTAATACTAACACAAACGGGCGGCACTGTAAATAGCACCACAATTTACGTGCGGTCATCAGCATCGGCAGCGGCGGGTAATATTACAGGGAATGTGGTGCTGACCTCCACAACAACGACGCAAGATGTTGCAGTGATGGGAACGGTTAACGCGTTGCCGACAGTAAATACGGTTCCACCGCAATCTGTCACAAATGGCACAGCAACAGTGGCGATAAACTTTACGGGAACAGGCAATACTTATACATGGACCAATGATACGCCAGGTATCGGGCTGGCCGCAAGCGGTACTGGCGATATTGCTTCTTTTACAGCTGTAAATACTGGCAGCACTTCCGTCAAGGCTACCATTACGGTAGTGCCCAAGTCATTAGCGTATGCGTATGTTTCAAATTCCGCTTCAAATAATGTTTCCGTAATCAGTTTAGCAACCAATGAAGTGGTAGCTACTGTTGCAGTAGGTAATAATCCATTGGGCGTAGCTGTTAGTCCCGACGGCAGCCGGGTATTTGTGGCGAATTTAAATGATAACAACGTTTCGGTCATTAACACAGCGTCAAATACCGTCATTACTACAATACCGGTAGGAGCGCGTCCTAACGGTGTTGTTTTTAGCCCTGACGGCAGTAAGGTTTACGTATCAAATGCCTGGGACAATAATATTTCAGTCATCAGTGTTGCTACAAACACCGTCATCAATAAAATAAGTGCGGGCGAAGGGCCGGAAGGGCTCATAACCAACAAGGACGGTACAATACTTTATGTCGCTAACGCCGAAGGGAATAATGTTTATGTGATTAATACTACAACCGGCTTTACCGGGCAAATTGGTACGGATTCCTTTCCGGTAACTTTAGCACTGAGCCCGGATGAAAGCTTGTTGTACATTACCACATTAGGTACGGTTTCAGGAAGCCTTATGGTCGCAAATACCTCCAATAATACGATCAAAACCACCATACCGCTGAAAGGATCGGCCTACTCGATATGGCTTAGCCCGGATGGCAGCACGGCTTATGTTCCCGATGGTTTCGAGGTCAATGTTATCAACCTTGTGACGAATACCCTCACCACAACAATCCCGATTGATCCTTCATACGGCGTTTGGGGCAGCGCTGATGGTAGTTTGGCTTATGTGACGAATAACGGCTTTAACAACGTTGCGGTGATCAATACGGCAACGAATGCCGTTGTTACGACAATTCCTGTCGGCACGGCGCCCAAAACATTTGGCAACTTCGTTGCTTCAGGGACGGGCTGCGAGGGAATGCCTGTGCAATTCACCATCACGGTAAAACCAACCGCAGCAACATCACCAGCCATAACCGCAACTACTGCAGTCGGCAACAATACCGCATGCCAGGGCACCGCTTCGGCCAGCCCTAATATTCAGCAGGTGCAAGTTTCAGCCACTAATTTAACCGGCCCCGTTTCTCTAACTGCGCCCAATGGTTTCGAGATATCCCTTTCAGTAACTACCGGCTTTGGCAGCAGTTTAACAATTAC
>Ga0206971_10032_pt1 | contig 46605 bp, 37 predicted proteins | sample Alteio_BWOrgHeat_85_FD_152917 | JGI IMG/M metagenome (GOLD analysis project Ga0206971, IMG submission 152917) | Enriched cells from forest soil in Barre Woods Harvard Forest LTER site, Petersham, Massachusetts, United States -... | ecosystem: Environmental > Terrestrial > Soil > Temperate forest >...
AAAGGTACAAATATCCCGCCACCCCGAAAGGCCCTACACCCTGCAATACCTGGAACTGATATGTGATGATTTTATTGAACTGCATGGCGACCGTACCGTGGGTGATGATAAAGCTATTGTGGGCGGTTTTGGCAGCCTGAACGGGCAAACGGTAATGTTTATCGGTCACCAAAAAGGCCGCAACACCAAGGAACGCCAGTACCGCAATTTTGGCATGGCCAACCCGGAAGGTTATCGTAAAGCGCTCAGGCTGATGAAGCTGGCCGAAAAATTCGGCAAGCCCGTTGTCACGCTGATCGATACGCCGGGAGCTTTTCCGGGCCTCGAAGCGGAAGAACGTGGACAGGGCGAGGCCATTGCCCGTAACCTGCTGGAAATGGCGGTTTTAAGGGTACCGGTAATTTGTGTCATCATTGGCGAAGGCGCATCGGGCGGTGCGCTGGGTATTGCCATCGGCGATAAGGTGATGATGCTGGAGAACTCGTGGTATTCGGTGATCTCGCCTGAAAACTGTTCTACCATCCTCTGGAAAACCTGGGAAAATAAGGAACGGGCGGCTGAAGTGTTAAAGCTGACCTCGACAGAAATGTATAAAAACAAACTGATCGACGGGGTCATTAAAGAACCGCTCGGCGGCGCTCACCAGGACCCGGTTGCCATGGCTGCCACGTTAAAAAAACAATTGCTAAAAGATCTGAAAGCACTTGGCAGCCGTAACGTGGACGAGTTGGTTACCGAGCGGATCAACAAATTCTGCTCTATGGGGGTGGTGGTTGAGGATTAAGCTGAAAACACACAACCTGTGTTTCGGTTTTTAACCACAGAGAACACGGAGCAGACACAGAGGTTCACGGAGTGTGAATTATCCGGCGAACGCCATCCTTCACTTTTAGCTATTTTGCAATTTCCCGACAGGCTGAGTTGCGGAAGTGGAACTGATGAATTTAATTGTCGAACTATTTTCTACGCTCATTGCTCTGTGGCTCTCTGCGCCTTCTCAGTGAATCTCTGTGGTTAAATTACCATCAAGAGAAATCTATTAGTTCTATATCTACTTGTTTAACCACCGAGAACACGGAAAAGTCACAGAGGTTCACAGAGTGTGAATTATCCGGCGAACGCCATCCTTGACTTTTAGCTATTTTGCAATTTCCCGACAGGCTGAGTTGCGAAAGTTGAACTGATGATGTTCATTGCCGAATTATTTTCTACGCTCATTGCTCTGTGGCTCTCTGCGCCTTCTCAGTGAATCTCTGTGGTTAAATTACCATCAAGAGAAATCTATTAATGCTAGATCTACTTGTTTAACCACCGAGAACACGGAAAAGTCACGGAGATTCACGGAGTGTGAATTATCCGGCGAACGCCATCCTTGACTTTTAGCTATTTTGCAATTTCCCGACAGGCTGAGTTGCGAAAGTGGAACTGATGACTTTCATGGCCAAATTATTTTCTACGCTCATTGCTCTGTGGCTCTCTGCGCCTTCTCAGTGAATCTCTGTGGTTAAATTACCATCAAGAGAAATCTATTAATGCTATATCTACTTGTTTAACCACCGAGAACACGGAAAAGTCACGGAGGTTCACGGAGTGTGAATTATCCGCCGAACGCCATCCTTGACTTTTAGGACATTAAAATTAATTAACAGACCGAGTTTACAACCGGAAACTTTAAGATAAGTAAGCACCTGGGCAAGATGCACATCATTGAGCGCCTCAACAGCTTTTATTTCAACTATTATTTTCTTTTCAACCAGCAGATCCAGTCGATACCCGCAATTCATTCTTATTTCTTTATAGATCAAAGGTAACGGCATCTCCTTTTCCACAAAAAGTCCCTTGCTTATCAATTCATAAAATAAACACTCTTTGTACGCTGATTCGAGCAACCCTGGCCCTAAAATTTTATGGACAGCAATAGCAGAACCAATTACCTCCGTTGCTAAATCATTTTCTACCTGCATTTTCTCTGTGGTTCTCCGTGGTTCTCTCTTCGTTTGCTGTTGTTAAATATATAATTTTGTTAGTCGCCAACGCTGAACATAGTTACCAAACATCAACCGCATTTTCTCTGTGGTTCTCCGTGGTTTTCTCTGCGTTCTCTGTGGTTAAAATATATAGTTTTGTTAGTAAGCCAACGCTGAGCATAGTTACCAAACATCAACCGCATTTTCTCTGTGGTTCTCCGTGGTTTTCTCTGCGTTCTCTGTGGTTAAATATATCGTTTTGTTAGTAAGCCAACGCTGAGCATAGTTGCCAAACATCAACCGCTAAATCATTTTCTACCTGTATTTTCTCCGTGGTTTTCTCTGCGTTCTCTGTGGTTAAATATATAGTTTTGTCCGGAATAAATAGTTCAACGCGCGACCTTGAAACCTCGATTCAGCTAAATATGTATCCAACCAGGAGGCAACTCACATTATTTATTGCTGAGCATAATAAAGCGATAGAACACATACGGGCTCAATTTAACCCAATACAACATAATCTTATCGCCGCGCACCTAACCTTGTGCCGGGAAGATGAAATTGAGCCGGTTGAAAAAGTTATCGAAAATATTAAATCGATAACAAGGGCTGAACCCCTCTGGCTTGAATTTGGCCCGCCTGAAAGATTTGAAAATGGGAAAGGCGTATTTATCCCGGTAAAAAAGAGCCACACTGCGTTTTCCGAATTCAGGAAAACAATATTGAAAGGATTAAACGAACATCCGCGGGAACATCTTCCACACATCACTTTGATGCATCCCCGAAATTCAACCTGTACCGATACCATTTGGGAACACATTCAAAAGCAGGAATTGCCAACTGAATTACGCTTTGATACCATCAGTTTAATTGAACAGCGTAACGGCGGGCGTTGGGCCGTGATCGAACAATTTTCGCTTGTAGGTAAATAGATGGAATGGCTTTAGGTACATTTATTTCACCTTCATCCAATCTGCATCTTTTCCACGCGTGTTATAGCTTACAACTTTCAGAATAACGCCATTAACATCTTTAACAAATTCAAATTGCAGTTGCGCTTCATTCATGTAAAATCTATTTTCACGAAGGGCGTGAAGTTCCACCTGCGGAAGCATGTCCTTTGGATTAGAGGCCTCAACAAATAACTTATCATCTTGAAAAATGACGACTAACTGGTGGTCGGCATTAAAACGATAGGTGCCTGCGTACTGCTTTAATAAAACTTTGTCTATTTTAATTTCTTTGTTCCTTTCATAAATCGAGTATGGCCGGCCCAATAAAATAGCGGAGATCCCGTTGTTCAAATCCCAAAGGCTGCCGCCATAATTTCCGAAATTATTCAGCAAAATAATGGTGATATCCTTATCCGGATAATACATAAAATTCGACATAAAGCCCTGCAGGCCTCCACTATGTGTTATATATTTTTGACCAAATAAGGTGTCAATCCACCAGCCATCGCCATAATGTTCCAGGTTGGGGGTAAAGGCTTGTTTCCAGGAATCCGTTGAAAGAATTTCGCCTTTTGCTATTGCTTTGGCCCATTTATAAAGATCGCCGGTTGTGCTGTAAATAGCCCCGGCGGCATAGGTCACCGTTGAATCCATCAGTACAGCCTGTTCCGGTTTAAGTGTGTCGGGAGCCAAATACCCGGTTGTTTTTGAAGCGCTGCGCAGGTTAATAAAATCGAACCCGGTTTGGTCCATCTGTAGTGGGGCAAGGATCAGCTTGCGTACCGCTTGCTCATAGGGCATCCCCGTTAGTTTTTCAATAATAACCCCTAACAAAAAATAGTCCGAGTTGCAGTATTCAAATTTGCTCCCTGGCTTAAAGGATGGCGGCCTTTTGTCAAATAAGTCGATCACCTGGTGCTGACTTACCGGGTGGCTGATAATAGCAGAATCTTCAGGCCCAATAACATCCGTATAATTATTTAAGCCTGAAGTATGATCCAGCAGGTTTTGAATGGTGATCTCGTCCGCCCCTGCTTGCTTTGGAAAAAATTTGTTTAAGCGATCGCTAACAGACAGCTTGCCCTCTTCCTGCAATTTTAAAATTACCATTGCGGTAAACGGCTTGGTTAACGAACCGATCTGGAAAACAGAATTTGAATCATTTGCGGTGTGGTTAGCGAAGTCCCTCCATCCATATCCCTTTTGCAGGATGATCTCTCCTTTTTGGGCAACTAATATGGTGCCGTTGAATTTCCCGAGGCTGACGGCTGAATTGACGTATTCGTCGATTTTTTTTGATAATGCACTTGTGCCATTTTTTTGCTGTGCTTCTGAAGCACTAAACTGAAACAGAAAAATTAAAAGGAATGCTGTAGTCAGTGTTTTTTTCATTTGGATGGTTTATTGCACTTTCTTAATCTTAATTTTTTTTTCCTGTGTCCAGTATAGCCCGGTTACCTGTCCGTCCGTTATTATAAATTCAATAGTGGTATAAATACGTTTGACATCGGGCAGTATAAACATTGTTGTCGACTGTGGTGACAGGTACATGTTTTTACCAGTACCGTTTGATAAGGTTCCGTAAAGCCTTCCATTCTCTAAGCGAATAAAAAGCCTGTCCTTTCCTGGTTTTTTAGCCGGCAGGCTGTCCAGTTCATAGGTACCGGTATAACTATTCAGCGTTTTGTCATCTATTTTTACCTCTTTGATTAATTCTTTACCCATGGCCAGCTGACCAATTTCATCAAACAGCCTAAACCGGCTATCACTAAAATCAGTTTTATCGTCGCCGGTTTTTACATTCGTCATTATAGTAACGTAAATATCTTCTTTAGGAAAATATTTTTCGAGCGCGATAAAGCCGCTGGTTTGCCCTTCGTGATGAATACAGGGGCTGCCATATAACGTATCTATAAACCAACCGTAGCCATAGCTTGAATAAGTTCCGTTTACAAGCTTGTATGGCGAAAATGCTTTTTTTACGCTGCCTTCGCTGACCAGTTTACCAGCTATAACCGCCTTGTTCCATTTGAACAGATCTTCGGTGTTCGAAAGCAGGTCGCCGCAGGCAAAGCCGAGCGAAAGCGTTTGATATTCGCAATTGTCAAAAGAGCCGCTGTAACGGGTATAGCCCTGCACCCTGCCAGGCACGGCAGTATGTTCTTCGGCGTAAAGCGTATGCTCAAGCCCGGCAGGTTTCAGCACATGATCGGCCATATACTGATGATAATTTTCGCCCGAAACCAACTGGATGACATAACCCAGCAATAAATAGTTAGAGTTGGAATACTCATATTTCGTTCCCGGTTTAAAATGCAGCGGATCGTCTTTAATATAATTGATTAAAAACTCCGGCGTAAAATCCCTTCTTTCAATATAAGGATCAGGGTCGTCTTTTGCTGTAAAATCAACTATCCCGGAAGTATGAGTCAGCAAGTTTTCGATAGTAATGGTATAGCCTTTAGAGGGGAAAGCTTTAATATATTTTTGAACGCTGTCCTGCAATGATATCTTCCCCTGTTCCACCAATTGCAAAATAGCAACTGCCGTAAATTGCTTGGTAATGGAGCCGATCCTGAACACGTTATCCGACTGCATGGGCGTATTCAGTTCGATATTGGCGCTGCCAAAAGCTTTTTTATAAATTACCTGCCCTTTTTTGGCGATAAGGATAGATATGCCCGGCTGGTTTTCCGTAAACTGCGGCGCGACCAGGCTGTCCGTCAATTTCGTTAACTGGTTGTCCGGCGATTGTTGCGCAAAAGAAACACAGGCCGTACAAAGACAACACAAGAGGATGTAAATGCGTTTTTTCATAATTCTTCTTTATAATTATACCAAATAAAATTCTACCACAGAGAACGCAAAGGGAAGACACAGAGGCCGCAAAGCCTTAACAGTTTGTCATTTTTTCTCTGTGTCCCTCCGTGCATTCTCAGCGCTCTCTGTGGTTAAAATTGCGTTTTTTTGTTATTCTTACCGAAAAGCCGGTTGCGCCTACTTCCGCTCCCGACCGCTCTCGGCACTACTGATTTACGACTTTTCTATTTTACCTTTTTCCATTCAAATTTTCCGTTCTGCTCGACAATAAAGCTGCTCGCCTTTCCATTCTCCACCACGAACCGGGCGTTAGCGCCGGCTATGCCTTTAAAAGAGAACGCCGTTTCCGATTGAAATAAAATTTCGAAGTTGCCCTGCCCCTTCAGATTAGCCACAAGGTGGTCCCCGCCCCGCGCAATAACCATAATTCTTTTTTGGTCGGGCAGCATGGCGTAGGTCCCGGTGTACCCGTTCAAAACGGTTTCACTGATTTTTAAATCAGGTCGCAAAGGTTTTCCCAACGCGATACTCGCAATAGCCAACGATAATTCATCCTTCGCGATACATTCGCAATTACAAAGAATAGCCACATATACATCCTCACCGGGATAGTAGATTTCATTGGTAAGGAAACCGGTGATGGCCCCGCCATGCCCGAGGGATGCAACGTCATTATAAACTGTTGTATACCACCCGTAGCCGTACCCGGCAGATGTTCCGTCTTTCAAAATAAATGGTGCAAAGGCTTTATCGAGCGTTTCTTTTTTTAACACTTTACCAGTATACAAAGCCTCGTGCCATTTAAACAGATCTGCCGTGTTCGACACTAAATCCCCGGCGGCATAGGGCAGCGTGGCGCTCCAGTAATCCGCTTTTTTGTATTGATCACCATCCTTTTTGTAGCCGCTTACGTGGCCCGGAATAATTTCATTCGGATGGTTAAAAAAAGTATGGCTGAGCCCCAGCGGGATAAGAATATGATCCTGCACATATTTATAGTAGTTTTCCCCGCTGACCTGTGCAATGACGTAGCCAAGCAAAAAGTAGCCCGAATTGCTGTAACTGAACCTGGTGCCCGGCTCGAATTGCAGGGGCAGGGTTTTAAACAGATCGATGATGGCTTTGGGCGTAAAATCTTTCCGCTCCGCATAAGGGTCGCCCGTATCCAGTTGCATATAATCAGGTATGCCGGAAGTATGGGTTAACAGGTTCTCGATCGTTATGGTATGCCCTTTTGGCGGAAAGTCTTTTATGTATTGCTGAATGCTATCCGACAAAGCTATTTTCCCTTGTTCTACCAGTTGCAAAATAGCCACGGCGGTAAATTGCTTGGTGATGGAGCCGAGATCGAAAACCATCTCCGGCCGCAGCGGCACATTCAACTCAATACTGGCGCTGCCGAAAGCTTTCTGGTATACCACCTGACCTTTTTTGGCAATGAGAATGGATACACCGGGCTGATTGCCCTGAAACTGTGGTGCAACCAAGCTGTCGATCGATTTGCTGAGGCGGTCATTTGGCTGCGCAATGCAGACAACGCCAACCATGGAAATGCATATGGTAGTAATGAATTTGTACATTGTACGATAATTATTTCAACCTATTTAGTAGGTGATTTACAAAAGATTACTTTATTAAACGACAGACAATCTATACGTTAAGGCAACTCCCATCTTGAGTGGGGGTGCGCTGGAAAGTGTTGTGGCGGGGGTGTGTTAGCCTACAAGTTCGTCAACACACCCCTCCGCCCCTCTCAAGAGGGGAATCGCACGGGCCGCCGCTTTTTAGCAGGCCTTTTCATCGTTTTTCAATCCCCAGCCGTTATTATTTCACTTTTTTGCAAACCTGGTCCTGCCCGTTAACATGTACGATCAGTTGCGTAACGTTGCCCCCTGCATCACGCGTAAATTCAACTTCCGCTTTTACAACCTTCAGTAAAAACCTATTATCACTCTTGGCAAATAACGTGGATTTTGGCAACCCGCCGGATTGCGATTCAATTTGAAGCTGTCCGTTTTCCAGCGTGATCGTTGCTGAATGCGTCGCATCAAACTGGTATACACCTACGTATTGCTTTAAAATTGCGTCCGCAACTTTCACCTCTTTAGCAAGCGTTTTCCCCATTGCCAGGGTTACAATATCGTTGGACAGCCCCATAAAACTCATATCATCGCCCCCGTTGTTTAGCGAATTGTACAATGTGGCGATGAAAATATCCTGCCGGGGTAAATAAACTTCATCACTTTGAAAGCCGTCGATACCGCCTGCATGTTCAATTGATTTTTCGCCGTTTTGGTCTTTTATAAACCAGCCATATCCGTATCCCGTTAATGTACCGTCAGTCAGCTTGTACGATGTAAATGCTTTTTCTAAAGTCTCTTTTCGCACTAATTTATAACTGTACAGCGCCCGGTGCCATTTCAGCATATCTTCCACGTTGCTCAATAATGCACCGGCAGCATAAACCTGCGACAAACCGATATAATCGGCATTCTCGTATTTACCCTTATCCCACTTGCCATAGCCGCGAACGCGGTTTGGTATGAGCTGCTTTTCATCATCATAGTAAGTATGGGTTAATCCCGCAGGCGTAAAAACATGCTCCTGCATATACTCCGCGTAGCTTTTGCCGGTTATCAGTTCGATAATATATCCCAAAAGGAAATAATTGGAATTGCAGTAGCTGAATTTAGTGCCGGGCGTAAAAACTAAAGGGTGATGTTCGAGGCTGTCCACAAACTGCTTAGCCGGAAAATCCAGGCGGTACACGTTGGGTATCTTCATATCCAGCGACTCATAATCGACAATTCCTGAAGTATGGGTAAGCAAATTTTCGATGGTAATGGTATGGCCCATATTGGGAAAGTCTTTGATAAACCTTTGAATGCTGTCCTGCAATGAAATTTTACCCTGTTCAACCAATTGCAAAATGGCGATCGCGGTGTATTGTTTTGTTATCGATCCAAGCCTGAAAACCATGTCAGGTTTCATCGGCACATTTAATTCAAGATCGGCCGTGCCAAAACCTTTCTCGTAAATTACTTGTCCGTGTTTAGCTATCAATACCGCGCAGCCCGGTGCTATGCCTGCAAGACGGCTGTTTATTAAACTATCAATTCCGGCCGTTAATTGCTGCGCCGTTGCGCCGAAGCAGCAGGATATAAAAATGCTTATAGATAATATTTTTCGCATGATTGATGTTTATCACCACCACAAACTTCCGGATATTTCAAGGAGAAACATAAACCATCAATACTCAAATCAGGATTTGAGCATTATTTAGCCACAGCGTCCCGGTGCTGCGATAAAAACTCCTTCGGACTCCTGTTTTCTGCTGCTTTAAAAACACGTTGAAAGGTTGCTACCGAATTAAATCCTGAGTCGCGGGCAAGCCCGGCCAGCGTAATATGCCTGTTGCCGGGATGCAGCATTTTTTCTTTTACTTCGGCAACGCGGTATTCATTTACAAAGGCGCTGAACCCTTTTTTTAATTGTCCGTTTAAAACTGCTGATATTAGCTTGGGGCTAATGGTTAAGTGATCGGCAAGCTTGTTTACCGTAAGCTCCGGGTCCAGGTATAGCTTGTCCGTCTCCATAGTGTGTTTTAAAAGGCGGATACACTTTTCCGCCTCTTCCCGGTCAATATTATCGACATAAGTTTTAGCCGCCTTTTGCTCGTTTACATAAACCACCCTGGTGTGCTGATAACCCCTGAGGCCTATCCAGTAAACAAAAATTACCAGGATGATCTCTATCGGCGCAAAAAAAGCAAGGCTGCTTATATTGAACAGTATCGAACTAAAAATTGTCAAGGCCCAAACCGTTGCAATCAGTGTCATTGCGATAAGTAAAGCCCGCGTCCATTTGGCGGCAAGGGCTCGTTCTGCTGACGGTTGTGAGCCGGGAGCTTGTATTTGTTCTGTTCTGAATAAGCGTATGGCTTTGATCAAAAAATACCAAAAAACAATCACCATCAATGCCATGGCGATGGGCTGGTACACCGAGTCAATTTTTCCGGCATTTATACTATGTAAAAATGCGGTCTTAATTAAGATGGCATAAATAAGCAGGCAAAGGCGGAAAACGAGATCGATTAAAGCCGGCAAATAGGTTTTAAAAACAAGCTTAGCCGGGATGATATCCGGCTCAATGGTGGTTTTTATATACAGGTAAAAGCTTGACCCGACTGTAAAAATGAATGTATAAGGCAGCAGGCTGTCAAAAAAACCAAGCCAGGGAATGTCAAGCCCCGAACTCCAGCAAAAGGTGCCGAAACTGTTATAAGCCAGCACCAGCATAAAAGCAGCCAAAAAATACCGGTTTTGCCGTTTGTCGCTGCGGGAGAATAAAAGTAACAGGCTTAAAATGACGCCCTGCAGTGTTCCGAACAGCAGGATGATATTGAAAAAATTAAAATGGACCGTCATGGCAGGTATTGTTGCATGCTTTGGATAAAATTGGGGTTAAATAGTTTATTCGAGCCTAAAAAAAGGTGAATGGTTAAGGGCGAAAGGCGAAAGGTAAAAATGAGAATGAATACCCGATCAGCCTTTTACCTTTTACCTTACAGCTTCCACTTCAATAAAAAGTGACTAAAAAAAGGTGAAAGGTTAAAGGCGAAAGGTAAAAATGAGAATGAATACCCGATCAACCTTTCACCTTTAAGCTTTCACCTCAATAAAAAGTGACTAAAAAAAGGTGAAAGGTTAAAGGCGAAAGGAGAAAGGTGAAAATGGGAATGAATACCCGATCTACCTTTCACCTTTTACCTTTCAGCTTTCACCTCAATAAAAAGTGACTTTTTCTTTTCATAACAAAAAAATCGTCCTATATTTGCATTCCTTTTTGGGAAGCATGCTTTCCTGCAGGAGATTGCCTGATAGTATAATGGTAGTACGACGGTTTTTGGTACCGTTTGTCTAGGTTCGAATCCTGGTCGGGCAACAGTTAAAATTTCGGATTTACGATTTACGATTTTAGATGTGTTTAAAATGGTGGTCTGAATCCGAAATTCTTTTTTTTAAGAACGGTAAACAAATCCGATCCGCCGGTAGCGGACAGAAATCCGAAATAAAAATCGTAAATCTGAATTCGTAAATCGTAATTTAAAATATGCCCTCTCAATTTAACCCGGTAAAGCTTTTCGCAGGTTCAGGCACGCAAACCCTGGCTGCAAAGATTGCCTCTCGTTATGGGAAGGACCTGGGCGAAGTTGACGTGTCGCGTTTCAGTGATGGCGAATTCCAGCCGCATTTTAATGAGTCGGTTCGCGGATGTGACGTATTTTTAATACAAAGCACCAACCCGCCGACCGATAACCTGATGGAGTTGCTGATGATGACCGATGCCGCACGCCGTGCATCTGCGCATTATGTAACTGCGGTTATCCCTTACTATGGTTTAGCCCGGCAGGACAGGAAAGATAAACCGCGTGTTGCCATCGGCGCCAAACTGGTAGCCAATATTTTGGTTGCAGCTGGTATTAACCGTATCATGACGATGGACCTGCATGCGGCGCAGATACAGGGATTTTTTGATATCCCGGTTGATCACCTGGATGCGTCGATCATATTTGTTCCGTACATTAAAAGCCTTGGGCTGGGCAATATTACCATTGCATCGCCGGATATGGGCGGTTCGTACAGGGCCCGTTCATTCGCCAGCTATTTTAAAGCCGACGTGGTGATCTGCGACAAACGCCGCAAACGTGCCAACGAAATTGAAGCCATGACATTGATCGGTGATGTTACCGACCAGGATATTGTACTGATAGACGACATCTGCGACACGGCAGGTACGCTTTCAAAAGCGGCAGGCCTGATTATGGAGCGCGGCGCACGCAGCGTAAGAGCGGTTTGTACACACGCGGTTTTATCGGGCAAAGCATACGAGACACTGGAAAACTCGGTACTGACAGAATTGATTGTTACCGATACCATCCCGCTAAAACGCGAAAGCAGCAAAATAAAGGTGCTAACCACTGCCGAGCTGTTTGCGCGGGCGATAATGAACGTAAATGAACATGGCTCGATCAGCCAGTTGTTTAAGGTGGAATAAAAGGCCTCACCCAAACCCTCTCCAAAGGAGAGGGCTTTAAAAGCCGTTTTGAAATTGTATTAATAACCCTCGCGTAAGTCCCTGTCCTTTGGAGAGGGGTTGGGGTGAGGCCAATATATAACAAGTAAACAAGTAAAAAATGAAATCAATTGCTATTAGCGGTTCTCCGAGAGAGAACGTAGGGAAACGCGACGCTAAGGAACTGCGTTACCAGGGACTGGTACCTGCAGTACTTTATGGTGGGCCAACTCAAACCCACTTTTCAGTGTCCGCAGCTGATTTGAAGCCCGTTGTGTACACACCGGTAGTTCATTTCATCGACATCACCGTCGCCGGTGTAAAATCACAGGCTATCATCCAGGAAATGCAGTTCCATCCTTTAACAGAGCAACTCATCCACATCGACTTTTTGCTGTTAGACGAGAAAAAGCCGATCACCATCGAGATCCCTGTAAAGTTAACCGGAACTTCGCCGGGCGTTAAAACCGGCGGTAAATTGGTACAAAAATTACGCAAACTACGCGTAAAAGCATTGCCAAAAGATCATTTAGACGCTATTAACGTGCCTATTGACAGTTTGGAGGTTGGTAAATCAGTAAAAGTTGGCGACTTAAAATTCGACAAACTGACGATCACCAACGCTAAAGAAGATACCATCGTATCGGTTACCACCTCGCGCGCATTACGCCAGGCTGAGCAGGAAGCCGGTAAAAAATAAAACCCCTAGCCCCCTAAAGGGGGGACAGGAGGTCTGAGGATTTTAACAGCGATAGGTTTAGAGCTTATCGCTGTTTTTTGTTTAAAGTAAATATCTTCGCGTTTAAAGTTTAGTTGCCGGTTAATCGTTCGTCGCTTCAAAAAAGCCATGAACCATGAACCATGAACCATGAACTAAAAAATGAACTATTTAATCGTCGGTTTAGGAAACATAGGGCCTGAATATGCTGATACCCGGCATAACATCGGGTTTATGATATTGGACGAACTGGCCAAACAGGAAGGGCTAAAGTTTTACAGCGAGCGCCTGGCATACTATACTGATTTTAAATACAAGGCCCGTACGCTGTACTTAATAAAGCCTACAACGTACATGAACCTCAGTGGGAAGGCCCTTGGCCACTGGATGAAAACTTTGAAAATTCCGGTTGAAAACATATTGGTTTTGGTTGACGACATTGCTCTGCCCTTTGGCACCCTGCGCTTAAAACCAAAAGGCAGCGCCGCCGGGCATAACGGGCTAAAACATATTGAAGCAACGCTGGGTAATAATGAATACGCGCGACTGCGTTTTGGTGTGAGCGACGATTTCCCCAAAGGCCAGCAGGTTAATTATGTGCTGGATGGTTTTAGTAAGGATGAGTTGCCCGCATTGCCAGCATTGATTGACCGCTCAATAGAAATGATCAAAAGCTTTGTGACGATTGGCGCTGAATTGACGATGACGCGGTTTAATAAGTAACAGCGCAATTTTAACCGCCGGGAAGGCACAGAGAACATAACAAGCTATTAGAGCTCCGTGACTCTCTGTGTTCCTCACTTTGTGTTCTCCGTGGTAAAATCTTCAAGTATTTATGGGCACCCTACATCAAATACGATTTCATATACAAATTGATCTGCGTGGCATCGCCGCGGTTTTTAAACACGTCTTTTAGTGTTTCAAAAAGCTGCTTATTATTAACCGGTTTCCCTTTTTTTGGCGGAGCTATCGATACTTCGGGGCCTGCGGCTTCCGTTACTTTTGTGGCCCGCCATATTATATTTTCATGGGGCAGGGCAACTTCCAGTATCATTCCGGGTAAGCCGCCAAATGATTCCGGGCCGCCTGGTATGGGTATCTGGTTTGCAAAAAATGCCACCACATAAATCGAGTCCATCATCAGGCCGTTGGCGCGGCGGCAAGTATAGCCGGCAATTTCGCGGGTTTCGTCGGTGATCTTCCACTTAATTTTACGCACGCTGTCCTTTAACAGGAAAGTTTCTTCAAACACGGCCTTCTGTTCTGTAACGGCATGCATTCCCAGGTCGGTATAAATGGTGTTGTTCTGATCAACGGTGGGAAGGTTAAAGAAACTGCTGGAAGCAACCTCAGGCGGCACCGGTGTAAACAAAGTTTTACTGTTATCAAAAGCTAAAGTACTTTTCAGTACTCTAAACTGGGGCTGTGTTTTTTTATATTGCTCATAAGCCTGCGATAGGAAGCCGTCGGTTAAATGGTCGCCATAAAGCCTTTTTATAACCGCAAAGGTATTTACCGATTTTTCGTACGAAATGGTACCGCTGGTGGTAAAGTGCGCATTTTGAGCAAATGCTATTTTACCGATGACAAGCAGCGCGATAAGAAATGCAAATTTAGTTTTCATCCTTTTATTATTTTTTAGCAGGCACCGTGCCAAATTTTGTAAAATCCCAGATCAGCGAAAGCATAAAAAAGCGCTTTATGCCGTTGGTGTTTGTTTGGGTTGAGGTATTGCCCGACAAACCCCTGGTAAAATTGGTGTTTTGATTAAGCAAATCATTCCCCGACAACGAAATTTTGAAGCTTTCATCCTTTCGGAACGACTTAAACATGTAAGCATTCAATATCGTAGTGTATTGGGCGCTGAAGGTTTGCGTGGCGGCGCTATAGGTGTAATTAACATCCGAACCTGCGCCAAAACCAAGCGGCAGGTAGAGGTCGAACCGGCCGCTGGAGTTAAACCCCGCCGCATTGTTGTTGCCCTGCGGCTGCAACGACATGGTGCTGAAGGTATACGACGGTCCGCCCCGTGCGTAAAAATCGTATTTGTCTTTTACGTATTTATTTACCGAGAGTCCTGCCGAGTAGGTATGATTATTGGCCTGATCCAATGCCGAATTGATATAGCTGTATGATATATTAGCCGACGTATTTAAGTTAAGACCGGCCTGTATATCTCCCAAAGCTTTAATTTTCCGGCTCATGCTGGTGTATATTCCATAGTTGTAAGGGGTTCTGTTACCCAGGTTAACATATTGGGTGGTGTTTTGGCCGACGGGGCTTTCGGAAGTATTATTTACAATAGCATTAAACGTGTTGGAGTAATTTGCCGAAACAAAAAATGATTGCCCGCTCAGCACCTCGTAATTATTATAAAACACACTAAGCCGGTTACCGAATGATGGCTTGAGGTTGGGGTTACCCAGGGTTATATTCAGTGGGTCGGTATTGGTTAGCACCGGTTGTATTTGCATAATAGTAGGTTGAGTAGTATTACCCTGGTAGTTGGCGCGAAACGACCGGTATTGCGAAAACTTATACTGAAACATAGCTTGCGGAGCCCAGTTTAAAAAGTTACGGCTAAGTACATCGCCGGTATATTCGTCCTCTTGTTTAAAGTTAACGCCCGATACTTTGGTGCCGAAGTTCAGCGTTGCCTTAACCGTTTTGTAATTAAAAATAGCACCAACCTGGTTGGTCAGCTGGTTAAATTTATAGTTATTACTGTAGGCCGAATCGAGCATGTTGTACAATCCCGGCGCAGATTGGTTAAAGGATTGCTGGTTTGAGGTGCTGTTGTTAACACCCAGCCCATAGTTGAAAAGCAGCGCCCAATTTTTTGACAGCGGTTCGGAATAAGTAATGTTGCTGTTAAATACAGCGCTCACATTGTCGGTGGTTTTGTATTGATTGATCACCTGGCTGCTGTCTTTGACGCCGGTGGTGTTGTAAAAATCAGTTTCGGAGTTTAAAAAACCTTCGGTTTGGTTTTCGTTATACGATTCGCCTACCGTCCACGACAGCGTGCGCCCTGTTTTCTTAAATTTTTTGGTATACAGTGCGTTAATATCAAATATCCGGGTATCCCCATGGTTTATTACACTGCGCTTATTGCTATTGAGCGCTATGCCGCTGGAGTCGGTTTGGGTGGCGTATTCATTATCTACGTGGAAATTACGGTACGTACCATCGGCGCTTAGTTTCAGGTCGGCGGTGGTATCCAGCTTTACGGTATAGGTTGCATCCAATTTTTCCCGGAACGCATAGTTATTAAAGCTTTCGTTGCTGGCGGTAGTAAAAATGCCTGTGGGCAAAGTTTGCTGTACGGTTGATGTTGTAACGCCATTAAGCTGGATTTGCCCGATCTTAAAATTCGTGTTGATCGACTCCTTATCACCGTTCCATTTGCTGTCATAATGCGCGCCGCCCGATGAAGTGACCGGAATACCTTTACCATCGTAATAACCGTTGAATGAATCGAGCGCATCGTTATTCCCGCTAAAGTTTATCGATATCCCTCCGTCAACAAACTGCACATTGCCGCCGCTTGTCCCCAGCGTACTGTTATCCTGGAAACCCAACCCGATCCGGCCATCGTTTGCGGCAGTGCCGTATACCGAAAATTTTTCGTTGGCTTTAAACCGGTTAGCAATCAGCTGACCCTCGTAGTAGCCGTCGGTACCAACGTTGCCGTTAACTTTGCCAAACAGCCCGTTTTTCTTATCCTCTTTTAGTTTAATGTTTATCGTTTTTGTCCGTACTCCATCGTCGATACCCGTAAAGGTAGCCTGGTCGCTTTTCTTATCGTACAACTGTACTTTATCCACCATATCGGCGCGTATGTTTTTGGTGACGAGGGTTGGGTCGTCGCCAAAAAATTCTTCCCCGTCAACCAATACCTTTGTCACCGTTTCACCCTGCGCAGTAATCTTTCCATCTTTATCCACCTCTATCCCGGGTAATTGGCGCAGCAGGTCTTCAACTTTATCATTGGGTTGTATTACATACGACTTCGCGTTGAATTCCGTGGTATCGCCTTTTATTTTGATAGGTATATGCGATCCCTTAATAATTACTTCGGATAGTAATTTGGCTTTCAGGATCATACTTATTTTACCGAAATCGTGTGTTGTTTTTGCGGAATCAAGGCTAAACTGTTCCACATAATCCGCATAAGCGGGATAAACCGTCAGCAAAATAAATTTCCCTTTATGCAGGCCGGCGACAGTGAACAAGCCGTTTTTATCCGTGCGGGCAAATGATACCAGCGTTGAGTCTTTTGAATTTAAGACCATCACCGACGTATTAGGCAGTTTTGCTTTTGCAGCCGTGTCGACAATTACGCCGCTCACCGAGTAAGTGTTTTGAGCTGTCGCGACGAAGGAAAAAAACAGTAAAAAGGTTAAAAGTAAAAGTGTGAATTTCATGCAAAGGTTTTGAAAATTGAAAATAGAACTAAAATTTTAGTTTTTTATTGTGTTTAACAGTTTTTAACAAACGAGTTAATGGCAGCAGGCAACAATAACCCCCTTTTTTCCAGACGCGCGACAATCTTTTGTGTTACATAAGAAATGTTTCTTATTTTATTTGCCTAACTATCAACATCTTAAAATAAATCGCTGAAAATAAATTTGGAACATAAGAAATAGTTCTTATGTTTGATTCATGAAGAAGTTTAAGAGCCAGAACAATATCCCATCCGAGCCTACCAAATCTGAGCTGGAGATACTGCAGGTATTGTGGGAGTTTGGCCCGTCGACGGTACGGTTTGTTAACGATAAACTAAATGAGCAAAAGCGGGAGGTAAATTATATGTCGACCCAAAAGTTGATGCTGATTATGCTGGACAAAGGTTTTGTAACGAAAGACGCCAGCCAGATGACACATGTTTACCGGGCCGCAGCAGATGAAGATAAAACTAAAGGCCAAATGCTGGACCGCGTTGTGGATAACCTGTTCAACGGCTCGGCCAGTAATTTAATGATGCAGCTGATGGGCAACAAAAAACTCTCGCCACAGGAAATGGAAGAGTTTAAGGAATTGATTAAAAAATTAGACGAAAAGTAAGATTATGGAAACTTCGTTTTGGGCGCCTTATATCCCGGATGGCACGGTGAGAGCCATCTGCTGGACACTGATCCATTCGCTATGGATCGGCCTTGTAATTGCCTTGTTGTGCGGCATAGTTATCGCCGCTACGCGCAAATCGGCGGCAGTGCTGCGATATCGCTTGCTCTGCGGCCTGCTGGTGGTGTTTGTATCTTCGATGCTTGTTACTTTCGGCTTTGAACTCCGTTCTAACAACGTACCGCCGTTACCGCCGCCGCCGCCGGTAATTGTTTTCACTGCGGCTCATGTTTCTGTCCCCCGACAAGCCGCTGCAGTATTCAATCAAGGTATAATCGACCGCGCAAAACAATTTCTTAACCAGAATGTGAATATTATCTTCCTGGTTTGGCTGTTATTTTTCATGCTGAAAAGCCTGAAAATGATCAGCGGCCTGCTGTATATCCAGCGCATCAGGCATTATAAAACCAGCAACGTAACCGAAGAACTTAAACATAGGATTGAGTTGTTTAGTAATCAGATCGGCATCAGGCGGGCAGTCCGCCTGGTGCAGTCTGAACTCGTGAAAGTGCCGGTTGCGGTGGGGTGGTTAAAACCAATGATCCTGTTACCGGTGGGCATTGTATTTCAGCTTACGCCCGAACAATTGGACGGCATCCTATGGCATGAATTGGCGCACATCCGCCGCCGCGATTATTTGGTGAACATTTTACAGGGCATAGTGGAAACGGTATTCTTCTTCAATCCCGGCCTGCTATGGTTATCATCCCTTATCCGCACCGAACGCGAGGCCTGCTGCGACGATATGGTTTTAAGCCGCATGAATCGCAAAGCCAATTACCTGGAAGCTTTGCTTTCCTTCGGTTACGGCGAGTTTAGCCAGGCGCGCTACGCCATGAGCATAGGCAGCGGCAACCAGTTGCGCGACCGGCTGAAAAGGATGATCAGCCAGGAAAATAAACGGCTAAGCATTGCCGAAAAATCGGTATTGGCCGTGGGGCTGGTTATTTTAACAGCATTTACTACCGTATCAAAGGATAACCCGATCGTTAAGCATATCACGGTTAAATTCAAAAACAAATCCGGAAAAATCATCAGCAAATCTTTCCCGGTTTCGATGCATCGCCTGCCGGATGAACAGCGGGTTAACGACAACAAACCAGGTGCGACCGAAAAACATAACATCCTCTTAACCGATACTGCCATCCGTTTTACCAGTGTATTGTTTAAAAACAGCGATGCAGACCTCGCCAATAACGACATCAGCGCGATGGACGATAAAGGAAATAAATATCACTTTATAGTTGTGAATGATAAGTTAACATTAGTGGAGGTTAATGGCGTAAAAGTAGCTGACGATAAAGTGGCAGATTTTCAGTACATGATCGCCTATATCGATCGTGAAGTTGCGGAGAAAAGGCGGGTAAGGTCGGCGGATATTGCCGCATACAAGGCAAAAAACCCTGTGGCTAAGTTTAAATACAAAGATTCCGCGGGATATAATGGAAAAAAATACGCTGCGAAAGGTCAGTCTGCGGATATTGCCGCGTACAAGGCAAAAAATCCCGTGGCTAAGTTTAAATACAAAGATTCCGCTGGATATAATGGAAAAAAATATGCTGCGAAAGGTCAGTCCGCAGACATGGCGCCGCCAAAATCGTATGACAAACAGCAGTCTGCCGATGGGTTGGCGCCGGGCGTCCGGGCAAGATATATGAAAACCGAAGCGATGCTAAAACGACACACAGACGATAGCATTAGTTACGCCGGGGAACTGCAGCGGGTGCACAACTTAATTGCAGACATGGTTAAAGACAAAATTGTGCCCGATGCGGCTTCAGTAAAATGGTTTGGATTGAGTAATACAGAGTTTATTGTGAACGGACAAAAACAGCCGGATGAAATACAGCAACGGTACAAGACAAAATACGGTGTTTATGATGGTTACGGCCTTTATTATGGCCCGGTGCAAATGTATGGAAAAGGGGTATTTATCGATGCCTCCAACAACACTTCTCCCCGTCCGCCACACCCGGAAAGGCCACAGCGTAAATACATGGGCGATGTAATGCCCAACTCCCGGGACAGTATACTATGGAAACAACAGCAACTGGTGCGGCAACAACAGCGTTTTGCGGCCGACCAGGCCGAAAAACGGGAGAAACTTATACGGCAACAGCAACGTTTTGCGGCCGACCAGGACGAAAAACGCCGGCAAATTTTTCAGCAGCAGCAGGAATTGTTGGCTGAACAAAACGCCGGGTTCAGACGGCAACCTTTTAAACCGGGCGTTGAGCTGCAAACGCCGATAGCCGGTGTTATTGCAGACCTGGTCAGCGCAAATGTTATTAACGATAAAAGCGATTTGGTTAAGTTCTATCTTACCAATTCCGCACTCATGGTAAACGGAAAAAAACAGCCGGAAGAACTCCATGACCGGTTAAAATTGAAATACCTGGAACAACCAAATTACAAGCTAAAATTCGGTGTGACTGAAGACCCTAATTTTGGATTGCACTTTAACGCACAAAACGGCAGTATGGGACTGGGGGTTACGGAAGGGCAGGACAGCCCCTGAGCATTAATGAGCATGAGAAATAATTTTCGCCGCTTTTAAAATAAAATAAAAATACCTGCAACGAAAAGCTTCGTAAACTTGTCTACTGAACAGCCGGTTAACGAAACAGGTAATTGTTGTTTTCCATCGCAATAAATTCAACAAGGTTGCGTTTACCTTCCACCAAACCCCTAACCATGAGGTACACAATTTTACTCTGCATGTTCTTAGTTTTTTCGGCGCTCGGAACCATGGCCCAAAACGGATACTCCGTTAAGGGAACGATCGCCGACAGTGTTGAAAAAGTTAAACTGGGCACATCAGCCGTGGCTGTTTTACAGGCAAAGGACTCGATTTTAGTCAAATTCGGCTATGCCAAAGCCGATGGTACTTTTATGCTGGGCGGCCTGCGCAAAGGCAAATACATCCTGCTGATAGCTTACCCGGATTACGCCGACTATGCGGAGCAATTTGACCTTGATTCGGCGCATAACTCGCACGATTTTGGCAATATTAGCCTGGCGCTTAAAACACGCCTGTTAAAAGAAGTGATTATTAAAGGCACCTCCTCGCAAATGAAAATTAAAGGCGACACCACCGAATTTAATGCGAAGGCCTTTGTTATTCAGCCAAATGCAACGGTTGAGGACTTGCTGAAGCAACTGCCCGGGATCACGGTTGACAAGGACGGGAAGATCACTGCCGAGGGCCAAACCGTGACAAAAGTTTTGCTTGACGGCGAGGAGTTTTTTGGCGACGACCCCACGCTGGTTACCCGTAATATCAGGGCCGACATGGTGGATAAAATACAGCTGTATGATAAAAAAAGCGACCAGGCTGCTTTTACCGGCGTAGATGATGGCAAAACCGAAAAAACCATTAACGTAAAGTTGAGAGCGGACAAGAATAAGGGCACTTTTGGCAAATTTCAGGCAGGCTCAGGACCGGAGGGTATTTACCAGGGGGAAGCTCTATTTAATTTCTTTAAGAGCAAGGAAAAATTTTCCGTTTTTGGCACCCTCGGCAACAATGGCAAGGTGGGGCTGGGTTTTGAGGATGAACAGAAATACGGCACCGGCGATCAACTGGATTTTACCGACAACGGTATCAACATTAACACGCAAAGCAGCGACGATCTGGATGTTTTCGGCGGAATTTATAGCGGGCAGGGTTTTCCGCTGGCCCAAACGGCCGGGGTGCATTATGATGCCAAATGGGATGATGACAAGAAATCGATAAACGCCAATTATAAGCTCGGCTTTATCAGTATCGACGGTACAACTAACGTGCTTAATCAAAACAACATCCCCGACAGTATTTTTAACAGCCGGTCGAACCAAAATTACCACAACACCATGTTCAGGCAAAAACTGAGCACAGTTTACGAGACCAAGCTGGATACCAGCTCAAACCTAAAGATCTCGATAGATGGAACGCTGAAACACATTATTACCGATAACAACTATACCTCGACAGACTCGCTGAACAACGCGTTGGTCAACAGCGGTACCCGCCAGCTGAATAATACCGTTGACCAGCGGGCATTTAACGGCAGTGCCTTCTATACCCATAAATTTCATAAACCGGGGCGCACATTGTCGTTGCTCGTAAGCGAATCATACAGCCAGAGCCAGGCAAACGGGTTCCTTAAATCAAATATTAGTTTTTATAATGCGCAGCAACAGGTTGACAGCACACAAAATATTAACGAATCGAAAACCAATAACCTGCAAAGCAACCTGTTTAATACCAATCTTACCTATTCGGAGCCGTTTACCAAAGAACTGACTTTAGTGCTTAACTATGGTGTCGGCGTAAATCACGCAAGCGCTGACCGTAATACGTCTAATCTCGCACCCGGCAGCACCTATGGCCAGTCTATTGACAGCCTGAGCAGCAATTATACGTTTAACCAGTTTTTAAACCATGCCGGCGCCATCCTTAATTATAAAAAAGGAAAGCTGACTTTCAACTTCGGCACACGCGTAACCGACGACCAGTTTCACCAGATAGATGATTTTAACGGAAATTTAATTGACCGCACTTTTATTGACTGGGCGCCGCAAGCCCGGCTGCAGTACCGGTTTTCGCCGCAAAAAAGTTTCACTTTCGAATATAACGGTACAACAACACAACCTACCCTGGAGCAATTACAGCCCGTGGCCTCCAACAGCGACCCGCTCAATATTATCGTAGGCAACCCGGGCCTGACCCCCTCGTTTACCAATACGTTTAATATCAATTACCGCTCGTATAAAGTGCTCACCGACCAGTTTTTCGGTTTCTATGGTAATTATTCATTTGTTGACAACCCAATCGTCAATCATATCAATTACAACGCGGTGGGTCAAAGCGTAAGCAAGTACTATAACCTGCCCGACCATGCAACCACCAACTTTTATGGCGGATTTAATTTCGGACGGAAAATACAAAGCCTGGGCGGCTTAAATGCGGGTATTGGCTTTAACATGAACGGCAATACCGCTTATAACTACACCAACGATTCGCTCAATATGTCGAAAAACCTGGTGCTTAACCCGTCCATCAACCTCGGGATGTTTAAGATGAAAAAGATCGAGCTTAGTTTCCAGGGCGGGCCGACCTATACCATCAGCCAGTCATCGTTGCAACCCAACGTAAATAACAATGGATGGGGCGCCCAGGCTAACATGGATGGCACCATTTACCTGCCGGCAAAATTCCAGGTAGGCACGTACAGCACTTACCAGTACAATGCCCCAACCGCTTCATTCCATCAAAGTATCAGTTTGCCTATTATCAATCTTTTCCTCATAAAAACATTCCTCAAAAACGATAATTTATCGGTAGAGGCCTGGGAAAACGACGTGTTCAATCAAAATTCGGGCATTACACGGGTTGCGCAGGCAAACCAGCTTACCCAAACCATCAATAATACGCTGAAACGGTATTTTATGCTGACCATCAATTACAATTTCACCAAAATGGGCGCGGGCGCTCCTAAACAATAACATGATGAAAAAGAAGATTATATTAATCGTTGTTTTGTCAGGCATGGCCTTAGGCCTCCGGGCGCAGCATGCGCATTTCACCAGGTCGGGTACAATTGAGTTTGAGCGGAAAACCAATACATGGGCAATGATCAAGCGGGAAATTAATAAGGACAATGAGGCATTCCTTGTCCCCGCCCTCGATAATTACAAAAAAACCAGCCCGCAATTCAGGGTATTAAAAAGCACGCTTTCATTCAGCAACAATAAAACGCTGTTCACACCCATCGACGCCGACCCGCCCGCCAACAACCTGTTTTCGTTTTCGCCGTTGATGACCCAGAACAATACCATTTATACCGATCTGACCGGGGGGCAAACCGTGAGCCAAAAGAAAATTTTTGAAGACGCTTTTCTGTTAAGCGACAGTACCCGCAAAATAAAATGGAAGATCACTGACGAAACCCGCGACATTGCCGGCTACCACTGCCGCCGGGCCAACGGCATTATGCTCGATACCATCTATGTTGTTGCATTTTATACCATCCAAATACCCGTTCCCGGCGGCCCCGAGTCGTTCAACGGCTTGCCGGGGATGATACTTGGTGTGGCTTTGCCCCACGAAAACCTCACATGGTTTGCCATTAAGGTTACGGATAACACCGTGCCGGATAATACCATTGTTCCGCCTGTAAAGGGTAAAAAAACCGATGATAAAAGTTTCAGGCAAACGCTCGAAACGGCTTTAAAAGACCAGGGGCCGATTGCTGTGGATATCATAAGGCAGTTTCTGTTTTGAATTCGCTATGATGCCGCTTTGCAACAACCGCGTTACAATTCCTAATCTTTTAGTTAAAAGATGTTAAAAGTGTTAAATCTCCGTTTTGCGCTGTAACGCTTATTGATATCATACTGTCAATTGTCAAAATCATTTCAAATGAAACCACTTTTACTGTTAGCATGCTTTTGTTTTCTGTCTGCCATGGCTATGGCCCAAACTCAGCCACCTCCTCAAATGTTAACGGTAAAAGGTGTAACCATCGACTCGGCTACCAATAAGCCTTTGGGATATGTTACCGTTACGCTGCAGGATTCCACCAAAAAATCGGTTAAAGCCGGCTTGTCCAAAGACGACGGCAGCTTTGAGTTGAAAGCGGCTACCGGTAAAACCTACGAGTTATCGGTTGTTTCGGTTGGTTACCAGGCAAAGACGATCAAGCTTAGCGGGGCGGGGCCTGAATTTGATATGGGTAACATTATCCTCGGCGCTGCCAGCAAACAGTTGAAAGAAGTTTCGGTGTCGGCCGCGCGGCCCATCATGACACAGGAAGTAGACCGTATCAGCTACAATGTACAAGCCGACCCGGAAAGTAAAGCGCTAACCGCGCTGGACATGATACGCAAAGTGCCTTTGTTATCTGTTGATGCCAATGACAATATTAAAATGAAGGGCAGTGCGAACTATAAGATCCTGATCAATGGGCGGGAATCGGCGCTTATGGCGAAAGATCCTTCGGATGTGCTGAAAGCCATGCCGGCCGATAATATTGAAAAGATAGAAGTGATCACCACCCCGCCCGCAAAATACGATGCGGAGGGTTTAGCCGGCATCATCAACATCATAACCAAACGCAACGCCGACCAGGGCTACAATGCCCAGGTAAGCGGGCGAATGAACAGTGTATTTGGGCCCGGTATGTACCTGCACGGCAGTGCAAAGGAAGGCAAACTGGGTGTGTCGCTTTTTGGAGGCATCAACCAGAACAACCCATTTAACGCCGGCTTTGGCAATACCGAAAACATATACCACGGCCAATCTACAGACCAAACCGGTTATGGACGAAGCAGCTTTCATAACCATTTCGGTAATGCAGAGCTAAGCTATGAGATCGACAGCCTCAACCTGCTTACCGGCTCGGTTGAATTGTTCCATGGCACGCAGGATCAAAATGGCAGCATGTTTTCCAATACCTTTAACCCCGGCGGTTCCCTGGCCCAGCAATACGACCAACTATCCATAGGCGATAACAGTTTCGAGGGGTTGGATGCTACGATAAATTACCAGCTTGGTTTTAAAAAGAAAAAGGATCAGTTGCTTACCTTGTCCTACAAGTTCAGTTACTCGCCCAATACGCTCTACAACAGCGACATTTTCACCCAGCGGCTCGATCTGCCATTTGCCGAACAAGCCAATTTTTTGCAAAACAACCAGGCCGGCGAGCGCTCGCACACGTTACAGGTTGACTATGCGGAGCCATTTAAATACATCACGCTCGAGGCAGGCGGCAAAGCTATCCTGCGTACTGATTACAGCAACTTCCAGCGCTCCGACCAGGATTCGGTTAGCAATCAATACGCGCTTAATCCAATTTATACCGACATTTTTAACTATAACCAGGATGTATACAGCCTGTATAACTCGTACCAGTTAAAAGCGGGCAGCTGGACAGGCAAAGCAGGCCTCCGCCTGGAACATACCAGCATTAACGGCGACTTTATTTCGGTGAATACGCCCATCAATCAAAGCTACAGCAACCTGATACCCTCGGTTTCTATCCAGCGTTCGTTTAAAACCAACAGCCTTACGTTCGGTTTTACCCAGCGCATACAGCGGCCGGGTATATTCCAGCTGAATCCTTTTGTTGATAATTCGAACCCTAAGTTTATCAGCACCGGCAACCCCAACTTGCGGCCCGAGCTGAATAACACATTCGAGCTGAATTACAGCAACCTGTCGAAAAACTCATTCACCGCCGGGCTTAGTTACCAGTTTTCCAACAATTCCATACAAAACGTTACCAGCCTGCGCCAGCAAAATATTAACGGGCAGCCGGATACGGTTACTTATACCACTTTTGAAAACCTGGGCAGCAACAGCAACCTGGAGCTGAACGTAAATGCCAACATCACCATTACGCCGCAGCTGTCGTTCAGCATAAACGGCAATGTTTCAAAAGTATGGTTAAAGGGCACATATAACGGCCAGTTTTACACCAACACAGGTTACATCGGCAATGCATTTGGCAATATTGGTTACAAGTTTAACAACGGCTACCGTGTCGGCATCGACGCCGGTTTTTTTAGCGGAAACGTTAACCTGCAGGGCAGCACCAGTAACTTTATTTACAACTCGCTTGTTATAACTAAGGAATTTCTGAATAAAAAGGCCACCATTTCGCTGGTTGCCAACGACCCCGAAATGAAGTATCAAAACTTCACTTCGACAACAATTACGCCCCAATATTCCTACTATTCATACAATCAAAACCCCTACCGCACGTTTGCTGTACGCTTCAGTTACAAATTCGGCAAGCTGAACAGCGAGATCAAAAAAGAGCAGCATGGTATTAATAACGATGATAGCAAGGGCGGAGGCAAAAGCGGCGGAGGCGGTGGAAACGGGTAATTAACCGGATCCCGGACCTATCTGCGCCCTTTTAAAAGCGCCTTAAAATCAATTTTATCAAATTCAAACTCATCAGGCAAATCCCCGTTGGTGTGGTTTACAATCATGTCGAACTTTGCGGCATAGTCACGGGGAACATATAGTCCGAAACGATAAGCCGCACTTCTGTTGTCGTCTTCCCAAACGGTAAGTTTGGTTTCATTGTCGATAATGTGGACGGTAAGCGTTGGCTTGAACGCATTACCAGGCGACGTACCGAAAGCCCAGGTTTTGTTATCCGGTTGCTTTACCGAAAGCATTTGCTCCGGAAACCACCCGTCCATATTCGAATAGCAAATTGTGCTGTCTGTAATCATCTTTCTGTTCTCCAGCCCTGTGTCGCCGGGATAGTAGAGATAATATTTGTGTTTGTAGCTATAAACCGGCAGCCATTGGCGGGCTAAACCAGAAAGTTTGAATTTTTGAACGGGTTTATGTAAGTCCTTGTTAAATGCCCTGCAATTTTGGATATAGGAGTTTGTGTCCTGTTCGTCCATCTTAAAATCCAGCAATTTGGTGTAGAATGCTGAGCGCCGGTTTTTTTCAACGTAAATAATATGACGGTAATCCTTACCGGTTTTCTTTAAAAGGAAAATAGTGTCCTCTGGTTTACTTGTTTGTTTTAGGCCAAGCGACTTATGCTTAGTATATCTTATACCAATCAGGTATAACAGCAGTAATCCGGCGAATGTTAAGATTTTCATAAATTAAACAGCAATTTACATATTCTTCGTAACAAAGCACAATCACATGCGACTGCGGCGCTCGCTAACTGTTGATAGTTAATTAGTTATAAGTACCATCTATTTACAGTTCCCGCAAGCTGGGGAGTCTTGTAAATGAGCGGCTTACAAATAAAATAGTTCCGATTCGCGCACAACAGATAAGGAAGTATTATAAATAACTGACAATCAGCAGTTTTCAAGCATAAACAACAGGCAACTACGTAAATGCTTAAACCACTGCAAATAAGCTACTTACACATAAGAGTGTTCACGAAACATTGGGAAAAGCGTCGCAAATTGAGAATTTTAGTATTGTTAATCAGTCATTTACCAATATTTTCGGCGCTGATTGTATACCAAACATGAACACTTTATAACTGTTTCAGCAATGTTTGAAACGGTTATCTTTGTTCGCATGAAAGTCTACGGAATACCAAACTGCGATACGGTAAAAAAAGCGCGCGACTGGTTCAAAAAAAATAATATCGACTACGAGTTTCACGACTTTAAAAAAGAGGGTGTTAGTCTTGAAAAACTGAACGAATGGGACAGCAAAGCGGGCTATGAAAAGTTCCTGAACAAAAACAGCTCTACCTGGAAAGAACTTCCGCCCGATGTGAAGGAAAACGTCAAAACTAAAGATGTTGCCTTTACCCTGATACAGGAAAAAACCAGCATGATAAAACGCCCGGTGATTGAAAAGGACGGGGTTTTGTTTTTTGGGTTTGATGAAGAAGCGTACGCTAAGTTGACTAAGTGAGTGGTTGATTGAGTTGATTAAGGTATATATGCTTCAACTTAATCCAACCTATTCAACTCAATCAAAACCCGCCACGTAACAATTATTTTACCTACCCACCCCTTAGTGTATTTTCTGCTATACTTGCGGTAAATTATTCAAAACATATTAAAATGAAATTAAACGCTTTAGCCGGGGGGACACTGGCTTTTATGTTGGCGGCAAGCACAGCACAGGCACAGCGACCTGCTCCCGCCGTTCCTGTTGCTTCCATCAACCAACCAACTACCAATTACGATTACCACGAAACCTTCGGGCCGCTTTTTTACAATAAAAACGGCAACGAATACCGCGCCGCCGACGGCGAGCCCGGCCCGAAATATTGGCAAAACCGTGCCGATTACCAATTGGCTGCGACGCTGAATGACGAAACCAACGAAATTACCGGCAGCGAAATATTAACCTATACCAATAACAGCCCGCAAACACTCGACTACTTGTGGATGAACCTGGAGCAAAACCTGTTCAGGCAGGATTCGCGGGGAACGGCGATTGTGCCTTTGGTTGGTGATCCGCCAACACTGGTAAGCCGCAACTGGGGTCGCGGGCAGGTATTTGATGCCGGATACAAAATCAAATCTATCCAAATGATCGGCGAGAAAGGCGCCATGACTGAGGTGAAATTCCTGGTTTCGGATACGCGCATGCAGCTTTACCTGCCAAAAAATGTGCTGCCAAATGGTGGCAAGGTTAAGCTGAAGATCGAATATTCATTCATTTCGCCCGATTATGGCTCCGACCGAATGGGTATCCAGGACACCAAAAACGGAAAGATTTTCCAGGTGGCGCAATGGTATCCGCGGATGTGTGTGTACGACGATGTTTATGGCTGGAACACTATCCCATATACCGGCCCGGGTGAATTCTATTTGGAATATGGTGATTTCGACCTGAAAATTACTGCTCCTGCAAAGGACATTGTGGTTGCATCAGGCCAATTGTTAAATCCGCAGGAGGTTTACACACCAACCCAATTAAAGCGTTGGGCAGAAGCTGCTAACAGCGAAAAAACAGTGATCATCCGCTCAGCAGCCGAAGTAACCGACCCGGCTTCGCGCCCGGCAGGCAAAAAAGAGCTGACCTGGCATTTCCAGATAAAAAATGCGCGCGACGCTTCGTGGGGCGCTTCAGCGGCATTTATCCTTGATGCCGCCAAATTAGATTTGCCAAGCGGACGCAAAGCGATGGCCATTTCTGCCTACCCGGTTGAAAGCGATGGCGTAGATGCTTATGGCCGTTCAACTGAGTATGTTAAAAAGTCGCTCGAGTTTAACTCGGCAAAATGGTTCGAATTCCCTTATCCTAACGCAACCGTTGTTGCAGGCATAACCGGCGGTATGGAATACCCCGGTATTGTATTTTGCGGCTTCAGAGCAAAAAAAGGCAGTTTATGGGGTGTAAACGACCACGAGTTTGGCCACACCTGGTTCCCGATGATTGTGGGTTCCAATGAGCGTTTGTATGGCTGGATGGATGAAGGTTTTAATACTTTCATTAATACCCTTTCCACGGCGAATTTTAATAATGGTGAATATAAGCCCAAAAGGCCGATGGATATGCACCGGGCCGGGGCTTTTTTCACTAACCCCAAGCTCGAACCTATTATGAGCCAGCCCGCTAACCTTAAGGAAGGAAATACAGGCACGCTATTATACTCAAAACCGAGCGCCGGCCTTGTGATGCTGCGCGAGCAGATTTTAGGACCTGAGCGTTTTGACTTTGCCTTCAGGAAATACATTGCCGAGTGGGCCTACAAACACCCAACACCCGAAGACTTCTTCCGCACGATGGAAAACGCCGGCGGCGAAAACCTGCAATGGTTCTGGCGCGGCTGGTTCCAGCACAATTGGCAGTTGGATGTTGGCGTTAGAAGTGTAAAATATATCGACACCGCCGACTATAGTAAAGGCGCCATCATCACCATCGACAATCTGCAAAAAATGGCTATGCCGGTGGTCCTCGAAATTAAAACCGTTAGCGGCAAAACCGACCGCGTAAAGCTACCGGTTGAGATTTGGGAGCGCAATAGTGCATGGAGCTTTAAATACCCATCTACTGAAGCCATTGAATCGGTTACCTACGACCCGGACAACGTGTTCCCCGATGTTAACCCGGATAATAACGTTTGGAAGAAACCCTAGTTAGTGATTGGAGATTAGAGATTAGAGAGTAGAGAGTAGGTGTAGCGACTTATTAACTAATCTTTAATCTCTTTATTGAACAAAGCCCAGCGATTAGCGGTTAGTTTTACCGGCACGTTAACTAATCGCTAATCTCCGGCCTCTAATCACTAAACCTAATGTAACATTTTCAACTATATCTCGGATATCCGGCCTCTAATCACTAAAAAACAAACTTTTCTGCGAAAAAATAGGTTTAGATTTGTATAGTAATTCCTTTCCTATGCAAAACAAATACCTCTATATCCTGCTGCTCATTTTAGCGTCTTTTTCTGCAAGCGCCCAGGGCCTTTTAAAAGGTGCGGTTTATGAAAACGGCACCAATAACAAGTTGCCGGATGTTTTTATCCGCGACAAAAACACCAGGCAGCTTACCATTACCGATAAGCAAGGGAATTTTTCTATCAAAACAGAGGCCGGTCATATCCTTATTTTCGAGTGCCCCGGTTATGTTTCGGATACATTGTACGTTGTAGACCTGACCCAGAAAAAGATCATGCTGCAAACACAAACCATAGCCCTGCGGGAGGTTAGTGTCAGCTCGACCCGCACAAACTTCGATCCGCACAAGGAATACCCGGAGATATATGAAAAGAGCAAGGTTTACGTGCTGTCGCCTTCAACCTGGTTCAGCAAAGACGCGAAGGACGCCCGCAGGCTGAAGAAATACTTTCAGCATGAGCAAGAGGAGCGCCGCATCGATCAGGCGTTTAGCCGTGCATACGTGGGTAGCCTGGTGCCGCTGAAAGGCCGGGAGCTGGAAAACTTTATGGTACTGTACAGGCCGAGCTACGCCTTTGTTACGAGTAACGAAGCCACTTCAATGGCGGTATACATCAATGATAGCTATAAAAAATACCTGGCCCTGCCACCTGAAAAACGCGCCCTGCCAAAACTGGATACTGTAAACGCCAAATAGCTGCAAGGCCATTTTCGCCACCTGGCCAAAAAAATCAGCAAGCCAAAACAACGCACCCTACCGGCTGTTGTAACATAAAACTACATCTGCCATGAAAACAAAAGTAACAGGTTTATTATTGGTTATAGTAGTATTGCTTTTAGCAATGTTTGCCATAATAAACACCGGTTGTGCGCCGGCGCATCACCTGGCGCCGCCGCCACACCCGCCCGCACCGCCTGCGCCAAGCAGGTAATGTTAAGAGGCTGTTTCAAAAGCGGCGGTTTCATCCCTTTCCTGCGCGGCCGGGGGATGAACAAGTTACTTTTGGACCAGCCCCGTTACATTTTCCTTAAAAACCAGGAGGCGTTTTGAGACGCCCGGCGACCTGGCCTCTTTCGGCCAGGGCACTAAATTAGTGATGCTGACATCCTTGCCCTGGTGCAGCGAAGCAATGGCTTCGCCTGTTGCGGCGTTGGGGCCTGTTGAGGCCTTGAGACCGTCGATAGTAAGGTCATTAAAATGCTCGCAAAATAGCCCATTGGTAAAATATCCGGGCAATGCGGAATCCCAGGATATCTTACAATCCTTTACGGTTAAATCATCAACTTTGCTGGCATAAATAGCCGGGATATCGTGCTTAAATAAATTTGTTTTGGCGTCATTTGTCGGCCGCAAATCAAAGTTGCCACCATCAATATCTGTGAATGCTCCGCGCCCGATCGTCAGCTGTACATTTTCAAAAGTTATGCCCGTTAGCGTACTCTCTTTCGATCCGATCAGCACGATACCTTCCTCGCCTTTTGCGATGATGTTGCTGAACCTAACATTGCTTATCGTCCCCACTTCTTTGTAGCCCATGCCCGGCAAAGCAGATATATGGATCGGCTCGCCATGCCCCCACCACTGACCGGGATAGAGCCTGCTTTCGATGATAATATTAGAAAATATCATGTTGGACATATTACCTTTGCGCCGCTGGAAAATCCCGATCCCCCGATTTGCGCCATGTATCTGTATGTTATTAAATAGCAGGTTGCCCGAGTCGTTATCATTAAAAACATTATAGCCGATACGGATACCGCATGACCGCGAAGCCAGGTTGCAATTGGTAACGGTTATGTTGCTTGAACCGATGTCCGCAATGCAATCATCGCCGGCGCGTATATCGCAGTCGGCAATAATTACATTTTTCGAATCGTACATGTCAACCCCATCGCTGTTCGGAACGCGCTGGTCGTTGTCAATGGTGATTCCAAGTACTTTAACATTATCGCTTTCCTTTATATCCATCGACCAGTCGTTGGCATTACGAATGGTGATCTCGCTAACGGTAACTTTTTTGCACGCATGAAAAATAATCTGCGTTCCGGGCCGCCTGGAGTTATCGCCCTTCCACATCACCGGGGCCTCCCTGTTGCCTTTAGGGGCACCTAAATACGCCTTGCCCTGCCTGGTATAGCTCAGGTCATCGCCATTTGCCTGCACGCTATCCTGGTACATAAAAGCCTGTGAATTGCCGTCGATGGCGCCAAAGCCGGTGATGCTCACATTTTCGGCGTGATCGGCAAACAATAGTCCCAGTTTGTCACTCGCGCCGGAGCCGCTAAAGCCGAAGTCTTTTTGCTGCAAAAAATTATTGTTATCAGGGGATGCCACCAACACCGCTCCCGGACTAAGCACCAGGTGGATATTACTAAAAAGTTGAACCGTACCGATTACAAATTTTCCGTTGGGGACGTAAACCGTACCTCCGCCGGCCTTTACACAGGCAGCAATAGTGCTTGCGAAACTTTTGGTATCCAGGGTTTGGCCGTCGCCCAATGCGCCGTAGCTTTTTACATTAAAGTACTCAGTTGCTTGCTGTGCAGAAACGAGCGACCCTCCCGCCAGTAAAAGGTACAGGCCTGTTAGTAGTATTTTTTTACAGATCATTTTTAATTTATCAGGCCGGGTTATACAGCAAGGGGAAAAACTGTCCGCTCATCTGCTCGCCGGCGGGAATTGCGGGCACACCTTTTAATAAAGGCTCATCAGATGCCGACTGTGTCCCATCGGCAAAGACGTTTAGCACGAATGCCCTCCTTGACCTATTTGACCTGTTTTCATATGAACCATGCAGCAGCAGTGGGTGGTGAAAAGTTCCGTAACCCTTTTTCATTTCAATGGCTACCGGCTTAAATTCAGCTTTCTGTTCTTCGGTTAAATAGGCCATAATGCCATTCATATCACCGGCAAGTTCGGGTTTATCCAATAAACCCCATTTATGACTTTTCGGGATATATAGCAGGCATCCGTTTTCGGTGCCTACATCATCCAAACCCACCCAGCAGGTTAAATGCTGCATCGGGACCGATCGTGTCCAATAGGAGTAATCCTGGTGCCAGGCCACTACGCCACCATGATGGGCCGGCTTGCTAAATAACTGGTCGTGCCAGAAACGCACGGGCTTATTACCCAGTAACTGGCTGGCGGCAACCAAAAATGCAGGGTTCCATAACACATCATGAAAACCTTTGGTAATCCGCCAGTGGCCCAATGCATGAAACAAAACGGTATCAGGATTGGATGACTCGTTGGAGTGGAATTCATGAAAAAGTGCGTTGCCTGGATGGTTTGCGTTGGTGATTTGCTCCAGCTCACTATTTAAAATGGCTATTTGTTTGTCTTCTAAAAGCTTGATATTGCTTAAATAGCCGTTGTCCTTAAAAAATTGTATTTGTTCATCGGTCAGCTTGTACGCGTTCCATTCCTCCTCACCTAACTGCTTTTTAAACATATCTGTTAGCAGGTAATGAGATTCTGAAAGATCTTGCATGGCTGTTTTAATTGGTCAACCCAAAGTACCTGAATAAATTCAGGATTTTTCAGCAGAATAATAAAAAAATCGATTCTTTAAATGAATTCCGGCTTAATGTCGCCTGCAAACTGCTTAAAGAATCAGATGTCCCGGATTCGCCCTGATAATTAGATCGCTTCAGGCTATCAAGGGAAGGGAACATTCTGAACTTGTTGTACTATACTTTAAAATCGGTGAAATCATCAACAAATCGGTGAAATCCAAAAAAATAATTACATCACATCCTTCCACGTGCTGCTATCCTTCAGCATCACCTCGCGCAGCAGCCTGATCTGCGGCATACCGTGGTTCAACACTTCGTCGTGAAACTTTTTGAGCGTAAAATTGGCCCCTTCCTGTTTTTCATAATCAGCGCGCAGCTTCATAAACTCCAGCTTGCCAACGGTATAAAACAGGTAACCCGGATCGAATGTGCCGCGCAGGGCTTCCTGGTACGATGGTTTTTCACCCTGGTACCAGTTGTTCATAAAAAATTTGGTGGCATCATCCAACTTCATGCCCTGGCAATGAGTTTTAATGGAAACACAAAGGCGGCACAGGCGCAGCAATGCGTCCCCGGTTTGGGCCAGGCGGTATTTGGCGGCTAAAACTGTGTCCCCGTTATGGCCATAGCCAACATCGGCCATCATTTGTTCGCAGTAATGCGCCCAACCCTCGACATAGGCGTAGCTGGAAAATATTTTTTCTACCCTGGTGGCAGGCGAAGCATTCAAATGTAAAAACTGAACATAGTGCCCGGGGTAAGCTTCGTGGATGGTCACATTGTCGGTAGTATAATAATCAAATTGGCGCAGCCAATCCTCTTTTTGCAGCAGCGTCCATTTCGGGTCTACCGGCGTTACGTAGTAAAACGCCTCGGTGGCTTTTGTTTCAAACGGACCCGGGTCGTCGTTGGAGGCGGTGCTGGTGGCCCTCGCATATTGGGGGGTTTCCTTGACTTCCAGATTCACCTTCGCTGGTACCGAAACTATGTTTTTATCTATCAAGAACCTCCTGATCGCTTCCACATTTTTCCGCACATCCGGTATCAGGTTCTCGGCAGTCGGATGATCTTGTTGCAGGTCGTGATACACTTGTATCGGTTTTTTGTTGGGGTTGATGGTTTTTGCGGCGGCGTTAAATACAGCTTGTTGTTTTTTCAACTCCGCCAGGCCAATTTCCAGTATTTTTTCGGGCGATAAAGTTATTCCTTCGCTGTACAGCAGCATTTTTTTGTAGCTGGCTTCGCCAATCGCATATTTATTATTGGCTTTGGGCAACTTGACCTTCTGCAGCCAGGTGGCAAAGTCGTTTGCCGATGCGATGGCTGTTTGGTTCGCCGCGTTAAAAGCCGTCATCAGGCTGTCGTTCTTTACATCCTTTAGCGCTACCTTCATATCCCCGCCCCAAAAATCCGCCGAGCCTTGTGCAATCTGTATAGCAGTCTCTACGTAAGGTTTTGGCAAGCTGTCCAGCAGGTTTTGCTTTGCCGCCGCGAAAATATTAGGAATGCTTTTTTCAATCGCAATGATCGACTTTACCCGATCCTCCAGCGGCGCAAAATCCCGTTTGATATAAATGCTCAGGTCAACGGCCCCTGCATAGGTCATCGGGTTTTTATCATACGCGCCAAGGTCTTCAAAGCTAAATATCTCGTTCTTTATGGCTGATCGTAAAATGCGGTAATCATAAAACATTTTGGTGCTCAGCGAAGTACTGTCCATAGCTCCTAACTGCTGGTCGAAACTTTTCAACCGGCCCAACTCCCTGCCCATCGATTCCTTGCTCAAATCGGTTACTTTACCATCATACTGGTGGTAACCCAGCGCCACGCCGTCGGCGGGTCGCCAGGCCATGTAGCCGTCGATATAATCGTCGGAAAGTTTTTGGAAAGCGGCATCGCCGGATGCAGCGGTTTTCGCGGGTTTGTTTTGCTCGCAGCTAAAGAGCAACGCAGCCGGAATCACTAAAAAGGCCAGTTTCTTCATACTATAGGATATTGGTGAGCCGAAGTTAAGATTTTATTATCGTACAGCAAGGGCCCTGCTTAGGCACGTGTGTGCCGGCCGTTTTTTCCAATTTTCGGCCAAATGATTTTTTTTTCATTTAATCCCTTTGTACAGCAACAATCCAGCAGTAAACTGACGTATAAATGACAATTAATTTAAACGATTAAATCCATGAAAAAGAAGGTTTTAATTTTTGCGTTGGTGATTGCAGCATTTGCATCAATAACATCAGGTTGTGCCAAAAGCAATGTGTACTACGCTGCTTACCACCACGCCGCCTGGCGAGGCTATTGATCTCCGCCATGATTCCATTCCCAAGCCTATTTTGTTAAATATTGTGGTGGTATGGGATTATCCTTGCGCTCGGCGTTAAAAAACCACCCTAATATCCAAAACCGTGTGCCGTCATAAAATAATTCAATACTGTTAATGCCGCGTTCAATTATCGGTCCGGTACTGGTGGTGCGGCTTTCGTAAGTGCTCCAAACATGATACAGGGATCCAAATTTTTCCACTTTGCGCGATAATTCCTTTTCGTAAAAACCCTGTGCAGCGGCACCATTATCTGATAGGCGGTGAAATTCCTTTAAACTCACGTATTTAAATACCATTTTTCCGTTTTGGCTTCTGTGTACCCACCCGACCTGTACGTTTCCGAAATGCAGCAAGCTATCCCTTTCATAGCTGGGTTTTTCGCCTTTTTTAACCGTTACCACATCATAATAGGCTTTCATAATGCCGTCGAGCGTACTTACGTTGTCGCCATATTTGGTTTTAACCTGGGCACAACAGTAATTATTACTAACAAGTACGATCAAAAATAACTTGGATAACAGGATAAGTTTTTTCATGCGGGTTTAAATTGTGACCAAATATATCATGAATGTACGGTTTTTATTTACGATGGCATGACGCATTTTTTGGCGGCTGATTAATCCTTTTCCGATTAATAGCATCCAATAAATAAACAACGCAATGGAGCGGGTTTGTGGGAAGATTTAAAGCCATGAAAAAGAAAGTTATTGCATTCGCACTCGTTATAGCAGGATTTGTATCAGTAAGTTCCGGATGTTACGTAGGATATGGTTACGGTTACCATCATCACTACCACAGAGGTTACTAATAATTTGTTTTAGTTTGGTTTAGTGTGTGAAGATTGGAGCCCCGGCTGGTCCGGGGCTTCTTGTTTTAACAGACTTTTTTCAACTGCTCCGTTCAAGCGTGCGATGAACGGCGTGAACGCCCGTGGACACCATATTCATCAGGCAAAATTTTCATTGAGTATGCTGGTGGATGATTCGCCCCCTTTTGGTTTTGAGCGGCAATATTTATATTTATTGCCAGAATAATTGGATGAAGGCCTTATTTATCTCGCTGTTGCTGCTAAGCGTTGCCGTGTGTGCCTTTTCACAGGAAAACACCGCGATAGATTCTCCTTTAAATTTTAACCGGCGTTATACCCAATGTGAGCTGAAATGGGTGCTGCTGCCTAAATCAGATAAAACCCAACGATATATTTACGGCCTGGTATATCTTGACGAGCGCGCCGGGTTTACACTTTTTGTGCAGGGTAATTTATGGATAGATAAAAACGGCCGTTATATTGCTGATACCGCTTTTTCGCACAACAACGCCATGCGTTTGCGGCTTTCGCGCACCACGGCTAATATGGCTTTGCTGCCGTCTGGGCGTTTTGCTGAATTGAATATTAAACCCCAACCCGATTGGTTGAAAGATTATTACACTTACACCGACACCGTTGCCCATAATTTTCGCCGCGGATTTATTTTTAACGACCGTGGCCAACCTGATACCGCCCTGGTTTATCTTACTAAAGTTTATGAGGTGCAGCCGCATTATCAAGGATTGATATACGAGCTGATATTTGCCCACAATGCGCTGGGCGATTATAATGGCGCTATAAAAATAATTCAGCTTGCGCTTCAAACGGACCAGTTGAATGATCTTTACTACCGTGAGCTTGGTTATGCGTATTCGAAACTTAATAATTACGAGAAAGCCATAATGGCTTACCTTACAGGCATTAACCTGTGCACGACGGAAAGCCAGATGGATGACAAAGCCGAAATGGCCATTAACCTGGCCGGGGTTTACAAATCATACGGAAACGATGATCAATACAAATTATGGGGTGCAAAGGCTAAAACATGGGCTAAACCCGGCACCGATGTATACAATTTTATAGAGAGCCAACGGTTTTGATGGTAACCACAGATTTTGATTGCTGATTTGTTGGTCACAGATTATTGATGATTAGGATGATTGCACAGATTGTTTGAGTATTTGAAGATTGCAGGCCAAGTTGCAGGGTGTGGTTATAGATCGCAGATTATAACATGATACGCATATTTTTTGAGTGAGCGCGTTTAAGGTATTAAAAAAGATAACTATCTTTGATATATGACTACGATAACGATACAAGTTCCGTCCAAAGCCAGGCAAAAATTGTCCGAAGTCGTTAAAGAACTTGGTGGTGAAATTATCTCAATGTCCACTGATAAACATTCAGCCAAAAAGGCAAAACTTTTAAACGAGATCAGACAAGGTTTAAAAGAAGTAAAAGATATCGAAGAGGGGAAAGCCAAATTCTATTCAATGTCCGACCTTTTCGATGGCGAATAAAGTTTATTTTACAACTTCGTCGGGTTAATAATTTTTAATCCTCCGATATTGACAAAATCTTTTTCGTTGTTGGTGATAAGCGTATAACGGTAAACCCTGGCTGTGGCGGCGATAATAGCATCAGGCAATTTGGTTTTATGTTTCCTGCGAATATCAATAGTTGTATCAACAATGTTGTCTGTTAAATCCAATACAGCAGCATCGTTCATAAAATCGACAAGCAGCTGGTAATGTTCGTCAGGGGCGTTAAAGCCCAGCACCTCAATTTTGGTAACTACCGATACATTAGGCCCAGCATTAATAACGTTGTTCATCAAATCCATACCTACCGCAGGAAGTTTTTTACCGAGATAATCAATAACGGCGTTGGTGTCAATCAGATACTTCGGTTGTTCCATTCATTACGGCCTTGAGTTACATAACTTTGAAGTTCATCTGCAATGTCAGCAGGTAGTTTGCCGGCATATTTTTCAGAAAGTTTTTGCTTTGGCTGTATGTTTTTCTCAAGCACCTTGATAATGTGCAGGTCTTCCAAATCTTCCAGGAGCTTGTAAGCCTTATCGTTATTTATTTGTACGAGAACAGTTTCCATTTTGAAATTATTTAAGATGACCTGCCTTATATGAAATTCAAATTTACGTAAATAAAAGAGATAAAAAAATAAGCGCTGGCTTATGCCTGCGGGATGATTAGTGTCAATTTTTTAAATAATTAGGAAAATACTTGAATCATGAGGGAAAACTGGCCAAATCCTGGGCCAGGCCCAATACTGATGTGTATAATTTTATTGTTAGCCAGGGGTTTTGATGAAACTTCAATATTAAATTTGTTTTATGAGTAAAACAAGAATTAAACAAGCATCAAAAAAAGCAAGGCTTCTAAAAGAAATAAAGCAGGGTGTGAAAGAGGTGAAAGAGATTCGCGAAGGGAAGGCGAAAGCATATTCGATGGCTGATCTTTTCGATGTTAAACAATATTCGCCATATTACCTTCTCCTATTTAAAGTACGATCATGATTTCTATTCGAAATGATTTCCGGCTTTAAATATTAAAATAAAGTTATATTTTTATAAATTAAAGAGATTGATTAATAAGCCTAAATCTGATGACAGCAAAAAAGAAGCCGGAACAAATGTTGAATACTAGGATTGCTGAAGAAGCTATTGTTTCTCAATCAAAGCACCCATTGGTTTTTGTCAGTCATGATACTCGCGATGCAGAAATTGCGGAAGCTTTCAGTAAGCTCTTAAGTTCCGTTAGCACCGGTGTTTTAAAATCCTTTCGTTCCTCTGATCGCCGGGGTACTCAAGGAATTGAGTATGGCGTCGAGTGGTTTCCGGAAATCATGAAGAAGTTAGATGAAGCATCAGACATCGTTTGCCTTTTGACGCAAAATAGTGTTGATCGACCATGGGTACTTTACGAAGCCGGAGTCGCTAAGGGAAAATTAGGTACAACGGTCTTAGGAATCGCATTAGGAATTCCTTTAAATAAAGCGAACAATGGGCCGTTCGCACAGTTCCAAAACTGTTCCGATGATGAGGACAGTCTGACCAAATTAGTTTTTCAATTGGTTAAACGAATACCAAATTCTGAACCTGATGAAGATATTGTCAGGGATCAAGTAAAAGTGTTTAAGCAAAAACTGTCGGAATTATTAAATAAAAAGACTGACACCGAAAGCAATCAGGCAGAGCTCAAAGAAGATACTTCAATTGCTAAGTTGTTTGAAGAGGTTAAAATAATGTTTCAAGATTTGCCGTCTCGTATTGATCGAAGGTTTGACCCCGAAATGATTATCAAGCGAAAAAGAAAACTTCATCCGTTTTTGATTGACGAATTAATGCATATTGGGTTGAAAAATGACGATGGTTTATTTTCTTTTTTAATCCTTATCAGTTTCTTCAAGGATGATTTGCCCTGGATGTATGAAATTGGGATGGAAACCTATCGGAGTCTAAAAACAGCCAAGACAAAAGCTGAAAGACAAAAAGTAATTTCAAACTTTGAAAGAGCTTTTGAAATGGTTTATCACCATCCGATAATGAGAGAAATGTATGGGCATCCTGAGGAATCATTCGCATTCAATAAAGAATTTGAGCATATGATTCATCGTTTTCTTCAACGATTTTCCAGAAGGGATGATATTGAAAATGATAATTCATAAACCCTTCAGTATTTTGCTTAAAACCTGAATTGTTCATTTAAATCACAATTAAATGTTACCTGCCGAAGAACTGCTAAAACAAGCGCAATCATTAAATGAGGCAGAAAAATATGCCGAAGTAATTGAATTGCTCAAAGATGAACTACTTGAAATTTATCAAAATGCCAACCTGTTTGCGGAAAAGGCGGAGGCTTACTGGCGTTTAAAAGACAAGGGGCTTTGCTATGAAAACGCTCAAAAGGCATTATTATTAGAGCCTGGTCATACCAAGGCGAACACCTATCTAGGGCTTTTTTATTGGGATATAAATGAATACGAAAAAGCTGAGAAACACCTTAAGCTCGCCATAAAAAATGACCCCAACTATCCAGTTCCATATAACGGCTTAGGCAATGTACATAGTGAAACTAACCAAAACATAAAAGCAATCGAATGTTACAATAGGGCAATTGAGTTAAATCCCGCTTACTTCTATCCATATCATAATTTGGGCTCTGTTTTTCATGATATGGGACAGTACGAAAAGGCCAAAGAATATCTTAATAAAGCAATAGAACTTAACCCTGATCATTCACAAAGCTATTTTGATTTAGGGCTTCTATACTACGACTTAAAAGAATATGAAAAGTCTAAGGAGTACTATAATAAGTTCCTTGATCTTACAAAAAACAGCCAGGATTATTATACTGCAATAGCTAAACAAAAACTTATCGAGATAAAAAAACTCACCGGGAGTGCAGATTATGAATCCATTAGTGAGTTGGTTGCCAAGATAAGGGGGATTTTGATATTTAAAGATAATTGTATTACACATTACACTGGCTTATCTGTTACCAAGTCATTAATTTTAGAGAGTAGCTTATTTAGATTGTCGGAAGGGGCTTTCCTGAATGATACATCAGAGGGCCGTGAACTATTTGATTATTTGCCGGCCTTTTCCGCCACCATATCAACAAAAATCAATGACACTGACGCCAAACTATTTGCACCAAAGCCATTTATAGGAAGTTTTGTGGCCGAAACGAAACATGACGACTTAACCCTTTGGCGCATGTACGGAAAGGAAAACAAAGATGAGGCAAAAGGATGCGCGATAACTGTAGATAGAGACGCTCTATTGAAAAATTTAAAAGATTCAAAAACACCATTCAAATCCGGAACATCTGAAAAAATCGACGAAGAATTTAGTTTTTACAAAGTGGCCTATCGAAACCATGAAAAAAAAGAGCAGTTTATAATTCCCGGCGCATCTCTTGAAGATGAGGATGCATTAAATAAAGCTTTATTGGATTTGTCAAACAAAATCAAAAAGCTTTTAAAGAAAAAGAGAAATGTAACGGATATAAAAAACCTGATAGAACTGTTAAACGGGATTGCTTTTTTATTCAAAAGTTCAGAATACCAGTATGAGCATGAGGTAAGGCTGGTCGTAAAAGGAACAGGGTTCGAGAAAAAAATTGATATAACTTCGTTTCCGCCAAAGGTTTTCATTGAGTTAGTAAGTATTAATCCTCCAATAAGTAAAATTACATTAGGTCCCAAAGTTGAAAGGGCAGAAGAATGGGCCTCTGCGTTTTATTATAGCCTGGACAAGCAGGACTTGCATCCAGATATCCTCATTTCACATTTACCGTTTAAATAAGGCTTTTCTAAATCCATCCAAAGTTTCGAATCTCAAATCGTTTTCATCTAAACGCGGGAGACGCAAAATATTGCGTCTCCACAAAGCCCAAATTGACAGGTATTTCCACCCAAAATCACCCCAACTTTCCAACATTACAACCTTCCAACATTCCAACTCCTCAACCAAAGCAAAAAACTTCACCCATCCCCTTGAAAATCACAAAATAAGTCCGTACTTTTGCAGTCCCTAAAACTGCCCATCAATGAAGGTGGGTTGCAGGGATAAAAAAATAAAACAAAAAAGGAAGTAATGCCTACTATTCAACAATTAGTTAGAAAAGGTAGAGTAGCTCTGGTTGACAAGAGTAAGTCGCCAGCGTTGGACAGCTGTCCACAGCGAAGAGGCGTGTGCACCCGTGTGTACACCACTACCCCTAAAAAACCAAACTCAGCCATGCGCAAGGTTGCCCGTGTGCGCCTAACCAACGGTAAAGAAGTGAATGCCTATATCCCCGGAGAAGGCCACAACCTGCAGGAACACTCCATCGTGCTCATCCGCGGCGGACGTGTGAAGGATTTACCGGGTGTACGTTACCACATCATTCGCGGTGCATTGGATACCTCGGGTGTTGCCGGCCGTAACCAGCGCAGAAGTAAATATGGTACCAAACGCCCTAAACCGGGACAGGCAGCTGCCGCGACTAAAGGTGCACCAGCTAAAAAGAAGAAATAACTAAAGGAGGATAGCAAGCAATGAGAAAGTCAAAACCCAAAAAGAGAATTATCCTTCCTGATCCAAAGTTCAATGATACTTTGGTAACAAGGTTTGTAAATAACATGATGTACGACGGTAAAAAATCTACCGCGTACTCCATCTTCTATAACGCTGTTGAAATTGTTGAAACCAAAACAAAAGAAAGCGGCCTGGATACCTGGAAAAAAGCGTTAAACAACGTAATGCCTTCGGTTGAAGTTAAAAGCCGCCGTGTAGGTGGCGCCAACTTCCAGGTGCCTACTGAAGTTCGTGCCGAGCGTAAAATTGCTTTGGGCATGAAATGGCTCATCAGCTATGCGCGCCGTCGTGGTGAAAAAACCATGCAGGAAAAATTAGCCGGCGAGATCATCTCCGCTGCTAAAGGCGAAGGCGCTGCTGTTAAGAAGAAAGAAGATACGCACAAAATGGCTGAGGCCAACAAAGCGTTCTCGCACTTTAGATTCTAATTAGTGATTGAGTGAATTATTGAATTAGTGATTTGGTAACATTGTGCTAATCGGTAATTCGTTATTTCGCTCTTTCATTTAGAAAAGTTGATTAAGTTAAATGGTTGATTGGGTTGATTAAGTTGTCTAAGTTGTTTTGGGGAAACTCAATCAACCTAATCAACTCAATCAACTCAATCAACTAATCACCAAACAAGACATGTCAAGAGATCTTAGATATACAAGAAATATAGGTATTGCCGCGCACATTGACGCCGGTAAAACAACGACGACGGAGCGTATCCTTTATTATTCGGGTTTTAGCCATAAAATTGGCGAGGTGCACGAAGGGGCCGCTACTATGGACTGGATGGCGCAGGAGCAGGAGCGCGGGATCACCATCACTTCGGCTGCTACTACCATCGACTGGAAATACCGCGGTAAAAGTTACCACATCAACATCATCGATACACCGGGGCACGTGGATTTTACCGTTGAGGTAAACCGCTCGTTACGTGTGCTGGATGGTTTAGTGTTCCTTTTTTCGGCAGTTGACGGTGTTGAGCCGCAATCCGAAACCAACTGGAGACTTGCCAATAATTATAACGTTGCACGTATCGGCTTCGTCAATAAAATGGACCGCTCAGGCGCCGACTTTTTAAATGTTGTAAAACAGGTAAAAACCATGCTGGGCAGTAACGCTGTTCCGCTTCAGTTGCCTATCGGCGCCGAAGAAAACTTTAAAGGGGTTGTGGATTTGATTAACTGGAAAGGTATTGTTTGGAATGAGCATGATAAAGGGATGACCTTTACCGAAGTGCCAATCCCTGCCGATATGGTTGAAGAAGCTACAGAGTGGCGGGAAAAACTGCTTGAATCGGTTGCCGAATATGATGAAGGCCTGATGGAGAAATTTTTCGACGCCCCGGAAACTATTACCGAACGCGAAGTGCTTGACGCTTTGCGCCAGGCAGTATTGGATGCCAAAATCGTTCCGATGGTCTGCGGTTCTTCGTTTAAAAACAAAGGCGTACAAACCATGCTGGATTATGTGATGGAGCTGTTGCCTTCGCCGATGGATGTTAAAGGCATTGTTGGCACCAACCCCGAAACCGGCGAAGAAGTTGTTCGCCAGCCTTCAGAAAAGGAGCCATTTGCTGCGCTTGCATTTAAAATCGCTACCGACCCGTTTGTGGGCCGTTTGTGCTTTATCCGCGTATACTCAGGCAATTTGGAAGCAGGTTCGTATGTGTACAACATGCGTTCGGAAAATAAGGAGCGTATTTCGCGTATCTTCCAGATGCATGCCAACAAGCAAAACCCTATCCCTAATGTTGGGGCAGGTGATATTGCTGCAGTGGTAGGTTTTAAGGATATAAAAACAGGCGATACCCTGTGCGACGAGAAACACCCGATCGTACTGGAATCGATGAATTTCCCTGAGCCGGTTATCGGTTTGGCCATCGAGCCTAAAACACAGGCTGATGTGGATAAATTGGGTATGGCTTTGGGTAAATTATCCGAAGAGGATCCGACCTTCCGTGTAAAAACAGACGAAGAAACCGGCCAAACCGTTATTTCGGGCATGGGCGAGCTTCACCTGGATATTATCATGGATCGTCTAAAACGCGAATTTAAGGTCGAGGTTAACCAGGGCGCGCCGCAGGTTGCTTATAAGGAGGCGATTACCGGCAGTACCCAGCACCGCGAAACGTATAAGAAACAAACCGGTGGCCGTGGTAAATTTGCCGATATACAGGTGATCATTTCGCCTGCCGACGAAGGCAAACCAGGTTTGGAGTTCCTGAACGAAATTACCGGCGGCGCTATCCCGCGCGAGTTTATACCATCTGTTGAAAAAGGCTTTAAAGCCGCAATGGACAATGGTGTACTGGCGGGTTATCCTTTACAGGATTTGAAGGTAAGGCTGATCGACGGATCGTTCCACGCGGTCGATTCGGACTCTTTATCCTTTGAAATTTGCGCCCGTTCAGCTTACCGCGAGGCATTGCCAAAGTGTAAGCCGATCATACTTGAGCCGATAATGAAGATTGAGATATTGACCCCTGAAGAAAACATGGGTGACGTGATCGGTGATATGAACCGTCGCCGCGGCCAGCTTTTGGGCATGGATTCGCGCGCAGGTTCGCAAGTAGTTAAGGCAACAGTGCCATTGTCTGAAATGTTTGGATATGTAACCCAGTTGCGTACCATTACATCAGGCCGTGCAACTTCAACCATGGAGTTTGACCACTATGCCGAAGCACCGCGTAACGTACAGGACGAGATAATTGCCAAAGCAAAAGGTAAAAGGGCTGCTGGTAATAACTAAAATAATTTGAAGATTAGGTGATTTGACAATTTGAAGATGCTTCAATTTTCAAATCTTCAAATTGCCAAATCTTCAAATAATAACAATAATCAAATTTTCAAATAATCACTATAACAAATAGCTCTTATAGTGAGTAACAACTAAAAAGATGAGCCAAAGAATCAGGATCAAACTAAAATCGTACGATTACAACCTGGTTGACAAGTCAGCCGAAAAGATCGTAAAAACAGTAAAGCCGACAGGCGCTGTAGTAAGCGGACCGCTTCCCTTACCAACTGAAAAGAAAGTGTTCACCGTTTTGCGTTCACCGCACGTGAACAAAAAAGCGCGCGAGCAATTCCAGTTATGCTCTTACAAAAGGCTGCTGGACATTTACAGCTCCAACTCAAAAACAGTTGATGCGCTGATGAAACTTGAATTGCCCAGCGGCGTTGAAGTTGAGATCAAAGTGTGATAGTACCGGAAGATCGGACAATATTAAAAAGGCCATTCGCGATGCGGGTGGCTTTTTTTGTGGGAATGATTGTTATTTTAACAACTGGTAAATTGTGCTAAGTGAGTCCCGGCAAACTTAAAACAAAAGGCGCTAGTCATGCCGCATAGCGGCTACCTATCTGTA